>Ga0302320_10008010_pt1 | contig 23116 bp, 20 predicted proteins | sample Bog_T0_3_FD_202130 | JGI IMG/M metagenome (GOLD analysis project Ga0302320, IMG submission 202130) | Peat permafrost microbial communities from Stordalen Mire near Abisko, Sweden - Bog_T0_3 | ecosystem: Environmental > Terrestrial > Soil > Wetlands > Peat | place: Sweden: Abisko, Stordalen Mire... | reverse complement strand
AAAAAGATCATTTTGAATTTCAATTCCTTTTTGAGCTTCAACGCGAATATTCATCTTAAATTTCGAAAAATTATTCTCTAACGCTTTAGTAGGAGGAGGCGAATACTGGTAGGCCTTAACCTCTCCTCCCCCACTCTTTCTGTTTAAAATTTTCTCTTTTGACAAAGCTGACTCAACTGCCAGAGTACCATCAATCAAATAGGGACTTTGCTCCCCTTTAATCCCGAGCGTTCCGCTCACTTGTGCATATTGAAAAGGAAAAATCTTGACTTTAGTGCTTTTTAAATCAGCCTTCAAATTGACCTCAGGGTAACGATCTGCGTGAGGAATAATCTGACCATTCATATTCACTCGTCCCCCTCCCAAATCAGCTTGAACATTTTGAACAAAAACCAGATTTTGCCTGAATTGAATTAATCCAGTCACATTTTCAAAAGGGGATTCTAGGGAAGCCATGCGAATGGACCCCCCTTCTAATCGAGCTCGACCCGACAAATTGGGATCGATCAAGGTTCCGCCGATGGCAAAATCTAAACTAGCCGTACCCAAAGCCTGCAATACAGATGAAGTAAAAAACTCAACAAACGAAAGGTCTAAGTTTCCGTAAATCGTTCCTTCCAATTTCCCACTTCTACTCTCTAAAGTCAGATCCACTTCTCCTGACTTTCCTTGAATCTTAAGATCATCCACTCTAAAACTTCCCTGGTTAATCTGAATTTCGACGGGAGCCCCAAGCTGAAAACGTGCATCCGACCGAACCAAAGAATAATCTGAAAGACTTGCTAACCCATTCGCTTTTTCAATTTCTCCTGAATGAAAATTCAATTGGAGCTGCCCAGAAATGGAACCTGCTAGCAACTTATCATGAATCGACTTAGGATTTAATAAAAGCAAGACAGGAGAAAAGTCCAAATGCTTCAGCTCAATCCTAACCTGACTCACCTCTTTAGAATTAAAGTCATAAACAGAGTCAAAAATACCTTGCCCCCCCATCAGGGAAGACTGAATTTGAATCACACCTTTTGCAGTATTGATCGTCATCTGACTCGGTGGCTTTGCAAGACCGCGAACAGCAAAATCCGTCAAATTCAATTCAGTCTCTGATGTAATTTCTCCTAATTTACCTGATCCAGAAGTTGTCACGCGAACCCGACCTCTCATAGGTACATCGAGCTGCGCAACATGGTCAAAATCACTGACTACTAAATCATCTGTATGGAAATTCCAATCCAACCTATGATCAGCATCATAGGAAATATTTCCGAGGATCTTGCCAAATCTCTTTAAAGCAGAGAATTCTCGAAGAATGTACTTTCCTTTGTCAAACCCCCCGTCTAGGGTAGTCGCCTTAAATTTTTCCCCAAGATAATCCCAATTAGTTCCATTAATTTGCGTCAAAATTTGAATTTGAGCTAGACTGATTTCTCCCTTAACATGCAGGATCCCAGTCATAGGACCATTCAATTGTTTTGGAAACCAATTCAAATCCTTTGTCAGGTTTTGAAAAATATTGATAAAATCCTGAATATTTCCTTGTTCAATTCGAGCAGTAAGATCTGCCGTATTTTTCGCATTGAAATCCAATTTCCCATCTACCAAATAAGGAGTTGTTTCCTTCCTTAATTTTACTTGTTTAAAGTACAGGAGATTTAAGTCATCATCCCAAGTAATTCGCCCTTTTAAATTTCCTAAAAAAAGCTTTAAGTAGTATGCCTCTTGGAGATCCAGATCGATATCCACCTGAACATTTGAGCTGGGACCATAAACTCGCCCATTCACGCTTCCCTCACCTCGAATGTCATTTTCTGCAATCTGCCCCAGATCATCCAATTTAATGGGGCCACTAAAATTAAGATCATACCCTTTTTTGAAATCAATTTTGCCACTGGTACGAAGTTTGGTATGAGGAAGTCCTAATTGAAAATTCATGGGTTTGAGTTCAGAAGGATTGACCGTAACCATTCCCGTTAAACCAATTTTAGGCACTTGAAACAATCGGCTGAGAGGCTTGTTTTTTTGATACCTCTGATTATCGAGCTGAAAGTTTTCGAGCCAAGCATTGTTAAACTGAACTCCAAGTTCCCAGGACTTGTGGCCTACCGGGGGCTGAAAAGTAGCTTGAATGTTACCATTGAGTCGAAAATCGAGAGGATAAACGTATTTTAAAGCAGCTGCCCCCACCCAGTGCAGATGAGCTCCCTCAAAAGCAATGGGGACCGTCACCGGCAGAGGTGACCCAGGACTCCAGCGAGTTGGACCTATTTCAATTTTTCCCCCATCTCCCGGTTGAAATCCCCCCATTCTTGGAAGCATTTTTGAAACGAAGGTCAAACGACTCAGATGCAGTTCACCTCCAGCAACAGGAGTCCCGCCACTGACAGATTCGGGCAACCACTGAGCTTCGACCTCCACCCGATCCGACTTCCAATTTTGATAGGAAAAATTTCGGATAGACCCATGCCCCTCTGCATGAACAGACTCCAAAAAACGATCTAATTTTGCGGTAACCTTTCCGACCCATGAAAACGCTCCTGTCAAATCTCGCAGGGAAACCACAGTAGGAAAGTACTTTCTTGTGATAGAAGTAAGATCCCCTTTCACCTTTAAGTTTGCTTCTGCTTCAGCAGATTTCAGATCTAACAAGCTTCCTCTCACCAGCCCGCTAGCATTTACCTCAATCCCTTCTCCTTCCAGGATCAGGTTTTCAAGCTGCAAGCCAGATGCATTCATATAAGCATCGCAGCGAAGTTGAGGCAGCGACTCTGGCATTCCCAGGGTCTTGAGATAGCTACCCTCGATTTTTTCTAAGCTCAAATGAACCAAATATCCAGGCCCACCTCTCCCAGATCCCTGAGCCAAGCTAAGAAACTTCACGCTGGAGTTAAGAACCTGGGGCGAATCCGAAAATAGGATTTTAAGATCAATGTTTTCAAGCGCAATCGAATCAGCACGAATTTGAAGGAGTTCATCCCAATGAAGATCGAGTCTCTTAGTTTTTGTTTTAGGCTTTTTTTTCAAAGAAGCAGGATCCAACCAGAGTTGAACAGCTCCATTTACTATATGAACTTGATGAATTCGAATATTTCCAGAAAAAATTTGAAAAGGCCGAAAGATAAAATCGATCCTTTCCACTGATACCGAAGAACCTTCAGGAATGCTCGTAATATTTCGTGCACCAAAATGAACTTTCGGGTTTCTCACTGAGAATCCTGGCGGAAACAATTGGATAGAAAATTCGGAAAAATCTGCGAAAACACCTGTATCTTTTGGGATGTATCGAGCTGCAACACTCTTAAAGACTTTAGCAAAAGAAGAACTTTGAATAAACCAAAGTAGCCCTGCTATCAGAATGCTCACCACAGTAATAAAGGTTAAAAAGGGCCGCTTGATCATACTTTGTACTTACTATTTAACTTTCCGATTCTTTTAGCCCGCAGATCCACATCTCGATAATAGGGATCAATAGCAATGACTTGATGATAGAAATCTAAAGTAAGTTCAAACTTTTTCATCAACTCATAGATACGCCCCATGAGATAAAAGAGTTCAACTTTATTTTCTTCTTTTAAATCAGAATCGTAAAGCATGGGCTGGATTTTAGTTGTCGCTTCAAATGGGCGGCCAGCCAGTATCAAGGAAAAAGCCAACAAGGTGTTTGCAGATAGCTTGAGATCTTTATCTCGAGCATGCGCTTGACATGCGCCGGTGAAAAGGCGAATGGCGATAGAATAAAACTCCATTTCCAAAAAACCGATTCCCAAATCAATCCAATCTTGAGCAGAAGAGCCGACTAAAGTTTTTTCAAGTTGAACACAGAATTCATCCAAAAGTTCTGGACTTTCAAACAGAGACAGCTGACTGGAAACTTGGATCCCTGTGTGATCTGAGATAATCCCAAGTTGTAGATCCTGATCCAACTGCCGCAAGACTGTTTCAACATCATCCGGCTCTACTAACTGAACGGGATCCTTCCGCAAAGCAGGACGGTATACCTCCTTGTCCTCTATAATCTGCTCAAGCTCTTGCTTTTGAATTTTAGCTAAAAACTGACGAGCCCCTACATGAGCAGGTTCAAGAATCAAAATTTGCCGTAAAGTTTTCTTAGCATCTTCAACAAACCCTTCATTGACAAGAATTTTTGCACTTTCCAGTAAATCAGAAACGCTCTCAGTTCCCTGTTTTCCCTGAGCAGATTCCTCTGTCAGAAGTAAATTGGCTTGAACTCCAGTGGCGGGGTCACCCAGCGGATTTGCAGGAAGCACCACCGTCTTCTCTTGAAGAAGATCGTCTCCTAAATCAACGCGGGTACTCCGATGCACATCCGGAGATGAAGGATCATTTGCATCACGTTCATCACTCATCACATGGTTTGAATTTTACTCGTATTTAGGAAGAAACTCCTCCAAAAAATGCGTGTCGTAATCTCCGTCTTTAAACTTCTTACTGGCCAAAATCTTTTTCTGAAAAGGGATGTTCGTCTTGATGCCTTCCACAACAAATTCATTCAAAGCTTGCCTCATCTTAGCAATCGCGTCATTTCGAGTAGGAGCATGCACAATCAATTTTCCAATCATGGAATCGTAAAAAGGAACCACTTTATATTGATCGTACACAAATGAGTCCACTCGAACTCCAAATCCCCCAGGAACATGAAGGCCAGTTATTAGGCCTGGCGACGGAGCAAAACGGTCTGAATCTTCAGCATTAATTCGACACTCGATTGCGTGAGACTGAATTTTGATATCCGATTGTTTCAGTGTCAAAGGCTTCCCCGCTGAAACACGAATTTGTTCTTTAATCAGATCAATGCCAGTCACCATTTCAGTCACAGGATGCTCGACTTGAATCCGAGTATTCATTTCCATGAAATAGAATTTCTTGTCTCGATTATCTACAAGAAACTCCACTGTACCCACATTTTCATACTTGACCGAATGACACAGCCTTAATGCCACTTCGCTCATGGATTGTCGTAACTTCGAATCCAAAATGGGACTCGGGGATTCTTCCAAAATTTTTTGATGACGCCTTTGAATCGTACAATCCCTCTCCCCTAAGGAAATCCGATTTCCAAACTGATCACATAAAACTTGAATTTCAACATGGCGAGGACTCTCACAATATTTCTCCAAATACATCGCAGAGTTACCAAAAGCTGCTCCGGCCTCCGAACTCACCCTCTCAAAAGAAGACTGCAGTTGTTGGGCATTATAGACAATGTGAATTCCCCGACCGCCGCCGCCAGCAGCGGCTTTCAAAATCACGGGATATCCAATAGCCTCTGCCTCTGCTAAAGCTGCATGAACATCAGGGACTGCAGAAAGAGTGCCTGGCAGCAAGGGTACCCCTGCAGCCTTTGCAATAGCTCGAGCCCGAGTTTTTTCCCCCATGGCTTTAATATTTTCTGTCGTTGGCCCAATAAAGGTAATCTCGCATTCAGCACAAAGTCTCGCAAACTCTGCATTTTCTGAAAGAAACCCATAACCAGGATGAATTGCGTCAGCTCCTGTAATATCAGCAGCAGATAAAATATTAGCAATATTGAGGTAACTCAGCTTCGAAGAAGCAGGCCCGATGCAGACTGCCTCATCAGCCAACTTCACATGAAGAGAATGCTCATCTGCCATGGAATATACAGCAACCGTAGGGATACCTAGCTCACGACAAGCTCGAATCACACGGAGCGCGATTTCTCCACGATTAGCAATCAAAACCTTACGAAAAAGGGAGGGTGTGGTCATAACTCCTACATGCTGCCCCGTCAGGGGGTTGGCCTCATTTCTAAGGCTCAATGACGAAGAGAGGTTCACCAAATTCCACCGGTTGGCCATTTTCTACCTGGATTGACACAATTTTCCCAGAAAACTCAGCTTCAATTTCATTCATGAGTTTCATAGCTTCAACAATGCAAAGCACATCCCCCCTTTTGACAGATTGGCCTTCCTTCACGTAGGGACCTGCTTCTGGAGATGGAGAGCGATAAAAAGTCCCAACAAAAGGAGAAACCACTTGTTTTTGATGACTCGGTACCGCTACAGGGGACGGTGGCGCACTTCCATTCGCAGCAGCACCCCCTAATGGTGCAGATGAAGCACTATGAGAAGCAGCTGAATTGAAAAAAGAGGGATGAGCCTGGCCTGATGACTCAGAATGCAGTCGCTGCCCTAAATGACTTCCTGATTCTGAACCAGCACCGCTCACCCTAGCTTGCTCTACAAAGGCGTGGCGCGTTTTAAGCTTCAAACGCTCCCCATCCTTATTCCAGTCAAGCTCAGCAACATCATGCTTTGCCATCAACTCGAGAATCTTTTCCAGACTGCCCAAGCCTTGAAAATCCACTGCTTGAATCAAGTTCTGCCTATTTCGACGCCTCGAGCCGGACTCTTTTGAATTCGATGGTGTCAATTTAGCCACTTTATTTATTCGCCTTTTCTACATAAGTATAATCACGCGTATCCACTTTGATCAGATCCCCCTCTTTCAAATGAAACGGCACCGCAACGGATGCCCCTGTCTCTAACTTAGCTGGCTTCGAACCCCCTGTAACAGTATCGCCCCGAAAAGCTGGATCTGTTTCAACAATCTTAAGCACCACGAAGGTCGGTAATTCAACTCCAATGGGACGTTCGTTAAAATACATGACCTTGATAACCAAATTTTCCTGAAGAAAATCCTTTCCGGGTCCCAATTGGTCCTGGGATAGAACCACTTGCTCATAATCCGCTTGATTCATGAAATGAAACCCCTCAGCATCCCGATAAAGGTACTGCATTTCCTTTTCTTCAGTATTCGCCTGTTCCAGCTTGTCACCTGAAGTAATCGTTCTTTCAATGACATTCTGGTTCAGCATATTCTTCAATTTCGTTCTAGTAAAGGCCCTTCCCTTCCCGGGACTCACATGCTGGAAATCCACAATTTCGTAAGGGATACCCTCTATTTCCACTTTGAGACCTTTGCGGAACTGATTGGTTGCGTACATATGCCCCATTGGTAACCGAGACTCACTGCAAATGTCAATTAGCGTTCTTCACAGCTGTCCTAGCTCTACCAAGGTCCGATAATGCTCAACTCGCTGGAGCATTCTCTGTAAATTCTCAATTTTCTTTATCTTTTCAGCACGCCTGACCTCTGGATCCTCTGAAATGGCACTCTGAGCCGATTTCACGTCAAACTGCGGCAGGGGGGCGGGGTCCGATTTTAAAACTAGCATTCCCTTTTCATAGGCTTGTGCCTCGAGCTCCTGCACTATTTTCGCCGTTTCTGAATCTTGAGGAGAAAAGTAAAGAAACATTTTAAAAGCGCTCAGAGCCTCGGCTACTCGACCTAACATCAAACAAGATTCTGCAAGAAGCCGCTGAGCTACCAAATTATCGGGAACATCCTGCACAATAGAAGAAAGCTCGTCCACCACCTCAGAATAAAGCTTCTTATCAAAAAGCGCCCGGGCGAGAGCCACTCTTCCTCCAATAAAGTGAGGATGAACCCTCAGTCCTTCTCGGGCAATTTCGATTGCCTCGGTGACTAATCCTGCTTTTCGGTAAGCTTCCGCCAGAGGAGCAAAAACTCGAGAACTCGGATCTTCTTGGTACTTTCTTAAATAGCTATAGATGAGAGGATGCTCATTTGGCTTCTTCATTTAACCACTCAACCCTGCTTCCTTAGGATTCAATACCCGAGGCGTAATAAATATAAACAACTCTGACCGAGTGAGACTTTCACTATCGCTTCCAAAAAGAGCACCCAAGATGGGAATTTTTCTAAGAAATGGAAATCCTGCCCCCGTGTAACTGGTCTGCATCGTGTAGATTCCACCGATGACCAATGTCGTGCCACTTTCCACTAATACCTGCGTATTTAAATTCCTTTTTCCGACTGCTTCACTCGTACCCAGTGGAACAGGCACGTCTCGAGAAACCTTCAAATCCATCAATACACTGCCATCATTCGTGACCGTAGGTGTTACGTTTAAGCTAATATTAGCATAATCCACCGTTTGCGTAGGAACCGTACCCACCCCGTTCACTGTCGTCGTCCCCGGCACCAAAACGGGTGTTCCTTCCACAATGCTTGCAGTTTGCTTATTCAGCACGACCGTTTTAGGTGCGGAAACTACTTTTACCTGATTCTCGCTCTCTCCCCAATTCAACACAGCATTTAAAGTAGCCCCGCCCGGTATGAAACTCACATTAGGTGAAACACCAAAGGTTCCTAGTGGGTTCCCAGATGCAGGAGCACTGGCTCCGCTGATGGCTCCCCCATTGGCAAACACCCCGGGATTTCCAATCAAGGCGTCCGTAGGATTACCCCCGGCAAAGCTTGCAAACAGCTGAGGCCCACCCACCCCTAAATTTCCACCCAGAGTCTTTGAAAATCCTTCCGTCGCTTCCACCACCTTAGCTTCAATAATCACTTGAGGCGTCTGAGTATCTAATATATCGATTAATTTTTTCATGCGTTCGATATTTTCAGGCAAATCTCTCACAATCAAACTATTGGTTCTCGTATCTGCCTGCACAATGGGAGCATTTAAAGGATCGACTGTTGCCACTGATTTTCCTCCAGCTCCAGCCCCACTCGCAGCACCCCCTCCTCCCGATGCGGCGGCACCACCTGCCATGGCACCTGCAGAGGAAGCAAACTGTCCGAGAATTTTCTGCAGTCCATCTAGACTGGCATAACTGATGGGAAATACCCGTGTTACCCTAGGTGCATTTAGCTTGGCCGCTTTATCGGCAGCTAGCTCTTCTTGTTTTTCAGCCGTTAAATTCTGGAGAGTTACTATTCTTAAAATATTATTATTTCTCTCTGCGCCCAGACGCATCGTATGAAGAATCAGGTCTAGAGCTTGGTCCCAGGGAACATCCACTAAGGACAGAGTCAATTTTCCTTTCACTTCATCACCAATCACAATATTGAAACCACTTGCCTCGCCAATCAGTCTTAATACGTCGGATACCTCAACATCTCTGACTTGCAGGGTCACTGGTCTTCCAATATATCTCTGCGTTTGCTTGCTTTCACTGAAATCATCCAAAATAGTTCTGTTATCATGACTCGATGCACCTGGCGCACCCGGAACTGGAGGTGCTCCCGGTGGCATGGAAGCCGCGGAGGAAGCCACCGCCATTGCCCCTGCTGCATCACCAACCGGGGGAGTATCATTACTAGGAGAAGCAGCCGAGGTGATCGCTGTATCGATCCCTTCCATGGTATTGGAATTACTACTAGAATTTCCGCTTCCCCCATTCGGAATTTTTACTTTAATTAAGTTACCCTCTTGAAAAACCTCTAACGGCACTACCTCCCTCAATTGAATCACCACTCTCACTGTGTCTGGCTGACCTTCGACCTGATAAGGACTAATCAGGCTTACCTTACTATTAAAAGAGGATGTGTCGATTTTTCTTGCATCCGTTTTGGAAATCCTTGCGCCTTTGATTTCTAATATGACTTGCTTATCTTGAGAATTCTCTTGTTTTTCATAGGTCACTGGGCCACTGGACTGAATGGAAATCAAATTAGGATCGGAAGTTCCCTTAAAATCAATGGCAGTAATTTTTTGCGCCGCAAAGGTATCCCAACTCCAGATCTGAAAAACCGCTATTCCGATTAGCCATCGCTGCATCGTGCAACTCATTCAACACTCCTTTTACGGATTACCACCTATGCCGCCTCCCACCGGTTGAACCTGAGTAGGAACTACCGCTGGCGCATTTTCACTTGAAACAAGACGTTCTAAAGTCTTCGTTTCATGAACCACTTTTTCATCAGGCAGCTTCAGTAAAGTTTCGACGGTCTCTTCCTGCCCAACGATGTTTGCAATTTTCTCTCTCACCAAAACCGAATTGGGATTGATTTTAATCACGCTCCCACCCCGCATCCCTATTTTAGCTTTTTCAGCAATAAAGTAGGTCTTTCCATCAGGAGTTGCAATCATGGCTCTCAGCCGACTCATCCCGCTTAACACCGCAACCAAGCGAACGGATTCTACAGAGAATTTTTCCAGCTCCGACCTGGCCTCTTCCTTTTCTTGAGGAGTCTCTTCTGGCCGTTTGAAGGGGTCTCGCATCAACAAGAGCTCTTTGACAGACTTTTCTGGAACTACAGTTTCAACTCCCACAATCCCTGGTGTACCTATCGCAGTGTCAACTTCGTGGCCTGTTTCCGCTAGGAGATTACTCTGAATGAACCAGCTCAGACCTAAGACTAAGAAAGTCTTCCCTAAGTTGTAGTTCACTGAATTCCTCCGACCTTCAGCAATGGTTTGCCTGGACCACCTGGGGATTTCGGATCATTTACCCTAGCAGGTGCATCCATCTGTCCCAGGCTGTCCGCCTTACTCTTCTGATATTTATACGTCTTAAGCTCCATTTCCCCTTCAAGAACCACAAACTTCCCTCCTACAACAGTAGAAGGTTTCATGGCAAAATTCTCGACTCGAACGATTTGAGCTACATTGGAAATTCGATCTAAAAAAGAATAAACCTGAGCAAAAACCCCCCCAAAACTCAGAACAAAACTTTTCTCCACATAATATTCTTTAGCAACAGACGCACCCGGCCTAAGAGCAAGAACAGTCAATCCAGCTTTCTTTGCCTCAGTATACATAATTTTAATAAAAGCAGCATCATCAGTACTCTCTGAGAGGGTTGCTTTCATACCTTGAAGGTTCTGGGCTAGATTACGAATTTCCACTTTTTTCGTTTCCAAACTCCTAACGAATTCTGATAGCTCCTTTGCTCTTTTTTCCAACTTAGCATTCGACGCCTTTGCTGCTTCTAATGCCTTGGCTTTAGCCACTTTCTGAGACGAAACATCGGATTCAAACATATAGTAATCGTATCCAAGATAGAGGAGATAGCCCAACAACAGAATGTTTATTGGAATTTTATCAATAATTTCCTTAATTCTCTCTGTGTTCACGAATTGCTCACTTCCATACGGCCTTCAGATCAAAGGAAGATGAGACTCTTTGACCTGCTTTCACATCCTGCTGCTTAGACTCACTGAGCTCAACATCAGTAAACCTTGAACTATCTATTAAATTTTTCATGAAATCAGAAATCTGATTAAAATCAGTAGTTGCTCCAGAAACCATAACGTCCGTTTGCTTCTTTTTGTAGGAAGTCAACCATACGTTCCTTGGAATTGTTGACGAAAGAAGACTCAACATCTTCACTGGATCTCCACGATTTTCCATAAGTTTCTGAATGGTATCCAGCTTAGACTTAATCATTCCTTCATCTTCATCTAGAGACTTCTTTAACCCCTCGTAGTTTTTAAATTTTGATATTTCAACTTGATACCTTGCCGCATCTTTTTCTGCTTTCTCTATTTCTTTTTGAATTTTTCCAACCTCTGATTCCTTATAGGAATCCAGTATATATCCAGCAATCAGTCCAATAATCACTGGCCCTAACACTTTCTTAATTGGGAGATCTTGTATAACAGATAGGTCTACTTTTTCTAATATCCCGCCAAGACTCATGCCACTAGGAGGAGCTAACTCTTTCTGTCTGCGTGCAGCAAGATTGATTTTAATCACTTCTCACCTGCTCTTAATGCTAACCCTATAGGAATAGCAACAATCGGTGCAATATTGCTTAAATACTCCTGCGTAAAAACGGATGAATCATATGAAATAGAGTTGAACGGATTTAACAATTGAGTCGGAAGACCAAGCACTTCTTCAACTATCTTCGACAAACCGGGTACCTTCGAACTTCCACCTGTTAATAGTACATATGAAATAGGAGCACCCGACGAAGATGCATTATAGAAATCAATGGCTCGTTTTATTTCAGTAGCAAAATTGTCTGCCATGACGTGCATTAAATCATTAATTTCCTGAGGCATAGATCCATCTGGGCTACCGCCAGTTTTAAGACTCTCTGCATCGTTATAGGAAAGGTTCATGTTTTTCTGAATTTCCGATGTCAGATTTTTTCCACCCACTGCAGAGTCCTTAGTAAAAACAGGTATCTTATCGTGAACTACAACAATTTTCAGTGAACTCGCACCAATATCAACTATCGCCACTGCCTCAGCTGGGTTCGATGGATAATTTGCCTCAAACAAATTTTGAATTGCAAAAAAATCAACATCCATGATTGCTGGGCTTAGTCCGGAATCTTGAATACATGTCATATAAGAATCCAAGACAGTTTTCTTCACAGCTACGAGAAGAACATCAGTCTTCCCTTCTTTACTGCGACTAATCACTTGAAAGTCCATTACCACTTCTGACACATCAAAAGGCAGATATTGCTCTGCCTCCCAAAAAACCTGATCTTGAAGCTCTTTTAAATTTGGAACCTCTAAGCTCATCCTTTTAATAATCAAAGATGTCCCTGATAACGAAGAACACACCGATGTACTTTTTAACTTAATCTGATTGACCAGAGTCTTAATACTATCCGTAACAGCGATAGGATTAATAATTTCTCGATTTATTACAACATCCTCTGGTAGCTGAACAATTCCGAAATGTAGTAATTTCCAAGTTTTTCCTGACTTTTTAAGCTCAACTATTTTAATCGACGATGTACCTATGCTGAGTCCCACAGAAGTATTTTGGCCTCCAGAAAACATCCCAAATAGACTTCCCAAAATACTCGGCGATTTCGCCATGCCGCTCACGCTCCATTAAGTTACACAACACTAATTATAGTAAATCAGGAATATTTAATTGATGCAAGTACTCAGGGGTTACGATACTACTCAAAGGATATTTCTGCTGAAGACCCCGTTAACAGAAGTAGTGAAAGATGACTCAATTTTTTTTCGGTCAAATCTTTGACAGGAATGAGACCAAAACCAATAACCTCTTTCCCCTGAAGAATGGCTCCATTTCCAGAAAGAGAATCATAGCAAAACTCACTCACCAGACCGGGCACTTGTAACTCCATCCCAACTTTAGCCGAAACCCAGGTATATATGCCATTCTTAGAAGGATCTCCTAAAGTGGATTCTGCGATTTTTTCTCCACTTGCTGCTGAGTTTTCTGAACAACTTGTCAGTTTTTCAATAACATAATCCAGTTTTCCTTCTTCTAAGAATCTGAGACGCAAAGCAGCCCGAGAGCTAATAGATTCTCTTTTTACTTGATTAATCAATTGAGCTAACTGGCGTGACAAAGACCGTGTAGTCCACTTTGGCCATTGATTGATGATAATTGGAATTGATGATAAAACTAAGAACAGGATCACTGTTGCCACGATCAGCAGCCGCTTTTGACGCTTGAGACGTAGCTCGATTCTTTCCCAAAGCTCATAGTTTTCCCACTCTGCTTTTGACCAACGCTCTTCAGCTAAATCGGTGTCATGAATTGGAACCATAGCAAATCACCCAAAAGATAGTAATACAAAGCTCCCACAACCAGAAATGGACCATAAGGGATAGACATTCTCATCACATTTTTTTTCCCTTGAACCAGCGCCCAACTGATTCCAACAACACTTCCAAAAATCGAGCTAATGAATATTGTGGCTAGCACACCCGATGGCCCTAAAAAAGCTCCTAACATAGCAAGAAGTTTAATATCACCTCCCCCCAACCCAGATCGGCCAGTCATTCGATAGTAACCCCAGGCCAGGCAATAGAATAAGGAAAAACCAAGTAATGCCCCTATGAAGCTCAAAATCCAACCGGGATACAATGACGTCGGCCCGAACCAGCAGGTAGCTAATCCCAGCACCAATCCTCCCAGGCTTAAAACATCTGGAATAATTCGATGCTCCAAATCAATAAAAGTAATGCTCACCAAGGCAACCACAAAAGGCCAATCTCGAATCCAAAGAAGCGGTGTCCAGCCAAATCGAAGGCGAGTAGCTAAAAATAGGGCTGCAGTGAGCACCTCAATGACAGGATAGCGTACAGAAATGTTCTGCTTGCAGAAACGGCATTTGCCCAGCAAAAGTAAATAGCTCAGTACGGGGATATTATCCCACCAGCGAAGACTCTTTCTACAATGAACACACTGACTGGAAGGACGAATGATGGATTGCTTTTTGGGAAGCCTGGCTACCACGACATTAACAAAACTTCCAAACACGAGACCAAAAGCAACACTCAGCAAATGTGTGAGCCAGCTAGGCAAATTTTCCATAAGAACTGAAGCCTCCGCTCCACTGAGTCAGATTTCCCGGCGTCGAATCAGCAACCCCGCTAAAGCAAGACAGAGTGCTATCACAAAAAACCCATAGAGTGTACTCAAGCCAACCAACGACCTTTCTAGCGGCAACCCATAAGTCACTTTATATCCTAAATTGAAATGCTCAAAATTAGGTAGGACTGCTGCGGCTCCCTCCATCACTGCGCGTCCCATGCCAGACTGCAGCCGAGTCCCCAATAAACGAAGTTGAGAAATGGAGTTGCCAATGAGATAAAAACCTAGAGTAAACACAATGGAAAGAGACGTAGTTGTAAATGTTGAAAACAAAATCGCGATACAGCCTAACATCATGCTCTGAATGAGAACAAAAAATAGAGCCCAAGTCAAAGTCCAAGAAAAACCGCTAACCAGAGTTTCTGAAGACAGGCTGAGTAAAACGAGATAAGAAAGGCATTGAAGGCACCAATTCAATACCAGCACCAGCATCAAACCGACAAATTTTCCAAAAACAAACTGCTGTTTTGAAATCGGACGAGACAGAGCAACATAAATCGTCCTTCTTTCAAATTCCTTTGGAATTAAGCCTGCACCAATGAGAATAGCAATCATGGAACAAGACAAGTTTACCGTGAGCAATCCAAAGTCCAGAACAATGCGTTCTGGATGGAGAAAGTTCAGCCTCGAAGCAAAAAAACCCATAAAAAAAAGTACAAAAGCGCAAAGAATGACGTTGTAGAGAATCTTGTCACGAATCACTTCAGAAAAAGTCACCTTTCCAATCGCCCTTGCGACAGACACTGTTGAAGGTGAATGAAACCATCGCTCATTTTTTATCATAGGTCTCTTCTTTTTGCTGTTCGGTTGATTTTGTAAAGAGATCTTCTAACGACATTCGAATGGGAGTAACCCAAAGGATTTTCGCTTTTTCCTGCATCAGTTGAAATAATACCCGATCCACCCCTACTTGTCCCTCAACCGTCCCTCTTAACCCTTCGGAGTTCTTTCGAATCGAAATAAACTCAGGGAACTGCGACCATTGTTCCAGTTTAGGACCTGAAAAAGCAATCTCAGTCCGCAGAGGTCCTTGTGCTAAAAAGCTGCCGATTGGCCCACATCCCATGACTTTTCCCTTTTGAATCCATGCCACTTGATCGCAAATGGATTCCACATCGGGAATCACATGAGAACTAAAAAAGATGGTACGCCCCTCGGAAGCCAAATGCACAATCAACTCTCGAATCTCCTTTCTCCCAATTGGATCGAGTCCACTCATGGGCTCATCCAAGATGAGGATTTCAGGATGATGAATCATGGCTTGGGCAATTCCAACTCTCTGCAGCATCCCCTTAGAGCAGTGCCTCAACTCCACGTTTTTGGCATGATCCATCCCGACAATAGATAAAATATTCGGTATTCTTTCGCGGACCTGGGCTCGACTCATCCCGGCCAAAGCACCATAATACTTTAAAACCCCTTCAGCCGTAAGGTGGTCATGAAAGTACGGCCTTTCAGGAAGATACCCCACCTTGGATCTTGCAACGGCCGTCTGAGCTTCGTAACCAAAAACAAGCACCTTGCCTTCAGAAGGTTTTCTCAACCCTGTCATTAAATGAATCAGACTGGTCTTGCCAGCGCCGTTCGCACCCAAAAAGCCAAACACGGAGTTTTCTGGAACACTTAAACTCACGGAACTGAGGACTTTTTTCCGTCTCATCCAGAAACCCGAACGAAATTCGTAATCCACCCCAATAACGTCCAGAACTGTGCCCATGGACTTTTGAGATTAGTTCAAGTCTTTGTCCCTTGCAAGACTAGCTATTGCTAGCGCAACGCCCCCAAGATATGAGAATGCTATGGAATCTGTATTTCAGACATACGACTGGGAACGAGCGGTAGGGGCTCAGCTTTATCAAGAATACAGGTCTATTTTATGGAACCACCGACTATCGCTTCGGCCCGTCTCCATTCAGCTTTTTGATTCGGATACCCACTGGGGAAAGTGGGATCCCACAACAAGAACGATCTGGATCGCACGAAAGCTTATCCGAGAATATTCTTGGTTTCATGTTCAATCGATTCTCCGTCATGAAATGGCGCATCAGATGGTTGACGAATTTTATGACCCATCGCAAAAAGGCAGGCCGCACGGAGATTTTTTTCGCTTAGCCTGCCAGCATTTAGGAGTACCTGAAGAATTTACCCAAGCAAGTATTCAACTCCAAGAATCCTCCCTAGACTGGCGCACAGAGAAAGTCGACGAAGCCTCAGAAAAGCTTTTAGATAAAGTCAGAAAACTCCTAGCTTTAGCGACTTCCAGTAATGAGCATGAAGCCTTTTTAGCCATGAATAAGGTCCGAGAACTCTATGCCAAATATAATTTGGAACAAGCAGAAGGAAAAAAGTCCCATTTTGCCCATATTGTGATCACTCATGGAAAAAAGCGGATTGAACCTCATCAGGCTCGAGTCATTAGCATCTTGGTCGAGCATTTTTTTGTTGAGATTCTCACCTCAAACCTTTTTGACGCAAAGACGGGCGAAACCCATCGCGCGCTGGAAATCATTGGAACGCGAGAAAACGTTTTGATGGCCGAGTACGTGTATTATTTCTTACTGCAGCAAATGGACTTTTGGATGCGGGAAATGATTCAGATGTCCCATCGCAAAACCTCTCCCAGGATATCTCCCAAAATATCTCCTATGGCACGCAAGTCGTTTCGACTGGGAATTCTGGCTGGATTCTCAGAAAAACTCAAACAATCGGAAAAAGGTCCCTCATCACAAGCTTCATCTGACTCTTCTCATCCCAGTTCAGCCCTCACAGTAGTCGGTCAAGCCATGGTGAAATTTCGGCAAGATCAGCAACTCAAGAATTATTTATCTTCGGTTTATCCTAGAATCAGTCATACGACCTCCTCAGCACAAACAGTGGACCATCTCGCTTATGGTGCAGGAAAAGAAGTAGGAAGAACTATCACTCTCAATAAAGCGGTGACTTCGGAAAGCCAGAATCACGGACGCTTGCTTTCCTAGTGCTGAGTTCGACACCGAGAAATTCTCTTAAGCCTACTCCAACCCAAATACTGACTCGTGAGAGGTCGTAGAAACTACTTTCCCAAGGGCGTTAATAGTTAGCGTCCCATGCCAGGGGTCTTGATCCGTCATTTGATTGACATGCAGAAACTTCTTCCAAGCGGATTCCACACCACAACCCACCTCGGTATGTAAAAATGAAGTAAAAGCTCGGTTAATTTGATCCAAGTACTGCCCTACCGAAAGGTTGAAAACTTTCTTATCGATTGCTTCCCTTACCAAGTCATTCGGCGCGATCGCCCTCATAAACTTGAGTAATCTTAATCCCACTTCGTATTGCCCTCCCGGCTGGCTCAACCGAGACTCCAAACTTTGTAGATAAGCAGGAGATCCCGATTGTTGGGAGGAGCGCGCAAATGCCTGGGCTGCTCGAGGCAAATCCCCCAGCTCAAATAGTGAAACATAAGCTTGCAGCAAAAAAAGCCTCCAAGGATCCTTCCAGTAGGCATCTTGAAACTCATGAGGATAGGAAGAAAGCTCATTCTTAAAAAAAAGGGCCCCTTTATCCAATAGGCTTTGGGCCCCCCGTCCATCTTTATGAACAATGGAGAGTAAATTACCACCTGCAGTATAGAACTCCATATCCCTCGGATCCAAATCCGTAATGAGATCCAAATCATAGTAAAAGACAGGGTGGGTCTTTGCAACACGACTAGCCAGAGAGGGATCCAACAGGCACTTCAGAAGGTACCAGTCCACCACTATCGGGATTTGACCAAAGGAAAAAGCCCGAAACACTGCTGGATCCTGTTTGCTTGCCTGCACCTGAGAAGGGTCCTCCCAAGAGCTCTCTCTGCGAATTAATAATTGATTGGCTCGAATCATGACAAATAGAATACAAAAGCTGAATACAAAAACAGATACAGGATAGGTAAGTCTTTTAAGACACGCCCTCATGAATTTAAAAACTCTAACAAAATGAAGTTCATTTGCAACTCAATTTTTTGAATGTTATACTAAATATAAATTGTGAATAATCCGATAGGACTATTGATTTCGACAAAAGCGGATATCTACAGGGGGATTGCGCAGGTATGAGAAAATTTAAAATGTTAAAACTAAAAAAAAATCAAGGTTTTACACTGGTTGAGCTGATGGTTGTGGTCGCAATCATCGGAATTCTTGCATCCATCGCAGTACCCAACTACCAAAAATACCAAGCTCGAGCCAGACAATCTGAAGCCAAGATCAATCTAGCAGCAATCTACACCTCAGAAATGGCGCTTGCCACCGAGATGTCAGGTTTTTCGACTTGCCTGAATTCCATTGGATATGCACCTACTGGAGCCAAGCAATACTACGCTATCGGCTCATCGACTAACGCAGATACCGCTTCTACCTGTGGAACAGGAGGATCTACAGCCTGTGCTTGCATGAATTGGACCGGGGCTACCTGCAACACTCCTTGCACTACCGGCCCAGGCAATTCCTACTGGACAGCCAATACTTCGGTTAAAGGAACCCCTGCAGATCAAACCAAGATCCCCACCACAAACATGACCCAAACCACTTTCCTTCTCGGCGCTGGAGGCATTATCTCAACCAGTGGCAACGTCGATCAGTGGACTATTGATAACAACAATAATTTATTAAATAGCTCGCCCAATCTTTAAAAAGAAATACCTAGTTTAGTCAAACGGTACCGGACACTACGAAGTGTCATTCCGAGTAATTCAGCAGCCTTTTTCTTACTCCCCCTCGCTTCTTTCATGGCTGCCAGTAGATAGGTGCGTTCGACTTTTTCCAGGATTTGCTCAAGCGGGATATTTCCTTGAGCAAAATCAGGCGCAGGTAAAAAGATCCCGTTCTCTTGTTGTGCTAGGGAAGACCCCTTGCCCGATGCCCTTCCTCCCTGCTCTGATCCCTTTGCATTTCTCACCCATTCAGGAAGACTTGCTGGTGTAATGAGAGAACCTGACTCCAGTGTCACTGCGCGTTCTATGCTGTTTTCTAACTCCCGAACATTGCCAGGCCAATGATAAGCTTCCAACTCTTGCATAGCCGCTGGTTCAAATCCGTTGATTTTTTTGCCCGTCTTAGTAGTCAACTGGGCAGTCAATTGTTTCAAAAACTCCTGAGCCAAAAGCCCAATATCTCCGGGACGCTCTCGGAGCGGTGGAGTTTTAATCAAAATAACATTCAATCGATAATACAGATCTTCTCGAAAGGTCCCTCGTGCAACCGCAGCCTCTAAGTCTCGATTCGTGGCAGCAATAATTCGGACATCCACCTTAATGTCTTGCACTCCCCCAACTTTTCTAAAGGAACGCTCTTGAATGGCTCTCAGAAGTTTTACCTGCATTGCCAAGGAGAGCTCTCCCACCTCATCTAAAAATAAAGTTCCGTGATGAGCCATTTCAAATAGCCCAGTCTTGTCTTGAACTGCCCCAGTAAAACTACCGCGGTGATGACCAAACAGTTCAGTTTCCATGAGGTTTTCAGGAATGGCCCCACAATTGACTGGAACAAAAGGCTTCTCTCGAAATGGACCTAAATCGTGGATTCGACGAGCCACCAGCTCCTTACCCGTTCCGCTTTCTCCGATTACGAGAATGTTCACTTTCGAGGTGGCTACTCTCTCAATCACGTTCAGTAGGTCTTGAATCGCCTGAGATTTCCCTAAAATCGGGCGCTGCACTAAGCTCCCCCAGCCATCTTGAAAATAGGCAAGTACATGGCAATCATAATACCTCCGACGGCTCCACCCAAAAAGACCAACACCAAAGGTTCGATGAGCTTCGTTAATCCTCCCACCAGAGTTTCCACTTCTCCTTCATAGAAATCCGCCACTTTTTCAAGCATCCGGTCCATATTCCCAGTGGATTCTCCCACCCCAATCATTTGAACTGCCATTTTTGGAAACACCCCAACACTAGCAATCACAGTAGCCAGGGTTTTTCCTGCTTCAATTTGACTTCGAATCTTGGATACGGCATCTTCTAAGACTGAATTATCAATGGTGGCTTTACAAATTTCAATCGCGTCAATTAAATTCACTCCGGAAGCAAGCAAGGTTTGCAGAGTTCTGGAAAACTTAGCTATTCCTGATTTCTGTGCTAAAGGCCCAAAAAGCGGAAGCCTAAAAGTAATCCGATCCACTAAAGCTCTTCCTTCAGTAGATTTTAAATACCGCCTCGCGAGATATCCCCCTACCCCAGCCCCTCCAATAATAAAAAGAATATTATTTACTAAGAAATGGGACATATCGATCACAATTTGAGTAGGAAGTGGCAAGGCCTGCCCAGCAGTAGTTAACATTTCTTCAAACTTCGGAATCACGAAAATAAGCATCAAAGCGACTACACCCACTCCGATTGAAATCACGATAATCGGATACATCATCGCACTTTTCAGCATTTTTTGAAGCCGATCAGAATCTTCTAAATACCGAGCGAGTCTTTTAAGCATCTGATCCAAAGCACCAGAAGCTTCTCCTGCCCGAACCAGAGCGACGTACAACTTTGGAAAAACATTAGGATAGGTGGATAAGGACTCCCAAAGATAACCCCCTTGTGAAATTTTTTCCCTCACAGCCAAAAGGATATTTTTCAAGGTAACACTACCTGCTTGATCCGTTAAAATTTCCAGACCTTGAACCAACGGAATTCCTGATCCAATCAAAACTTGAAGTTGCCTAGTAAAAGTCACAACCTGTTCCAGGGGAACACTCGCAAAACCCCCTCCCAGGAGCGAACCGATATCTGCATTCAAAGCCCCGACTTTTGAAATCTTGGTCGGTCGAATCCCCTGACCTCGCAAGGTCATTCGCAGCTCGCCCTCAGTGGGCACATCTATTTTGCCAGTTACCTTTTTGCCGCTTTTATCAACTCCTTGATATTGAAACTCAGGCATACACTAGGTAGGTCGCTTTTCTTGAACAGACACGAGCATTTTTACAAGTTCATCTTGCATAAAGCTGTACTCAATTGCATCCGCTTTTGACAAACTTCCGTTTTTAACTAATGAAACCAGTGACTGATTCATCGTTTGCATTCCAGACTCGTCTTGCCCGGTCTGCATCGCAGAATATATTTGATGGATCTTGTCTTCTCGAATGAGATTTCTAATACCCATCGATGGAATCAAAATTTCACAGGCCATGCAACGCCCTCCTCCAAAACTTTTCGGCATCAGCTGCTGCGAAAGAACCCCCTGAAGCGCAAAGGAGAGCACCTGCCTAATTTGAGTTTGTTGATGAGGAGGAAAAACATTGATAACACGGTTGATAGACTGGACAGCACTATTGGTATGAAGGGTACCAAACACTAAATGCCCTGTTTCAGCCATGGTGAGTGCCATTTCGATCGTTTCAGCATCCCGCAACTCCCCAACGAGAACAAAATCTGGATCCTGCCTTAACAACCTCTTTAAGGCACTTGCAAAATTTTTTGTATCTACGCCGACTTCTCGCTGATTCACAATACAGTTTTTATGAGGATGCACAAATTCAATGGGATCTTCCACCGTCAAAAGATGCCCATATTCCTCTCGATTGAGAATGTCTAACATGGCAGCAAGGCTGGTTGATTTACCACTACCAGTAGGACCCGTGACAAGAATGAGTCCATTGGGACGACGAATCACCTTTTTTAAGACTTGTGGCAATCTCAGGGTATCAAAATCGGGAATCGTCAGTGGAATCCGACGGAACACTCCAGCAACTGCATTTCTTTGATAAAACAGATTCCCTCTAAAACGAGCAATTTCTTTGATACCAAAAGAAAAATCAATTTCGAGATTTTTTTCAAACTCCGACTTTTGAGCATCAGTCAGAACAGAATAACAAAGTTCCTTTGTATCCTGATTCGTCATAGAGTCCGTTTTTACTTTTACCATTTTTCCGCTAATTCTAAACTCCGGTGGTACCCCCACGGTAATATGCAAATCAGAGGCATCTTGCTCAACCATTGTCTTCAATAACGTGGGTAAATTAATTTTTGCCATCTAAGTCTCCATAGTAAGAGAGAGAGCCTCTTCTAAAGTGGTTTTTCCTTCTGCCGTCTTCGTCAATGCAGAAAGTCTCAAAGTTTTCATTCCATCTTTTACAGCCTGTTTTTTAATTTCGATGATACTGTCTCCGCGTAAGACCATTTCCTTGAGCTTCTGAGAAAAGTCGAGCACTTCGTAAATAGCAACGCGCCCCTTGTAACCGGTATTATTGCATTTGTTGCAGCCCTTGCCCTTATAACAAACGATTTTCTCAGCATCCGCATCGCTAAATCCATTGCGAGTCAGTTGCACTTTAGGAATAGGGTCTTCCATCTTGCAGTTCGCACAAATCGTTCTTAATAGCCGTTGAGCAACAATGGTATTGACTGACGAAGTCACCAAAAAGGGTTCCAATCCCATATTCATTAGTCGTGTAATCGTACTGGGCGCATCATTCGTATGCAAAGTGGACAAAACCAAATGCCCCGTTAAGGCAGCCTGTACAGCAACTTCGGCTGTTTCGTAGTCTCGAATTTCCCCGACTAAAACGGTGTCAGGGTCTTGACGCAAGAGAGCTCGCAAAACACTGGCAAACGTTAAGCCGACTTCTTTATTTACTTGAACTTGATTCACCCCATCTAGATTGTACTCAACCGGATCTTCGGCAGTGGAAAGATTATCGGTAATTTGATTCAGTTCAGAAAGTGCGGAATACAAGGTGGTTGTTTTACCGCTGCCGGTAGGTCCAGTCACTAAAACGAGTCCATTGGGTGAGTAGATCCCTTTTTTGAACACTTCCAGTTGATTGGCTTCAAAACCCAACTTCATTAAATCCAACTGAAGATTGCCTTTACTCAACATACGGAGAACCACTTTTTCTCCAAAAAGAGTGGGCATCGAGTTCACGCGAAAATCAATTTCACTCCCGCCAAACTTCAGTTTAATTCTTCCATCCTGAGGGACCCGAGTTTCGGCAATATCC
>Ga0302320_10008008_pt1 | contig 23118 bp, 17 predicted proteins | sample Bog_T0_3_FD_202130 | JGI IMG/M metagenome (GOLD analysis project Ga0302320, IMG submission 202130) | Peat permafrost microbial communities from Stordalen Mire near Abisko, Sweden - Bog_T0_3 | ecosystem: Environmental > Terrestrial > Soil > Wetlands > Peat | place: Sweden: Abisko, Stordalen Mire... | reverse complement strand
GATGCTCATTGCGTTGGGATCTGATTTGCCGAAGGAGACTGTGCCCTGCGAAGGGCGCGCTGCTCCCGTCCGTTCTGGCGCAGGACTAGGGCGACGACATTGCCCGCCCCATCGCGTTCGAACGCGATCTCGGCCTGAACCCCGATCACCGCAAAGACATCTCCTTCCTGAGCGCGCAGCCCGAGCCGTGGCTGTCCTGTCGCCTGAATGCAAAGGACCCCCGCTTCCGCCGAAACTTGAATCACGAAAACGGGCGCCAGCGGGTACGATCCCAGGTAGTCCGCGGCATTGGCAACCGGCTCGACCGACGGTTTCGGCATCCTTACGCCCAGAAGCTCTGCCCCCAGCCCCTCGGGGCCCTTCTGAAAATTGGCCAAAATGACGATGCCTGCCTTTGCCTTGAAGCTAACGGCGAGGTACGAATGGCTTCCCGCGGTGGCTCCATTGTGCCAAACGTACGGATTCTCTGTGTCGTCCGGGATCAGCCAACCCATTCCGACCTGGCCGCCAGCCTCGAAGGGGCGCAGCGGCGTCTCCGTCATCTCGAATGCGGCGCGAAGAGGGGAATTGGGGCCCCTCAACGCCGCCCTTAGAAATAGTGCCATGTCCCGCGCCGAACTGCGAATGGCGCCGGCGGCGGCGAAGGCCTGAAACGTCCAGTTCGGAACGCGCTTTCCACTGTTATGCCCGGGCGCAAGGTCGATCGGAGGTGGTTGGCCGGCGATGCCGACACTGGTCCGCTTCATCCCCAAGGGCGCCAGAACGTGCTGATCCAGTGCTTCGGCATAGGTGGTGCCCCAGGCCGCGCCCAAAGCCTCCCCGAGGACCGCCGCGCCAAAATTTGAATAGGAGCCATCTGCTCCGACTTTGGCCGCAGGCCCGTGGCTCCTCAGTGCCTCCACGAGCAGCGTGCGGTCATAGGTCGCATAGGGGTCGGCCATTGCGTCGGGCTTGCGGCCGATGTTGCTCGGCAATCGAGGCAGACCCGAAGTGTGGGTTGTCAGCGAAAGAAGCGTGACCTTCGCCAAGCTCGCCTGGGCAGGATCGGCCTTCGGCAGCAGGTACAGGGCCGCCGGATCATTTCGGCCGACCTTTCCCAGGCGTTCGCTTTCGGCCAAGAGCAGCGCGGTGAATACTTTCGAAATCGAGCCAATCTCGAAGGTCGTATCCGCCGTGATCGGCCGTGGGTCCGCCGAGTCAAAGGTGCCGGACTGAAAGAATTCGGAGCCGTCATCGTCGACCCACGCCGCCGCGACGCCGCCGACCTCCCCCTTGGCCCAGAGCTCGAGCTTGGTCTGCATGGCAGCTGGTCGCTTGGGATGGCCGAGGGGGGTCATAGGAATCGAGATGGTTACCCGGAATCTCGATCATGCGGCAGGATGGCACCGAGATTCAACCACTCACCGACAACCAGAGCGTATCGCGGGCAATCGGGATTTAAGCCTGAGGTAATGGCCAGGCGCGACCGCGCGGCGGCTCGTTCTGGTGGTGGGCCCCGGAAATTCGATCGGTACCCGGGTGGCCTGGGAATGTCTTGCAATCTAACATAAGCAGCTTACGCTTCTCGAGTGATCTCTTCCGACATTCGTTCTTATCTGTCCCACATAGGGCGCAAAGGCGGCTTGAAGAGTCGACGCACCCTGACCCCGAAACAGGCCAAACTCATGGTCGCGGTTCGTCTGGCGCGACAAGCCTATCGTGATTTTCGCGTGCAGTGCTTCTGGCCATTCGGCGATCAGATCATCACTCCCGCCAATTTGTCCTGGGTGGTGGAACAGTTGCGCCGCAATGGCAATCGGGCCGCGTGGCAGCGGGCGACCCGCATCCAATCCTTGTTATGCCGTTAACTGCTCTCAGATTCTCATCCCTCCGGACTTCCGACCCAGTGACCCGGGCGAGCTCTTGTCGGCTGCTTGCGCCGTCAACGCCCCTGGATTGATGCTTATTGTTCTCCCGCGACTACCGGACGACGATTTCCGTTTTAACTGAATTGGCGATGAAGCATTGCTCGTGGGCCAGATGGTGCAGCTGCGCGCTGGCTTCCGGCGCCGGGGCTCGCTCCTCGGCATAGACGATGCTTGGGTGGAGCGTGACCTGGCTCACCCAGGGAACGCCTCCGACTCCCTTGGTCATAATTCCCACCGCCTCATCCCGATAGCTTTCCACCTGAAAACCCTGGCGCGAGGCCAGGAAGAGAAAGGTCAGCATGTGGCAGCTCGAGATCGCCGCAACATAGGCTTCCTCCGGGTCCACGTTGGCCGGATTCGAGAATGGCGCCGGCACCACGGAGGGGGACGGCGAGGCCGGAATGGTGAGTCCGCCGTCAAAGGTCCAAGTGTGTTCGCGGGAATATTGCCCGCGCAGAAAGTCGGGACCGTTTCGCTTCCAATTGATTGTCGCTTTGTGTTCTGACATCGGCGCCCCCCCCTGCACTCACATGGCAAAGTTCACCCGGAGGGTAAAGCCGAACTGAGCAGACGGCGGGGATCGCCGTGGCTTCCGTATTGCCACTGGCGGTGGGCTCGGCTCGGTTAGGGTCCCCAAGGTTCATGCTTTCCGACCTAAGATGCGCCTTCCGGCAGTTCGCCAGCTTCCCGGGATTCACCGTCGTGGCCGTGCTCACCCTGGCGCTGGGGATCGGAGTCAATACCGCGATGTTTAGCGTCGTCTACGGCGTCCTCATCGATCCCTACCCCTACGCCAAGTCCAACGAGATCTGGGCCCCTTTCATCGAAGAAGGGACTAAGGGCCGCCATACCGGCGGAGTCCTCGCCGACGCCCTCGAAGCTCAGAAGCTGTCCGCCTTCGCAGACGTGATGGCCACCGCTGGGGAAGAGGAGGTTTTGAGCGGGCACCAGAATCCGGAGGTTCTAAGTGGCATTCTCGTCACCGGCAACGCGTTCTCCTTTCTGGGCGTCCCCCCCCTGCTCGGCCGCGGCCTCATGCCTTCCGACATCCGCGCCGATGGCCAAGCCGAAAACGTCGTCGTCCTGACCTTTCAGCTGTGGCAGCGCCTCTTCAGCGGCGATCCCGCCGCGATTGGGAAGACGCTGATGCTGAATGGGCAGCCGCATCTAGTGGTCGGCGTGATGCCCCCGCGATTCGGCTGGTATACCAACAATTCCCTCTGGCTGCCGATGCCGCGCACCAATCCGGCGGCGCGCCGGGTCCGGTATATCGTCCGCCTCCAGCCGGGTTTAACGCGCGAGCAAGCCGGACAACAGCTTCAGGCGCTCGATCTGGCCATGGCCAAGGAGCGCCCGAACAACTTCCCAAAGGGCCCGTTCAGCAGTCAATTGGTAAACTATTTGGACGTGACCTCCGCCAGCGGGCAAATGCAGGCAAGCCTGCATCTGCTCTTCTGGGCGGTGGCCTTTCTCCTGCTGATCGCCTGCTCGAACGTCGCCAATCTGCAGCTTGCGCGGGGCACCGCGCGCGCCCGGGAGATCGCGATTCGGCTAGCGGTTGGCGCCGGCCGCCTGCGGTTGATCCGGCAGCTGCTGACCGAAAGTATCCTGCTCGCCGGATTCGGCGGGGCGGTCGGAGTGGGTCTGGCCCTCGGGATCATCAAGATGATCGTCCTGCTGATGCCGCCCGGGTATGTGCCCAACGAATCCCGGGTGACGCTCAATGGCTATGCGCTGGCTTTTCTTGCCGGGATCTCGGTGTTTAGCGGCATACTCTTCGGACTGGTGCCAGCCTGGCGGTCGACCCGGGTGACAGTCTATGAAACCCTCAAGGATGGAAGCCAAGGAGCAGGGGCGAGCCGAGGAGGGGGCCGCATTCGCGGCGTGCTGATCGTTTCCGAGGTGGCTCTTTCGGTCATTCTGCTCGTCGGGGCCGGCCTGACCATCCGGGGATTCATTGATCTGGAACGAGTCGATCTCGGCTTCCAACCCGCGCATCTGTTGATTGTGGGCGTACCCCATTCGGCGCAGCGCTACCCAACTTACGCCCTAGGGCTGAATTTTGATCGGGAGCTGCTCGATCGGGTCAGTAATCTACCGGGGGTTGTCTCCGCCGGCTGGAGCCTTGGCGGGATCCCGGCCGATGGCTGGCGCACCCAGTACGAGCTCGCCGGCCGACCGAAGGACCCCTCGCAGCAGCTAATCTACGACCTGGTCAGCGCAAATTTTCGGCGGACCCTGGGCATCCGGCTGCTCGCCGGCCGCGACTTGACCGAGGCGGAAATTGCCCACGCCGACGGCGTTGCCCTGATCAGCGAGGCGGCCGCAAGACTTTGGCCGGCCGGGACAAATCCGATCGGCCAACAGCTCACGCTCGACGATCTGGCGGCCGCCAGCACACCGGATTTTCTGGCTCCCCAGTCGGGCGTCACCGGCACCCTCAGCGTGGTCGGGATCGTCGGCGATGTCCGCAGTGAAGGTGAACCTAATTCCCCGACTCCGACGGTCTATCTTCCCTACTCGCTCCGGGTGCCGCGAGGCCGGCGCCTGGACGTGCGCACGAGCGGAAAACCGTTCGACTTGCTGAACCTTGTCCGGCGCGAGGTGAAGGCGATTGATCCCGAGCAACCGCTCAATCGCACCGTGACTGCGGAAGACCTCGTCGGCTATGCCACCGTGCAGCCAAAGTTCAACATGGTGCTCTTATCCTCCCTGGGCGGGATCGGCCTCTTGCTGGCGGTCGCCGGAGTCTACAGCTCCCTCTCCTATCACGTGGCCCACCGCACCCGCGAGATCGGGGTGCGGATCGCCCTAGGCGCCGAACCGAAGGACGTCGTTGCGATGGTGCTCACGGCCGGCATGCGCCTCGTCGCGACCGGTCTGGTGATCGGCCTTGCCGGTAGCCTAGCGCTCGCCCGGCTGCTCAACAGCGAAGTGTTCCTGGTTCCGGCAACCGACCCGATCGCACTAGCGGCCGCCTGCCTGGTCCTCACCCTCGCGGCTTTGGCGGCATGCTGGGTGCCGGCGCGCCGGGCCGCCCGGGTCGATCCGGTGGTCGCGTTGCGCGCCGACTGATCGGGCGGCCCCCTACTCCGGCAGCGCGAAGGCGAAGAGGACGTTCCCAGCCGACACCGCGATATACTCCTTGCCGTCGACCGAGTAGGCCATCGGCGAGGCGTTGATCGAGCCCCCAGTCTGGAAATGCCAAAGGTGCTCGCCGGTCCGCGCGTCAAGAACGGCGAGGTTCCCGTCCCGCATCGAGGCCACCAGCAGATTTCCGGCGGTCGCCAGGACGCCGGCGCCGGACGAACCCTGGAACACTTTGAGATCCCACATCGTCCGCCCGTTCTCGGGATCGATCGCCTTGATGCCGGAGTTCGGGACCGGCTGATCCGGGCGCCGGGCCGGCGGCTGGCGGTTCGGACCCCGGCCCAAGTACTCCTGCCCGCGCTCCAATTCCTGCGGCTCGCTGACGAACTGCTGGCCGCCCTCATTGTACTGCAGATAGAACCAGCCGGTCAGGGCGCTGTACGACGGCGCCTGAAAATTGGTCGAGCCACCCGAAGGGTAAACCAGGAAGCTTCCCTCCGGGCTGGAGTTCGAACCGGGTACCTGCTGGGGCCGGCCCTTCGGGTCGAATCCGGCATTCCAGTTTTGATAGACAAAGGGGGTGCCCGACAGAAAGGTGCCGTCGGTGCGGTCCAGGATATAGAAGTGTCCGTTGCGATCGCCGTGCAGCATCAGCTTGCGCTCCTGTCCCCGCCACATCCGGTCGACCAGGATGAAATCCTCGGTCGCATCCCAATCGTGTCCGTCGTTGGGGGTGAATTGATAGTGCCACTTGAGGGCGCCGGTGTCGGCGTCGAGGGCGAGCACCGAGTCGCTGAAAAGATTGTCCAGGTCTCCCCGCCGGGACCGGTCGACCTGCTCGGCCGGATTGCCCACGCCCCAGTAGACTAGGTTCAGCTCCGGGTCGAATGAGCCCGTCAGCCAGGTCGGGGCGCCGCCCGTCTTCCAACTGTCGCCCTGCCAGGTCTCATGGCCAAACTCGCCCGGACCCGGAATCGTGTAGAACCGCCAGAGGCGCTTGCCCGTGGCGGCGTCGTACGCATCGACAAATCCCCGGGTGCCGAACTCGCCGCCGGCGATGCCGGTGATCACCTTGTCCTTGTACACGAGCGGCGCGCTCGTGATGTTGTAGCCGTCCAGGGTATCGGCGACCTGGACCTCCCAAAGCTTCTGGCCGGTCCGGGCGTCGAGGGCGATCAAGGCGGCGTCCAGCGTGCCGACAAAGAGGCGGTTTCCCAGCAGCGCCACCCCACGGTTGAAGGGGTTGATCTGGTAGGGATTTACGACCTTCTGCGGGCGCGTCCACGACCAGATCTGACGGCCGGTGCGGGCGTCAAGGGCAATGACCGAGGCGGGGTTGCCTCCGCCCGTCGTGTACATGACCCCGTCGACCACCAGCGGCGTGCCTTCCAGCAGGGAATCGCCGACGAGGATTGGAAAGGTCCAGGCAGGGCGGAGCTGGCGCACATTGGAGAGGTTGATCTGGCTGAGCGGCGAATAATGGGTCCCCCGGTAGTCGCCCCAATAGGTGAGCCAATTCTGCGGCTCGGCCGCCGCATTCACGATCCGCTCGTAGGCGAGGCCGCCGGCCAGGGGCTGCAGGATCGTCTGGCTGTAATCCCGCCCGTTCTGCGCGCAGAGGTATGCGACCAGGTTGGTGACGTCGTCCCCGGACAGCCGCCGGGAATAGTCATCCGGCATGAGCGAGCGGTCCTCCGCGGTGACGGAGGAGACCTTCTGTTTGTCGATCAGGTGCAACTTCCCGGCGGCATCGACCAGCTGGACCGAGTACATATCTTCGTTGCGCCTCACGCCGCGGATCTCCTGGCCGTCCTGGGTCTTGACGACTACCGTGACCGGAGGCGGAGCTCCGCCGCCGCCTTGAAAATGCAGCCCCGGCGGCGCCTTGGGCGCCGGGGTGTTCGGCGCCAGAATCTTCTGTCGCAGATTCGCCGGTCCGAGCCGCCCCGCGTCGGAGAGGTCGGGGCCCACGATGCCGCCCCGGGCGTTGATCTCATGGCAAGCCGCGCATTCGGCCCGGCCGAAAAAGAGCGCCTCCCCGGCCGCCCGGTCGCCGGGCACCGGCGCGCCGGCGCCCGCCGCCATCTGCCCCTGCAGACTGTGGATGAAGGTCACGAGCTGCCAGGCCTGCGTTTCGCTCAGGCCGGGAAAGGGCGGCATCTGGGTGCCGGGCACCCCATTGCGGAGCACCCGCAGGATGTCCGCATCCTTGTCGCCATGCTTGAGCCCCGCCCGGTTCAAGACCGCCCCGCCGCGATCGCGGTCGCCCTGGCCGTCGGCGCCGTGGCAAATCTGGCAGGTCACGCTGAAGAGGCGGCGCCCGTCCTCCGCCGCCGCCGGGTTGCCGGCCAGAGGGTTGACGGCCGTGTCCGGAACGATGATCTGCTGGGCTCGCAGCCAACCGGCGGTCGTGGCGGCGAGGAAGAGTAAGAGCAATCGGGATGGCTGGTCCATGGTAATGGAGATCAGGGGTTCTCTCCCAGGGTCTAGACGAGGTAACAGAGATCGCCGGGCCGTCAATCCGACTCCCAAGGCGTTCTGGGGCATCAGCGGCGGCCGGCCTGCGCCGCCCGACGGCAGCGGCAATTCTCGGTCAGTCCGCCGCCGCGGCTTTGCCCTCGGCTCGCTGCCGCGCCGGATCGGTCTCCGGCGCGCCCCAGCTCGCTCCGATCTCAGTCGGGTTTTCCTGACGCCTCAACCTGACGCGCTGTCAGGCGAATCTGACAGGCGCGGCGCGGTTTCCGCGCTCTAGATCAATTTTTGCCGTCCGTTGTTAGAGGAAGTGAGAAAAACCGACCGGCCGCCGCCCTCTGCCCGACCCGTTCCACCAACCGCGTTCCGGTGCGAGGCGGCAACGCCCTAACGAAACCAACTTTTTATGGACGAGATTGTAAAGGAATTCCTTGTCGAGAGTTACGAGAACCTGGATCGCCTGGACCGGGATTTGGTCGCGCTGGAGAAGGACCCGCACGCCGACGAGATGCTCGCGAGCATCTTCCGCACGATCCACACACTGAAGGGCGCGAGCGGCTTTCTGGGGTTTGGCAAATTGGAAGCCGTCGCCCATGTCGGGGAAAATCTCCTCAGCAGGCTGCGCGACGGGCTCTTCACGATCGATCCGGAAATCACCAGCGCGCTGCTGGCAATGGTGGACGCAGTTCGCGGCATGCTGGGCGAGATCGAACGGACCGACCAGCCGGGGACTGCGGACCACTCCGCCCTGATCGACTCCCTGACGCGGCTGAACGAGGCCCGGTGCAAGCCCGCGGCCGCGCCCGCGCCGGCTCCGCTTGCTCGGGAACCCGCCGCGACTGCGGCCGTCAGCCCCAGCCCGGCGTCGGCCTCCGCTTCCCAGTCCGAGGCGAGCGCCGCCCCAGAAGCCGCCGAAAATCGCACCTCTGCGGTATCCGACAGCACGATCCGCGTGGACGTGGGCCTGCTCGACAAGCTGATGAATTTGGTCGGCGAACTGGTGCTGGCCCGCAACCAGGTCCTGCAGTTCACCAGCCAGCGCGCCGACAGCGCCTTCCTGGCGACCGCGCAGCGCCTCAATCTGATCACCACCGAACTGCAGGGCAGCGTGATGAAGACGCGGATGCAGCCGATCGGCAACGTCTGGACCAAGCTGCCCCGGGTCGTGCGCGATCTGGCCACCTCCTGCGGCAAGCAGGTCCGCATCGAGATGGAGGGCCAGGAGACCGAACTGGACAAGACCATCATCGAGGCGATCAAGGACCCGCTGACCCACATTGTGCGCAACTCCGTCGACCACGGGATCGAGACCGCCGAGGTGCGGGCGGCCCGCAACAAGCCCGCCGAGGGCTGCCTGACGATGCGGGCCTTCCACGAAGGCGGCCAAGTGAACATCGAGATCTGCGACGACGGCGGCGGCATCGACTTTGAGCGGGTGAAGCGCAAAGCGCTGCAGCGCGGACTGGTCAGCCCCGAGCAGGCTTCCCGGATGGGCGACAACGAAGCGCTACAGATGATTTTTCTGCCCGGATTTTCCACCGCCGAGAAGATCACCAATGTGTCCGGCCGCGGCGTCGGCCTGGACGTGGTCAAGACCAACATCGAGAAGATCGGCGGCACCGTGGATCTGCAGAGCCAGCCCGGCGACGGCACCACGATCAAAATCAAGATTCCGCTCACCCTGGCGATCATCCCGGCCCTGATCGTCGGGAGCGGCGGCGACCGCTTCGCGATCCCGCAGGTCAGCCTGCTGGAGCTGGTCCGCCTCGAGGCGCACCAGGCGCGCCAGCAGATCGAAATCATCTGCGGGGCGCCGGTCTACCGCCTGCGCGGCCAGCTCCTGCCGCTGGTCTACCTGAACCGCGAGCTCAAGCTCGGCGAGCAGGCCGAAGCCGACTCGGCCGCGGTGAACATCGTCATCCTTCAGGCCGACGGTCATCCCTTCGGGCTCGTGGTCGATGAGATCAACGACACCGAGGAGATCGTCGTCAAACCGCTCGGCAAGCAGCTGAAGGGGGTCGCCTCCTTCGCGGGCGCGACCATCATGGGCGATGGCAAGGTCGCGCTGATCCTCGACGTGCTCGGCCTGGCCCAAGGCTCCGGCGTCGTCATCAAGGTGCGCGACCGGGCCATCCAGGACAAGGCGGCGACGGGCCGCAAGCGCGTCGAATCACGGCAGGCCCTCCTGCTCTTCGACGCCGGCCAGGGCAGCCGCATGGCGATACCCCTATCGATGGTCGCCCGGCTGGAAGAGTTTCCCAACTCGGCGATCGAGCATTCGGGCGCCCAGGAAGTCGTGCGCTACCGGGGCCAGATCCTGCCGCTGATCCGGGTGGCCAACCATATCCCGGCCGTGACCAAGGCCATCGTGGCGAACGAGCCGATGCAGGTGGTCGTCTATGCCGAGGACGGCCGGAGCGTCGGCCTGGTCGTCGGCCGGATCAACGACATCGTCCAGGAAGCCATCACCATCGAACGCCGCGCGCACAGCGCCGGAATCTTCGGCTCGGTGGTCATCCAGGACAAGGTCACCGATCTGCTCGACGTGCAGGCCCTCATCCGCGTGGCCGACCCGTCGTTCTATCCGGCCGCCAAAGCAAGCCCAGCCGCCGCCTAAGGCGCCCCATCCTTTCCTCCCATGGCCGACAGCAAACAGTACTCCACCTTCTTCCTCAACGGCTTGTTCCTCGGCGTCGAGGTTCTCAAGGTCCAGGAGGTCATCCGCTACCAGGAAATGACCCGTGTGCCCCTGGCCCCGAATATGATCCAGGGCCTGATCAACCTGCGGGGCCAGATCGTCACGGCGATCGACCTGCGGCGCCGCCTCGAATTGCCCCCCCGGCCGGAAGGGCAATTGCCGATGAACGTCGTCGTGCGCAGCGATGACGGCGCCGTGAGCCTGCTCGTGGATGAGATCGGCGACGTCGTGGAGATCCAGGACGAAGCCTACGAGCGGCCGCCGGAAACCCTCAAGGGCCTCGGCCGCGAGCTCATCACCGGCGTCTACAAGCTCAAGGAGCGGCTCCTGCTGATCCTCGACACCGAGCGCACGGTCAGCCTGCCCGGCACCTACGGCAAGTCTTCGCTCAAGGCCGAATGAGGCTCCCCGCATTCCCAACCCTCAAACTCCAACCAAATCCAATTCAGTCAAAACTAAGTAATCCAATGCATCCCTCGCCCACCTACCTGAGAAAGAACGACAATCGCCCGCGCTCCAATGGAAACGGGCACCCGCCGAAGCCGGATTCGACGTCCACGGCCATGGAATCGAACGCGAAGCTCGAGGCCATCAACAAGGTCCAGGCAGTCATCGAGTTCGACCTCGACGGCACCGTCATCACCGCCAACGAGAACTTTCTCAAGGTGCTCGGCTATCGCCTGGAGGAGATCCAGGGCCAGCACCATAGCCTGTTCGTCGAACCGGCCTACCGGGCGAGCGAGGAATACAAGCAGTTCTGGCGCAATCTCAACGAAGGCAAGTACCAGGCGGCGGAGTTCAAGCGGATCGCCAAGGGCGGCCGGGAAGTCTGGATCGAGGCTTCGTACAACCCGCTCCTGGGGCCGGACGGCAAGCCGTTCAAGGTCGTGAAGTTCGCGATCGACGTCACGGCGGCGAAGCTGCGCAACGCCGACTTCCAGGGGCAGATCGCCGCCATCGGCAAGGCCCAGGCGGTCATCGAGTTCAGCCTCGACGGCACGGTGATCACCGCCAACGACAACTTTCTCAACGTGCTGGGCTACCGGCTCGAAGAAATCAAAGGCAAGCACCACAGTCTCTTTGTCGAACCGTCCTTCCGCAACAGCGACGAATACAAGCATTTCTGGCGCGACCTCAACGACGGCAAGTACCAGGCCGCGGAGTACAAGCGCATCGGCAAGGGCGGCCGCGAAGTCTGGATCCAGGCCTCCTACAACCCGATCTTCGATCTCAACGGCCGGCCGTTCAAGGTCGTCAAGTTCGCCACCGATGTGACGGCGACCAAGATGCAGAACGCCGATTTCCAGGGGCAGATCTCCGCGATCAGCAAGGCCCAGGCGGTGATTGAGTTCAACCTCGACGGCACGGTCCTTACGGCCAACGAGAACTTCCTCAAGGTGCTGGGCTACCGCCTCGACGAGATCCAGGGCAAGCACCACAGCCTGTTCGTCGAGCCGTCCTTCCGGGCGACCGACGAATACAAGCAATTCTGGCGCGACCTCAACGACGGCAAGTACCAGGCCGCCGAGTACAAGCGCATCGGCAAGGGCGGCCGGGAAGTCTGGATCCAGGCCTCCTACAACCCGATCATGGATCTCAACGGGCGGCCGTTCAAGGTCGTCAAGTACGCCACGGACGTCTCCGACCGCAAGGCCGCGGAGGTCGCCCTGAAGAAGACGATGGCCATCGTGTCCCAGAACTCCCAGGCGCTCAGCTCCGCCTCGGAGGAACTCGCCGCGAACAGCCAGCAGATGGTCAGCAACGCCGAAGAGACGGCGGCCCAGGCCGGAGTCGTCTCCGCCGCCGCCGAGCAGGTAAGCAAGAACGTGCAAACGGTGGCCACCGGCACGGAGGAAATGAGTGCGAGCATCAAGGAGATCGCCAAGAACGCCCAGGATGCCGCCAAAGTCGCGAGCGTGGCCGTCAAGGCGGCCGAAACCACCAATGCGACCGTGAGCAAGCTCGGCGAGAGCAGCGCGGAGATCGGCAAGGTGATCAAGGTGATCACCTCCATCGCCCAGCAGACCAACCTGCTCGCCCTGAATGCCACGATCGAGGCGGCCCGGGCCGGCGAGGCCGGCAAGGGCTTCGCCGTCGTGGCCAACGAGGTGAAGGAACTGGCCAAGGAAACCGCCAAGGCGACCGAAGACATCAGCCAAAAGATCGAGGCGATTCAGGGGGCCACGAAGAGTGCGGTCCTCGCCATCGCCGAGATCAGCGGGATCATCAACAAAATCAACGACTACCAGAACACGATCGCCAGCGCCGTCGAGGAGCAGACCGCCACCACCAACGAGATCACCCGCAACGTGGCCGAAGCGGCCAAGGGCAGCTCCGAGATCGCCCAGAATATCACCGGGGTGGCCACCGCGGCCAAGAGCACGACTCAGGGCGCCAACGACACGAAGAAGGCCTCCGCCGAACTTGCCCGGATGGCCGCCGAACTCCTGGAGGCGGTCGGCAGCTCGAAGTAATCCCTCCTTTCCCGCGCTCTTTCCGGAGCACCTCCGGAAAGTCGGGACCCGAAGCCGAAGCCTCCCTTCTCCGCCGCGCCTGCGGCGGCGGGAACGGAACCCTCCGGCGACTCGGGTCCCGCCCGCGGGGATTCCGCCCAGTCCCGCCCGCCCGGTTTAAAATCCAAAGCACCAACATGCGCGCCCTCGTCGTCGATGACTCGAAAGCGATCCGGCTGATCCTCGGCCGCTACCTCAAGGACGCCGGCTTCGAAGTGAGCTATGCGGGCGATGGCCAGGAGGCGCTCGACCAGCTCAGCCGGGGCCTGGAATTGGACCTGATGCTGGTGGATTGGAACATGCCGGTGATGAACGGCCTCGACCTGCTGCGGGCGGTCCGGGCCAACGTGCTGCTGAGCCGGGTGAAGATCATGATGGTCACCACGGAAACGGCCTTGTCCTCGATCTCCCAGGCCCTGGAGACCGGCGCGGACGAGTATGTAATGAAGCCCTTCAACCGCGAGGTGCTGTACGAGAAGCTCGCCCTGCTGGGCCTCGACTAAACCACCATGAGCAGAATCCGTGTGCTGGTCGTGGACGATGCCGTCGTAATCCGCCGGCTCGTGTCCGATTGCCTGGCGGCCGATCCGCAGATCGAAGTCGTCGGCACGGCCGCCAACGGCCAGATCGGTCTGGCCAAGATCGCCCAGCTCAATCCCGATCTGGTCACGCTCGATATCGAGATGCCGGTGATGGACGGCCTGCAGACCCTGGTGGCGCTGCGCAAAATCTATCCGCGGCTGCCCGTGATCATGTTCAGCACTCTCACGGAGCGGGGGGCCGCTTCCACGCTCGACGCCCTCGCCCTAGGCGCGACCGATTATGTCACCAAGCCCGCGAACGTGGGCAGCATGAGCATGGGCATGCAGCGCATCCGCGAGGAACTGATCCCCAAGATCCGGGCTCTGTGCGGACAGGTGGCCGCGCCGGTGGCTGCGGCGCCTGGCCGCCTGGGCGGCGACGGCGCCAGGCTGTTTCGGCCCGAATCGTCGGCGCCGGCCGGAGTCGATATCGTGGCCATCGGGGTCTCAACCGGCGGCCCCAAGGCGCTCGCCACCCTCCTGCCCGGCCTGGCGAAAGACTTTCCGGTCCCGATTCTGATCGTTCAGCACATGCCGCCGCTCTTCACCCGGATGCTTGCCGAGCGGCTGGGCGCCGTCTCCGGCCTGACCGCCCGGGAAGGCGAGAACGGCGCGCCGCTGCTGCCGGGGGAGGTGTGGGTCGCCCCGGGCGGGCTGCATATGGAATTGGAGCGGTCCGGCACAACCGTGCGCCTGCGGACCCAGGATGGACCGCCCGAGAACTCCTGCCGGCCGTCGGTCGACGTGCTCTTTCGGTCGGTGGCCCTGCTCTACGGCAGCCGCACGCTCGCGGTCGTCCTGACGGGAATGGGGCAGGACGGGCTGCGGGGATGCGAACGCATCCGGGAAGCCGGCGGCCAGGTGCTGGCCCAGGACGAGGCTTCGAGCGTCGTCTGGGGGATGCCGGGCGCCGTCAGCCAGGCCGGCCTGGCGAACCGGGTTTTGCCGCTCAGTCAGCTGGCCTTTGAAATCAACCGCCGGGTCCAGCCGCGCGCCGATCTGGCGCGGGCGCTCGCGACCGCGGCGCAAGGGCTCGTCCCTCGCATCCCGGTCCCCCAGGCACCATGACCCCGGCTGATTTCGACTTTGTCTGCAACTTTATGCGCAGCGAGACGGCGGTCGTCCTCGAGCCGGGCAAGGAGTATCTCGTTGAGTCCCGCCTGCAGACCCTGGCGCGCCGGGAAAAGCTGGGCTCGATCGACCTGCTCGTCAGCCAGCTGCGCGCCGGTCCGGTCAACGGGATGCACCACAAGGTCGTGAGCGCGATGACGACGCACGAGACCTCGTTCTTCCGCGACCTGCATCCGTTCGAAGCGCTGCGCAAGACCATCCTGCCGGAATTGATGGCCCTGCGGGCCGGCGAGCGGAAACTGAGCCTCTGGTGCGGCGCCGCCTCGACCGGCCAGGAGCCCTACAGCATCCTGATGATGCTGAAGGAGCACTTCCCCACCCTGCTCACCTGGGACCTGCGCTTCACCGCCACCGACGTCTGCGCCGAAGTCGTGGCGCGGGCCCGGGCCGGTTCCTTCAGCCAGCTCGAGGTCAACCGCGGCCTGCCCGTAACCCAACTGGTGAAGAACTTCATCCAGAAAGCGGACAACTGGGAGATCCGGGAGGACTTGCGCCGGCGGATCGATTTTCGGGAGATGAACCTGGTCAAGGATTGGCTGCCGCTGCCGCCGCTGGATCTCATCTTTCTGCGCAATGTCCTGATCTACTTCTCCGTCGAGACCAAGAAAACCATCCTGGCGAAGATCCGCCGCCTGCTGCGGCCCGGTGGGTACCTGCTGCTCGGCAGCGCGGAGACCACCTTCAACCTGGACGACAACTTCGAGCGGGTGTCGATCGAGAAGACCTCCTTCTACCGGCTGAAAGCCGGCTAAACGGACCCGGCCATGATCGATCTCGACCAACTCATCGAGCAAGCGAACGCTCTGGCGCCCCTGCCAGCCAGCGCGGTCCGCTTATCCCAATTGATCGGTGATCCAGATTGCCACCTGGACGACGTGGTCGACCTGATCGCCTTCGATCAAGCCTTGACCCTGAAGATGCTCCGCGCGGCCAACTCGGCCGCCAGCGCCTCCGCCGCCCCCGTGAGCACCGTGCGGGATTCCGTGATCCGGATGGGCACCGCGCAGGTGCTCGCCTTGGCCATCGCGGCCGGAGCCCGGCCGTTCCTGCAGCCGAAGATTCCCGCCTACTGCCTGGGCGAGGGCGCGCTCTGGCGGCACTCGGTGGCGGCCGCGGTCGCAACCGAAGCCATGCAGGGCCTGGGCGAGTTTGCGGTCCCCCCGGAAGCCTTCACGGCCGCCCTCCTGCATGACGTCGGCAAGCTGATCCTGGGCCGGTTCCTCACTCCCGCGATCCTCGCCTTCATCCGCCGCGCGCAGGAAGTCGATCACCTGGGCCAGCTGGATGCCGAGTCGCTCCTACTCGAAGCCAACCACGCCGAGCTGGGCGGCCTCATCGCCCAGCACTGGAAACTGCCGCCGCGCATCGTCCTGGGCATCACCTACCATCACCATCCCGAGGAAGGCCGGGACGCCGTCTGCGACCTGACCTGCCTGGCCGATCAGATCGCCAAATATATCGAAGCCAGTCTCGAAGGCCGCAAGGGCGAGATCGTTGTGCCCCCGGATCTGGCGGAACGGTTGGCGCTCTCGCCCACCGCGGCCGAGCGGCTCTGCCCGCTGGCCCTCGCGCGCTACACCCAGGTGCGGAGCCGCTACAACGCGATCTAAAACCAATCCCCCATGCCCACCACCGAAGCTCTCTCCGAAACGGTCGTCCGCGACGATCTAATCCGGGCCCTGACCAGCGTATTTGCAACCAGCCTAGGCCTCTCGGTCGTGCACCAGGACCCGAAGGCGCCGGGCCGATTTGCTGCGCCATCGCCGGCGGCCGTTCCGGCCATCACCCAGGTGGTCGGATCCGTCGGATTTTTCGGCGAGCTCAATGGCGTCATCTATCTTTGCTTCGAGGAAGTCTTCGCTCGGCTGTGCACCGGCAACATGCTCGGGCTGGACGCGGCCGAGCTCCTGGCGACGGGCGAGGAACCGGTCAACGACGCGATCGGCGAGATCACCAACATGGTGGTGGGCGCCTTCAAGAACGGCCTCTGCGACGCCGGCTTCCCGTGCAAGCTCACCATTCCGACCGTTCTGCGCGGCAGCAATGTCAGCATCGGGCCGATCAGCTCGGTGCGGCGCCACACCTTTGGCTTCGAAAGCGCCGGCCACCTGATCGTGGCCGACATTCTGATGAAAGCCGGCGACTTACCTTCTTAATCCTCCCTCCCATGCGCCATAAAATCCTCACGGTCGACGATTCCAAGACCGTCCGCCTCATCATCCGGAAGACCTTCAAGCCCTTCGACTGCGAGATCCTCGAGGCTGGCAACGGCGTCGAAGGTCTCTCGGTCGCCGCCAAGACTCAGCCCGACCTCATCCTCCTCGATGTCACGATGCCGGTCATGGACGGAGTGGAGATGCTCACCCGGCTGAAGGCCGATCCCAAGCTCAGAAACATCCCGGTGATGATGCTCACGGCCGAGGGCGGCCGCGACAACGTCCTGAGCATCGCCAAGATCGGAATCCGAGGGTACATCGTCAAACCCTTCAAGGAGGATGCGATGATCGAGAAGGTGAGCCGCATCGTCGACCTCAAGCCGGTCTCCGACGGCCCGGGCAAGGTGCGGACGATCCTCGATCCGATCGACCTGCTCGTCGTCGAGGACAAGCCGGCGATTCTCCAGCAGTTCGAACAGGGGCTGAAGCACACGCCCTGGAAGATCCACGGCGTGGCGAGCCAGGGCGAAGCCATCGACCACTGCAGCCGCTCGACCCCGGATCTGATCGTAATCAGCCTCTCCCTCTCGGGCGACTCAGCCTTCGCGCTCTTCCGGATCCTACGCGCAAACCTCAAGACGAAGTTCACCCCGATTTTCGCCCTGGTCGTCAAGACCGAGACTGACGCGCAGGCGCAGGCGCAAAAGATCGGCTTCACGGCCATCGTGACCAAGCCGATCGACATGGCCGACCTCGAGTCGAAGGTGGCCAAGGCTATGAACCTCGACACTTCGAAGCATTATTTCCGCAGCGACGGCGAGTTTCTGATCGTCGACCTGCCGCAGAATTGCTCGAATCCGGTGCTGGCGGAGGCGGCCCAGTACCTGGCGCCGAAGCTGGCGGAAGCAGTCGACGCCGGCCACAGCCTGGCCGTCATCGACTTGAGCCCGGTGCGCTCGCTGCACCTGGGGATCATCAAGTTCATTGTCCAGGCCACGCAGAGCTGCCGGGAATTGACGATTCACCTGGCGATCGTGGGCAACGCGCCGCTGATCGCCGAATTCAAGTCCTTCGAGGAGACGCGCAGCTGGAACTTCCACGAGAGCATGGAAGAGGCCAAGGCGAGCCTCAAGCAGGGCACGCACTCGGCGGCCGACGCCCCGCATGCTGTCGAAGCCTGAGGCGGCGGCGCCCAGTCGGTTTCCAACCCGCGCTACGGCTTGATCAGGCCCTCGCGGACGGCGTGGCGGACCAATTCAGCGGTCGAAGTGTAGCCCAGCTTGATCAGCAGGCGGCGGCGATACGTCTCCACCGATTTGGCGCCGACCTTGAGGTGCTGGGCGATCTCCTTGTTGCGCAGGCCCTCGGCGATCAGCCGCAGGACTTCCGCTTCCCGGTCCGAAAGGCTCGGCCCGGCGGCCGGCGCCGCTTCAGCATTGCCCTGGCGGTGAACCTCCACCAGGGCCAGGGCGACTTCGGGGCTCAGGTACATCCCTCCCGATCGCGCCGCTTCGATCGCGCGCAGCACATCGTGGGCGGCGCTGGCCTTCAATAGGTAGCCGTGGCCGCCCGCCTTCAGGGCCCGGCGCACGAGCGCAAAATCTGCGTCGCCCGACAAAAAGACGATCTTCGCTTCGGGGCAGACCGCCGTGATGCGGCCCGCCAGCTCGATTCCATCGTCATTGGTCAGATGGATGTCCGTCAGCACCACATCGGGCCGGCCGCTGGCCGCCAATTCCAGCGCGGCCGAAGAGTCGGCGGCCTCGCCCACCACGACCAAACCCGGAGTTCGCTCCAAAATCAGGCGCAGGCCATTGCTGAAAAGCCGGTGGTCATCGACCAAGAGGATGCGCAGGGGCGGGCGTTTCATAGCGGGAGCAGGCTTCGAAGCCGCCAGCCTACACCGCATCCAGAGACGCGCGCAAGGCCGACAGCAGACTGGGAATGTCGAAGGGCTTGCGCAGGAGGATCGTGCCGGCGACCTGGTCGAGCCCCTGCAAGCTCGGCCGGTCCGTGTACCCCGTGCAGAGGATCACCCGCAAATTGGCGCGCTCCGAGCGCAGGCGCTCGGCCACCTCGCGTCCATCCATGCCGCCCGGCATCACCATGTCGGTGATGAGCAGATGGATCTGCTCGTGATGCGCCGCCCACTGGAGCAGCGCTTCCGGCCCCGTGGAGGCGCCGAATACGCGGTAGCCGTGGCGCTCCAACGCCGTGATTGTCACCTGGCGCAGGCTGTCCTCGTCCTCGACGAGGAGCACCCCTTCGTCGCCGCGGGCACCAAGGGGCGGCGGCGGCGCCTCGATCGCCTCCTTGACGCCTTTCTCGCAGGCCGGCAGATAGATCTGAAAGGTGGAGCCGTGTCCCACGGCGCTCTCGACCTCGATCCAGCCGTCGTGCTGCTTGATGATGCCATGCACCGTGGCGAGCCCAAGCCCGGTGCCATTGCCAACGCCCTTGGTGGTGAAAAACGGCTCGAAGAGGTGCCGCCGCGTCTCCGCGTCCATGCCGCAGCCCAGGTCGGTCACCGAGAGGCGCAGGAAGAGTCCGGGCCGCGCCTCGGCGTTGGCGGCGGCGGTCTCGGCGCTCAGCTCGATCCCGGCCAGGTTGAGGGTCAGCTTGCCGCCTTGCGGCATGGCATCGCGCGCGTTGACGCACAAGTTGATGACCACCTGCTCCAGCATACTGGGATCGGCGTTCACCGGGGGCAGGTCGTCCGGCCCCTGGAGGATCAAGTCGATGTGCTCGCCGAGGAGCCGGTGCAGCATCCGAAACAAGCCTTGGAGGAGCTCCTTCACGTCGATGGTCTTGGGCTCCATCGCCTGGCGCCGGCTGAAGGCCAGCAGTTGCCGGGTGAGGCTCGTCCCGCGCAGCACGTCCTTCTCCAGCTCCTTGAGCGAGGCCCGGGTGGTTGGACTTAGCGAGGGCTCGAGCTGGAGCAGGCCGAGGTACATGAGGACGGCCGCCAGGATGTTGTTGAAGTCGTGCGCCACTCCGCCGGCCAGCTGACCGATCGCCTCCATCTTCTGGGCCTGGCGGAACTGCTCCTCGGTCTGCTTGAGGATTTTTTCGGTGCGCTTGACTTCGGTGAGATCGCGCACGGCCGCCACGTGAAACTTGCGCCCCCCCGACTCGAAATAGCCGCCGGTGATCTCGACCGGAAAGACGGTGCCATCCTTCTTGCGATGCCAGCGCAGGGGCACGGTCGTCTCCCGCCGGGCGATCGACGCCTGGGTCTGGAGGGGATCGGTGGACAGGTCGGTGGTGCGCAGGCGCAGAATCTCCTCCTGGCGGTAGCCGTACAGCCGCAGGGCCGCGTTGTTGGCCTCCACCAGCTGGCAGGTGAGGCAATCCACGAGGAAGATGGCGTCGGACTCCGTTTGGAAGAGCTGGCGGTACCGCTCCTCGCGGTCGCGCAGCGCCTCCTCGCCGGCCTTGCGCTCGGTGATGTCCTGGATCGTGCCCAGCATCCGCAGCGGGCGGCCCTGCGGGCCGAACTCCAAGCGGCCCAGGCCGACGACCCAGCGCTCGGCGCCGTCGCGCGGGCGCACGATCTTATATTCGGCCTCAAAATTCCGGTGATCCCGCAAAACCGTTTCCCGCAGGTGCTGCGCCATCCGTTCCCGCCATTCGGGATGGACCACGGCGAGCCATTCGGCGACGGGATGCGGGCCGGCCGCGTCGATCCCCAGGATTTCGCCGAGGACGGACGAACCCTGCCAAGTGCGGGCGTCCAGATCCAGCACATAGCTGCCGATCCGGCCGACGGCCTGGGACTCGAGCAGAAATCGTTCGCTATTGCGCAGCGCCTCGTCTCCGCGCAAGCGCTCGGTGATGTCGTTGAAGACGATCGCAAACTGCCCGCGCCGGGGCGAGAAGACCCGGATCTCGTAACTGCAGTGCAGGAACTCGTTGAAGCGCTCGTAGGCGATGGGTTCGCCCGTCAGGGCGACCCGGTAGAGGCGCTCCCGGATCGCGGGCGGCCAAAGCGACGGGGCCGACGCGCCGGTTTTTCCGATCAGTTCGGCGACGCCGAGTCCGGCCAGCTTCTCGCAGGCCGGGTTGGCGGCCACAAAGCGGTGGTCGACGGCCCGGCCGGCCTCATCGCAGATCACCTCGCAGATCAGCACCCCGCTGATCATTTGCTCGAAGAGCTGGCGGTACTGCTCGGCCATTTCCTGCGCGGCCCGGTCGGCCAGTTTGCGCTCGGTGGAGTCCTCCGGTTTCACGGGTCGATGCGGCTTCGGGATGAGGGATTGATGGTGGCGCTGAATTCCGGGCCGCGGCTGCGGGTGCCGGACAAAGGCCAGACTTTATACCACGCCGGCTGGCTGGCTGGCGCGGCGTTGGTTGCGATATGCTCGGCATTTCTTGCCGTGAATCGGCCGGCGATTCCGGACCGTCGTCCCGCCAGCCACTCTCAACGTGTTGGGGCGGCGAGCGTTCGAGTCAACCAGGCCACCACCCGCTGCTGGTAGTCCGGCGCGATCTTCTTCCAGTTGATCATGCCGTGCGCCCCGTCGGGGATCACGATCAGGTCGCAGACATCCCCCGCCGCCCGCAGCTTGGCCTGCAAATTGAGGGAGTTCTCGAAGGGAACGCTCTTGTCCCCCGTCCCGTGCAGCAAGAGGAACGGCGGCAGGCCGGGCCGCACGAAATTGATCGGCGAGGCCGCCTGGAGCCGGGCGGCGATCGCCTCATCGAGCATCGCGCCGCCGAAGAGGCCGGCCAGGCCCGGCTCAAGCTTGCCGGCCGCCGCGCGCACCTTGGCCAGCAGGTCGATCGGTCCGTAGAAATCGACCACCGCCGCCACCCGCAGGGAGGGATCGTCCGACACGCCCGCCAACGCGACCAGATGGCCGCCGGCCGATTCGCCGGCGAGCGCGATCCGGCGGGGATCCACCCGGTACTCGGCGGCATGGGCTTTGAGCCAGCGGATCGCCTCCTCCACGTCCTCGAGCGGCGCCGGAAACGAGTGCTTGGGCGCCAGGCGGTAGTTGATCGAGAACCAGGCAAAGCCGCCGGCGAGGAGCGGATCCTCCATCGGCGCGATCAGGCCCCGCTGGCGGCCTCCCTCCTTGTCGCCGGAGTTCCAGCCGCCCCCGTGCACGAGGATGACCGCCGGAAATGGGCCGGGGCCATCGGGCACGCAGGCGTCGAGCAGCAGGCTTTCGCCGCGGACATTGGCGTATTCGACCGTGACGGGAGCGGCGCCGCGGGCCGCAGCGGCGAGCGCAAAGAGGAGGAAGGCGAAGCGGGCGGAGGGTGGCATGCGGAGGAAAGGCCGGGCGCCGGAGGGCGGAATACCCCAGCCTAGGTCCCCGTTCGAGGTGCGCAATAGTACTTAACTGCCGGCGCTCGCCAAACCCCGCGTGCCGCGGTTGCAATGGGGGCACACCAAAAGCCGACCGTGCACCACTTCCTTTTCCCGTCCCACAAAAAGCCCAGCCGCCTCCGGGCGCCGCACCGGGCCGCCGCGGCCGGCCGGCCTTGGGTCCTGGGCTCGGCCCTCCTGCTCGCGCTCGCCGCGCCCGCCGCCTTCGCCGGCAACAGCAGCGGCATCATCTACCTCGGGGTGGGTTCCCAATATGGCGGGAGCGATTCCCAGCAGTACGGCGATGGCGGCGAATTCTCCGCGATTCTCTCCAATTCCTCCGGCGCGCCCTTTTCCGCGCTGCCGGTGCCCTCCGGATACGCCTCTCAGGCGACGGTCCGAATCACCCAGGACGGCACCGGCTACAGCGCCCCGGGCGGCGATGGCGGCGGGGCGTCCGACGTCGGCGACAACGCCTTCTTGGGCGACACGGGTTTCCAGACCTTCTGCGTCGAGGACCAGGTGGACTTCTACGTCGGCAACTACTACTACTACACCGAGGGACTGACCCTCCAGCAGACGGGCGCCGGAGTGATCGACCAGCTGACCGATGGCGCGGCCTGGCTGTACCAGCAGTTTGCCACCGGCCAGCTCTCGGCGGCCACGTATACGAACTCCGTCGATGCGGGCGAAATTCAAGCCACCCTCTGGTACCTCCAGGGCGAGCCGGCCGACTCAGGCGTGCCCTTCAGCGCCACCAATCCCTATTACGAGGACGTGCTGAGCAAGTTCGGCACCCTCGCGAACGCCCAGACCGCGGTCACGAGCGCCTCGCAGTATGGGGTCCAGGTCCTGGAGCTGACCTCCGGGCCCAACGGCACGGGCTCGGACGCCCAGGACCAGCTGATCTACTGCGGGCCCCACGTGCCCGACCGCGGGGCCACCCTTGGGCTGCTGGCCGGCGCCCTCCTCCTGCTCGGTGCCTGGCGGCGCCGCCTCCCGGCCTAGCGCCACTCCCTTTGTCGTCGTGGGTTAATACGCCAGCGCCCGGGGGACGGCCCCCGGGCGCTTTTTTTTAGGCGATCGGCCGCATCTGGATCGTGTCGATCGTCCGCTCGCCCGCCAAGGCGTTGGTGACCACCACCATCCAGTCGCCGCGCTGCACCCAGCCGCGGCGCAGCAGGTAGGCGAAGGCGTCGTTGATCGTCCGCTCCGGCTCCGCCGTGAACTCCATCAGGAACGGCTCGACGCCCCAC
>Ga0302320_10008006_pt1 | contig 23123 bp, 19 predicted proteins | sample Bog_T0_3_FD_202130 | JGI IMG/M metagenome (GOLD analysis project Ga0302320, IMG submission 202130) | Peat permafrost microbial communities from Stordalen Mire near Abisko, Sweden - Bog_T0_3 | ecosystem: Environmental > Terrestrial > Soil > Wetlands > Peat | place: Sweden: Abisko, Stordalen Mire... | reverse complement strand
TGGCATCGGCGTAAGTCAGCAGGCTGAACGGGCCCGCGCCGCCGGGATGATGACAGGTTGCGCAGTTCTTGTAGAGCACCGGTGCGACATCCCGCGACCATGTCTCGGAAGCCGCTGGTTGTGCTGATTGCTCGGTCGATTGAGAACCTGATCTTGCTGCATGCGTTTCGGCAAGAGGTCTGAACAGCAGGAAGCAAATCACTGCCAGCACCGGAACAAATGCCAATATGCGGAAGTTTTTCATTTCTGCAGAAACACAATGGAGCAGCCCACGGGCGGACCTCCCGGCTGAGGTATCGGTTTGTTACTTAACGCAGCCGCGATCGCAGCTTCCAAATCATGTTGGCCGGCTCTTGGACGTTCCTGGCCAAGCGCGATGTAATGGTCGTCGATGCGGCCATGATAAACCTCACGCAGTCCGTTGCCCTCAACGAGGAAAACAGCGACCTCGGGAGTGACCTTTGCATCCGCTAGTTCAACCAAAGTCTGTTTGGGATCGAGGATCGTGTCGCCAGTGATGGCGTATTCGTGGTTGTGCCCGGCAACCACTTGAGCGGTGTCGTCCGCGTTGGGATAGACCCACCAGAAGCGAACACCCTGCTTAGTGAATTCCTGATTGAGTCGCTTGATTTCAGGAACGTAGCGGTTGGAAATGGGGCAGTCGCTGGCCGCAAAAAAGAGCACAACAACGCGCACGCCAGGACCGGCAAGTTGGCGAACCCGCTGCCCATGCAAGTCAACACCGAAATCGGCCTGAGCGACGGCCGTTGCTCGATTGAGTGTAAGCATGAGCGCAACCGAAACGATGCAACCGAGATAGGCGCGGATACTCATTGGCTTACAACTCAACCTCACGGGATTCTACCAAAGTGATCGACGCGCCGGATGTGCGCCCGTTTGTGTGCGAAACTCAAAGCGCAAGCTTCTCCCACAGCGCGTCGATCTTGGATTTGGTAGCACGATCCATCTCAATCATCGTTGGCCAGGGACGGTCGAAACCTTCGGCCTTCCATTTGCGCGTCGCATCGATACCCATCTTCGATCCGTAATTCGGTAGACGCGACGAATGATCGAGCGAATCTATTGGCCCGAGCGTGAATTGAATGTCGCGCTCGGGGTCGATGTTGTTGGTAACGCGGAGCACGACTTCGCCAATGTTCTGCACATCGCAGTCCTCGTCGACAACCATGATGCACTTGGTGAACATGGCTTGGCCAAGCGACCAGATTGCGCTCATCACCTTGCGCGCCTGACCGGGATAACTTTTCCTGATCGAAACCAGCATCAGGTTATGGAATACGCCTTCGACGGGCAGATTGATGTCGACGATTTCAGGAATCTGCAAACGCATTGCCGGAAGAAAAATTCGCTCGACCGCCTTGCCCATCCATGCGTCTTCCATGGGCGGCTTGCCAACGATAGTGGCCGCGTAGATGGGGCCTTTGCGATGCGTGATGCAAGTAAGATGGAAGACCGGATATTGGTCGGTCATCGTATAAAAACCCGTGTGGTCGCCGAACGGACCTTCACTGCGTAGTTCGCCAAGCTCAACGTAGCCTTCGAGAATGATTTCCGCGTGCGCTGGGACTTCCAGATCGACCGTTTCGCATTTCACAATCTCAACTGACTTGCCGCGCAGGAATCCGGCGATCATGAACTCCTCCACCTCAGGCGGTGCGGGGACGATGGCTGAAAACGTGATGGCGGGATCGGTCCCGATGGCTACAGCAACTTCGAAACGCGAGCCCTTGAGATTACCCAAAGAAACTTGCGGAAGTCCGCCAATGGGGCCGTCAGGAATCGTGACGGCGCCACCCGCGGACTCAGCCATCGCCGCCACCATTGCATTGAGCGGATCTCCCAACGTTTGTGCCGCTGCAGAGGCGCGCATTGCGTTACGATAATGCTCGGCGGCCACCTTCTGACGCTGCCAATGCATGCCGGTCGTCTGGCCGTCGTAGACCTGCATGCGATACATCCCAATGTTGCGCTTGCCGGACTTTGGATCACGCGTGTGGACGCAGGGCAGCGTTATGAATCTGCCTCCATCATGCGGCCAGCATTTGAGGATTGGAAATTGATTGAGGTCGAAGTTTTCGCGAACGATGACCTCCTTGCAACGCGCCTCTTTAGCGCTGACCGTCTTGGGAATTGCGGCGGTGAGGGCACCCAATTGAGGAAGCATCTTGAGCTTGTCGAATAAGCCGCCCGTGGGTGGCTTTATATTCATGAGCCCAGTGATCCGGCCTGCGATTTCATCAAGGCGGGTGACACCTAGTGACATCGCCATCCGGCGCTCGCTTCCAAACTGGTTGATCAGGACCTTGTGGCCTGGATGGCCCTTTACATTTTCAAACAGAAGCGCTGGACCACCGGGTGAATATTTTTCAGCGACAGCGCTCCCCTTCCCTGAACCACCGCGCGCGCCAATCTTGGAAGCGCGGTCGGTGATTTCCGTAATTTCCAGTTCCGGCGAGACTTCTTCGGTGATGCGTTTCAGTTCACCGGCATTTTCAAGTGCTTTGATCCAATCGCGCAGATCGTCGTAGGCCAAAGGTTCGCTCCTGCCGCGCGGAGAAGACCGCGCAGTAACCCTTTAGCTTAAAGGGTCCGGGCAGGCTCGAGGGGCGGGCGAGCCAATTGCACCGGATCTAGAGGGAAGCCGAGGCGCTTCCACTCGTCGTACCCACCGCGCAAGGGACGTACGCGCTCGATACCCAGCCGTATAAGAATCATGGCGGTTTTGGCGGCCGTTGCCTCGCTGGGACAGGTGCAGAAAAGCACAATGTCGCGGTCGCGCGGAATCTCGAGGTGCCGCGCTGCTATCGAGTCCGGTGAAAAATGCAAGGCACCTGGAAGGGTGAATGGGTCGGGGAGAAATTCCAGAGGATGACGAAGATCAACAATATAAACGAGCTCTCCGGCATCGAGTTGGCGCTTCAGCTCTTCAGGTTCAAGCCGCGCGGCAAGCAATTCCTTCAACACCATGCGGCGGCGAAGAATGCGGCCAACAAAGAAGACAATAACTCCGAGTAGAAGCAGCGCGCCCGAGAACCTGCCAACCCAGTTCAGCAGGCCGGGGTCACGCTTCAGAGCATCGCCGAACAGCCTGCCCGCGAGCAGCAAAGCTCCTACCCAGGCCGTGGCGCCAATCCCGTCGAAAAGTAGGAACTCGCCGTAAGCCATGCCGTGCTGGCCGGCCACGGGCGCCGCCAGGGTAGCCAAACCCGGCACAAACTTGGCAAACATCAAAGTCACCTGGCGACGGCGGCCAAACGAGTCCTGAGTGCGTCGGACGCAGATGGTCGGCTCCATTGACAGCTTGCACAATAGCCGCAGGACGGTGTGCCCGTGTCTGCGGCCGACGAAAAACCAGGTGGTATCGGCGGTGAGCGACCCAGCCAACCCAGCCAAAAGCGCGAGGGAGAAACTGATTTGTCCTTCGGCAGACAGCGCCCCCGCCGCCAGCAGGATTGGCGTTGCAGGGAGTGGAATCCCTAATTGCTCGACCAGGACCCAGGCGAAGAGCAACAGGTAGCCGTATGTGAGGAGAATGTGTGTAGGCAATTCCATGGGCGATCTTCCCGTCTTTGCTTCCAAGATAATCAGACCGGGCGGTCTTACCGTATTCGATGATGCAGGAACGAAATCGCTTCAAGCAAGGTTTGCCGCTCCGACCAAGACAGAAAAAGCCGCTCGCAGGCGGCTTTTTGCTCGGAACCAGGAAGTCGAAAGTCGGGCCGGCTTACTTGGGTGCGGTTTGTGAAGAGGCTTGCGCGGTTGAAAGCTCCAGGTCGGCCGGCTCAGCCGGGGCGACCACCTGTGTGATCTGCGCCTCTTGTGGGGCCTTAGGTGCGAAGTAATTGCGATCCGCCAGATTTTTGTAGAATTCGCCGGTCAACTCCGCAGCGCGGGGACCGAATGTCGGGCGGCCGCCTTCCAGGAAGAAAACCGTGACCAGGCTACCCTGGGGCGACTCCGAATAGGAGGCAAACCAGCCGAACCTCGTTCCGTGGTCAGAGCAGGTTCCGGTTTTGCCAAAGACAGGAAAATCATGGAAGTTGGCACGCAAACGGCGAGCGGTTCCATATTCAACTGCGCCGGCCATTCCGTCCTGCATCTCGGGAACGTACTTGGCGATATCGAGGGTCCGCTTGACCCTTGGCTGAAGGGATGCGACCTCATCCTGGGAGGTCGGGTGCTGGAGGTAGTAGAGAGTCCCGCCGTTTGCCAGAGCGGCAACATAGGCGCCAAGTTGCAGTGGGGTCAACGATACGCCCTGCCCAAAACTGCACATACGGCCTACACCACCCTCTGATGCGGGAAGTTCCTGATCGGGATAGACGCCAAGCTGTTCGCCTTCAATGTTGTAGCCGGCAAGTTCGCCCAGCCCGAACTGGGTTGCATAGTGGCGAACCCGGTCGAATCCAAGTTCCCTGCCAAGTTCCTCAAAATATAGGTTGTTGCTCTTCGCCAAGGCATCGGTCATGTTCATCCGGAAGCCGGGCAACTGCACCATCGTATCGCGCGTGACGATGCCTTCAGAGAGCGCGGCCATGGCCACCGTGATCTTGATTGTGGAGCAGGGTTCTGCCCCTGGCGAAAGTGCCAGCTTCTGGTTGACCATGGCCAGGATGCGCCCGTTGGAGGGATCAATAACTACGGCAGTTCCGTTCATGTCGCCCAGCGCGTCGATGGCTGCCTGACGAACTACGGGGTCTTCGCCGCCTGTTACGTCCCCGGCAAAAATGTCTCCGCTGGCAAAGGAACTGGCTGTAAAGCGCTCATAGAACTTATGCCGATGGGAGGTAAGTGAAGCTCGACGTGCAGTCGCAGCTGCCGCGCCCCTTGGCGCCAGTGTGGCTCGCCGGCCCGCAGTGGCAGCCTTTGCCGCTACGTGTCCTTTCCCGGCATGTGCGGTGGACTTTCGCGCGGGTGCTGCAGCGTGGTGTCGCCGTGTTTCCGAAAGATGCGGTGCCGACGCTCTGCTGCGATGCAGCGAGTGCGGAACATCCAGAGCCGCCGCATGAACAGTACCCAAGCCCGTCATCAGCAGGGCAGGCAGCAATCCGAGAGCCCAAAAGCGCGAAGTCTTCATTCAGCCAACATCCTCTCACTTATGAAGTTCGTGCAGTGCGTCCGACCGGGAGCGGCGCATTTCGTTCTTATCGACAACTTCCCGTAATCTTTCAATCGGCCGGGAATTGAATTACTTTACTTTCTGCGCGTCGGAATCAATGTGATCTCGATCACCCCGAAAACCAAAAAGGTAATTCTTTGCACAATAGCCGGAAAGACAACAAAGCCACCATCACACTTCCGGGGGACTGTCTGTTTTCATTCGGGCTGTCTTCAACTATACAGCTCGCCGCCCTCGGATTCCAAAGGGGAAAGCCCCCGGAACAGCCTGCCCCAATCCCATTTCGGACCCTTTTCAAAACCTGAACCGTCTCAGGAATGCAGGTGTATCCAAATCCCTCTGCGACTCCTCGTTCGGTTCAGGAAAATGCGCAGTAGCCGGCTGCGCGCGATGCTCTTCCGCCTCCCCACTGCCGCGGAGTCCACTGCCAAAGTCCGATGCATAATCCCTGGGAAGCGGCGTATAAGACGGCTCTTCGCTCAGCTCGGCGAACTTCGGCCGGGCAACCGCAGAAACCAGCTCCGGCTCCGACGACCCAAATTCCTGGCCGAATCCCGAATCAAAGTCGGAATCAAATTTTGGCTCGGGAATTACTTCCTTGTTAATAGCTGGACTGGCAATGCTACCGGTTGAGGCAATCGCCGCGGACGATGAAGCAAAGAAGAACGCGTCCTCCGACTCCTCAGCCTCGGCCGCCTCCTCGTCTTCCGCCTCGCTCAGGAACGTGGCTGGCGCAGGAGCTTTCGCAACCACCGGCGCTGCTGGCTCATCCATCCATTTGCTGGCAACTACCGGCACGGAAACGACAGGCTCCTCAACCATGGTCACTTCCCCGACGCTCAACATGCGTGCGCGGCGTTCGGGCATCTGGTCGCGGAAGCCGGTGGCGATGACAGTGATCTTGACCTCGTCGCCCATCTTCTCGTCGAGCACCGCGCCAAAGATGATGTTGGCGTCCTCGTGCGCAGCCTCTTGTATCAGCGACGAAGCCTCGTTGACCTCCGACAGCTTCAGCGAACTGGAACCGGTGATATTGATCAGGATGCCGCGCGCCCCATCGATCGCTCCAGCTTCCAGCAACGGCGAAGCCATGGCGGCCTGGGCTGCCTCAACTGCTCTATTGTTTCCGGAGCGAACGGCCGTGCCCATAACCGCGTGTCCCATGCCGGCCATCGTGGTCTTCACGTCGGCAAAGTCGCGGTTGATGATACCCGAAATGGTGATGATGTCGCTGATGCCCTGAACGCCCTGCCGCAGCACGTCATCGGCGATGCGGAAACTTTCAAAGAAGACGGCATCCTTGGCCACAACCAGCAACTTCTCGTTGGGAATCACGATCATTGTGTCGACGCTCTCGAGCAGTTCCTTCATCCCGCGCTCGGCCTGCTGCAAGCGGCGCTTGCCCTCGAAACCAAAGGGCCGCGTGATCACCGCAACGGTCAGGATGCCCATTTCGCTGGCGAGCGATGCGATGACAGGCGCTGCTCCCGTGCCCGTGCCTCCACCCAGACCTGCGGTCACGAACACCATGTCGGCGCCTTCCAACGCCTCAATGATCTTTTCCGAATCTTCAAGTGCGGCACGCCTGCCCACGTCGGGATTGGCGCCCGCACCCAGGCCCTGTGTGAGTCGGACACCCAATTGAAGCTTTACCGGCGCCTGCGACAACTTGAGCGCCTGCACGTCGGTATTGGCGGCAATAAATTCCACGCCTTCCATGCGCGCCTGGATCATGCGGTTGACGGCATTACCGCCGCCGCCGCCCACGCCGATTACTTTGATACGGGCGCCGCGCACCGGCTCATCGTGATATTGAATGCGCATTTCCCCGGCTTGAGTGTTTTCGTTTTCCATAGCGCCTTGGCCTCCTGTTGGTTAAAAACTCGCTGCAAAAATGGCGCGCAGCTTGGCGCGCAGACTGTTGTTTTCCGCTGCCCTCGTTACCCGCGTACGGTGGGCATATAAAAGCATGCCGATGGCTGTCGCAAACCCGGGATGTACCAACTCCCCCGGCATATGCGACAAACGCACCGGCAATCCGGTCCGCGCCGGGACCCTCAACTGACTCTCCGTCACGTCCAGCATGCCAGGTAACATGGCCCCGCCGCCCGTCAGCACACATCCAGCACCCAATGCATCCACTACCGCGCCCTGGCGCAGGCTTTCCTTCACAAAATATAGAAGTTCGCGAGCGCGTGGCTCCAGAATTTCTGCAATGGCGCGCAAACGAAGCGACTGTGGCTGCGGGTTTTGAATCTCAATCTCCGCCAACTGCGGCACAGACGTCACCACTGCATTACCGTATTGACGCTTCAGTTCCTCGGCCTGGACCAGTGGCATCTGCAGGCCCATTGCCAAATCGTTGGTAAAGTGCATTCCGCCAATCGGCACCGATGCAGTATGCGCAACCGCGCCTTCAAAGAAAACCGCAAGGTCGCTCGAATGTGCGCCAATATCCAGCAGGCATACTCCCAGTTCGCGCTCATCCGCGGAGAGCGTGGCCTCCGCTGAAGCAATCGACTCAAGCACCGCTTCCGTCACTTCGAGTCCAGCGCGATTGGCGCACGTAACCGTGCTTTGCAACGCGCTGCCAGAACAAGTAGCAATGTGCAGATCCACCTCAAGCCGTGCGCCCACCATGCCAACAGGGTCGAAGATTCCCGGCTGCCCATCGAGAATGAACTGACGCGGCAGCAGATGCAAAATTTCGCGATCCGGGGGGCGTTCCACAGCTCTGGCCCGCTCAACAGCCGTGCGCACATCTTCGCGGGTAATCTCGCGCATGCGGCTGCCGAGTTCGAACCCGCCATTGGTATTGATGCCGCGAATATGCGGACCGCCCACGCCCACCGCGCATACATCAATGTTCGCGCGCGCCATGTGCTCCGCCTGCTCGTTGGCAGCCTTCACGGCTTTTGCCGCAGGAGCGAGATCGCTGATCAAGCCTTTGCGCATCCCCGCCGACTCCACCACCCCGTGCCCGCGATAGCGCAACGAACCCTCGTTCAGATCAGCCGCCAGCACGCGCGTGTACGCACTTCCAATATCCAACACGACGATCAGGTTGTCCTGTTTCTGGCTCATGCGCTCACTGACCTGGAGCCGCGGCCGGGGCCGGGCGAGTTGATGGAGATGGTTTCTGCTTGTTAGGGTTGACGGTTAACGCGGCCTGCTGCGGAGCCACGTGCTTCTTGTCTTTGGTTGCCTTATCGTGCGCGGCCTTCTCCCTGGCTGTCTTCGCCCTTGCATCCCTTTGCTTTGCAGCGAGCGCCTCTGGCGATACCGCCTTGTGCGTGGGGGGCTTCGACTTGCTTGCGACCGCTTGTTTGATTGTCGGCTTTGACGCTGCCGTCTTCGTTGCTGCCGCAGGCTTGGTTGCGGCAGGCTTGGTCGTAGTTGTCTCTCCAGGCGATGCACCCGCCCTTTCAGACGCCGAAGGTTTGGATGCAATCGCGGTCTTGCCCGTCTCCGACTTTGAGTCAGCAAGAGAGTCTCCACCCACCGTTGCCTGCACAGCATTGGTGCCCGGCGTCATCTCTAAAACAACCTGGCTGTCGTAACGCAGATCGACCGCGACAAGCTTCGGATATTGAGCGCGCCACTCGGCAATATGCGCCTTGTAGCGCTGATACCGATCCAAAAACCTGTCGTCTCCGAAGTGGCCCAGTATGTCCATTCCCTGCTCAGGCATCAACACACGGGCGTCCTGCGGATCGGTCAAATCGATTTCAGAAATTTGTTGGGAAAGCTGCTGGTTGTTGGCATCCAACTCAGCCAACAGGCGTCCATATACAGCCATCTTCATTCTGCGCATCGGGAGCGGATCATTGGGGTCAATGCCAGTAACAACCGGGAACGAGTAATGATGCTGTGCCATCATGGCCGCAGGCATGGTCAGCAACACACCATTCGCGTCCACAAGGCCAATCTGCTGGCCCTGACGCACAAAAGCTACCGGCTCGCGCTCCACCAGAGAGACGCGAATCTGGTCCGGAAGAAGGCGCATCACCGTAGCGCGCTCAACCCAGGGAATGGCTTCCAGTTGCTTGCGGCGTTCGGTGAGCGGAACAAAAAAGATGTTGCGGCCAATGTCTTCGCCGAATACAGGAAGCATCTCCGCACGGCTCACCTGCGTTAAACCGGTCGCCTCAATGTTGCCGGCCCCCGTAATGCGAAACCGGGAATCACGACCGAGGTAAGTCTTCAGTGCAAGTACACCGGCAATCGATCCACCCAGTACGATCAGAACTCCCAAACCCAGAAAGGTGCGACCCAAGTTGCTTGCCGGTCGCCACCATGGACCGCTCGGCGCCTCAAACCGCTCCCGGCCGACGCTTGCTCCTCCGACCCGGCCTGCGCCTGCGCGTGAGGAGTCATCGGCGTCCGGGTCCGGCATTTCCAGCGGCATGCCGGGAAGTGCGCGCCCATTGGGGGGCACACCCGTCTGCACGCGCCGGAAGCGGGATTCGCCGGGCGCTTCATCCTCCCAAATCAGAGGCCGAGATTGGTTTCTACCTTGGTTATTCACGCCTGAGCAGGGTCGTGAGAGTCGCCAGATTTCACTATAGGCTGTGGGCTATGCGCAATTTTCCGCAGTCACGGCGGGGGAACCCAGAGTGTAACGGGAAAAGTACAGGGATTGGTGATTAGAGGTTAGCGATTCTGTAAAAAGCATTCTGCCGCTTCGAATAAGCTATCTTCATGCCACGCCTTCGCCTTTTGTTGTTCGTACTGTTTTCACTGACGCTCGCCGCCCCTGCTCAGACCCCTTATCGGTATTTCAGACTTGGCAACGCGGCGAATGCGACTGCGACCTCCAAGCCGGGGTTCGCGCTCATGGGTGGCGGAGCGGATCTGGACGAGGCTTTCCAATGGCTCTGTAACCGCGCTGGCGGAGGCGATCTGCTCGTGCTGCGCGCCACTGGCAAAGACGATTACAACCCCTACATTCAAAAACTCTGCCATTTGAATTCGGTCGCGACCATCGTGATTCCCGATCGCGCGGCGGCTCAGGACCCTTTCGTGGCACAAGCCATCGCACACGCTTCCGCTCTCTTCATCTCCGGCGGCGATCAAGCCAACTACATTAACTTTTGGCAGGCGACGCCAGTTCAAGCCGCGCTCAACGAAGCCATCAAACGCGGCGTGCCCATCGGTGGCACCAGCGCGGGGCTGGCTGTGCTGGGTGAGTACGCCTACACCGCGCAAGGCGATAAGCCGGACGATCCCAATCTCGATGGCAAAATGGCGCTCGCCGACCCGTACGGTCCGCGCATCACCATCAGCCACAACTTCCTTGAGATTCCGATCCTGAAAGGCATCATTACCGACACGCATTTTGCGAAGCGCGACCGCATGGGCCGGCTCCTGGTCTTTTTGGCGCGCCTCAACGAGCCGGACAGCAAAGTGCTGCCTTCACCAGGTCCCAACATTTGCGGCATCGGCGTAGAACAAGGCGTAGCTGTCCTTCTCGAACTAGACGGAAAGACGACCGTTGTCGGCAAAGGCAGCGCGTACTTTATTGAGCTACAACACCTATCCGGCCTTGTTGAAAAAGCCAAGCCACTCACTTTCGGCGACTTCGGCGTCCAGAAGGTCGCGCCAGGCCACACGTTCGATCTCAAAGCCTGGACCGGGGATGCAATCCAGTACAAGCTTTCCGTCGAGGGAGGGAGTATTCGTTCGACACAAGCAGGCGGCGAAGTCTACTAAGAACTTATCCGTAAATAAGTAGCGAAATAAGTAGCGCTGGCCTCCAGGCCGGCTGTCGTGCCGGTCTCCTGACCGGCACATCGTTGCTAGCGGCCTGAACACCGCGAGTACAGCCGGTCAGACGATCGATGTTACCTTGAGAGCTAATTTGCGGATAAGCTCTAAGCATCCCACGCAATTCGAACTATTGAAGACGCAAGGGATTGATGAAATTCAAGCCGGCAAAGTCCTTTTTCATTGTCAGTTACGACAACACAATCATTCGCCTCGGCCACTGCGGCAACGATCATGTCCAATGGACTGCGCCGATGCCCCAATCTGGAACCATCGGACATGAGGCGCCCCCAGATCATGCTCGCCTTTTCATCAAAAGGCAAGATCCGGTTCCGAAACAAGGCGCGCGGTCCATCTGTGCCTGTAAACCAATTCTCCAACTGTGCTCGCCTTTTCCCCTTTGGAGATTGAAGCACTCCAAGCCAGACCTCACCTACAACCACTGACGCGACGAAAAGATCATCGTCGGCCTGCTCTGCCATCCAGCTAATCAGAGGCTTGGATGGGATAGGCATAGTGATGTTGCTGATAATGTCGGTGTCCAGGAGATACCGCGTCACAAATCAATCCTGCGCATGTCAACTTTCGGGCGAGAAAAGTCGAGATCGGCTCCCACCAATGGCGTACGCAGCAACGCGGCGAGAATGCCGCCCTTCTTCCGCGGTTCCGCTACGACTTTTTTGTGAACGATTTCGCGAAGCTCATGAGCTTCCGGACCATTGTTCGCCAACTTCCGGCCCATTGATCGGATCAGTTCGCGGTCGGTAGCAAGCCCAAGAACCTCAAACCTCGCCATGCCCTGCTGACTAAGGAGTTTGCGGTGATTCCTGAGTGCTCGTGTCTGAGAGGAATCGTTCATCGTCGCCTCCGATCTATATCCAGTAATAATTCCTGAAATCAGATCAAGAGCAACTCGGACCGTGAAATACCGAAGTTCAACCTCAAGACCATTGCAGCGTATGCACCGAATCCGCAGGCAAATCCACATCTACCGCGCTTGATCCCAGCACCAACTGCACCTGCCTCTCCGCGCCTCGATTCGCAAGCACAACCACATAGCTTCCGTCAGGGTTTCGGAAACCGACGTGAGAAACTCCGCCTGCGCTTCCCTTCTCTGCCGAACCGCCTGCTTCTCCCTGGCCTACTCCATTTGTTGCAAAAACCTTCGCCCCGCGCCGCACGTGCTTCGAGTAATGCGCGAAGGCCCAATACTGCCCGCTGCGGGTCACCTTGTGGGTGCCATTCTCGATCGTCACAACTCCGCCGCACGGGAACGGGCCGATATTCGGCTTGCCCTTCTCGTCGAGCACCACGTTCCATGAAGTGATGCAGCGCGCCCAGTTGCGCAGGATGCCGTTGAAGGCGTCGGCCCACTTGGCATAATCCGTTTGATAGTCCGGAGCGGTAATGTCCGGGCCGCCTTCCGTCCAGTAAGCGTGCTTCGCGGGAAACGCATTGTGTACGCGAGTCATTGCCGAAGGCTCGCCAACATAGCCATGCCATGCGATGCCGTCAACAAAGTCGTAAACAGCCGGGTCGCTCAACTCCCCGATAGCGCGGCCCCACAGACTGTAATTATGATCGAGCACCCAGATCTTCGTCGGCATCCCAGCCTTCTGCAACGCAGGACCCAGATGCAACTTCACGAACTCCATCTCCTCCTCTTGCGCCCACAGGCAGGCGGGCATGCGGCCATCCTGCTCCGCATCCACTTCGTTCTGCACCGTGACAGCGTCGATAGCAACGCCGTCAGCCTTGTAGCTTTCGAGAAACTTCATGAAGTAGCGCGCATAGTACGGAAAACTCAGCTTGCGCATCCCTCCGCCGAGCATTGAGCCGTTGGGTTTCATCCAACCCGGTGGGCTCCACGGCGACGAGAACAGAAACATCTCCGGATTCGCCTTGCGCGCTTCGCGAAGCACCGGCAAAATGTATTCCTTGTCATGGTCGATGGAGAATTTCTTCATCTCCGGATCGGGCTCCGGGCTCTCATCGAAGCTATAAACGTTGCGCGAGTAATCGCTGGCGCCAATGCAGGTGCGGCAAACATTCAGCGCCATCTCCCCCGGAGCAAACAGGTCGTGCATCAGGTCTCTGCGCGCGCCCTCCGGCATCTGACTGATCACGTAACAGGTGGCGTCCGTCATGGCTCCGCCGAAACCGAGGATCTCCTGCTTGGTTGTGCCCGGATCAAGTGCGATAGCATCAGCAGCAACCGAGGTCACAGGCTTCCAGGCAAGCGACTGAGCCGACTCATAGCGCCGGTCGCGAAACGTGCCCCATACCCGCACCGGGCCGGAGGTACTTGCTTCCCCTCCCCAGGCTGGAATGCCCCTCGAAACCGCAAGTGCCGCAGCCGTAGCTGAAGCCGCCTTTAGAAAGCCTCTGCGTGTATCCCGCGCCATACGTGCTCCTTAAAACAGCCTGTTCACTGCCGGAGGAATGATAGCAGGCAAGATTTAAGTTTCAAGAAGCATTGCTCTGAGCTATATAAGCTGATTGGGCCAAAGCTGCACGTGGACCAGCGTCAAATCGCGATCAGACTTCTCGCAGCGCCTCTACCGTTTGAACGGCAGCTTTCTGCTCCTCTTCGAGAGCAGCCAGAATCTGCGGGGCCAACTGGCTCACGCTACCGGCGCCAAGAGTCATAATCAGGTCGCCTTCGCGAGCGACGGATACAACCCCGGCCACAGCAGTCGCAAAATCGGGAGCAAAATGTGTTTGCGGGCCTTCGATTTTTGCGGCCAGCACTTCCGCCGTCACACCGGGGATAGGTTCCTCGCTGGCGGCGTAAATCGGCAGCACAAATACCGTATCCGCGTCCTTGAAAGCACCGCCGAACTCCTCCAGCAAGTCGCGCGTCCGCGTAAACCGGTGCGGCTGAAACACCACATGGATGCGCCTGTGTCCGCACTCGCGGGCCGCAGCGAGAGTCGCGCTTATTTCTGTAGGATGATGCCCGTAGTCGTCCACCACTGTCACACCGCGTGCACAGCCGCGCGTTTGAAACCGCCGATCGACACCGCGAAACCGATTCAGCCCCTCGGCAATCTTGTCGGCAGGAACCAGGAGCTGGCGGGCAATGGCCACCGCTGCGGTAGCGTTGAGCACGTTGTGGCGGCCCGGCACATGCAGTTCAAACGGCCCCAATTTTCCCGCTGCTGTGTGAACAAGAAACTGCGAAAAGCGCCCCTGCGCCGCAGCCAGGAATTCCAGCCGATAGTCGGCCTCTTCCGCCACACCGTAAGTGAAAACACGCCGACGAGCGCGAGGCAGAATTCCCTTCAGCAGCGGATTGTCGATGCACGCGGTAACCGCTCCGTAGAATGGCACCTTATCCATGAAATCAAGGAACGCGCGTTCCACGTCGGCCATATCCTTGTAGCAATCCATGTGCTCGCGATCGAGATTCGTAACGACAGCCAGAATTGGGGAAAGCTTCAGAAACGACCGGTCGCTCTCATCGGCCTCCGCAACCAGGTATTGAGTCGTTCCGAGCCGCGCATTTGAGCCAAGCGCATCCACTCGGCCACCCACCACCACGGTCGGATCCAGCCCGCCGGCCGACAACACCGACGCCACCATGGATGTAGTAGTGGTTTTTCCATGCATCCCGGCAATGGCGATGCCGTACTTGAGACGCATCAGCTCAGCCAGCATCTCCGCACGTTGAATCACAGGAATCTTGTGCGCATTCGCTTCAAGCACCTCTGAATTCATCGGGCTGACTGCTGAACTGGTCACCACTACTGTGGCGGAACCGACGTGACTCGCATCGTGCCCTTCGTAAATGGTTGCGCCCAGGGTTGCGAGCCGGTCAGTCACGGAGCCGCGGCGCAAATCCGAACCTGAGACCTTCATCCCGAGGTTCAGCAGAATCTCCGCGATGCCGCTCATACCGATGCCGCCGATGCCAATGAAGTGCGCGTGCTGTGAAGTTGTAAGCATTGTGGGTGTAAAGGCTTAGGTTAGCATTCGCACCCAGACTGTGCCGCGTGATCTTTCTGGTGGATTCTACGGCTCGCCTACAACTGGAAAAAACGCAGATCGAAGGCAAAATCCCTGGCCACGCCTGGACGAATGCGATCAAATTCACGGTGCAAAGGGTTTATCAGAAAATTGGATTCCATCTGGTTGACCGCTTTGCTTGGCACCCTCAAGACAGCGGACCGGCCGGAACGTACCCAATCGCTGCCGAAGAGTTGTGACGGCCCAATCTCCATCCAATCTGACGATTCAACAGATACCTCCTCGGGAATTCGAATCGCAGTAACTGCCCTATTCGGCACCACCATCCGGCTTGAATGAATCAGCGTTTCAAGTGCCGCAAGACTCACATGCTCTGCTGCATATATCACTCGAATCCCCTTCAGATGCCAACGTCCCGAAAAGAGGAAGGCTCCGGTCGTATCAAAAACGTCCGAGCCAGCCCGATGCATTCTGTAGACAATCATCTAAACCGGAAATCCATATTCGATGGCGCCAAGGAGCGATTCCACCACGCGCCCACCAGCCTCCGTTCTCAACAAGGAATACGGTGTAGCGCCCTCCAGTTCCATGTGGGGTGAAGCCAGCCATTTGGCTGCATCGCGCTCATTCCCCCAGATCCGCCGCGCGAATTCGAAAGCGTGAATCAGGCGCACGGTCGTCTGACTGGCCTGGGGTCCTAGCGTCTTGCCCGCTCGCTTCCATGTCGAATCAGGAATAAGCTCCGCACGCACTTTACCCAACGGAAATGGACTCGCACCCGCAATCTTGCCTATAAGTGTGGCAGCCTCGGACTTCGTGATGCCACTCTGGGCGTTCCGCGTAAGGGCCACGAGATCTTGAACCGGGCCCGTCGGATTCAAGCCCTTCCTGGATCGGAGAGCGCGGTGCTTCTCCCATTCAGGAGAAAGAGCTCCCGCATCTCGACCCCGAACGGAAGCAATTTGCGCGTCGGCCATGGTGTGCCTCCAACTGGTGTCAGTATAGACCATAAATTAGGTTCATGTGAACAACGCGCGATGGCGCTTTTCCCTATTTCGCCGGGCTATTTACACCAGAAAGTCAGAAAAGTTGCGCACTTTTATTTTCAAAATATCCCGCAACATATTCCTGCAAACTCTGTTGAATCAGTACATAACCGGATCGCCGGAGAGGCAGTAAGAGACAAGCTTCTCAACGGAATGAATCCGGGCCGGCCCCTGAACGGTCCGGCGGAATGAAGGGGTTATGGGTAGCATGCGGAATTGGATCTTAGGTGCAGCAGTAGTGGCTGGAGCGGCCGGTTTCGGAGCAACAACGGCGCAAGCAGCCGAATTCGGATATCGAGTGCGCGGACCGGTAGCCTATGTTCCGCCTTGCCCTGGCCCCGGATATGTCTGGACAGCCGGTTACATGGCAAATGGCTATTGGGTTCCGGGAGTCTGGAATTTCCGCGGCTTCCGCGGTGGGTATGAAGTCCGCTATGACCGTGGCTTCGACCATGGCCGCGACTTCCGCTTCGATCGCGAACGGCACTTCGACCGTGGACATGAACGTTTTCGCAGGTAATCCTCTCTGCCCGATCACCTGCTCTTTTCGGCCCCTCCCAACCTGGAGGGGCCGTTCTTTTTGTTGAGTTTGCGCCGAAGCATCCTTCAAAATCACGCCAGGACCTTACCTGGCTAAGCGTCTGGCACAAGACCACGGATAAAAACCTTGCTGTTTTCACCTTTTTGAACGATTCTTTTTGAGAGATACCGCAACTAATCCTGTAGAACGTTGTTTGAGAGATCAGTAGCCGGCGGGGTGGAAAGCCCGAAAGCCGGCAAGTGCTGAGGACGGAGTTAGACTCCGACCCCCGATCCCAAGAACAACAGGACAGGGCAGCACGAGGAGGATTTATGAAGAAGTTAAGCCTGGTTCTGTTTGCATTGCTTCTGGCTCTGCCGTTCGCGGCTACGGCAGCAAACGCCCAAGTGGCTGTCGGGGTTGGTATCGGCCCCGAAGTTGCTGTCGCCCCAGTAGCCTATGGTCCCCCGGCATGTGAGTGGGGCTATTACTCCTACTACCCGTATGCCTGCGCTCCTTACGGCTTCTACGGACCCAATTGGTTCTACGGCGGCGTGTTTCTTGGCGTAGGCCCATGGCGCGGTTGGGGTTATGGCCACGGATGGGGCGGCTATCGCGGCGGATACGGATATGGTCGCGGCGGATACGCTTATGGTCGTGGCGGAGTCGGATACGGCGCTCGCGGCGGTTATGCCGGCGGAGAACGCAGTTTCGGTGGAGCTCGCCCAGGCTACGGTGGCGGAGCACGGCCTGGCGTAGCGGGTGGCGGAGTTAGAGGTGGAGCCCCAGCGGCTCACGGTGGATATGCAGGCGGCGGTGGAGCCCGCGGCGGATTCAGCGGTGGTGGTGGCGGCGGCTTCCATGGTGGAGGCGGTGGCGGCCACGCTGGTGGTGGCGGACACCGGTAACAACATAGGAGGTCTCCAAAGCTACCCCCAGATGGCTGCGGAACTTTCCAGCAAAGCCCGTCTGCTTCGGCAGACGGGCCTTGTGCTTATGGCCAGAGATGGCTCTCCCTTACGTGTTCTCAACCTTTTCCCGCCAACGCAGCCAGACGATCGGCAATCCGTTCGGCGGCGTCAGGATGCGCCTGCGTTCTTGCTGCGGCCGCCATGGCTGCCATTCGATTCGGGTCAGTCAAGAGATCGATCAATGAATGAAGCAGCTTGCCGGGTACATCGAGATCCGGCTCTTCCAGCATGAGAGCGGCTCCCACGTTCACCATGGCCTCGGCGTTGCGCTTCTGATGTTCGTCCGCTGCTGCGGCAAATGGAACCAGCATGCTCGGCTTCCCTGCTGCAGCGAGTTCCGCCACTGAAGAAGCACCACTGCGCGCCATCACCAGGTGAGCCTCAGCAAATCGTGCCGGCATATCGTCAAGAAAAGCCTGCACCCGCCATCGTGCCGGATCGGCGCCCGATGCAGCATAGGCCGATTGTGTCTGATCCAGGAGCCGAGCCCCGCTCTGATGCAAAACGGTCAGTCCCAGAACGGCATCCAGCAGCGGAACAATCACTTCAGGCAGATGGGTATTGAAGATCCGCGCACCCTGCGATCCTCCAAAAACGAGCAGGTGTGGCGCAGAGTCGGTGGGCGGCTTTAGCGCAAAGAACTCCGGGCGAACGGGGATGCCCGTGACCTCGCAATTGCGAAACCATCTTGCCGCCGCAGGAAAATTGACGGCCGCGGCCTGCACTCGCTTCCCCACCAGGCGATTTGCCAACCCCGGCATCGCGTTTGGCTCAAATGCCATTGCAGGCACTTTAAGCAATATTGCCGCCGCCATCCCAGGACCGGAAGCATAACCGCCAACGCCAAACACAACATCCGGCTTGAACTCGCCAATCAACCGACGGCAAGCAAAAATGCTGCGAGGCAGGTCCGCGAATGTCCGTAGGCGCGTTTGTAGCGAGACGTTTTTCAACTGCCCCACTTCGATGAGACGGAGTGGAAATCCAGCGGCCGGCACCAGCTTGCTCTCCATGCCACGCGGCGTGCCGACGAAGAGCACTTCAGCCCCATATCGTTTCACCAGCTCTCGCGCTACCGCCAAGGCTGGAATGATGTGCCCACCCGTGCCGCCACCGGCAATCAGAACGCGGAGATTTATCACGCGATTGCCTTTCGCGACGAAATTGCGAATGAAACTAGCTCCATCAGAATGCGGACTTTACAGACTGCGGAAAACTCATCCGGGCGGTAGGCCGAGGATTTATCCCCGGCATAAACCCAATCAAATCAATGTGGGCTTCAACCCCTGAGGTATCCTTTTCAGGCTTTTCTCCCGTAACAATGCCTTTTTCCGCAGCCTCTTTAGTAGAGACCGTTAGCTAGGTTCATTTTATCAATGTCGCGCTGTAACTATTGAAAGCCAATAGCCAAATCGCCAAGATGTAATCAACACCGGCAAGTCGCTATTGAATGGTACCCGCGCGATCTCCACCTGCGGAAGTCTCGCTGCTTGCATTGCCTCGAATGTGAACGGGAGGATGAAGGCGCGCCGCAGTGCTCTTCTGCGCGTTTTCAGCCATAGCACGGAGGAATTCCATTGCCGGCATCGGATACCCGAAAATCCACCCCTGCGCAAGAATAGGCTTTGCTGCTGTTGCGAAAAATGCCGCCTGGCGCTCAGTCTCCACACCCTCAACCACGACCTGGAGGTTGAGCGCGTCCGCCATCGCCATTACCTGGGGCAGGATTCCCACCGTCACTGCCTCGGTCCCAATGGCATGAGTGAATGTCTTGTCGATCTTGATGCCGTCAATGGACAAGTCGTGCAGATAAGAGAGGCTGGAATAGCCCGTACCGAAATCATCGATATAAACGTGATGGCCGCGCCGGCGGAGAAGAACAATCGTCTCAATCACAGGCTGCAGACGGGCGCTGGCACTCTCCGTAATTTCGATGCCCAGGCAGCGTGCATGCACTCTGGCCTGGTCCAGAGCCGTCTCAAGCATGTCGGGAAAATCCGGATCGCTCAGGTCTGAAACCGTTACGTTTATATTGACGCTGAATTCGGGATGGGCCAGAAAAGTCTTGGAAAACTCGCTCAACACATGGCGGATCACCAACTGCGTGATACTTCTCACAAAGCCCCGTTCCTCGGCAATCTTAATAAACACTTCAGGCCAAACTGCGAGGCCATCCTCATCGGTCCATCGCGCCAGTGCCTCAGCGCCCACAATGCGCCCGCTGCCCAACTGCACTACTGGCTGGTAGAACACGCGCAGCGCGTCGCGGCGAATGGCCCTGCGAAGCTGAAACTCCAGACCACGGTTTCGCCGATAAAGAAGTGACAGCAGAAATCCCAGCAATCCGCCGGCGATGGTCCCCAGCTTGATCGAATCGCGATATTGGATTTGATTCGCTGACAGGGCTTCCGATAATGACTGCGAAGCCGTCATGCAGGTGAAATATTGCGGAGAGCATCGCGTTGCGTAAAAGATATCGCCGATGCGGAAGTTCTGGTCCCGGGTAAGAATCGGGCCCGTCAAGTCAGGAGTGCTGGCCAATTGCCTTGAATGCTGCGCCTGCGCTTCATCGATCACAGTCTGCTGCACGTGCACCTTGTAAACATCGCGCAGGCTGTTGATATACGGGTTCAGCACCACGTAGGAATCGGATGCCTGAAGAACGACGACGGTTACATAATTGAGTTTCCAAACGGGCGGATTGTAGTAGACTTTGACGCCGTCAGGTCCCACAAAGGTCGGCTTCGGCAATTCTGTTGCCGCCAGGTCCGATCTGCCCATCGAAGTGGAACAGGCAATCTTGTTGTCCTTGAGGCGGCCCACTTCTTTGAGAAGGTGGGAATGATAAAGCAACCTTTCCATCGTCTGCAGGTCCTCTTCAGAACAAAAAGGCTCTTTAGAGGAGTTCATCGCGTCAAGCACCGTATGGGAGTCGCGAGAATATGCAACACTGTCGGCAATCCTGTTTGTCGCCACATTGGTCACATTGGCTTCAGCCAATTGCAGGGAGAGTTCGCGCCCGATGAAATAGCCGGCCAGCGCACCGATCGCCGCCATTCCGGCAACGGTAACCACGGCGAGAGCCATCCAGCCCTTCAGCACCTTCATCGCAAACCACACCTCAGGCAGTTGATACTCGATTTCAGCGGCTGCCAGTTTGACGGTGCAAACAGCATATCCTCTTTAATCGAAATACGTCTTTAAGATTAGCGGGAAAATGCGTTCAGATGAATCATCGGGTTCAAAGCATGGACAATTTGCGGTAGAACGCTCTGTAGGAGGAAAAAACGAGCGAGCGCGATAAAAGAGCGCCACTACAGTCTCTGCGTCCACAGTACTTTGACCGGGTAATTTCCTATTCCCGCCGATATTTCGGGCGCCCCAAATCCCGCTTTCGAGACCTGGAAAAACACAAATCTACGCGGCCCTGGTATTAGCCCTTTTTCCCTGCTCTTTCATTCCGCCTTGCGCGTGATGTTCAACAAGATTCCAATACTCGCCAGCGTCACAAACACCGACGTGCCGCCGGAAGAAATAAGCGGCAGCGGAATCCCCTTCGTCGGCAGCAGCGAAAGCACCACGCTGATATTGAAAAACGCCTGCAACACAATCGTCGTGGTAATGCCGAAAGCCACCAATCGCGCAAACGGATCCTGCGACCGGAACGCCGCCCGCAGACCGCGCCAGCCGAAGACCGCAAACAGGACGACGATCAGAATGGAGCCGATGAATCCAAGCTCCTCCGCAATGTTGGCAAAAATAAAATCGGTGGACGCCTCGGGCAGATAGAAGAGCTTCTGCATCCCCTCCATATAACCGCGGCCGGTCATGCCTCCGGTTCCAACAGCGATGAGCGACTGGTTGATGTGGAACCCTGCGCCTTGCGGATCGGACTCTGGATTCAGAAATACCAGCACACGCTTGAGCCGCCACGAAACCAGCAGCAGAAGCGCAGCCAGCGGGGGCAGCGCCACACCTAATCCAACGGCAAGATACTTCCACTCCATTCCCGCCAGCAGCAGCATGAAGCCGGTCACGCCCGCGATCACCAATGCCGTTCCCAAGTCAGGCTCTTTCACAATAAGAAGAACGAACGCCACCGGTACAACGGACGCCTTGAGCAGCGTATGCTTCCAGTCGCGCATGGCGTCCAGACGGGTATGCAGAAACCATGCCAGAAACAGTACAGCAACAGGCTTGGCAATTTCAGATGGCTGAAAGGTGAAGAGGCCTCCAAAACGAATCCAGCGATGTACAGCATGCGAGCCCGGGAAGAAAAAGACGGCGACAAGAAGCACTGTTGTAATGCCCGAGACCGTGTAGATGAACTTGGTCGACTTGTAGAAATTCGAGTCGACCCGCATCAGCACAATCATGGCGAGCACCCCGGCAACTGCCCAGCCTGCTTGCCTGCCGACAAACGCGTAGGGTGAGTTATAGCGCTCCTGCGCCACCACGGCCGAGGCGGAAAACACCATCACCAGGCCGACCACGACCAGCATCAGCGTGGTGAAGAACAGCCATTTGTCCACACCTACGCGTGCTGCCATACCTTCCACCCCCGCCGCTCGTTGACGAGTTCCTTGAAGACCTTGCCGCGCTGCTCGTAATTCTCAAACTGATCAAAGCTGGAGCAGGCCGGCGCCAGCAGCACCACCTCGCCCGGTCGCGCGGCAGAGCCAGCTGCGCTCACCGCGTTCTCCAACGTTTCGCAAGCGAGGATCGGCACAACGCCGCGCAGTTGCGACTCGATCTTTGCCGCTGCCGATCCAATCGTGTAGATTGCCCGCGCCCGTTCGCGCAGAAGTTGCGCCAATTGGCTGTAGTCTGAATTCTTGTCCTTGCCACCGAGAATCAAATGAATCCCTTTTGAAAACGACGCAACAGCCTTGAGCGTCGCATCCACATTGGTGGCCTTGGAGTCGTTGTAGAACTCGACACCATTGATAGTGGCCACATACTCAAGACGATGCTCTACCGCCTGGAAGCTCTCAACTGCTGCGCGAATCTGTTCCGCGGAGGCTCCCGCCAGCCGCGCCGCGCACACCGCCGCAAGCACATTCTCAACATTGTGGGCGCCCTTGAGCGGGATTCCGCTCAGCGGCATAATCTTCTCGATGGGCTGGTCCTTACCGGGCCGATAGACTACGAAGCCTTCTTCCACCCACGCACCTTGCAGCACCGAGTGTTCGAGTGAAAAGAAATAAACCTTGGCCACAGACCGGGCTGCGGCCTGAGCAGCTCGCGCGTTGTCCGCGTTCAGCACCACGGCGTCGTCTTCGTGCTGCGCAGCAAAGATGCGCTCCTTGGCCAGTGCATAGTTTTCAAAGCTGCCGTGACGGTCAAGATGGTCAGGCGTGATATTCAGAATCACAGCAATTTTGGGATGAAACCGCTCGGTGCTTTCAAGTTGAAAACTCGAAACCTCAAGCACCGACCACGTCTCGTTCGTGCTTTGATCGATGAGCGCCACAACCGGAACGCCGATGTTTCCCCCAACCAGCGTGGGCAGCCCCGCCTTCTCCAGGATTTCCCCCACCAGCGCGGTCGTCGTGGTCTTGCCGTTCGACCCGGTGATAGCCAGCGTCTTGCCTTTGAGGAATCGAGCCGCCAGTTCAAGCTCGCCGATCACCGGCAGACCGAAGCTTTTCACCTGCGCCAGTTCAGGTGTATTCAGCGGCACGCCCGGGCTCACCACAATCAGGTCCTGA
>Ga0302320_10008005_pt1 | contig 23123 bp, 24 predicted proteins | sample Bog_T0_3_FD_202130 | JGI IMG/M metagenome (GOLD analysis project Ga0302320, IMG submission 202130) | Peat permafrost microbial communities from Stordalen Mire near Abisko, Sweden - Bog_T0_3 | ecosystem: Environmental > Terrestrial > Soil > Wetlands > Peat | place: Sweden: Abisko, Stordalen Mire... | reverse complement strand
AAACCCGACCTGTTGTGGATTGATCCGGCCTTGGCATACATTGGCGGGGACATGAACAGCCAGAAGGACGTCGGCAAGTTCCTGCGCAATGACCTGGCTCCCCTGCTGACCAAACACAATTGCGCCTGTGTGATCGTGCATCATACCAACAAAATCAGCAAGGACCCGGAAAAGCAGATGACCGATGTGTCCTATTTGGGGGCCGGTAGCGCGGAATGGATCAACTGGTGCCGTGGAATGCTGGCGATTCGTAAAACTGACGTGGAAAATTTATACGAACTCATTGCCGCCAAGAGAGGTGCGAGGTTACGATGGAAAACGGCGGACAATGAGAGTCTGACGTTCACCAAGTACATCGGCCACAGCAAGCATTCAGACACGATCTGTTGGACTGAGATGGCCATTGCTGACGCCGAGGAACTGAGGGCGGCCAACGGAAAGACGGCAGAGGATGTCCTGAAACATGTCCATGAACAGGCCTTGATCGCAAAGGACCAGCTCATCGAAATCTGTGGGCGCAACGGCATTGGCAAGTACAAGTGCGCGAAATTGATCGATCAGCTACTCCTGGACGAGCAACTGTATGAATATCGCATTCCTCGCAAAGACGTGAAGGCCAAGGTAGTGTTATCGCGCCAACCCAAATGTATAGAACCGGGGGTCACCCTGGATAACTATATACAAACCAGCAACGGGCAGTACTTTCTTCCGAGTATTCCCCAGCCCGCAACCAAGATCTTGTGACCCATTTTCCTAATGATACCACCAGGCATTTTCCTAATGGTTAAAGCTGGGAAAATGCCGTTAGTTAGGATGATACCACCACCCCTATTCCCTATAGGGGTGGAATATCATCACAACTGGTCAAATGAGATAATACCAGGCGTTTTTCTTTTGCTCGCTAAAAGAGTGAACCGAGGTGGAATCAGAACGCCGGAAAACCCACAACCCTACAGCCACACCCAATCATTAAAGATAGCCAGAACCGTCTCAGAGAATAATCGATATGAATACATTTGGAACCACGGACTGAACCTGGTCCTTAACTCACTATCGCCGCAATCAAATGAACAACCCCGACTTTGAAGCTGCCCAAGGAGTGATCAACCCAACCACCGAGGCCACGCAAAAACCGAGACATGACAGTAACTATAAGAATAAATCGCAATTGTACATAAAACCCCTCCTCCAATCTATAGTATGAGCCTAGATGTATATATAACTCACGCCAACCCTCCTTCCTTGCCATTGAAGCGATCGGCAGCCTCAAGCGCATCAACAGCGGGTCAGCTCGTCCAAACGCCACCACGAGCCAGCAAACCACCAAAGACGGGCCAAAACTAAGCTACACGACAACGAACCAATGAAAACAACCAAGTATATGAACAACAGCAGCAATTATATGCAAGAAACTCCTCATAACCAGCACAACGAGGTTTAAATGCTAACCCTGAACGATGAAGATGCAGCCAACAACCATCAGCCAGAACCAATTAGAGCCAAGATTCACCACGGACAAGCCTATGAAACGACCCCAGTTCAACATAAAGGAACCAAAAATCGAACCCTTGAACCCTGAATTTACCCTTGATCGCCCCCAATATACACCTCACGAGCAGTCACGAGTCAACCAAGTCACCGCCACGACCCCCAACCCGATCCAAACCTATAGTTACGGCCAACCAAAACTATATTAAGCATCTATATGACACCCAATCATAGTTTGGTCAACTCAAGAATATCCACCAGAGAGAAACGCAGCACAGGAGAATGACCAGAAACCCGTACCATAACAAACCCAATAAATGGCAAAGCATCATTATACTCCAATCCAAGACCAAATCGTGGAAGCTGGAATATATACATGGACACTGCCAAATATACACATCCTGACCACCAAACCCGCAAAAACCAGCATCACCGTCAACGCACCAGGCTCACAATCAAGGCCGGCCACACAAAGCTACGCTCCCAAACTATAGATAGCGCAAACCCAATCTATGTTTACGACCCAGACGACTCCCAATTATAGTTTGGTCAACTCAAGAATATCCACCAGAGAGAGGCCCAAACCTTCGAGCCAGAGCCATAACCAAGAGCGCGCAAACCCAATAAAAGAGCGAAGTGTCGTATGCAGAAAACACAGCTCAAACCCAACAAACATCAAAGAACTGCCTTGCTCATTCGTCTTTGCTCGCACCTAGTAAACCCATCAGGAACAGCCAGGACCAATTAACATACCCGAAGCACGAAGCCCAAATCCAAGCACAGCAACAAACCATGAACACACTACCATCATCCCCAACTATAATAACGACAACCCCAAGCTATAATAAGTCCCTAATGACACCCAACTATAGATAACCCTCCGCAGAATAAATTAGTGAACCGCCAGAAACGCAATATCCCAATCAGTCCGCAATATCCACGCAGACCATGAAACCCCCGCCAAATCGATTAGCCATGAAGCACAGAAACACCACACCACACCTGAATGTATCCCTGCTCGCCATCCATCATACACCACGGACAGCCACCACCAATATACGCGACCCCAAGGCACATCAGGTCAGCCTTAAGCCACATAACGCCACAACCCCAAACTATAATAACGACAACCCCAATCTATAATAAGAGATTAATGGCCCCCAATCATAGTTTGGCCACCTCAGTAAAAACAGCCAAAGACAGCTTCAGCCCCCCAACTAGCCCCACTAACCGAGCGAAATGGCAAAACAAACCAATCACAGACCGCATTCTGGAAACCTTAATGAAGCCCGCACCAATTGACTACTGCACGGGATTGAATAGACATCACCAGCCACCACAGCCAATGCACGACGCTCCAATCAACGAAAGAAACCATCCAATGCATCAATGCCACGATCCAAATAACACACCATGACCCGCCCATCCCCACTGTCAAAGCCCAGACTCAACAAATCGGGACATGTAACTCATCCAGCGAAACATTGCAACTCTCGAAAGATATAGATAAAGCCCTCCAAGTCTATGATTACCTCCCAATGAGCCTTAACTATAGATTTGTCACATCAAGAATAACCACCAGAGAAAAGCCATGTTATCGAGCCAGCACCACAGCCCAACCCCAGCAAATATCAAAGGGCAGAATTCAGAATTAAGCAAGCAGCTCATCCATCTATACCTGGTCGCAATCCAAGATACACGTCCTGAACAACCACGAGAAACGCCAATCCCAAGAAAAGACTGAACCAATGCCAAATCATCACCCCATCAAAATAATGCCGCAATCCCAACCTATAGATACAGCAAAACCCAATCTATAATACGCGGCTCCAGGGCACGCTATTATAGTTTGGCCACATCAGAAATGCACACGAACAAAAGCCAGATCTCGAACCACAACTCCAGGCAATCAACAATCCCTCATGCAGCCGGCCCAATATACACACCAGGAACCGCCAACCTCAACTCTCACAACCAAAGATCGATGCCTCCAGCCCATGCCCACCCACCAACCCTGCCACAAAACGTCACGATCCAAAGCTATAATACTGCAAACCAAGTCTATAATAAGCATCTCCATGACACCTTATCATAGTTTGCCGACCTCAGAAATGCACGCGAACGCACCCAGGAGCCCAACCTCAGCCAATCCCAGGCCCCAGAGAAACAGCAATAAGCAGCAATTAGAGACCAAACCCCGAAGGAGAACTATAGGAAAGGACCAATCCCAGCATGCACAATCCCAATAATATACGTCATGAACAGCCAACCCCCAAGACCAACCATCATAGCCCATACACGAGAATCCAACCACACATGGCAACCAACCCAGGGACCCAACGAGATGATCTAAGTACATAGACCCAAGAAAGCAAGTATATGATTAGCCAACCAATGACACCAAGTTATACATTTCTATCCCCATGAATGAATACGAGCGAAAACTAGAAAGATTAGCCCAAGCCCGAAGCCAGAACCATGAATCAGAGTGGCGATTGAACTTTTTAAGAACGATTGAACCCGAACCCCCCAAACAGCCAACCGAAGAGGAAATTTTACAATGGCACCAACAATACAACCCATCAGCACGCACCTGGAATTAAATCTCCCAGGTATAGGAGATTTTTCCCAGCATTCATTGCGACCAAGAGCCAAAACTGCATCAGTATATTTTGGCGAGCTGTTTCCTGAAGCCGCTAAACAATATGGCTGCCCGTTCGTGGAAATACGTGAAGCTTTGAATGAATATAGTTCTGTGGTGACGCCAGTATCGATCAATCTGGACTTCTTCGCGGCGGCTTTGGGTGGTGATGCTAGGCTAGGACATTCAATCATATACTACCAGCCCGAAATGCAGTGGTATTATAGAGAGCCTCAGCTTAATATATACAAAGCGACCACCTCCGAGAAGTTGCAGAGCCTATACCGAGGCCTCCTGATGCGCGCGGCCAGGGATTTGCCGGCGGAGAACAACCGCCTGAACTTGTGCATGGAGTTCCAAAATGACAGGACAGCCAAGGCAGTGATCCAAAGGGCCAAGAGCATCCTGGCGGCAGACTACTCATTCTTCAGCGCCACCAGCCCTCATCAGCGTATCAAAGGCCCGGAGCTGCACGAGCGGCTGATGCGCGTGCTCTGTGAATCCATGCTGCAACCGAGCGAAGGAGCCTGCCTGACCGTGACTGCCGCATTCAACGTTTTCTGCCGGCTCGCCCAACAACGGCAGCTGGGCACATTGAAGAGGTCGCTGTTCAAAGCCACCATGGCCGATTTGATGAAGGAGATGTACGGGATCTCCTTGCGTCATGATGTGCCTGATGCGCTTGGAAAACACCAGCAAGCGTGGAAAGGCGTGAGGCTGGTGGAAGCGGAAACCTTTGCCGCATGAGGGTCCGGCAGTGGTTTGCGTCCGTTTGTTGCCAATTTGGCAACTTTCATTTGGCTCCAATTTGGTGCCATTCCTACGTTCACCCGCCATCGTTTTGAGGGCGGTCACGTAGTGGCGCAGCCAGTAGACGTAGGAGGCTTCGGTGGACAGGGATTTGTGCTGACGGCGCAACACGTCCCGGAGGCGTTCAATCGCGAAGGGCAGATTCATAATCCGGCGAGTTTGGCAGGCCGGGTTGGACACAGGCGGTCCAAGGCTCGATTTCAATATACGATCCGGCAGTCGCTCAATTCGAGGCCGGGCGTGGATAAAAAAGGACTTGCGCTTTTTTGGCCGCGAGCGTAGAGTCGGTTTGATAAACGATCCGCCAGTCGTTTAAGCAGGAGTACAAGTATTCATTATGAATGGTTTACAACTTTGGGCTGGGCTGAAACGCCGGTTTCAATATACGATCCGGCAGTCGCTCAATAACAGTTCGGCTAGACCTCGTCCGGCTCTAAGAGAAGTCAGAGCGGCGTGTCTTAACCAATGATGAAAGACTTTCGGCCATATCTCACCCGAGTTACGTTGACGGCATTGGTTCTCGCTTCGCCCGGTTGCGGGACACCTCATCGTATCGGAAGCAGGCCGGGATCCTTCGGCGAGGAGCAACGGCAACCGACTCCTTTCCTCGGCAGGACGGACTATTCGGATCGGCTTGGCCTTGTGATGCACGACGCACTCGAAAGCCATCGGTTCTCAATTCCCTGGGTTGTTGTCAGGGGCTCGGAGGCTTCCTTGTGGTTTGTGGCAGAGAGGTTTCAGTCGGAGCGCCGGTTCGACAGAATAGATCTGTGCGTCACACAAGACGAGCATGTGACGGCGAGCATCACGCCCTACCAATTTGGTCCAAGCGAGTGGGCGATATTAGGACCACTCTTCGCGGATTTTCGGCCCGAGGCTGAGTTAATCGTAGGGGAGATCGGCAAGAAGCTGAGTAACGACAAGAACGCAGCCAGATGATAAGCCGTGAACCCACTGCCGAACCAACTGGCTGCACCGTACCCCGCGATAGCATCGCAGTTGCATGTCGGGCGTCACTGGCGCGGGGTCGGTGAGCAGAAAGGTCGTTAGGCCACTTGACCACGTTTATGAAAAATACCACGAAGAAACGGGCATACGGGAAGCTCCGAGATATTATTGAGCGTCGGGGCGGAGTTATGACATTTAGACGGCAAGGTTATCGCTTCGGAGCTTGGGAGGTTTATCTCGACGGCAAGCAAGCCATTTTTAAGGCGACGGGAGGCAGGATACTTGGAGAGTTAGATAGGTTTTATGTTGCCGACGTTCCTAATCCAAAGACTTGGGATGATTATCGGGATGAGCTTGTTCCCGGCGCAGAGGAGCAGTTTTGTGCATTGTTAGTATGACCCAGTGGCCTAACATTCGCCGGAGCGGCCCGCCGTTGCCGCTCCCTGTCCGGCTGTCGCGGTTCACGTCAAGAATCGGCGGCTGCTCGCCTCACGAACGTTAGGCGATTATGAGCACTCCACGCCACATTTTATGAGCACTACTAAAGAATCACCACTGGAGCGCGCCGTTGGCGCATTTAAAAAGGCAATTGGACCGCAGCGGTATGGTTTGCATGGCAAGCCATTCGTTTGCCAGTTTTGCGGACACGACCGATTCAAGAAGCGCGACCAGGGAGTATCTATGGTTGGTTTGTCTGCTTTGAGGTGCGTAGAGTGCAGCCATGTGGAGTTTTTCGTAAAGATGCCACCAGTTTTGAATGACCAAGCCGCTTAACAATCGCCGGAACGGGCCGTCGTTGCCGGTGATAACCCAGAATAAATAGGATTGATCATAGCGCGGCAGAAGCTCTAATCGCATCCAGCATCCACCCCGCCAACCCTCCCGCCTCACAGAAACTAACGATTTGATGTGATAATACCTTGATGATGGTCTAGCTCAAGCCAAGACCACCAAATCATCCAGAATCAGCCTCAGCGCCTTAACCGGTACTGAGGCTGTTTTGTTTATATTCACCCCTCCCAAAAATGCAAAACTATGAGCCCACAAGCCGGATATGTACTCCTTGACGCCATTGCCCCCCGTATCGCCGCAGTGGTTCGCCGTTCCATACAGCCTGTCGGTGCCGAAGATCACCAAGAATTGACGGCTGACGGGATCACGATGGCCGCCAAAATGATCGATCGCGTTGAAGCCCAGGGAAAGCTCGGCAAGGTCTCAGCCTCAAATATCGCGTACTATTGCCTTCAGCACCTCAAGTCCGGTCGTCGTGCATCGGGTTGCAGCAAAGTTGATGCTCACGGAACCCAGGCCCAACTCAATGGTCACTCAGAATTGCACAGTTTGAGTGAAGTCATTGCCGAAACCGAATGTGGCGATGTTCTGGAGCTGCACGATACCATGACCACAGCCTCAGATGATCCCAGTATCATTGTAGCCCGGCATCTTGACTGGCAAATGGTCCTCGCCGGATTGACCAAATTGGAATTGGCCATTGTTCGCGCCCTGGCTGATGGATTGACGTTGAGGCAGGTTGGTCGTGCATGCAAAGTGAGCTTGGATCGTCTGCGTGAACTGCAACAACGCCTGGCCATGAAAGTGGTCGAAGTGATGGGCCTGGATGTTTTGGCCACAGTTGCAACTCGGCCACAATGGAAAATCAACCTGCTGACGATTCACGAGCAATTGGCCTGTCGTGGTGATCGTCGCAGTTGAAGCTCTTGGCCATCGAGCTCAAACTATGGCCAGCTGAAGTGGTGCCAGCTGAAGCACCACACCCAGCACCTTCCCCCTCCCTGGCATCATCTCGCTATCGCTGTGGTCTTGGCTCTCTGGGGCCGGGGCTGCGGTGAAGGCGGGATGGTGTTGGGGAGGCTGGGTGGAACTCCGTTGTTTAGCTGTTAGGAACCGTTGTTTAGAATAGGCAACTGATTCGTCCAGCCATGAAATTGCCGATTCCTGCGGTCCGATATCGAAGATGGTGGCGGTGAAACCATCTCCCCTCCAAGCGAGGCAAGAATGCTGAAACTGTGAGATCCCACAATGTCTCGAATCCACGCTTTTCACGAGGCTACTTGGAGAAATGCTACAAAACTTGGAACCGTTCAGTTCACTTTGCATCGTTTCGTCGCGCTCAAGGCGAATCATGCAGTCTGACAATCTTCTTTCACCAAACGCACAAATACAATTGGCTTGAATGCCAGTTCAAGGGCTAACGAGGCGAAAGAAATCTACAGGAACGGAAGGTGAGAAAATTATCCAACTCAGGCTGTTGGTAGAAATTACGGAGTTGGTCACCACGGTCCAGTTCGAGGTTGCCAGGTTTGTGTTTTGTTCCAGCGTAAAACCATTTGTGGTGGCAACCCAAGAGAGCGTGAAGAGATTCTGGTTTGTGGGCTGAATGCTCAAGGTGGGAGTCGAAAGGCTGGATTGCGGAGCGTTGGTGGCAGTCACGATGACATTATCGAGTCCAATATACGCCACCCGAGCAGCATTTTCCCCGGTAAACATGATTGTTGTATTCGTTGCGCTGGCCGTGAAAGCAAAGCTCCAAACCTGCCAATAGTTGGCTTGTCCTGGAAAATTATTGGTAGCAGTAAAGACTGCCACGCCGTTGAGTGAAAGGGTCACTAGCGGCGCTTCAAACGTGGGCGTGTAGAAGCTGTCATAGTAATCGTCGCTGCCGACCTCAAACGAAATCTGGTATTGCTGGCCTTGGGTGGTCGCAATGGTCTGGAAAACACCGCCATAAGGCGCGAAATCATGAGACCCGGTCAAGTCCAGAAAATCGCTGCCTTCGGCCGCAGTCAAGGGTGGATTGATGCCGAGCAGCGGACCATCCACGGTTAATTCGGCATTGGTCGTAGTCCACCCCGGAATATAAGTGGAACCCGGACTCAACGAAATATAGCCCAAAGTGGCAGAGTTGGTCGCTGCCTCAAAGCTCCCGTTCACCACCAGTTGGGCCTGCGCTTCACATAGACTGAACGCCAGGGCCAGAGCTGCCAGATGTTTTATTTTCATGGGTACATTTGGAGTTAAGGATAAAAATTCGCCCAGGGGTGGTGGCCGTGGCCGTGGTTTGTAGCGGATGTCTTGTTGTTTGCTGATTGATGAAAAGGATTCATACGCACCTCAACTGTAGCGGGAGCACGTCATAATATCTTTTCTCCTGGGGTTTTGGCAGATGGATAATGCCTGAAATCTGAGGTTGTATCGGCAGAGGAGCGAACCATCCACGAGGCATTCAAACAATTCACCTTTACCAAGATCCCTTACGCGACAGACGTAATGGTCCGGCAATCTTCTCGGTGGCATGCATGTCTTCGATGACATTCCATACTTTAAGCCCATCATGTGAATCTGTCAAGCAATGGTTATTTTGGCTCCAGCGACAATTATTCTTCGTGGTGGTGTTTTAATTGCCCTTCGACGAGCATACAGCACCACACATCTCAATCGCAGCCACCACCTGCACAGCATCCCGCATCAATATGGCTTTGGTATAGATAGCAATTGTATGATTGTATTTATACCTTTGGCACGTTGAATTGCGTGACAGTGGTGCGGGTGTGGGGGCGTTTACTCCCTTGTTCTAGCCATGGAGCCCCTGTACATGGGTGAGCCTTGTGGTGTTAATAGGCGCCGAGGCAAATTCACCTAAAGCATTACCAGCATAACCAGCCGGAGCCAACTGGGTGGATTGGTGGACTCGATTTGTGACTTTAAGCCGGCGGTGGAGGGAGAGCCAGGGTGGATTGGTGGACTCAATTTCGGACTTTAAGCCGGCCAAAGGGGACAACCATGGTCTGTATTATAATTTTTTTCCATTTTAGTTGAATAAGGTTACAAATCGAGTCCACCAATCCACCCAATTCCTTGTTTTCAGTCCAAACCGAGGCTGGCACGCACCTCCCGACTCAAACTTGGAGTCTGGCCGGGAGGCTCAACAGGTGCCACGATAGTTGTCTCTTTCTCAACCTCCTGGTCTCGTTCGGGCGGCTGGATTGTCCATTCCCGGCGGCCATGAATTAAACGCGAGCTCACCCGTCCAGCCTGATAACCTTCCTGGCATCTCTCCAATCTTCCAAGATAGGCTCCGCAGGCATTTTCCCACTTCAATAACCTCCGTGCCTCATCCCTGAAAGCACTTTGGTCATCCGTCAATTTACGTTCCAGTTCTGCCGCCGAACCAACCCAAGGCCGTCGTTGATACTGATTCCGGAACAGTGTCAGGTCAACCAACTCCAGCAACCTGACTTCGCTGCTCGTGGCGTTCAAGCGTTCCACAATTTCCGGGTGTTGGTAGGCCCGGATTCCATATCGCTCATCACGCAGACCATCCGGTACAGCCCAAGTTTCCAGATAGGCAGCAAACGCAGGTAGCTCGTTCACCAAGGTCTGCCAGAAGAGCTCCTTCTCAGCCTCGGTTTCAGTTCGCATCGGCATTTCATGGCTGACGACCTTCAACGCGATGATTTTATCCCGAATATCCTCATCGAGCGGTGGCAATACCAAGAGACGTTCCGGATCAAAGTTCAGGCTGCAAGACATACGCCACAACGGACGCAGCATCACGGCTTCACGGTTCTTCCCATGGCAGGACTGTTCCCGGCCACACAGCAAGGTCTTCATCATAGCTGCGAAGTGACGCCTAGACCGCATATCAACGCTCTCGGATTCGTCTTCCAACATCAAGTGCTCTCCGGCAAACAACTGCGAATTGAACTCCGTCCCACCACGCATGAACTGATAGGGCTTCGCACATCGGCCGCCGAACAGTTCCGTGATCAAGTTCTGGGTGAGGCTCTTTCCTGACCCTGCATCCCCAGCCAACGCCAACATCTGACTCGCACGCCAAGTTCCACAGCGAAAGGTGGCAAGACCAGACTTCAGCCAGCCGTAGAAATAATCCCGCTGGTTAATCTCGCCATCCACAAACATGCCTTCGAACAGCCTGGAAAGCGTCGGCCACTCACCAGCCTTCGGCACGATCCGCTTCATGCCATCCGTGACCAGGATCGTCTTCCCGTTCATTTCATAGCTGCCGGCATCGTATCCGGCCAGCGCAGCGGCATAGACCACGTTCTGCTCGCTCTGAATTCTCATTACACATTCGTCGGCTTCGCTGTTGATGCCGCCGTCGTTCTTCTTCGCGTAGCCATGGTCGGCCACAAAGAGACGGACCGAACTCTCATTAATCTTCATCCACTGGTCACGGTCATTCGCGCGCCAGTAGTTCATCTCGCGCCCATGATAGTACACGGGCGGCAAAGGTAATTTATCAAATAGACTCATAATTCAATTTCTCCTTAATTTACTTGGTTATTTCAGCTTCCTCTTCAGCGAGGAACAGCAACTTCTGACGTTTTTCACCCCGCATCGCACCAGGCAAACGCGCAGGTTGGCTCGCGGTCAGCATCTTCGGGTCACATTTCAAGGCTGGCAACAACAGGCGCAATTCGTCCATCACCTCGTCATCCTCGGGGTATTCGAACCAGCCGTGCAGACTCTTTCCAGCCGTATCCACCACCGCGACGAGCTCAAGGCCGCAATCCTCAAGATAACGGAAGACGGCGCCTACTTCGTCCCTGGTCAGAAGATCCGACTCGACGACAACAAAGCGACGTTCCACCACGTTCTCATTCGACCTGGAAAAGGACGTATTCTTGAACGTCGCCGGGCACACGAACCCATGTGGTGCCCATTCCAATTTCAGCCATTCGGTCACGGTTCTAAAGTTCGCAGCGTTTTCCGGTCGGCCAGAGCTATCGCGTTCACCAAGCCACACCACGTCGTCGGGCTTAAACTTTCCCAGAAGCAATTTCCAGTGATCGGCTCCATCGTTATCGCGGACATTCACCGGGGAGTCGTTCAGCATCTCGGCACTGGTCCAACGATACTTTTTCAAGATCGTCGGTAGTGCCTTGCTCGCCCGGAGTTGCAGGCGGGCGTTCTTCTCTCTCGCCGCCTGCCTTTCACGATCTTCAGCTGACAGTTTAGGCGGCACATAATTCGCGTTGTTAGTGGGGTTCAAGATCGCCGCCCTTAGACGCTTATTCGCAGCGTCCACGGCACTCTTGCAGCTACCGTGAAAGCAGTGGACAGTCGGCACACGATCCAGATAAACAGCACAGTCCTTCGCGCCATCGTCCGAACCGTGCATCTTCTTCCCGGGGCACTCACAATAGCCAGTCGTGGGTTCGGCCCAGTGGATCTCACCCAGAATACTTGAGGCAATTTCCGCAGCCGACACAGGGGGTGCCGTAGGGGCTTGATGACCGGCTGGCTCATTCCTCATGGGAATGTGAACCGATGCTGTGGTATCTATATCTGGCAGTGGTGGCAATATGGCTTGCATAGTCGTGTATATTTTAGGTGCGTTGCTTCTCCGAGATTCCTGAGGCCGGGCTGCTTGCCAGTTCTCTCGTCAATTGCGCCAGCAGCAGCTTCTTGTGGTGCCTCTTGATTAGGGCTTTGACCTCGCCTAAAATGCTGGCGTGGATGCAGAGCTTGGGGAATACGTAGCCGGCCTTGTGCTTGCGCTCCAGGTAGGCGGCTTGGTTCTTGCGTCGTGTTGTGTTGTCGGGCATATTGTTATTATTGGGTTGCTGACGAGCGATATTACTGTCAGCGCTGAGTTGAAATCGTTTAGAAATCAAAACCGTTTTCCTTTAGTATTCTCTACTTTGTCAGATTCTGGATATGATGTCAACACCTATTTCATGATAGTATTCTTTGGCTAATCCGGTGTGAGACTGATGACTCTAATGAAGTGACCGAATAAACAATGTGCCAAAAAAAGTTGTTGAGTTGTTTTGAACCGCTTGAGAGTGGGTGTCAGTTACTCATCGATTCTAGCTAATATAGTAGGATGCCACGATGTAATAAAGAGCCCTGGCCGGAAGAAATCCAGTCAGGGCGTTGAATATGCAAGCTGAAACGGTTACCACGCCATTTCAATTATCAGCCTAGCAGATTGTGAGTAATAGCGCAAGCCCTGAGCTGTACCGTTCTGTGAGGGGTTATGTCTTTGGCCTTGGGATCGACCTCTACCGCCTTTCCTTCATTTCGCCGATGTTTGGGTGATCCAGTTGTCTAAGTCGCCCATAATCGCTTCTAGGCCCAATTGCTGGCTCCGTGGTGGCGTTTATTGCAGCTCCCACGGCCATTGTCTGGGGCTAGCCTGATGTTCATCTCAGTTTATCTGTCACTACCCAGCCCACTCTTCAATGAGCCAAAACTATTAATAAATCACTATTATAGATTTTGCTCTTGAACTGGCGCTATCATAGTTTTCCATGGTCGCAGAAAATCATCCGTATTCACTTCGCATTGGATCTGGACCGGGCTAAAGAGGAGAAATACCGCCAGAACAGGACGCGGAAGCCAACCAAGGTGGAGTGGTGAATTCTTTTTCTCACCTTAATGAGGGGAATTTCAATTCTTTATTTGTTTTGCTGTATTAAACTCACAAAAGATCTCCACCACTCCACCCTCGTTCACATTCCACCTTGCTCCAAACCTCTTTCTTTGGCCCCACACCAGCCCAGAACACCACGCCGGTCCCTTTAAATCTGACACTCGCCGACACCCCCCAGGTTTGTAATGGATTTGGTGTGAGTGGCCATCTCTATTAATAAATCACTATTATAGTTTTGGCTCTTGAACTGGCGCTATCATAGTTTTCCTGCTTCGCAATAAGGACCTCCATATCCCGGTTTCATGTGATATAAACCAAGACTGAGAAGGAGAGACCCCATCAGAAGAGGCCGCGGAGTGTAGTAGTGGTGGAGTGGTGGAGACTATTTCTGACTTTGCCGTGGCTAAATACACTTTCATTTCAAATTATTTTCAATTTTGCTCTATTAAAGTCAGAAATAGTGTCCACCACTCCACCCTCTTTGCATATCCCGCCTTGTTTCGACCCTGTTTCTGGCATCTGGCGTGGTTCCTTGCCCGATCCCAATCCTCCCTCCCTGTCCAAACCCATGTCCATCGCAGTTTCCCAGGCGCCACCCAGTCCAGGTATTATCTCTGTGTGAAGCTCTATCTCTATTAATAAATGACAATTATAGTTTCGGCTCTTCAACTGGCGCTATCATAGTTTTCCTGATTCGCAATAATTCATCCATATCCAACTCCCACCGTCATCTGGACCGAGGTTGTGCATGGAAAAGACTACCAGGACAGTACGGGCGACAAAATAGTGGTGGGGTGGTGGCGTATATGTCCGACTTTAATAGTTGGATGAGATAAATAATATGACTTTTAGACCATCAAACTGACAAAAGCACCTCGACCTACCACTTTTTCATAGCCGACCCTGTTCTTTGACCACAGAAGCAGCTCAACCTCTGCACCTTCAGCTTGCCGTTTTCAGTCTCGCCGGCACCACCCACCACACTCTTGAATGATCCAAAACTATTAATAAATCACTATCATAGTTCTGGCTTTTCAACTGGCGCTATCATAGTTTGCCATGGTCGCAACAAGTCAGCCACATCCACCTCCAGACGTCATCAGGGCCGAAGCTGAACAAGATAGCCGCCGCCAGAACAGAGCGGGAAAGATGATAATGGTGCGGTCCGGTCGGCATAGGGCACCATCCAGACTTCACTTGGGTCACTTTTTTTACTATCGCATGCCCCTGCCTTCGCTATAGTTATCATTTGTCTGGAGTTAACTATAGTTTGGTCAACTTGCATTGAACGACCGGGATGTGGGCTTTTGACTCCTAAACTGCCACGCTTCATCCCGTTCTTAGCCATCACCGCGCTATAGTTGACGCTCCGCTCCCCTCGGTGCCTTCTTTTGTGACCTCGCCCGGACTGTTCTGACCCTGCAATCCCCTCCGAACCCAGATGACCACCCAAAACAAAATGGTGAATAAAGTCGTGCCTGTAAAAACGATACATGGACCAAACAGAATCTCCAAGGGCATGAACCGACTCGCCAACCACATGCCCGGCAACTGAAACATGAAGGCCAAGGTATAAAGCTGTGTCGTGAAGCCAGAATGAATAGATACCGAAGAACCATAGCCCAAGAACAAAACGATGGAACAGCAAGCCATAGCCTCTGCCAAAAGCCCTAACCAGAGAGCCAGACGGAATGTGCTGATGTTTTTCATTGGTGTAGGGCAGTCAACTCCTCAAAATAGGGCTGCCGGTATGTGTATGGAAACCTTGGTTCTGGCCCAATTCAACAATGGCAACCTGGTGATGGTCGATCTTGTGCACTTGATTCTCCGGCCAACTCTCGTATATTGAGTCCACGTTACCGTCAGAACAGCAATTAAGCAAGGACTTTTGATCTTCGCTGACCTCCTTGACCCTTCACCGCCGGCCACAAAGAGTGAACAAGGAGAAGCAATCGCAGATCCTACGCAGCGCTTCCAGCGATCTATTGTTAATGATCCAAGCATAAAAGACCCCACGATCCTGCTACCTCCAATTTTCCACGTGGGGTTGATGATCATTATTCCAAAGAGTTGCACTATTAGTGGGGTTGAATAGTTTCAATGGTTCCATCGCGATCACATGTCCGTCACAGAGGAGCTGGTTATAGTTCTTGCCGTGCCGACGGGGAACAGTGGCCGTGCCTAGATGATCTGAATCGTAGAGTTCGCCACAATACATTTGGTCGTAACCAAACCCATTTGGCATTAGGCCATAATATGATGAGTACGGCCACATGCGTGATTCCCCGATCGCGAACATTTCGCTTGGCACCGCCACTCGCCCTGCTGGCAGCCCATAGAAAGGCACGCCCAGACCCAGAAGCAAGTCGACGTGAATCGCGGTAGAAGTCCGATAATCCGCTACAAACATATCGTCATCCGGAGGCTCGCCGCAATTAGCACCGACTGTATTATAAGCATAGCTGCCTCCCCCCTGAAGCGCGTCCCCAAGAAAGGGCAACGTGGGGCTTGGGAATATTCCGCCTTTATATCCAGGGCAATGGTACGAAGCGTTTGACCAGTTAAGTGAATAGTACTTCCCCAATTTTCCCTGCCAGATATTGTCGTAGGGCGGGTAGGGCCACGTATCAAGATAAGGAGGAAACCTGTCGTGGTTCTCAGCGACGTACATCGCGAGTGCCAGGCCCATTTGATGCAAATGATTTTTGCACTCGGTGGATCGAGCTGCGTCTTTGGCCCGAGAAAGAGCTGGCAGCAACATCGCGGCCAGGATTGCGATAATCGCGATCACCACAAGCAGTTCGATCAGGGTGAAGCTGTTCGGCGAGAGAGGAACTTGGTCTTCTCCCGGATGCTTTCGGTTCATTATGCGAAACACCATATGGCGTCCTTCTTTCATGGGCCAGATCGCACTTTACCATCATCATGTAATCTGTCAATACCGCATTGGCATATCTTTTGTCTTTGGGGCAACCGAATCGGCATGAACGTTCGGACGATCCCCAGGCATATGGGGAAAACTATGCATTGAGAAGAACTTACACCGGCACTTCGTGCCAAGACGACCTAAAGCACCCGTTCCAATGTTAACCGCCAGAATTGCATAACGTCCACACCGCCGGCCACAGATAACATCGGTATGATTGTATCTATACATTTGGCACATTGACTTGGTGGAATTGTGCAGCTTCGCCACGGCTCTGAACTCCGGACTTCAATTGTCCATTTCTGAGGCACAACATTTTGGCCGGTCTGCTTGTGGTAGTCAAATCATCCAAGCTTCCAGCACCGGCCAAGGCTCCAGTGCCAGCGCCACCCCCCCATCCATACACAAATCATCCGCATCAGCCATTCATAAGGATAGTTGCTAGCCTTATGTATGGTTGTTATCCTTATGAATGGATCTATGTATTTGCCGCGTTGACTTGCGCCATGGCCCCCCCGCCAGCGCCCAACCCCTCCGTGCACCAATGACGAGCAAGATCATACCAACCAAAACCATGCAAAAAACCCAATGAAAAGCCAATCAAGCCAATCAAGCCAATGGTTCTTAAATAATAATTAAAAGAAACAAATCACTTGTAATAGAGTTGAGATGTTATGGCTTTATTGGCTTGATTGGCTTTTTATTGGGCTTTTCGACGTCTTTGGTCAGAGTGATTGGCTTTTATTGGGCTTTTGACGTGTTTTGGTCGGCACGCGTGAAACGGTAGCGATAGATGTATTGCCGGTTGCCTGCGAAGTTCTCCTCGGCCACCAGATCGCGTTCGGCCTTGTACCCCTCCAGCACGAACTCATTTTCGTCTTCAAACATCTTCTTCAAAATCCTCCCGAGTTGCTTTTTGCCCTCGGACTCGGTGTTCTTGTCGGGGCTCAATCCGGGCATCAGGATGTTCTCCTCTATACACATTTCCGTGATCTCGCTGGCCGACACCTGCTGCCCGAGCTTGCCCTGTTCCTGCAACTACCACGGCGGTCCATGCTCGATGTGGTCCTGTGGAGAGCGCCGGACCCTCTCAAAAACCAGGATTTCCCGGGGATCATTGAAAAACCGACTTCGCCAGGTTCGATATAGCGCGTTTTGATTCTGGGTTCGACTGATTGCACCGGCGTTTTCAGCCAGGGCGATTTTCGAGAACTTGCGTAAAGTCCACAAACATAGCAGGTTATGTAAACGAACGAAATCAGGCCTGGCGGGTTGGGCGTTTGAGGGTGTTCAAGGCTGTTCAAGGGTGTTTGCGGCGGCGGTCATGAATCTGGTGGTCGGCCGGAAGAGTGACAGGAAATTTCGAGTGAGGGTAATCCGAGCTCTTTCCGCAGCACTCATCACAACCCACTTTCAACTCTAAGCAATTCAGCAGGATAGCGAGAAGTGAGATCGAAATGGGCTTTGGATTGCGCTACCGCCATGATTTGCAAGCCAAGAAAGGTGGCTGTGTGAGGGGTTGGAAAGTTTTGGTCATGAATGAGGCGGCAGATCAAGAGGAAATCGAAAAGGCGTCCAGGAGTCCAATGTATAGACGGAGGGGCAAAGTTGAAAGCCGGTTCATCATTCCTGATCGAGCGGAGGTAGGGTTTCACCCCATACACAATATCCAGCCTATCGGGTATTTTGCCTCCATGAAGAAACATTTAATTATCGTTAGCATGGCGATGTCTGTCTTGGGCCTGTCAGTGCTGCTTGTCGGTTGCGACCGGCAAGTTTCCAGCGAAAAAAGCACATCTGTGAGCAACGACGGCACTGTTAAATCGAAGGAGAAGACCGTAACCAAGTCATCGGATGGCACCGTGACCAAGACCGAAGACACCAAGAAGACAACCTCTCCTTAGCCTGTGTCACGGTGATTTGCCAACCGACTCTGGCGGCATACGGTGGTCACGGCGCTCATCAGCTCCATTCTGGCCAAAGGGGTTCAAGTGGTCGAGGCGGACGCCTTTACCGCTGGCCTCCTGCACGATATTGGCAAGCTGGTCCTCGTCTCTTTGGAAAGAATCGTTTACGCCGAGATCGTGCGTAATGCCGGGCACTTTGGCCCCAAGTTGGTGGCCGAGGAGGCTTCTGTCCTTGGCTTCACCCATGCCACTTTAGGTGCCCGGCTGCTGACCCGCTGGGGCTTGCCAGTTGGAGTCTGTCGCGCCGTCGAACTGCATCATCAATCGCCTACTGATACAACAGAACATTCGCGTCTGGCTGCGGTAGTAAATTTTGCCAATTGCCTGGCACATCAGATTATTGATGGTTCCGCCCAAGCGCCAGACGCAGCAGAAGCAAGTCCACAAGCGATGGCCATGGTCGAACTGAATGACAAAGATATTCCGGCATTCGTGCAACAGATAAACCTCGCTCTTCCACGGGTTGAGGGCCTCTTGCAGATGCATGAATGAAGTCGTCCGCCAACGGCGCCAGCTCCAATTACCACCAGAATGGGTGAAGTGAGTGGCAGCAACACAGGGCCGTATCTGACACTCATGGGATTTCCGTGACCGGCCCTTCAGGCCCATAAAACGGTGTGTGGCATGGCTTGAGTTGAACGTCAATTCGAAGGATATGCCGCACAATCCAGGCGACACAAGCGGCATACAATTGTTGAACTGCCTCCGAACTATAGCCCTCAACTTCAAGGCGCAGCTTGAACCCTCTGAAGAAATCCAAGAACTCCGTGTGTGCAATCATGTTTTCCTTATGGGCCGGACACCGGAAGCGAAGCATGCAGTTCTCCTCCTCCGTGAAATGCGTTATAACATAATTCTCCAGGAAGTCCATGAAGCGAAAGAACAACTCAACCTCATCCTTGATGGGATACCTGCTTCTCGACAATTCTTCCAGCCGGTTGATGTACGAAATCAACATCCGGTGCTGCGAGTCAATCACTGAATGACCGGTCTCAAACTGTTCGTTCCAATCCAACATTTTGAACTACTTTCCTTCGAGTCAGCCAATAATAGTTTGAAGTGTCGACAACCCCCTGCCTGGTGTCGACACGGCAATTGTCATTTTCTCACCATATCTTGCACTGCTCTTCGCTTACCCAACAACACCCCCGCACGCCGGCATCATTGTATTGCATCGGCCTGCCTTTGCTATAGTTACGATCAATATGATTCTATCTATGTCTTTGCCACCTTGATTCATGCCAACAAGTGCATCTCCACCAACGCCTGCATGTCTGGATAATCGCTTGGCCCGACCAGTTCATTCAACGCTGCCCATAATTCCCGGATATGGAAAGGTTTAGGGAGATATCTCAGCGTCAAACCCTGATCGGAAAACAGTTGCAGATGCTCCTCAAAGAATTCGGAAGTGAGCAGAACGGGAAAAGTGGCTTGATCCAGGGCTAGAAGTTTCAACACCTCATGTCCAGTCAAACCAGGATGCTTCCAGTCCATAATCAGCAAATCGGGTTTGTTGCGAGTCAATTCTTGCCACGCCTCGTCACCACTCCCAAATTCCACCAATTCAATTTTCTCGAACCAGTCCTGGAGGCAATGCTCGAATAAGCTTGCGCCACACCACTCCTCTCCCAAGAGATGGATTTTGTCACTCACCGTCTGCATTTGCGGAAAGGTTACCATTTTACTTGAACGCCGCAAGGTGTTGTGGCCTAATCGGTTTCGTGGCTGTCAACATCCAACTGCGTGCCGGTGTTATTGAAGCGATCGCCAGTGGAACAATCACTGCGGATGACCTTCAGCAGTGCTTGAAAGTTATAGAGGCTTTCGAGTCGCAATTACCTGTCACTCCTAATCGAATAACGGATTTGTCGACTGCCAACTTTTCAGAATTACGTTCCAGCGATTTGATTGCAATTGCGCAAGTCCGCCAAGCCGCCAAGCTCAAGAACAAGGTGAAATCCGCCATTATCGCATCGAGCCCCGAACAGTATGGCCTCGCCCGAATGTTTCTGTCGTACAATCAGAACCCTTCCATCGAGATCATGATCTTTAGGAAGATTTTGCCCGCCTATGAATGGGTTGGGATTAAACCCAGACTCATTGATGAATCCAATTCATGATGTGAAGAGAGTCAACAAAACGCCACAATACAACAGTTCTCACACGCAACTGAGCTGCAACGTCATCCGAATCATAAGCTGAGTGGGGCCATTCCCTCAATGATCCTCGTCCTAATTAGTCTCTTGAAGCGCAATCTTGTCAATTTTGGTTCTCAAGTCTGCTAATAGATCACTCATTCCAACACCTCTCCGTTTTGTTTCTCGTCTTGCCCAGTTCATCAAACGCAGCAATGTGATAATGCCCATCCCATCAGAGGTGATGGCCATGGTTGATCCGCATGAACAGTTAGCACAGGAAATCACCCCGATAGGTTGGGCTGGTTGCCAATCCCCGAAATCGGCGTCCAATGACACTGGCTTGCCCACATGTGTTGTAGAGCGCAGATATTCCGCAAGAGAAGCATATAGTCTTCCACAACAACTGCATTTTTTAGGGAATTGCTTGGAAATATAATCAAGCATTACCTTTATGACATCATGTTCTTGCATTTCGATCTTCGGACAACATTTCTACAAGGCTGGCACCACCAGATATTCTATTTGGGCTTTGCCATTTGGTTTCCGGCGTACAATATGCACTACTGTTATTCATAATGCTCCCACATTGGAACAGATTTGCAAGTTCTTTTTCCAGTCTGCCATCACTTCTCGCTCTGGCACAACTTTCACAGCGTCTTGGGCCTTTCCACAGGCTTTTCGACCCAAATGCTTGACCATCACCACCTGCGCATCGTTCAAGCTCTAGCCGACGAATTCACACTACGGCAAATTGGTCGTGCTTCCATCCAAACAAGAAGATCTGCCCGATCAAGAGCTGCATCTTGTTCACACCCAAATCAAAGGTCACTTTTTGGCGGCATTATCTTGTGCCCATCTGGCTCTAGCCCAAGCAGCACTTGTACAAGGATTTTAATTGCTGATGAGGTAAGCGAGTCTCGTTGGGGAGGTGTTCGTGATAGTAAAGGCGACCACCGGCACGGCATCAGTGGCGTTGATCCAATTGGGGGCAGCCGGGATTGGGTTGTGCTTTGCCAAATATGAGGTTTGCGGGTGAGAATTCTCTTTCAGTTTTGTCACCTATAGTCTATACTGGAGCAGAAATGGTTTGTTTATTTGTTTCAACAAACATTCAGATGGCATTTTTATGGATTCAATCGATCGCTACCTCGACAAAGTCGAACATCTGCCACCGGCCCCGACCGTGGCCGTTCAATTGCTGGAACTGTTTGGCGATCCAGACCGCGACATTGACCGCATCGTCGAACTCATCAAGCACGATCCATCACTTACGGCCGAAACACTGAAGCGTTGCAATTGTGGCTTTGTGGAGCCCGCAGCCGATATGTTCGAAGCGGTGAACCGGTTGGGACTGTACGAAATCTATTCGATCGTGGTCGGTTTGCTGGCCTCGCGCACGATGAAGCAAGTTCGGGCAAAGTACAGCTACGATGCCAACCGACTTTGGCGGCATACCGTGGTCACGGCGCTCATCAGCTCCATTCTGGCCAAACGGGTTCAAGTGGTCGAGGCGGACGCCTTTACCGCTGGCCTCCTGCACGACATTGGTAAGCTGGTCCTCGTCTCGATGGAAGGGGTGGTTTACGCCGATCTCGTGCGGAATGCCGGGTTCTTCGGTCCCAAATTGGTGGCCGAAGAGGCTTCCGTCTTTGGATTCACCCATGCCACGTTAGGTGCCCGGTTGCTGACGCGCTGGGGATTGCCAGCGGGAGTCTGTCGCGCCGTCGAATTGCATCATCAATCTCCTGCTGAAACCACGGAACATTCGCGTCTGGCTGCGGTGGTAAACTTTGCCAATTGCCTGGCACATCAGATTATTGATGGTTCCGCCCAAGCTCCAGACGCAGCGGAGGCATGTCCTCAGTCGATGGCCCTGGTCGAACTGAATGACAAAGATATTCCGGCATTCGTGCAGCAGATTAACCAGGCTCTGCCACGGGTTGAAGGACTCTTGCACATGCACGAATAAAACCTTGCCTCAACTGTGGCCGATCCAGTTATTAGTCCAGAGAGCACAACTGCTTCACGGCAGCAACCAATTCTGACCCGTTGCGTTTGTGGACAAATTTGCTGGCGCCGAGGGCAACCATTTTTTCGACGTTAGGCTGTTGATGTTCCCCGCCAGAGTAAAGAATGACGGGAACGCCTTTGTGATCGTTCATCATGAAATTCATCAGCATCAGGCCGCTATCCCCTGCCAGATTCACGTCGATCACCATCGCACCAAACGACGTCTCCTTTGCTATACGCAGGGCTTCATCCACATTCTGGGCTGTCATCGCCGTATATCCAGCCTGCCCCAGTAGCAGTTTGATCAGGTCGAGCATGACCTTGTTGTCATCCACGTACAGAATATTTTTGTTCACCTTGGGATTATTGCTTGATCGAATTGCCAAGGCAACCACATTCTGTATTGCCGTTGACGTGCGCTCCTCAAGAATCTCGTCACAATACAATGCACAGTGTTTAGCCAACGCGTGCGAATCGGTAAACCCGCTTCCCTCGTCAAGTCCCAGTGCCTCAAACACTTGTGGCCCTTTCATTCCCTAAACTTCAACAAAAAAGTGCAGCCCAACGAAGAGCTGCACTTCCTTATCCAATCCCAAATCAACGGTCACTTCTTGGCGGCATTATATTTTGCCCATCTCGCTCTAGCCTCAGCAGCAATCGCAGCCCTTCCAGCAGCGCTCATCCTCCTCTTTGCTGGCTTCATTTCAGATTTGGCCGGCGATTCAGCTTTCTTCCCAGCGTTGACCTTAGCCCATCTCGCCTTTTGAGCCGCAGC
>Ga0302320_10008004_pt1 | contig 23123 bp, 19 predicted proteins | sample Bog_T0_3_FD_202130 | JGI IMG/M metagenome (GOLD analysis project Ga0302320, IMG submission 202130) | Peat permafrost microbial communities from Stordalen Mire near Abisko, Sweden - Bog_T0_3 | ecosystem: Environmental > Terrestrial > Soil > Wetlands > Peat | place: Sweden: Abisko, Stordalen Mire... | reverse complement strand
CATGGGCAAGGTCGTGCTCGCTTTGTACGTGCTTCCATTCGCGGCCGCTATGCTCGCGCTCAAATTCAGCGTCGATGAACCGGCTACGGCGCTTGAGCTCCCTGCCAAAGTCAGCGTCCACGTCACCACGCCTGCGGAGTTGATGGTCGGCAAACTCCATGATGCTGTAAACCCGCTGGGCAACCCTGAAGCAACGCTGATAGACGATCCCACCGCCCCGGTCGGCACTTTCGCTCCACCTTGTGGCGTCGCGGTCACGGTGACTGTAGCCGTTGCAAGCGATTGCACCGAAACCGACGCGGAAGATACAGCAAGCGTTATGCCTGCCGCCTGAGTCACCTGCAGAGTCACTTTCTGCGTCGCAGTCAAGCTATCTCCCGTCGCCGTTACGGTGATCGTCGAAGAAGCAATCGCTGCCGTCAATGCCGCCGACAACGTCAACGTTTCCGCGTTTGAACTTGCACTCAGGGAGGGGCTCAACGGGTTCGCAGACCACGCCGCTGTAACTCCACTTGGCAACCCGCTAACACTCCAGCTGATGTTCCCGGTGAATGAACCACCCGTCGTAGCTGTCAGGCTGACCGTCCCCGTTCCGCCTTGTGCCATGGCCGCTGAACCCGAAGCCGCCGTCAGCGCCAGCGTGGGAGGCTGCGTTACTGTCAGGGCATAGGTCAATGTCTGCGTCCCAGAGCTGTTAGAACCCGTGACGGTTACGCTCTGCGCCCCGGCCGCACATGTTGAAGCAACAGTCAACGTTACCGTTGCGCTTGTTCCTGGAGTAATCGACGCCGGACTAATCGTGGCCGTGACTCCCGTCGCCGCCTTTACCGACAGGGCAACCGCATTCTTCGCCGCGCCGCTCTCCGTAACTCCAATTGTGAAGGTTGCTGTCTTGCCGGCCACCACCGTGCCGGACGTTGCCGACTGCGTCAATGCAAAGTTTAAGCTCGGAACCGCCGCCGCGCCCCAGCTCTTCACAAGCAATGCGCCGTCCACCGATCCCAATCCGGTGTCCAGGTTGTACGGCCCCCCACTCGCCGTGAATCCAGTCACTCCCGGAACGGTGTTATTCCCCGAAGGCGTCGCATGGAATGGTGTTGTGCCCGCATTCAACATCGCATAGAGCCCGGGGTTAGCATTCCCCTGGCCCTTACCGCCTTGCGACTGAACCACCAGCGCCATCACTCCCGCAAACGAGGGCGACGCCGCGGACGTGCCCGCAATTACCCACATACTGCCGTCTTCCACAATGATGTATCCGTCGTGACTGGCCGCGGCCATCGCCACATCGGGCACCGCGCGCATCCCGTTGGCAAAGCTCGTCCCCGAAACACCTTTTTGCCAGCTTGGCTGCGTATATGCAACGCTCGCTCCGCCTGTTGAAGCCCACAATCCCGAACCGCCATCCAGCGCGCTTTCATTCCAGACTTTCTCGGGAATGTAACTTAACGCCGATTCATAACTGGCAGAGTTAGTCGCCGACCAATACTCGGCCGGGTTCGAACCCTCGCTGAATTCCGTCCCTCCCACGCACGTCGAATACGGCGAACTGCAAAGTCCGTTCACCCCCGCCATCGTCCCGGTGGTCGAAGAACCGCCGTTACACCCTGCGGCGCCCGAGTCTCCCGACGACACGAACGCGCTGATTCCCTCACTCGCCGCCTGCTGCCAGAGGCTGTTGTAGAACGAAAGCTCGGTGGAGCCCATGTACTGCTCGCAACTGCCATAACTGGTGCTCACCACGGTCGCTGTCGCATGATTCACTATGTACTGTGCGGAGAGATCGACGCCATCCGTGGTCTCCGTCGAAGCACCCACCACAAAGTTCACCGTTGCCGACGGCGCAATTGCACCGCTCCATTCCACATCCAGAGTCGACTCATCCTGATCCCCTTCAAGCAGTCCAGGATCAGTGCTCACTAAAATCACTTTCGGCGCATTCGCCGGCAATCCCGATGCTGCGCGAAACTGAGTCACGTCCGGGAGATTGATGTCGCTCCGTCCTACGATTGCAATCGAAGTTCCGGTCCCTGTCTTTCCCGCGCTATAGAGCGAATTCAGGTCGTAAATCGTCGCCCAATCCGCTGGAAACAGGTAATGCGTCGAGCCGGCCGAGTATTGAGGCCGCGCACCTAACGATTCACGCGCCCTGATTTCCGAAGTTCTGCGGAAATCGTGCAGCGACAACACACCACCCACCACGCCGGCGAAGGCCTCGGGAATCTGCGGGTCCTGCGCATTGGCGATATGCTCTTGCCCCAGCACGTTGTAACGATGAAGCTCGGTATGAAATGTATCCGCGACTTCACCCGACGTCCCTGAGAAAATCACCAGCCGATTGCTCGCCGCAACCTCATTCACCGTGAATCCATGCCCGCGCAGCCATGCTGTAACACGCGCCACATCCGCCGCGCTCGCCCCAAATCGTTCCCCGTATTCAGCCGGCGTGAGCCACTGGTGATAGAGCGGCGAAGCGGGATCGTGTTGCGCCTCCACCAGAGCATCCAACTCAGCCTGCTGCGCCTCTGAAGGCTCCAGTTGCAGCACCATCCGCTCAAGCACTTGCTCCCCTGCCACCGGGCCAAGGTCGAACTCACTTTGCGCCATCGGATGCACGTTGCCGGTAAGGGTGACCACCTGGTTCTCATCAATAGGCCGCACAATGCGGTCAACAGGTTTTGCGAACCCTTGTCCAAACGCGGCAACGCCCGATACGGCGGCCAGAACCAAAGCAACAACGCATGAGGGAACTCTCACTGAATTAAGCATGCACAACCTCTCAAGACAGGCGATTGCGCTTTAACCAGGAATAATTGCGGCCGCAGTCTCAGCGCTTTTTTATGCATCGGCGTGAAGTTGCAGTCCCAGAGTCAGCGATCTGAATTATCAGGCGAGTTGACTTACGAAAGTACTTGAAGGGAAGCGATCTGAGCGATCGAGAGATGGAAACGTGACCTTAGTGCGAAGCGCCTGTCTAATTGCGGCCAAAGTTGTATTGATTCATTTTTTAAAAGCATGTTATCGCGTATATTTCCTCATAACATCGGCCAGACACACTAATGCCCATCTCGAGTTTTCGAGATAGGCACTAGCGAAACCAGAAAGATAAAATGGATTGCCCCGATACACTTGCTGCCCCAATGCAGTTGAGGAAAAACTCAACGGGGGGGCAGGAAGTGTCAGGGCACGACTTCAGTCGTGCCAATAAACGCCACGTAATGAAGCGGGCTTCAGCCCCTGAGGGATGCGTTCCCCCGCCTCCAGCCCGGAATTCCGAGTTTTTCCGCAACCTGAAGGGGTTGCACTGTATTCCAGTTACATGCATCGTTGCGGCAATCCGCACGCACAGCTTTCTAGTGGAAGACGCCCAGCAGCCAGCAAATCAGCAGAATCACAACAATCGTGCCGAGCCCAATGCCTCCGCCACCCGCATAGCCCCAACGGTTGTAGCCGTAATAGCCGCCACCACCACCAAAGATCAGAACCAGCACAACGATCAAAATGATCAGTCCCATTGCATATCTCCTTTTTTTCAACACGGGTATCGGCGTGTTTTCGAGGCCGCAAAAAAATCCCGCATCTGCAGATTGCCACGCGCGAAACTCGCCACGCTGAGCAAACCTGCACACTGCGAGAGTCGAGCCCTTGGCTCGCGACCAATTGGGAATGGTGTGTATTCAGGTTCGATTTTCTGTAGAGGAAAATGTCACGACCAGGGACGCGGATGATCTGCTAAAACACACGCCCGGCTAATTCAGCAGATGCGCGGCAACTGCTCGCCAATCTGCTGTGCGATCACCCGGTTCGCGCCCATCGCTGTTCGCGCCACCAGCATGCCCTTGTGCTCGGCGGTCACCTGGCCAATTACCGCCGCGTCCCGTCCCAGCGGATGCGCCTTGAGCACGGCAAGCACCTGCTCTGCTGCTTCTGGCGCCACAAAGAAAACCGCCTTGCCCTCATTGGCCACATACACCGGGTCGAGGCCGAGCAATTCGCATGCAGACTGGACTTCGGTGCGCACCGGCAGCCGCGCTTCGTCGATCGCAATCCCCACGCCTGAAGCCTGCGCAATCTCATTCAGCGTGGAAGCCAGGCCGCCGCGCGTTGGATCACGCATGGCATGAACAGCCAGGCCGGCCGCATCCAGAACCTCGCCGATCATTCCGTTCAGCGCCGCGCAGTCGCTCCGAATCTGGCTCTCAAACTCCAGCCCCTCGCGCACGCTCATGATCGCCATGCCGTGGTCCCCGATCATTCCAGAAACCAGAATCGCGTCGCCGGGCTTTGCCCGTTGCGGGCCAACCTGAATGCCCTCGCGCAGCACGCCAATTCCGGCTGTGTTGATGTAGCAGCCATCCCCGTGCCCGCGCTCCACAACTTTCGTGTCGCCGGTAACAATCTGCACGCCCGCGGTAGCAGCAGCGGCCGCCATGGCCTCCACAATCGCGGCCAACTGCGCCAGAGGGAATCCCTCTTCCAGAATGAAACTTGCGCTCAGATATTTGGGCACCGCGCCGGACACTGCCAGGTCGTTCACCGTCCCGTTCACGGCCAGTTCGCCAATCGATCCGCCGGGAAAAAACAGGGGCTGCACAACAAAGGAGTCCGTGCTCATGGCCAAACGGCCGCTCGACAGATTCAAAACAGCAGCATCGCCCAGGTTTTCCAGAGCCGCATTACGGAACGCCGGTAGAAACAGATGCTCCACTAGTTCGTTGCCCAGCTTGCCGCCTCCGCCGTGCCCCATCACGATGGTCGGATAGCCGACGAGCGGCAAGGGGCAAGACCAATTCGAAAAATCCGGAGTGCCCTTGGAATCATCGCTCGTAGAAAGAACCGGCATATCGGAATTTGCGATCTCAGGCATGCGCCAACCCGCTCCCCGCTGTTGCCAGGTCTTCCGCCGACAGAAACCGGCCATAGTTGAAGTACGCCGCACAGGCCCCCTCGCTTGAAACCATCGTCGCCCCCAGCGGATGCCTGGGCGTGCATTCCCTGCCAAATGCCGCGCACTCCGCCGGCTTGATCGCTCCGCGCAACACGTCCCCGGCCCGGCACAGCGGCGACTCCTCGGTATGAATCCCGGTAATATGGAACCGCTCTTCAGCGTCAAACGCGCGATACGCGTCGCTCAGCCGCCAGCCGCTATTGGGAATGACGCCGATCCCACGCCACGCCCGGTCCGTCACCTCGAACACCTCGGCAAGCAAATTCTGCGCCGGCAGGTTCCCGGCAAACGTGACAATGCGCTCGTAGGCGTTCTCAACCTCATGTCGCCCGGCCTCGAGTTGAATCACAGCACGCCGAATCCCATCCAGCAAGTCAAGCGGCTCAAAGCCGGTGACGACCAAAGGAATCTCATACTTGGCAGAAATCGGCGGATACTCCCAATACCCCATTACACTGCAAACGTGGCCGGCCAGCAAAAACGCCTGCACCTTGTTGCCAGGCGACTCCAAAATCGCCGCAATCGCCGGCGGGACCAGAACATGCGACACGAGCAGAGAAAAATTCTTCAGCCCGCGCCGCTTCGCCACATGCACGCTCATCGCATTGGCCGGGGCGGTGGTCTCGAATCCCACCCCAAAGAACACAACCTGTTTACCAGGATTCTTCGCGGCAATCTCCACCGCGTCCAGCGGCGAATAGACCACGCGCACATCCCCGCCCGCGCCCTTGATCTGGAACAGGTCCGCATCCGTCCCCGGGACCCGCAGCATGTCTCCAAACGAGCAGAAAATCACCCCCGGCTGCGCAGCAATGGCCAGCGCTTTGTCGATCAACTCCAGAGGGGTCACGCACACCGGGCATCCCGGCCCGTGAATCATCTCGATCCCCTCGGGCAGCATCTGGTCGATCCCGTTCTTGATAATGGAGTGCGTCTGTCCCCCGCAAACCTCCATGATCTTCCACGGCCGCGTCGTGATCGCGTGGATTTCCCGCGCCATCCGCTGCGCAATTTCGCCATTGCGAAACTCAGTAAGGTACTTCATGCGACCTCAAGTCCTTATTGCTTAACCAGGCATTACGCTCCGTGCCCCATTCCTGCGCCTTTTTTCTGGCGCAAGGGTGGGAAACCACAAATCCCCACCAGCATCAAGCTGACTTGCCGGCTTGGTGGCCCGCCGGCTCGCTTTTGCAGCTCCCATCGGGACACGGCGAGGAAGGCGCCGAAGCAGCCCGCGCAAACGCCTCGTCCCCGTCAGCCAGTTCCTCCTCCAGCACGCCCATCTGGCGGAAGACTTCCAGCGTCCTCAGGGCTTCGTCTTCGTCGATCTTCGAAAGCGCAAACCCAACGTGGACAATGGTATAGTCGCCCACCTCGACGTCCGGCACATAGTCCAGGCACACCCGCTTGACCACTCCGCCAAAGTCCACACGGCCCATGCGGAGCCCGTTCTCTTCGGCAATTCCAACGACTTTTCCCGGTATCGCTAAACACATGGCAAATCCCTTATACGCGCTTGGATGCGCCGCACACTGTGATTTAAATCACCCGAAAATAGATTTCAGCCCAGCGCCTTCATCTTGTTCAATGCCACGCGCGACTTTACGATCCGTGTCACCAGGGCCTTCGACAGCGCCTTGTCCAACGAAAACTGAATCGTCCCCTTCGAGGTCTTGCAATTCTTGAGCTCTTCCGCAAACTCCTCCCCCAGCGAAGCATCCATGGGAAAGAAGCTGCAATGTCTCTTGAATGCGGCGTACCAGACCAATCCGCCCTTGTACTGGAACGACGGAATGTTGTAGCTGAGCGCCTCCGTGGCATCTTTGGGTGCCGCAGCCCTGATCATCGCCCGAACTTTTTCAAGCGTGGTCCGCGCCGGCTCAGGCACCTTCGCCAGGTATGCCTCGACCTCCGCCACGCCATTATCAGCGACCTTCTTCTTCACAGCCATCGCAATCATTCCTTTCGACTACGACTCTTTCTTGGCCCTTTCTTCTCCCAGATACGCGAGCCACTCCTCCATCCCCGACCCCGTCTTCGCCGATGTCTCGAAGATCCGAATCCCCGGCCGAATCTCGTTGATGTTCTTGAGCGCCAACTCGCGATCGAAGCCGCATGGCTCGGCAATATCCATCTTGGTAATCACAGCCGCATCAGCCGAGTTGAACAGCGTAGGATACTTCAGCGGCTTGTCTTCGCCTTCGGTCACCGAAAGCAGCGCCACGCGAATCCCCTCGCCCAGATCGTAGCTCGACGGGCAAACCAGGTTCCCCACATTTTCGATGAACAAGTAGTCGAGGCCCCCGAGTTCCACGCCTTCCCAACCGGCCAGATGCCGATCAATCATCTCCGCATCCAGATGGCAGATTCCATGCGTATTGATCTGGCGAACAGGCGCGCCGCTGGCGGCAAGACGGCGTGCATCGTTATCTGTCTCCAGATCGCCGACCAGCGCCGCAACTCTAGCCCCACTCGCCTTCAGCTCACGCAAGGTCCGCTCTAGAAAAGCCGTCTTCCCCGTCCCCGGACTCGACACCAGGTTCAGCACCAACACGCCTGCAGCCCCATATCGCCCGCGCAACCCGCGCGCCAACTCGTCGTTTTTCTTGAGAATCCCCTGCCGCAGCTCCACAATCCGTGTCATACCTTCACCCCAGTAGTTTCGACCCCACCCGCTTCGCTTCCGGCCTCGTCATCAATCTCAAAGGATTCAATTTCCAGCTCCCTCCCTTGCCGCAGGTCGCTCGAAGGCTCATCGCACCGCGGACATCGGAAGCTCTGCAGGCTCTCCAATTCCACGTCCGCATCGCACACCGCGCAGTGCATCACCACCGGCACCGTCTTCACCACCAGCTTCGAACCCTCCAGCGGCGTGCCTTCCGTAGCAATGCCCCAGCAGAACTCCAGCGAGTCCACCACAACGCTCGCCAAGTCGCCGACACGCAGCCGGACCTCCAGCACCTTAGCCCCTGGGTAAGCCTCCAGCGACTCCGTCACCGAGTCCACAACGCTCGAAACAATCGAAAGCTCATGCATAAAGACCAAATTCTACGCTGTTGACCGGCATTGGCCTCTTTCCGGCGTCTTAAGTCCCTCAATATGTAAGATGTCAGAATAAGGATCTTCCCCATGCCGACCACGACCCCAGCCTCGCGTCTCGCCCTCAGCCAACTTGCTCCCGGCTCCGTCCAGTCCGAAATTCGCGCCATGTCCGTCGCCTGCGAACAAATGGGCGGCATCAACCTCGCCCAGGGCGTCTGCGACACCCCCGTTCCAGCACCAGTGCAGGAAGCCGCGATCCAGGCCATTCACGACGGCCACAACATCTACACCCGCCTCGACGGCATCGGCCGCCTGCGCAACGCCATCGCCGCCAAGCAGCGGCGCGACTACGGCCTCACCTACGATCCCGAAACCGAGGTCCTCGTCGCTTCAGGCGCTACCGGAGGCCTTCATGCCGCCGCCATGGCGCTGCTCAACCCCGGCGACGAAGTGCTGCTCTTCGAGCCCTTCTACGGCTACCACGTCTCCACGCTCAAGTCGATGCGCGTCAACCCCGTCCTCGTCGCTCTCACTGAGCCCGACTGGGCGCTCGACGTGGACGCGCTGAAAGCCGCGATCACTCCGAAGACCCGAGCCATCATCCTTAATACCCCGTCCAATCCTGGCGGCAAAGTCTTTACGCTCGCGGAAATTCAAGCGGTGTCTTCCGTCTGCCGGGATCACGACCTCTTCCTGTTTACCGATGAGATTTATGAGTATTTCGTGTACGACGGCGCGCGCCACATCTCCCCTGCCACTCTGCCAGGGATGAAGGAACGGACCATTGTCATCTCCGGCTTCTCCAAGACATTCAGTGTGACTGGCTGGCGTCTCGGCTATGTTACAGCGGACAAAAAATGGATGGGCGCCATGAGTTACTTCCACGACCTGACTTATGTCTGCGCGCCCTCAGCCCTTCAGCACGGAGCCGCCGCGGGACTGGAACAACTGCCGCCCAGTTTCTATACCCAGTTAGCCGCCGACCATCAAGACAAGCGCGCCCGCATGTTATCCGCACTAACTGACGCGGGTCTAACTCCCACTACCCCGGCAGGCGCCTATTATGTGTTAGCCGATGCCACCAGCCTTAAGGGCAAGACCGCCGCCGAAAAAGCGCGCAACCTGCTAGCCGCCACGGGTGTAGCATCGGTGGCAGGCTCCGCATTCTTCCGCCCCGGCCGCGGTGAGAATCTGTTGCGCTTCTGCTTCGCAAAAAAAGACCACGATCTGGACGAGGCCTGCAAGCGCCTGCGCAAGCTCTGAATCCATCGAACGAATTAGCAAGCGCCACGGCTCAATGAGGACTCATTTGAGAAGGAGACTCAAGATGAAGCCAACGTCTTTCAGCATCCGCTCCCTTCGCACCTCAACCTTGCTCACCGTGTGCGAGGCTATTGTTCTTCTGGCGTTCGCAGGCACTCCATTAATGCGCGCACAAGACCCCCTTGATGGCGTCTGGCAAGGATATGACGGCGAATGGCGTCACGTGTCCGCGCAGTTGATTGCCCTCGCCGAAGCCACCCCGGAAAAGAACTTTGCATGGCGGCCTGCGCCGGGAGTGCGCTCGACGAGCGAAGTCTATATGCACATCGTGGATGCAAATTTCTATCTCCTCAGCATCACCGGCCCCAAGATGCCCAGCGATCTGAAGGAAGATGCGGATAAGACCGTCACTTCTAAGGCGGAAGTCATTCGTTGGCTCAAGCGCTCGCTTGAAGCCGTCAAGCAAGCGCACTTGAAGGAGACACCCCAGCACCTCGCCCTCAAGGTTCATATAGAAGATCGCGACTCGACAGTCGACTGGATGTATCTCCGCATCATCGTCCACGCCAACGAGCACATGGGCCAGTTAGTCGCGTACGCCCGCATGACCGGCGTAGTTCCGCCTTGGTCCAAGTGACGCCAAGGGCTCGGCTCGAATGCAGCGACAGTCTGTTTCGGCCCCACCGTCCATCCCTGCATCAAGGCGAATAATATTGCCGGCATGAATGCTATTTATTAAATAGCAACTAATACTGGTTGCCTGCACATCTTACGAAGCGCGTTATTAATTCGCAGGAAAGTTTATTGCAAAATTGCTTGACATTTCTCGCTTCTTCATGGGAAGTTACATCAGTTTCTCCCTCTCCTTCATGACTTAGTGAAGATCAGATGCCGAAGTTCGCAATAGCTGCTTCTGATCCCCAGAAACTTCATCTCCGCAGTACCGCCGGTTAGTCGCTGAGGCGGCTGCGCAGAATATTGCCCGAAATTGGACAAGGAGGCCGTTCTGCCGGAACACCAAGTTACGTATTGGCTCCCGGGATTACGTTGTTTGGCACTCATGTGGGCGATCCCGCGGCCAAGTACGAGCAAATACGAAACGACTGTATGGACGGCTGCCGTGGTATTTGCCATTCTGGCCATTCACCGGATTCGATTCAGCAGCGGCCACCACGATGTTTTGCCTAACGTTGCTGAGCCGTAAATGGATAAGTGCCTCCGGTTCCAGATTCACCTTCTAATCTCCTCCATTCACGATTCACCAAAGAATATAAGGGCAATCCCAAGAGGTCGAACGATGAAAACTGTTATCTTGTTAGGAATCATCCTGTTGGCGAGTATTTCCAATGCGGCTGATACGCAGGCAACGATGGATGTTACAACCCTCGGTCCTTCGGCTTTGACAAACGAGCGAGCGGCGATCGAGAAAAAATGCGCTGCACTTGGGCAACCAAACGGACATGATGCCTGTGTAAAGCAGGATGCCCCGCTCCTCAAGATCGCCTCGTCTATCGACCGCTCTTTGGACAAAGCCAAGCTCTCGAACGAGCAGAGGCAGCAGCTGATAACAACATGCGAATTCAATCCGGCAACCGATGATGTTAATGCGCTGACCGGCCATCAAAACTGCATAAAGGATAAGTTGAGGTTGTGGGACCTCTCCAACGGCCCAGCAACTCTTTCCCAAGACTTGGGCGACTTTTCTCCGCGTGTCGAAATGGTCGGTCCACCACCTGTATTCGCGGGGGAACCGCCAGCCCCTCCAGCGGGCCAGCCAGATGGAAGAGTAGGCAAGGGAACCCTCCCGCCAGCAAACGCCAACCCCGCGGGTCTCACCGATGGCGAGCATGTTGGAAGTTCGGTCTACTTGACGCCAAGCGCCTGCCTCACAGAAACACCAGGCCCAGACAACGGCCTGGTGATCGCCCATCCCGAATTGATTGGCGTACGCCGTGAGTTGTTGGCGCCAAAGGAGGCTTCTGACGTCTATGGTCATCGTCTCGGCAAGCGATACATCATATATCAGGTACGCATCTCCGACTACAGCAAGGACTATCAGTACGTTGTGCATGACATCTCGCTTAACCTCAGGAATGTTCTCTTGAGCCAGCGAACTGGTAGCCAGCGAACATCGGCTAAGGGTTTACGTCCGTCTGCGTTTCTTGCTTCCTCCCGCGATCTAGATGTGTTGCGAGGCGTTCCGGAAAAGGGCCAGGACTACGATCCCCGCAACCTGACGCTTCATATTCTGACTGGCCTTGGATCGGTGGCGGGCGGCGTCAGTGGTCTCACAGCGTTTTCAGATGTGATGGGATCGGCAGTTTCCGTATTTAATGGTGCCTTCTTACAAGCGTTTGTCGGGATTCTGCCCGACCACACTGCTACGCAATTGAATCGTCTAAGCGATCAGGCATTTGCCTCAAATACACTTGTCGACAAACTCCACACCAAGGTTTTTGCCATCTTCATCCCGCAGTCTCTCGTTCTCTCCGCGTCAAATCAAAAGACCTTCTGGAGCAAGCCGAGAGATCTGTTGAATGGCGTGCCGCTTGACCAAGTGGATGTCTGCGTCGACGGTTCCCTGGTAACCGAAGTTACGATTACGCCGGACCCCACAATTGCAATAGACTCTGGGCTCCCAACAACCCCCGACTCCACAACCTCCGGCATCGACATAGCGCCGGGCACACCCATTTCCATACAAGACAGCGCCTCAGACGCAGCGGTCTATTACACGGATGTGGCCGGAACCACGCCCTCGGCCACATCGACGAAATACGCTGGCCCGATTACTTACAAGCTCACGGATGCCGGCGCAAGCAAGATTGTTCGAGCGATTGCCATCTCGCCAAACAAAGCGCAAAGCAACATTGTGAGTCAGACCTATACGATCCAGAAGATGCCGCTGATTGAATTCATTCCGGGCTCTGCTGGCGTAAACCCAACCCTGAAAATTACGGCCGCAGATCCGACTAATGACAGCATCTACTACACCACAAAGGCAGACGGCACAACGCCCCAAACGCCAACAACGGCGGACACGCTTTACTCGAGTCCCATCCCGCTCCCGTCGTCGACGAATATCAAGGCAATTGAGGTTCCGAAGGCAGGAGCGGCTCCTGCATCTCCACCTGTCGCGAGCTACAAATATACGGCAAAGTAGCCTTTTACGAACTCGAAATAACACTGCCCGCCACGGCATCGCATTTCCGGCGCGGGAAATCCGCTACGCCCCCACGCCGCTCCTTTAAACTGCCATTAGAGTGATTGATGGCGTGACCGAAGGCGTGATGAAGGCAATCGTGAGATGGGGACGGAATGCTGCGCAGGTTGCGCTCGCAATGGGAATGGCTGGCGGAATCGTACTTACCGGATGCGGCACGCCTGGAGCACCCATGCCGCCCTCGCTCAAATTGCCTGAGCCGGTCGCCAATCTCACCGCGTCCCGCACTGGAAACCAGGTCTCTCTCGCCTGGACCATGCCCAAAAAGAACACAGACAAGCTCCCGATCAAGGGAAACATCCCCGTCCGCGTCTGCCGCAAGGAGGGTTCGGGGGCCTGCGAACCGGTGCCCGCCACCCTCTCTTTTGCTCCTGAAGCCAAAGCTACATTCACCGAGACGCTGCCCCCGCAGTTAGCCTCCGGCACGCCTCGCCCACTGACTTACTTTGTTGAGTTGAACAGCCCACACGGCCGTTCCGCGGGGCCATCGAATGCCGCGCATGTCCTCGCTGGAGAAGCGCCGCCGTCCGTGACCGGCCTTTCCGCACAACTTCGCAAAGACGGTGTCGTGCTGCATTGGGCCGATAACCCAACCGCATCGCAACCCACAGTCATTCGCCTCCGACGTACGCTTCTCACCCATCCAACCGCTGACTCCACCGCAAAGCCGGCTTCCCAACCAGGCATCCTCGCCCCTCCCAAGGAGCCTGACGAGCAAAGCCTTCTGGTCGACTCCCCCGGCCAGCCCGGTCGCACCATCGACAGAACCATCCGCTTTGACCGTACCTATGAATACCGCGCCCAGCGCGTAGCCCGCGTCCCCATCGACGGGCAGACCGTTGAACTAGCCGGTCCGCTCTCCGACCCAATCCGCGTTGAAGCCATCGACGTCTTCCCCCCCGCCGTGCCATCCGGTCTAGCCGCCGTAGCCACAGCCGCCGACTCGACCGCCGGCCCGTCCATCGACCTAAGCTGGCTGCCAATTCCTGAAGCCGACCTGGCCGGTTACGCGGTCTACCGCCGCGAAGGCGACGGCGAATGGCAGCGCATCTCACCCGCGCAACCAAACATCGGCCCTGCCTTCCACGACGCGAAGGTTGAGCCCGGCCACACTTACCGCTACGCCGTCACAGCCATCGACCAGGCCGGCCATGAAAGCGCCCGCTCTCCCGAAGCCGAAGAGACCGTCCCCAACCCCTAGCCGCACTTTCCAGGAGAAATCCCTCCCATGAAATACTGCCGCTTCCTGCTCGACAATCGACCCCATTACGGCGCCGTGGAAGATCGCGCCGGCCAGCCCCACGCCGAACCTTGGATCGTCGACCTGATCCATGCTCCCGAGGAAGACCTCGCCTTTCACCTGGCCCACAGCCACGCCGCCGCACCCTCTCTCGACTTCGAATCTCTCGCGTTCGAGCCAATCCCGCTATCCGCTGCCGATCTGTTGGCCCCTGTCACGCCCTCCAAGATCATCTGCGTCGGCCGCAACTACGGCGATCACGCCAAGGAACTGGGCAACGAAGTCCCGACCGAGCCGCTGCTCTTTTTCAAGCCTCCGTCGTCGCTGCTCAAGCCCGGTGGCATCGTGCGCATGCCCGCCGCCTCAGCCCGCGTAGACTTCGAAGGTGAACTGGCGCTCGTCATCGGCAAGCGCGTCACCAAGCTCCCCAAAGATGCGGACTGGCGAGCTGTGATTCGCGGCTACACCCTGGCCAACGACGTAACCGCCCGCGACCTGCAAAAGAAGGAAGCCCAATGGACCCGCGCCAAGGGTTTTGACACCTTCTGTCCCGTCGGCCCCTATATCAGCGACGAAGTCGACCCCGAAGCCGGCCTCAACCTCGAAACCCGCGTCAACGGCGACCTCCGCCAGCACGGCTCGACCCTTGACTTCATCTTCTCCATCCCCACCCTGCTCAGCTACATAACGGAAGCCATCACCCTCGAGCCCGGCGATCTGATCCTGACTGGGACTCCTGCAGGCGTCGGCCCACTCTCCCCCGGCGACCGCGTCGATGTGAGCATTCCCGGCCTCGGCGTGCTCACCAACACCTTCCAGCCAGACGCCGGCTAGCCGCCGTTTTGGGCCCGAATTGAACCAGGCCATAAGAAAGATTCCTGGACTCTGCACCGTCTACCGTTACTAAAGCGGATTTGCCGCGATTTGCCGCCTCTTATTTGCCTTCGGCGGGTGAATCAACGAGGATGCGAAAGCCGTCTCCCTTGGCACTTCGATATTTACCATTACTCCATGGCGACGGCTTTATTGAAGGTTTTCGGCAAGCACAATCGAGCTTTTGGTTGTGCCTTGCGCGAAGAAGATGGTTCGCCCATCGAGCGACGCGCCAAGAGTCGCTGCCCAGGGAGGGACGCTCTGCCCTTCGTTCAATGCGAGTATTCTGGACAGCCGTTGAGTTCGAAATGCGTAATGCAGAATGGCCGGACCGCGCTCCGCTTCGGAGTCGATCATGTAGAGGCCATCTCTGGTCACCGCGAAACTACCCCAATACCCAACGTGGGGCACTTCTGTGATGCGCCTTTCTTCCCCTCCAGCCACAGGGACGCTCCAGATGCCCGCGGCGTTGAACTTTGAAAAGTAGAGTGTCGTTCCGTCGTAGGATTCAAAGCCCGCAAATCCTCCGTGGTGCGTCACCTGCGTTTCTCGCTCACTCGCGAGTTCATGACGCCAGGTTTGAAAAGCCCCTGTGCGATTGGAGGCAAAATAGATGGCTTTTCCATCGCTCGCCCAGCTCGGCACCAAGTTTTCATAGTTCCCAGACGTCACACTATGAAGGTTCCGACCGTCACTGTCGATCACGAATATCTGGCCTTGCCCTGACGGTGGGTAGTCGAAAGCGATCCATTTGCCATCGGGGGACCATCTGGGAGTGCCCGCGTGACGTTCCAGCGACGTCAACTTAAGCGGATCGCTCCCGTCCACGTTGCACTTCCATACCTCCAGTCTTCCTGAGCGAGCAGATTCAAACACAATCTCGCTGCCGTCGGGAGAAGGTTGCGGTGCGTAATCCCCGGGGGATGACTGCAACAGTTTCCGCGTTCCCAACACTTTCCCGTCCGCGCTGGAGAGATCGGCGCGCCAGAGGACGGATGAGGAGCGCCAAAAGTCGAGTGGCTCAATGTAGGCTAACCGAGTGCCATCGCGCGAGAGACTGCCGATGGCGGGATATATCGTTTCCGGTTCAATGACGCCGCCGGCCGCGGAGATACGCCAGATCCGGTCGAGTCCAGCGCGGTATGACTCAAATGAAATGGCTCGCCCATCCGGAGTCCACATAAGGTACCAGATTCCCTTGTTTTCCGATGTGAGCCTCCGGACAGGACCACCTGCGAGCGGTACGGTGTAAATGTCGCTCCCCTCCGACGATGAAAATCGGACAAAGGCCACAGTTTGCTGATCTGGAGATAGAGCCGGATGCAAGTCTCCCTGCCCTTCTCCCAAGGGCGGAGCCGTAAGGCAGCGCTTCAGTCCTGTCTCCATTGAAAACACGACAATACCCATCGACCCATCGGGGGTGCAGCGGTCTGTCAGCACCAGCGATCGTCCATCGGAGGTCCAGCTCGGAGAGCCTGTCTCTCCATATGGGCATGCGACCTCTGTGAGCTTGTGCTGCGGGCCGCCCAGTACGGGTACGACATAGATGGCTCCGCCAGTATCGTCGCAGCGCCCAAAGGCAATCTTCTGCCCGTCGGGTGACCATGCGGGAGATCCCGAGAAACCGGCACGCGTATGGGTCAACCGGAGCGGCTTGTCGCCGCCGACGAGTTGCACGTAGAGGTCGCCTTTCCCTGGGTTCTCGCCGTCCCAAATGAATGCGATTTGCTTTGCGTCCGGCGAGAATGCCGGCGCCCACACTGCTCCGGACATGTTGGTGAGCGGAACGACGCGGATGCGGGAGGAACGAGCCATCGGGATTGATTCTGGAGCCTGATCCGCACGCCCGGGGAGGGATCGTCCAATGGCCCATCCGACAGCCAGAAGGATTATGGCTGTGGCAATCGCAATAAGCGGCCACCTTAACAAAGCGCCCTTATCGGCGGACGCGGGATTGGTCGGCAGATCGGCCACTGGAGTCGAGTTGGAAGTCTCCAACTGCCCCGCCGGGCCGCTGAAAGCCTCAACAGGGCAGAGAAATCGATATCCGACCGTCTGCACCGTGGCGATGTAATGTGGCTCGCGCGGGTCATCGCCAAGCAGGCGGCGCAAAGTGGCGATGCTTCGAGTAAGGGAGTTGTCGGATACCGAGCAGTCGTCCCAGACCGCGTTGAGAATCTCGTCCTTCTTGACGAGTTTTCCGTGGTTTTGGAGCAGAAAGAGCAACACGCGATATGCCTTGGGTTCAACGGGCACGGCTTCGCCTGCCCGGAACAGAAGGAACTCCCGTTCCCTGACCTCAAACTCCCCAAACCTGAAAACAAAGGGTTTGTAATCCGTCACAATTCCGTCACTCGCTTTCAGAAATCCGTTTGGGCACCGTCACGACAGTGTTGAAGCACGCAGCGACATTCGACCCAGCCAATCCGGCTAAGGAGAATGTCGATGTCACGATTCAGATGCCTGCTCATAGCAGGTCTTGTTTGTCTGGTGCTTCCTGCGGCTCTGGGCGAGGCACATTGCCCGGGAAATGTAGCTAGTTTAACCTTGCGTCTCGTGCAAAGCTCAATAATTGTTGTTCCAATCGAAATCAATCACTCCGGTCCCTACGACTTTGTCGTCGATACTGGAGCGCAAATCACGACCATCGAACCAGCACTGGCATCCGAACTCCACCTGAGGAATGAGGGCACCACAGGTGTCAGCGGGGTGGCCACCTTTGCACGTCTCGCGTATGCGAAACTCGACCTCATTCAAGCCGCAGGACACTCTGTCGCCAACTCCATCGCTGTCATCCAGGAAATGGCTCAACTGAAAACCGCGGATCCTCGCATTCGCGGCATCCTGGCCGCGAACTTTATCGAACACTTTGATGTGCTCATTGACAACAGCCGGAAGATCATGTGCCTCGATGAATCTGGCACCCTCGCGGCCGCTCTCAAGGGCGAGCACATCGCGCTTGCGGAACCACGTGGGTCCCATACAGATCTGCCATTCACGCGGCCCATCTTGGTGTCGGCGGGTTTGTCCGCCGTCGAAGGCGCCCCGGTTCTTCTACGCCTTGACTCGGGGAGCAATGCGCCACTCCTCTACGCCGATGACTCGCGCCTTCGTAAAGGGATTAAGAATCCGAGACCCGCGCTGACTCGCTTCGTCAATGGAGTCGAACAGTCTTTCGGAATTCTGCCGCCCCAGGATGTCCACGTTGGGAAGCAATCGTTAAAGCATGTTTCATTTGCTATGCCATTGAACGCGATAGGCGTCGGTCCAAAACCTCGCGAGGACGGCCTGCTCCCGACAATCGCCTTTCAAAGAGTGTTCATAAGTTGCTCCGGCGGTTACGTGTCGCTCGACCCGTGGGGAAATTAGCAGGGAGGCCGGTCTGCGTCTATACGGGACCGGTTGAAATATCGCTAATCTGGAAGTCGCGAATCACCAGATAGGTCCCACATTGTCGGCATGGCGACCGTGATCGGAAGCCGCCTCGGCGTTCCCCTTGGCTGGCCGACTCCTCGGAGGCTTTATTTGCCTAAACATTCTCCCGGTTTGCAGATTAATTCGCTTGAAAGTTGCACAATCGATTCATGGCCGCCAAATCACCACATTTCCGCTACTCCCCTCCGGCGTTTCAATCTGTCAGGGATGTCCCCGGTCCGTACCGCGACGATTTACCCCACCCCTCCCCCACTTTCGTCCCACGCCTATGAAAACAATGACGTTATGTCAATAAAACCTAAAAGGACCTGCGAAAACAAACAACTTACGTATCGGAGTTCGTCGGAAATTACCCATTTTCGCCGCATCGTTCACTGGTTCATTTGCCCCGCGAAATGAACCCACTGTTCACCTGCCGCATCTGAAATAGCTGTAGACTGAATTCACATCGCTCCGTCTCTATCCGGACCGGAGCCGCCCTTCCCCGAGGAGGAAATCATGCCCAAGAATCTACTCGAACAGTTGCGCAATTACACTGTGGTCGTTGCCGACACCGGCGACATTGAGGCGATGGAGAAGTTCCGCCCCCAGGATGCCACCACCAACCCCTCCCTCATCACCGCCGCCGCGCAATTGCCGCAATATCAGCCGATTGTCGACAGCGTGCTCGTTGAAGCCCGCAACGAACTGGGCGAAGGCGCAACCGATCCGGCCGTGGCCAACCTTGCCTTCCAGCGCCTCGCCATCGCCTTCGGCAAGAAGATTCTCGCCATCGTGCCCGGCCGTGTCTCCACGGAAGTGGACGCGCGCCTCTCTTACGACACCCAGGCCACCATCGCCCAGGCCCGCGCCATCATTGCGCAATACGACCACGCCGGCATCGGCCGCAACCGCATCCTCGTCAAGATCGCTTCCACTTGGGAAGGTATCAAGGCCGCCGAGGTCCTGGAGCAGGAAGGCATTCACTGCAACCTCACCTTGCTCTTTGGATTGCACCAGGCCATCGCCTGCGCCGAGGCCGGCGTCACGCTCATCTCGCCCTTCGTTGGCCGCATCCTCGACTGGTACAAGAAGGACACGGGCAAGGACTACCACGGCGCCGAAGACCCAGGCGTCCAGTCAGTCACGCGGATCTACAACTACTTCAAGCACTTCGGCTACAAGACGGTAGTCATGGGCGCCAGCTTCCGCAACATTGGTGAGATCACTGAACTGGCCGGCAGCGATCTTCTCACCATTTCCCCGCAACTGCTTGCCGAGCTCGAATCCACCCAAGCCGATCTGCCCCGCAAGCTCGATCCCGTCGCCGCTCAATCCATGAACATCGGAAAAATCCCCATGGACAGAGACGTCTTTGAAGCCATGCACGCCACCGACCGCATGGCCGCCGACAAGCTCAAGGAAGGGATCGAGGGATTCTCCGCCGCCCTGGTCAAGCTTGAATCTCTGCTGGCCAAGCGGCTTGCCGAATTAGAGTCCCGCACCCCTGTAACCGCCTGATTTCAACGAGTTCCATCAAGAGGGCAGCCAATATGGCTGCCCTTTTGTGTTTCAAATTGAACACCGCCTTGCAATCAAGGTGCCACTCTGCCAACAAATAAGGCATCCACCTCTCGAAAAACCACAACTAATCCGATAAGCTCTGTGTCATAGCTGGACAACAGGCTTTGGTTGGCGTCCCCGGCTCCCCTCAACAGAGCAACCGGCCAACGCCCATATTACGGAGAGCCGCGCAGGCGGTTCACGGGAGGTGTGTATGCAGGCACAGTCTCATCCACTCGAACCCTTCTTCCAACAGGCTGTGAGGAACAGCTACGAGGGCAAACTCGGTCTCAACGACCCTGATGCCACAGCGTACGTCGCCCATCTGCTCTGCGAATTCTCTGAAGCGGAGAACCTCTACAAAGTCCGCGATCAAGCTGGCCGACCCATCGAAGAGCTCACTGAGATGATGCTCGCTTCCGACCCCGTACACGGCTCCGCGCCCTCTTTCGATGCCGAGCGCGCCCTGCGCAAGCATATCGGCGACTACGCACTTTTCGTGGCCGGCATGTATCCCGAAGCCATGGCCTCCGATCGCCGCGAACGCCACCATCATCCCTCGCTCGGCGAGCTCATCTCGGCTGGCAAGGAAAGCTACTACATCGTCAGCCAGTTCAACCTGTTCGAGTATGAGCAGGAAGCCCCGCTCTTCGCGCGCCTCTCCGACCGCTTCGAGCGCTACATTCTAGGCCTGACAATGGTCCGCGAAGAACTCGGCCCCAAAAAGCCCTTGATGCTGCCGCCAAGAGTGAACTAAAAATCTGGGTGTCCCAGGTCTCGATTCTGAGACCTGGGTTCCCTGATCCCTATTCCCTATTTCCTGCTTTTTCACTCCGACCAAACCCCAAGCACATTCCCCACCCCATCCGAGAAGTGGAACCGCCGTCCGCCCGGATACTCGAAGGTTGGCACAACCACTCCGCCGCCCTCCATCCTGATCGCAATCTCCGTAGCCGCAAGGTCAGAGGAGTAGAGCACAATCAGCGGCGCGAAATTCCCCTCCCCATCATGCTTCTCGCGCTTTACGAACCCCCCGTCGATTCCGGCGCCCTGAAAGCTGACATACTCCGGTCCATAGTCCACAAAAGTCCAGCCGAACACCGCGCCATAGAAATGCTTAGCCCGCTCAATGTCGGTGGTTGCAAACTCGATGTAATTGATCTTGTGGTGATTTCCTGCGTCGCTCATGGCTTCTCTCCTTCTTGTTCTGATGCAAGTGGAGTCGAGGAAAAGGCAGTGCGGTCCTCAAATCGGAAACGGGAGGCGCGGGCACACCTTTCCCAGGGATACCTGGTTAGGCATGCTTCTGAAGTGCGCCCCCATCCACATTCCCTCAGAAGCCGGAGAGTGCAGGTAGAGCCCGCTCATTTTCGTTCCAGCGCGCGGACTCGCGAGGTACGAGATGAATTTAGCAGAGTTTTCCGCAGCGTTCAACAACAAATGCGAAAGCAGTTGTCATCCCGATCATCATGACTCGCGTTGCAAGTCACATCTACCATGAGCAGACGCGGAGATTGGGCCAGTCAACGAAACCAGCTGACTTGCTGACTCGCTATCTCCGCGCAGCGGAGGCTGACTTGCTGAACTTTCGAAATCCCGGCGCACTCCCAGTTCCGTGTTCATGAGGAGCAACCTGACTCGCGACGCGAGTTACATCTGCAATGAACCAAATGCACGGTTCGCCACACCAGCCCCGTGCCCCGTTCTTGCGATTTTTTCCTATCGCAAGGGCGGGAAACCTCAGCCCCAAACAGCCTTGTTCATAGAGAGCTCAACAATTCGGAGTCGAAAGATCCGCGGCCGCCTTTTCCGTCGCCGCTCAAATCAAGCCATTCCGTGTTATCGTGTCGGCGTTGCGGGAGCCGCAGCGCCGGCGGGGCAAAGACCGTAGTCCTTGCTCACCTTCTCGACCACGAAGACCTGATTCCCGGTTGAGTCTTTCGTCTTCTTCAGTTTTGAACCGTGCAGTTTTAGACGATCTCCCACTTTGATGGTTGCTGCGGAGCCTTCAAGCGCATAATTCTTTGAGTCATCAGTACGCAATTCCAGTCCACCAGGACCTGAGAAGGCGCAACCGTGCAGCGTGTGATTGTGGTTCTGGACTGCCAAGGTAATGCCCACTGTTGCGCCTACAACGACCGCGGCCGTGGCGGCGATCGAAAGGCCGACCTGCGTCTTGCTGCACGACGTGGCGCCGGAGCACACCTGCGCGGCGAACACCGCAACGGCGATGATGCGCTGGCGACGACTGGCGCGCGATGGCGCCCCTAAGGTTGGAGATGGATCCAAAACAGGTTGAGCGATCTTCAGGGATGGCCTCCGTGTCAAACAAGAAAGAAGCGAAATCCGCAGGGTAGTCCTTAAACGTGCGCTCAAATGAAATTATTGTCAAATCGGTTCTCGCCCTGAAAGCTGACGTACTCCGGCCCACAGTCCACAAACGTCCAGCCGAACACCGCGGAGTAAAACTTTTTGGTCCGCTCGATATCGGCCGCGATGTGCAAAAACAAAATACCAGAAGATCACGCGGCTGCAAATGGAAAAGTCTGAAGACTACTTGAAAGTGTTATGCCGCGCTCAAGCCTCGCTTCGCTTTCCGGGTCGTGCGACGGAAGATAAACCAGTGGACGCTCGTCGCCAAGGTCGCGGATTCGGCCCAGCGTCGCACGTGAAACCTCCTCATCCGGGCTGACGCCATCCACTTTTCCCTCCAACAGAAGTCCCTGCGTGTAGCTCGTGTCCCCAGCAAGAAGCGCAGAGGGCGAGCCCTGCACCAGCACCGATACATGCGCAGGCGTGTGTCCTGGTGTTGGAATCACAAGTATCTCCTCATCGCGCCCAATCGCCGCACTCCGAGCAAACGGCCCAACCTTCCGGTCTACGAATTCGAGCGCTGTCGGCCGCCACGATTTAGGCCAGCGATGAGGCAGATAGCCATTCAGCCTGCCACTGAACCCCTGCGCCCGCCTCAACTCGCCCGCCGCTACCCACGATTTGCAGCCCACCACATGCGCCAGCCCTCCCGCGTGGTCGGTATGCAGATGGGTCAGAATCACTTCGCGCACATCGGTCGCCTTGATCCCCAAAATGCGCAGCTGTGGCCCGATCTCGTCTTCGGGCGCGACCTTGAACTGAACCGCGCGCTGATAGAACGGATGCCACTGCGGATGATAGCCGACCTCATGCACGCGCGAAGTTTCGCCGGTGTCCACCAGCACCACTCCGTCACCCTGTTCGATAGCCCACACGTAGATCGGCAGCCATTCCGTCCAGTCTTTGTCGGTGAGCATGTTTACGACGCGGGAAAGACCATGTCCCTTTGAGGCCATCTGCGCCTTCCGCACCTGAACCCATCCAGTCCGGATCGCGTGAATCTTTGCCATAATCCCTCCTTGAATCCTTGCAGAGTTTTGCTAAGTGAGCATTTGCTAACTGTCCGGCCGCGAAAGAAACTAAGCCCGGATTGCCCGCAATAGAACTGCGTGCAATTCATCCGCAATCTTCGCTTCCTTCTTCCGGTAGTCGCCGAAGTACCAGACCCGCGCAAACTGCTGCAG
>Ga0302320_10008003_pt1 | contig 23123 bp, 21 predicted proteins | sample Bog_T0_3_FD_202130 | JGI IMG/M metagenome (GOLD analysis project Ga0302320, IMG submission 202130) | Peat permafrost microbial communities from Stordalen Mire near Abisko, Sweden - Bog_T0_3 | ecosystem: Environmental > Terrestrial > Soil > Wetlands > Peat | place: Sweden: Abisko, Stordalen Mire... | reverse complement strand
CAGCGCTTCCAGTTCCTTCCTCTGCACCTCGTTCAAAGCGAGCGGAGCCGCCGTGGTGAACATAATCGAGCATAGAATAATCTCGGCTCATTGTAAATAATTATATGAGACAGGACACTAGGTAAAACTCGAGAAGATGCGTGGAAGCGCTTCGGAAGAACTGCTGGCATCCCTGCGGCCGGGACGTTTGGACTGCCTCAAGACAAGGCCGGATGGCATGATTCTCGACGGACATCATCGCCTCAAAGTGCTGAGGGAACGCGGTGTCAATGTGAATACACTGCCGCGTGAGATTCACGAAAAGGGGGAGCTGCAAGAGTGAGCACCGAACTTCGCTGGGTGGAGGGTCCGTGGAAAGGAAAGCTCGCGATTGCAGCCCGTCCTCGCGGCGGCGACTGGCTCGAAGACGAGATCGAGGCTTGGCCCCGACTGGGCATTAAGGCGATCGTCTCTCTGCTGACAAAGGAAGAAGAACGCGATCTCGACTTGCTTGAAGAATCTGCTGTTGTGAAATCGCACGGACTTAGTTTTCTTTCTCTGCCCGTTCCGGACCGCGAGGTTCCAGCATCGGAGTCGGAGGTGACAGCGATCCTGGCGCGGCTGCACGGGGTTCTCGCGAGCGGGCGCAATGCGGTGATCCATTGCCGGCAGGGAATCGGTCGCGCAGGGCTGTTGGCGTCGTGCATGCTGGTCTTTGAGGGCAAGCTGCCCCTGGAAGCGATTCAAGCCGTTAGTCAAGCGCGCGGTGTCGAGATTCCGGAGACTCCGGATCAGCGCGCATGGGTCTTGAGTTACAGGGTGGCAACGGCAGGGACGGTGTAAGCAGAAGACTCTCGTCGGAGCTTTGGAGAATGCCAGGCCCCGCTGGGCGCGTCTTGTTCATGCGCCAAGGGCGGCTGGCACAAACCTCCGCCTGGAAGAACCCGCTTGGCCATTCCAAGTCAAGCACCTCACACAGATCGCCTCGTCACATTGTCGACCATCCCTTTTCCATTCAGCACAATACCCGACAGTCCATTTCCTCATCGCTTTTGCGTGCAATTACTGCTTTAAAGCGCACAATCAGGTCAGTAGGGAGAATTGCAAAGGAGCAGGAATTCGGCAGGAAGCCGGTTTTGCGCTTCGCCGCCCCAGGCCTTCTCAAGCTACTTCTTGAACACCGCTTTCAAGCTGACCCCGGCGGCGGCGAGGATGGCTTTCGTGTCGGGTGCGAACTGACCGTTGGGGTCCAGATCGAGGTATTTCTGGTAAGCCTCCAGGCAGCCGGGGGGCAAGATCAGCTTGCTGGTTTTTGGATCGACGGTGGCCTGCGTGGTCAAGGCTTGCGCCTTGAAGTAGTAGTTGCGGGCGCGGGTGGGATCAGCGGCGATGGCCTTGTTGGCGGCATCCAGTTGGGCGGTTGTATTGCCAACCTGAAAGAGAAAGACGGTTTCGTTGCCGTAATAAAGTCCCGCCTGTGCGGGATTGGCGGCGGCGGCCTTGTCGAAGGCGGCCTGGGCCTCGGGAATGCGGTTGGTGCGGATGTACACCTCGCCCAGATTGCTCTCTGCAATGCCTTCTACTTCTGCCTTGCTCTTGTTCTCTACCGCGGCGGGCGCGGTGGAGATGGCGACGTGCGCGGCGGTGCCTTTGCCTTCCTGGTAGAAGCCGGCAACCGCAGCCTGGGGATGGGTTGTCTCCCCTCCGTTCAAGGCGGCTTTGAAGCTGGTTTCGGCTTCGGGATACTTTTTCTGTGCGAGTTGCGCGTTGCCCAACTCGATCCAAAGGTACGGCTGGTTTGGCTTGATGGTTGTGTCCTTCAGCATGAGAGCTTCGGCGTCGGCAAAGCGCTTCTCCTGATTGGCGGCGCGGGCAGTCTTCAGGTCGGCGTTCACCGCTTCCACGGTGAGCGTTGACGGTGCGGCGGGACTGGCGGCCGGAACCGGAGCGCCTGCCAGCGGTGGAAGACCCTGGGTTTGGGCGGGCGCTGCTGGTGGAGCGCCCAGAGGAGGGAGCTGGGCGAGCGCTGGGAAAGAGACGAATGCGAAAGCGGCGAAGAGGGCGGTACGATGCATTTCGTGCACTCCGTAAGGGTGGAGATGGTGTCGCCGAAAAGAATACTCCTTTCAGGGATCAAGAATCAGGGATCAGGGATCAGGGGGCAGGGACGTAGGGACTCTGCCGGGCGGGGTTTGGGTGGTGACGGCGAGACTGTCGCGGGGTGGTAAAATCAAGCAGTGCCGGGTCCTACGCGACGTAATCCCGCCAATCCCGCCAGGTCCGGAAGGAAGCAACGGTAACGGGCTAGTACGGGCGCAGTAGGTCACCCGGTACTTTTGTGTTCAGGGATCAGAGATCAGGGGTCAGGGATCAGGAAACGACCGGCTGGCTCCGCCTGCGCAAGGAGAAGTGCATTGAGCGTTACCGTTCGTCCTATCGTGGGCCAGCGCGCCAAGATTTCCGCGCTCGGTACCTATGTTCCTCCCGATGTGCTGACCAATCAAGACCTGGAAAAACTGGTGGACACCAACGACCAGTGGATTATGGATCGAACCGGGATCAAGGAACGGCATGTGCTGGCCAAGGGGCTGGGCGTCAGCGACATCTGTGTTCATGCGGCGCAGAAATGCCTGTCCGCGCGGGGCATCGCAGCCAGCGAGGTGGAGTGCATCATCGTCGGCACGGTCACTCCGGACATGATGTTTCCGTCCACGGCCTGCCTGGTGCAGGATAAGCTCGGCGCCAAGGGAGCCTGGGGCTTCGATGTCTCCGCAGGCTGCTCGGGCTTTGTGTTTGCTCTCCAGGCGGGAGTGAAGCTGGTGGAGAGCGGCGCGCACAAAAAAGTGCTGGTGTGTGGCGCGGATGCCAACACCCGCATGACCGACTATACCGATCGCACCACCTGCGTGTTGTTTGGCGATGGCGGCGGCGCGGTGCTGATTGAGCCGGCGGAAGAAGGCGAGGTCGGGTTCATCGATTTTATTCATGAGGTGGATGGATCAGGCGGGGTTTCGCTCAACCTGAAGGGTGGAGGAAGCCTGAACCCGTCCACGCACGAGACCATCGACAAGAAGATGCACTACATCTACCAGGATGGCCCTGCGGTCTATAAGTTTGCGGTGCGCAAGATGGCTGAAGTGACCGCGAAAGTCCTGGAGCGCAACGGTGTCACCGGCGCGGACCTGGGCTGCTTTATTCCTCACCAGGCCAATAAGCGCATCATCACCGCAACCGCGGAGCGCCTGGGCATGGCTCCGGAGCGGGTGATTATCAACATCGAAAAGTACGGCAACACCTCGGCTGGCACCATTCCATTAGCCATGGAGACGGCCATTGAAGAGGGCAAGCTCAACAAGGGCGACCTGGTGCTGCTGGCCGCGGTGGGCGCTGGCTTCACCGTGGGTGCGGCGCTGTTGCGTTGGGAGATCTGAGGAACCGCCGGCAGCCCAACTGAAGGTCCGGCCAGAGTTCTCCGGAGTGGTTACCACGGCCCAGCCTCAGGCAATCCCGTTACCGGTCCATTTCCATTCCAAACCGCCATCGAGTCTGAACGGCTGCCGCGGTACGCGAGCTGGCCGGCCATCGATTGCGGCGATTTTTTTACACAAGTTTTTGAGCGCGATGCCGCAATGCCTCATCCAAGCAACTAACCGAATCAAGCCCAAACTGGTGCGATGTGGAGAGGATGGTCATGAAGATTGTTTTGGTGGGAGCAACCGGGCATGCCGGGAAACGAATCCTGGACGAACTCGTACAGCGGAAGCACGCAGTGACAGTTGTGGTGCGAAACCCGGCATCGGCGGAGATCCGGGAGGGTGTGACGATTGTGCAAGGCGACGTGAACGACGTGGAAAGCATCGCGGCGGCCGGCCAGGGGCAAGATGCGCTGGTAAGCGCCTATGGACCGGGACCGGAGCACCCGGAATTGTTGATCGCGGCCACCAAGAGTTTGCTGCAGGCAGCCAAGTCCAGTGGCGTTTCGCGTTTTGTGTTTGTGGGTGGAGCAGGCTCGCTGGAGGTGGCGCCGGGCGTGACGCTGATTGCCAGCGGACATCTGCCTGCGGAGTGGATGGGTATCGCGGTGGCGCATGCCGACGCGCTGGAACTGGCCAAGAGCTCGGACGTGAATTGGACCTGTCTTTCGCCCTCGGCTTTCTTTGCGGCGGGGAAGCGAACCGGCAAGTTCCGCCTGGGGACCGATACTCTGCTTGCGGATGAGAACCAGCAGAGCCGCATTTCGTTCGAGGACTTTGCCGTTGCCCTTGTCGACGAACTGGAGTTCCCCCGCTACCAGCGGCAGCGTTTCACGGTGGGCTACTAGAGGCAGGGAGCTGCCGTCGCCTTGTCCGCCGATCTCCACGCTGGGGTTGACGAAGGGATCTTTCTTCTTCCTGTAGACCTCCGTGCCCCATCCATTCCGTTTCTTTCTGCGGAATCGGTGGGAAACCAATCAAATTCCGATCTACGCCATTCTCCGAAATGCTCAAAAGTCTGGCGTGTAGCTGGGTAGCACGCCGAGCGAGCAGGCGGTGCGGAAGAAGCCCCGCATCCCTTCCTGGCACTCCGCATCCAGTGCGTAGTGAATGTTGGTCGTCAGGTAAGCGCGCAGAGTCTGCTCGGAGATGGGAAGCTTCGCCGACCACTCGGCGACCAGGGCATCGATGTTCTCCAGGCCGTGAATGCGGGACTGGTTGAAGTCGTGGACCAGGCGCTCGTCCGCGGCGCCGGTGGGCAAAGTGGTACACCAGACGGCCGAGACGAACGGCACGCCGGTGAGTGAGACCCATTCATAGGCAAGGTCAAGATACACGAGGGATTCCCCGGTCCGTTCCAGGCGATTGGCTTGTTCTTCCAGGGCCAGCAGCGCAGGGTCGCCGATAAGGATGGCCGCGTCGGCAAGATCGAGCATGGTATCGAGGTCGGCGGATGCCGGCGTGAACGGGACAGACGGATTGCCCCAGTGGTGAAAGAGGATGCGGGCGTAGGCCAGGGTGGTGCGGCTGGCCTTGTCTGCTGCCACGGAGCGCAGAGCGCTCAGCGGTTGACGGGCGCGATGGACAAGCAGCAGCGAGCGCACACGCTTTTTGGACGCGATGGTGCAGCCGGGCAGAATGCGCAGCGCAGGGTTGGCGGCCAGCGCGGCGATGGGAACCAGTCCAATATCGGCACGCCCGTTGGCCAACCGGTCCGCACATTCCGAGGGCAGCATGCGGTCGATCTGGTAAGAGAGAGCCAACTCCGCCTGGAGCGGCGGATGCTCAAAGTCCCACATGAGCGGAGCGGGATTCAGGAAATCGATGGCTGCGATGCGCAGGCGCGGATTGAGAGTCGAACTCACGTCAGTTGTTAGACTACCAACCCGGCCTGAGCGTGTTTACGCAGGGCCGGGTTTCTTTCACCGAGGATGGGAGTGCGATTCGCATTTGGAATTGTTGGAGCACTTTCATCGATCTGTCATCCTGAGGAGCGCTGCGACGAAGGATCTGCGGTTGCCTCTTGGCCCGTTTCCGACACGACGCCGAAGGTTGGACGATCACCGATTGTCCACCTTCACCGCAAAGCTGAAAAAGCAACCGCAGATCCTTCACTACGTTCAGGATGACAAATATTCAACGCCATGAGATTTAAAAAGCGATTGCTGGGGCGGCGGAGAGGTTCGCTTGACTTCGCGGGGGGACAAGGGTAAGGCTTGCAATTACCCAGAGAATTGAGCGTTGTTTCCCTGCGAGGAAAGACGGGTTGTGCTTCCGGAACCCGTGGGGATGCTCGATGAACGTACGTACACACATGGATTCGCCGTCTCCGGCTACGGCTTTGGATGAAGACCGGCTGGCGTGGCTCGCGCTGGTGCTGTCTCCGGGCCTGGGTCCAAAACGCATTCTGGACGCGATGGCGCAGTTGGACGCGCCGAGCCAGCTTTTTGCCCTGCCGCTGACCGGGCTTGAAGCACTGCGCTTTCCCGCTCCGGCCGCGCAGTTCATCTTTGACGGCAAGGCGCGGGCCGCGGCCGAGACGGAGTGGATGCGGGTTGCGGCGCACGGCGCGACTCTTCTCACCCGTGGCTGCTCGGGCTATCCGGAACGGCTCAAGGAAATCTACGATCCACCGCCTGTGTTGTGGGTGCGCGGAGACCCAGGTCTGCTGACCCGGCCGGCCATCGCGGTGGTGGGCACGCGTCACCCCTCGCCCTACGGATCGGGGATGGCCGAGATGCTGGCGCGTGACCTTGCGGCGCGGCGGCTCCTCATCGTGAGCGGCATGGCGCGGGGCATCGACAGTTGCGCGCACCGCGGGGCGCTGGCGGCCCGCATGCCCACGCTGGCGGTGTGGGGCACTGGGATCGATGCGGTGTATCCCAAGGAAAACAAAAAGCTGGCGGAAGAGATCTTGGCGTTGGGTGGCGCCATCGTGAGCGAGCTGCCATCGGACACCTTTCCCGCGCCCCAGAACTTTCCAAGGCGCAACCGAATTTTGAGCGGACTGTGCATCGCTGTGCTGGTTGTGGAAGCGGCAGAGAACTCCGGCACGCGTGTCACAGCGCGGTGCGCGGCCGAGCAGAGCTGCGACCTCTTTGCCGTTCCCGGCAATGCCACCAGTAAAGCCTCGTGGACGCCTAACACTCTGATTAAGCAGGGCGCCAAGCTGACCGCGACGTGGGAAGATGTGTGGGAAGAGCTGCCTTCGCAGGTGCGCCTGGAACTGGAGTCGCCGGGCGGCCAAGAATCCAAAGCAGATGTTCCTGCATCTCTTCTTCCGGACCCGGTGCTCCGGCCCGAAGAGGCGGCGGTCCTGCGGATCCTCCCGGCAGACGCCAGCCTGCAGATCGATGAGATTCTCGAACTTCTGGAGACGCAACTGACCTCTTCGGAAGTGTTTACAGCGATCTTTGAACTGGAAATGGCGGGACGCATTCGGAGTTTGCCGGGCAAGAACTACGTGCGAACCATGTAATGCGTGGCGTCACGCTCCGCGGTTCCGATCGCTTTCCCCCAAGCTGCCGGCGCGCTGGGTGCTTGCTTGAAACTTCGAGCGCATGCGATTTTGTTTTCGTCCCCTGATTTTGATGCGCGCAAGGGTAATCCTTTGCTGGGTTTCGCCCATCCCGGAGGCATGATGTTTTACCGTTAAAGGCGGCACAGCGAGGGGCGAAAGCACGCAGGAGAGTGGAAACGGAGTGGTGTTCCGTGGTACGTTGCAAACTTTGCGGGTGGTTTTGCTGGCATGGAGCGCCACCCTCCGTCGCAAACGGATTTTTGCGCCGCATCCAGCAACACGGCTGTATGGGTGATGAGGAAATCGGGCCGGACAGGTTAGAGTGGTTTAGGAATCAAGGATGGCAATGAGCAGATCACTGGTGATCGTCGAATCCCCCGCCAAGGCAAAGACGATCGAGAAGTACTTAGGCAAAGGTTTTGAGGTACGTGCGTCGGTGGGTCACATCATGGACCTGCCCAAGAACGAGATCGGCGTGGAACTGGAGCACCGGACGTTTGAACCGGAGCTGATCGTGTCCCCGGGCAAAGAGAAGGTTGTAGACCAGCTGAAGAAGCTGGGGTTGAAGGCCGACGAAATTTTCCTGGCGCCTGACCCGGACCGCGAAGGCGAGGCGATCGCGTATCACCTGGCGTTGCAGTTGGGCACGAATGCGCATGAGCGCAAGAAGATTCGCCGTGTCACCTTCAATGAGATCACCAAGAAGGCTGTGCAGGAAGCGTTCAAGCACGCTCGCGATGTGGACCAGAATCTTGTGGACGCGCAGCAGACGCGGCGAGTGCTCGACCGCTTGGTGGGCTACCAGATCTCTCCGCTGCTGTGGGACAAGGTGCGCCGCGGACTTTCCGCCGGACGCGTGCAGACGGTTGCGGTGCGCTTGATTGTGGAACGCGAGCGCGAAATTGGCGCGTTCAATCCAGTCGAATTTTGGACGCTGGATGCGTTGCTGCATGCCGAGAAGCATCCTGACAAGAGCCTGAAGGCGAAGTTCATCGGCATCAATGGTGAAGCCGCGCGTGTGGCCAATGGCAAGGACAAGGACGGCAAAGAGCAGTTCATCGCCAATGCGCTGCCCGATAAGGCGACGGTCGATGCTGTGATCTCGGCACTGAAAGATGCCAGGTGGTCGCTGACCTCTGTGCAGTCGCGTGAGCAGCAGCGCCGGCCTTTGCCGCCGTTCATCACCAGCCAGTTGCAGCGCGATGCATCCACCAAGCTGGGCTTCAATGTGCGCCGCACCATGGGCGTGGCGCAGCGTTTGTATGAAGGGATCGACCTGGGCGCAGAGGGCACCACCGGTCTGATCACCTACATGAGAACCGATTCGCCGCGTGTGGCTCCGGATGCGATTCAAGGAGCGCGGGACTGGGTGAGCAAGCAACTCGGATCGCGGTATCTGCCCCAATCGCCCAACGTGTACAAGGGCAAGAAGGACGCGCAGGATGCGCACGAAGCGATTCGACCCACCGATCCGGCGCGGACGCCGGAATCGATCGCGCGCTATTTAAGCGACGAGCAGCTCAAGCTCTATACGCTCATCTGGCGGCGCTTTGTGGCTTCGCAGATGACGCCTGCGATCTTCGACGTGACCACGGCCAAGATCGCCGCGGTGAGTGCAAAGGATGGCAAGACCTATGACTTCCGCGTGTCGGGGTCGGTGTTGCGCTTCGATGGATTCCTTAAAATCTACGAGGTTACGGAAGAGAAGAAAGACGAAGACGATGAGTCGTCGAACAAGTTACCGAACTTGGACGGTGTGAAGACGTTGAGTTTGGACAAGCTGGAGCACGAGCAGAAGTTCACCCAGCCGCCGCCGCGCTACAACGAAGCTTCGCTGGTGAAGGAACTGGAAGAGCGGGGCATTGGCCGGCCATCGACGTATGCATCGATCATCAATACGATCCAAGATCGCGAGTACGTGGTCAAGCATGGTGGCTCGCGTGGGCGCTTCTATCCGACCGAAATTGGCGTGGTGGTATGCGACCTGCTGGTGAAGAATTTTCCGTACATCTTCGATACCAAGTACACGGCCAAATTGGAAGAAGAGCTGGATGACATTGAAGAGGGCAAGGAAAAATGGACCGTTCTGCTGAATGGCTTCTACGATCACTTTGAAGACGAGCTCAAAGATGCCGGCGCGAAGATGGAAGACATCAAGCGCATGGAGATCGTGACCGACGAGAAGTGCGACGTCTGCGGATCGCCGCTGCTGTTGAAGTGGGGCAAGTTCGGAACGTTCTTTGCCTGTTCGGCCTACAACAAGAAAGACAAAAACAGCTGCACGTTTACGAAAGAAAACACTGCCGCCAAGCCGGATATGAATACGCCGGAGGCGCAGGAGGCGGGCGATCAGGAGGAATATTGCGAAAACTGCGGGCGGGTGATGGTGCTACGCCGCGGGCCGTTCGGGATGTTCATGAGCTGCCCGGGGTATAGCGAAGATCCGCCCTGCAAGACGATCCGCAAGTTGAGCCAGAAGCAGCAGCAGAAGCCGCCCGTTCCAACCGGCGAAGATTGCCCGCTGTGCAGCAAGCCGCTCGTGCTGCGCCAAGGCCAGTACGGCGAGTTCATCTCTTGCTCGGGCTATCCGAAGTGCAAGTACGTGAAGCAGAACTTGATTGAAGGCATGAAGTGCCCCAAGTGCGGCACGGGCGACTTGGCGGAGCGCAAGGCGCGGCGCGGGAACATCTTCTGGGGATGCACCAACTATCCCAAGTGCGACTTCACGTCCAACAACAAACCCGTGCCGGAGCCCTGCCCGGAGTGCGGCAGCCCCTACCTGATCGAAAAGACTCTTCGGTCCGGCGTGTATCTGGAATGCCCGAATAAGAAGAAAGCGAGCGAAGAAGAGGCCGCGCCCAAAAAGGCTGCAAAGAAGTCCGCCAAGGTTACGGCCGCGAAAGGCGCCAAGAAGGGCGTTGAACCGATGGCCAATGACGCGGGGGTGTGCGGGTACTCCAAGCGTATTGGCGACGCGCCTCCGCCGCCGACGGCGGAGACGCACGGGCCGGTGGTGGAGAAGAAGGGAAGCAAGCAGGAATTACAACCGGCGTAAAGTGCGGCCTTGGTCTGGTGTAAGCGGCACAGGGTGGCTCCATCCGTTAGTATGAGCAAGCGAAGAGGTGCTTCATGGAACGGATGCTTGCGACCCCGGCGGATGCCGAAATCATTCTCAGGCTGTATGAACTGCGCACCGAGGCAGTGATGCGCCAGGCACGCGCCTGGATGACCGGCGAATTCTGGCCGGCGACGGCGGACGAGTTTTTTGCCGTGGCCGCGAACCCTACCGATCCGCATAACGCGTGGTTGCGCCAGGTGCTCACCTATTGGGAGATGGCGGCCGCCATGGTGTTGCATGGGGCCGTTTCCGCCGAGTTGTTTGTCGACTGCAACGCGGAGGGATTCTTTCTGCTGGCAAAGTTCTCGCCGATTCTGGAAGAGATTCGGTCGAGGAACCCGGGTTTCCTGATCAAGACTTCGGAGCTGATTACGCGGTTTTCGGCCGCATCGCAGACCTACGAGAGGGCCCTGAAGAACGTGGTTGCTCGGCGGAGCAGCCTTCCCGCCAAGCAGGAAGCGCACGGACAGTATTCGTATCCGACCAAATCCGACGAGTGAATCCGGTTGCCGAAACCGCGCCGGTGGAGGATGATGAGAACGGATCGAACAACGGAAATTCCCCGGAGGTTTTTCATGAAGCGTGTACTGGCTCTGCTCACCGTCGTTCTTGCCTTTGCTTCCACCGCGGCCAGGGCGGCCGACTCAACGACCATCACCGGTTACATCTCGGACGCTATGTGCGGCGCCAAGCATGCTGGCACCGGCGCGGCCTGCGCCAAGAAGTGCATCGAGGGCGGCGAAGCCCCGGTTTTCGTCGATGAAGCCAAGAAGGAAGTTTGGACGATCGACAATCCGGATGCTGTGAAGACGTTTTATGGTTCGCATGTGACCGTGACCGCGACTGCCGATTCGAGCAAAAAGAGCGTGCACATCGACACGATCGCGGAAGCTAAGTAGGGCGCCTGTCCGGCTGCGACTCGTGGCGTGGGCTCGCCACAGCAGCCAATCTCTGTTACTGTCGTATCGGTTCCATCGGGACGTTCCGGCTTGACCGCCGGAGCGAGCCCGACATTTCGGACCCAACTGGGAAAAGCCAATGGCACGAGCAGTCTGGAACGGCAAAGTCATTGCCGAGAGCGACACGACCGAGATCGTTGAAGGGAACGTCTATTTCCCCGAAGCCAGCCTCAAACGCGAGTTCTTCAAACCGAGCAGCACCACATCGACCTGCCCTTGGAAGGGGCAGGCGCGGTACCTCAATCTCCTGATTGACGGCCAGGATAATCCGGATGCGGCCTGGTACTACCCAGACCCCAAGCCGGCCGCCCGCAAGATCAAGGGCTACGTGGCCTTCTGGCGCGGCGTGGAAGTCGAGAAGTAAGAACCAGCTCTGCGGAAGTTGAGCCGGCATGCGCGCCGTCCGGAGCACAAGTTTCACGCTGCGGAACGGAGCTTCCCTTGGTTCAATCCGTGTTCCCATTGACCCTGCCAGACCTCGCATCTGCTTACGCCGATTGTTGATCGGACGACTGATTCCGCCGGTAAAACCCAGCACGAATACTGTTGGAGGCTCGATGGGTTTGCGATCCACCTTTTGTTTTGCCTCGCTCGCTTTCGTGCTGAGCGGTTGCGCGCACACAGCCATTCCGGTCGTGCCAGTTGCTCCAACCCTGTCTGGCGATGCGGCGCATCCGGGGCAAACTGCGGGTTGGGTGGATACCCAGCTCTACTTTGGTCTGGGTCGTGCGGACCAGCCGGAGCAGCAGGGAATCGACGAAGCTGCGTGGCGCGCGTTTCTGGACAAGGAGGTCACGCCACGCTTCCCATCGGGCCTGAGCGTGGTGGACGTGTACGGGCAGTGGCAAGGCACAAAGGACCCGACTCCCCAGCGGTTACGTTCCAAGCTGCTGATCATCGACTACCCGGATACGCAGGAGAACCGCGAGAAGGTGGAGGCGATTCGCTCGGCCTGGAAGCGCCAAACCGGGCAGCTTTCAGTCTTGCGCATCACCAAGCCAGCCGACGTATCGTTCTGAAAAAGAACCGGGCGGGGGCGACAAACGCCGCCCGCCCGCTTCCCGGGACGGAGCCGATGACCGCTTGACAAGGGCTATTTCAAGGATTGCACGTACATGCTGCCAGGATTCGCAATCGCGTAGGGCGAGCCAGGGGCTTCCGTGATGCTGGTTGGGGTGACCGTATAGACCCAGAGTTTTCCGCCCTTTGCATCACTTCCCAGCGCGTATAGGTGGTTTTCGTTATCCCACAAGACCGAGCCAATACCGCTCCCGGCCAGGAGGTTCTTGTAGGGCGTAGCCGGACTTCCACCATTGAAGTGGAAAAGGACAACACCAGTCGATCCGGCGGCAGCGAGGAGTTTGCCGGACGGGGCCATTCTCAGCGCAGCGCAGTCGAGGCAAGAGGTATTTGAGCCATCGCTCCCGGTCGGCAAGGTGGCCATGGTCTTATAGGTGTTGGTTGTGGTGAGGTTTCCTTTTGCGTCGGCCGTATAAGTCGCGATGACTGCTGGTCCGTATTGCACACCGTTGTTGTCGACCGCAAAGTACGTGATGGCCGCGTGATTGGTCGGGTCCGTCGCCATCGCGATGGGACAGTAGTATCCCGCAGTGGGCCCGCTCGGATCGGATGCATTGACAGGGGCAGCAGGAATCGAAACACCCGCCTTGGCGGTAACCAGTTCTCCACTGCTTAAGCGCTGGAAGGCGGTGATTTCGGGTGTCGCGCCATTTCCGAAGGGATATTCGCAGACGACTGAGTATGCGAACTCATTGTTTCCCAGAATATTCAGCTGCGGACCACCGTTGAAAATCCCGTCAGTCTCTCCCAGATAGGTCAGCTTCCCGGTTGTGTCGTTGATCTTGAACGACTGGAAGCTCGAGTAGCAACCAAATTCACCGGGGATTCCCGCGTTATACAGATCCTGGCCGGAGTGGTCGATTCGCAATCCCTGCCCATTCCAAGTGACCATCGGACAGGTAGGGTCGGGCCAGTATGTCTGGGGGTTGGTAGAGGCAACCTTCTTGAGCGCGCCATTTGCAGCCATCGACAACGAGTCAATGGTCACGCTGTTCGGCTCAAAGCCAAACAGGAAATGGCCGTTGGCCCCGGAGAGCGAAATATTGAAGTTGAACGGGGAGCCGGGGACCGCTGTCAGCTTTCCGTTGGATACGGCGGAGAAAGCCAGGGTTTGGCTCCCGCTTCCAACGTAGACATGCGCAACGGGGGTGGAGGCTGTTTCGGGTGTGAATTCATCGGTTTGTGCTTCGGAGGTCTGGGCGAGGGCCCATCCTGTGGATAAAACGGCAACCAGGCAAAAGGTGAATCGAATCGAGCGCATCCTATGTATATCCCCTTCTCGAACGCTCTATATCAAGGCGGGGGAAGCTCTTGTACGAGGCGATTTCATAGTACGCCTGCAACTGGGTATTCCACAAGAACAACTGCAATGGCGCCGTCGATCGGTTGGTGCCCGGGCGATTTGGGCGCGCCGTCGATTCGCCAGCGCGCCTTGAACTTAGACAAGGCTACCCCGGGCCCTGAGTGCCGCCAAGGGGCGTTTAGTATGCCTGCAATTGATCGAGAGGAAGGCGAACGCGGAAACAAGTATTTCCGGGGTCGGAGCGGACGCTCAGGTGGCCGCGATGCTTCCGCACGATGCGCATGGCGTTGTCCAAACCGAGGCCCAGTCCCTGGCCGGGGGGCTTGGTGGTGAAGAAAGGTTCGAAGATGCGGTCCTGCAACTCGGCGCGGATGCCTGGGCCGGAATCCCAGATTTCGACCAGGATCATATCGGCTTCCAGACTCGCCTTGATGCGCAACTCGCCGCTTCCGTCCGGGTCCTTCACTTCGGCGATCGCCTCCAGAGCGTTTTCGATCAGCGCGGTCCAGACCTGGTTCAACTCACTCCCATAAGCACTGATTTTAGGGAGGTTGGGGGCATACTCGCGGGTCACGCTCACCCTGCCGATGCGCGACTGCAGCATCTGCAGGGTGGCATCGAGCCCGGCGGGCACATCGACCTCGAGGATCGGCGCGCGATCCATGTAGGCGTAGGCCTTCACCGCGCTGATGAGGTCGAAGATGCGCGCTGTCGAGTTGACCAGGGTTTCAACGGACCGGGACGAGCGCAGGTACCGGGTAAAGAACCCTAGCATGACGCGGGTTTCGATCGGACCGAGGAATAAGGCAAGCTCTTCCAAGTCCTTGACCGTGACCGACTGCTCACTGAGTTGCGCGGCAATCTCCCATGGCTCGGGACAGTCGATGGCTGTGAGCCAACTGCGGATGGTCTCCTCGCGCGCGATAACGTTTGCCGCGCGCTGGTCATCCGGAAGGGCCGGGCGTTGGAAGATGTTGTCTTCCCATGCCTCAATTGCGCTGGCCTGCTCTTCGCTCAGACAGAGGTTCACAATCTGGAAGCGATTCTGGCGGTTGGCGCGCAGTTCGCCCACCAGGCTGGAAGCGGCGCGCTGGGCGGCGGAGGCTGGATTGTTGAGTTCGTGGGCCAGGTTTCCGGCCAGCTTGCCCAGGGCGGTGAGCTTTTCTGCCTGCTGCTCGATGCGGGTCACCTCGCGGACTCGATCGAGGAGGGTAGAAACGACGCGCTGCGTCATGGAGGGAATGGCTTCCAGCATCTCCGGGAACAGGGCTTTGTGAATCAGGAGACCCCAAAGGTCGGAGATGGCAAAGCCCTGGCCTCCGGAGACCTTCATGCGCGAGAAGGGAAGCAGGCCGGTCATCTGGCCCGTGCGGCCGATGAACAGGGCCATGGGACCATTGTGCTGGCGGCGGACATGGATCTCTCCCTTGAGAATGAGGACCATGTGTTCGGCGGGAGCATTCTCTTCGTAAAGGACTTCGCCCGCCTTGGCCACGACTTCCTTCCCGTGGCGGGCGAGCCAGAGCCGGTCTTCAAAGGGAAGGCCATGAAGGGGGCCAATATGATCGAGAGCGTCTGCAATATCTTCGACAGGAGTGAGAGCAAGAGGGGCGATAACGGCGGGGGAAAGCATCCGGGACCTCCGGGTGTGCCCCTTCAGGATAGACGATGAGATCGCCGGGAGTTTCAACAGCCGGAATGCGGCGGCGTGAGGTTGAGGCCGGACGCTTGCTCTGAGTTGGATATAGGAACGGCCTGGCGGAGTGGGCCTCCGCCAGGTCGGACACGAAGGTTCGCGCAACCGAGGTCTCTGGCCGCTCGATTTGGTTCCTTGAGGTCTGTGCTTTCCCACCAACTCGCCCGAAACATTCGAACGGATGGGGCACGGAGCTGATACCTATTCATGCGGCCAGAGGCCTAGTGGCCCATCAGATGGTCCATGGCGCGCTCATAGCCCCAACGGAAGCCTTCCCGGTACTCTTCCCGGAATTGCTCAGGAACCCTGGGGTTGCGGTACTCGTCACGATTGTTGGGATCGGGGCGCCGATGGTTGTCCGCGTCCCGGCGAGCGCCTTCCATTCCGTCGTGGAAGCCCTGGCGCTGCATCTCGCTGAACTGTCCGGGGGCCATATCCCAAGGGCTATTTTCCTGAGCGCCGTAGGCCTGCGAAATGGTCTGAGAATAGCCGCGGCGGAAGCCTTCCCGGTAGTCTTCCACGAACGCGGGTGGAACACTGGGATTGCGGTACTCATCCCGATTGTCAGGGTCCGGACGGCGGTGGTTTTCCATATCCCGTTGCGCACCCATCACACCTTCCTGGAAGCCGCGGCGCTGAATTTCGCTGAATCTTCCCGGAATGCCGGTCCAGCCAAAGGCGGGTCCAAAGTTGGGCTGGCCCACGTTGGGCGGTGGGGGCGGCGGTGCGCCGTTCATGCGGTTGATGGCCGACATGTAGCCGCGCCGAAAGGCTTCGCGGTATTGCTCGCGGATTTCGGGTGGGAAATTTGCGTTGCGATATTCGTCGCGGTTGTTCACGTCGGGGGCGCGATGGTTATCCATGTCCTTGTGAGCGCCTTCGATTCCATCATGGAAGCCACGGCGCTGGATCTCATTGAATTCCTGCGGCGGCTGGTCCCAGCCGCGTTCCTGGATGCCGGCAGGCATGGGGGAGGAAACGGGTACGGCGGGCGCTTGCAGGGAGAAAAAGCCTGCTGCGAAAAGACATGCGACCACAGGGAGGGCAAGACGTTTAATGCTCATCAATTCAAATCTCCTTTCGATTGAGAAGCCGACACAGGATACCACCGGCCCAGGTAAAAGCGGCAACGGACCAGAAAGCCCTTCATTTTCAGGAACCTGGTGCCGGCCAACAGAGTTGCGAATTAAGTCCCGGCGTGGTCAAACTGGTTGCTGTTTGTTCCGATTCCAAGGAATGGCGCCGGCCAGTGCGAGGACAATGATCGCCGGCTCGATGGCCTGGCGATAATCCATGAGCGGATTGGTGATGTAGTAGGCCAGGGGGAACGCGGTGATCAGGATGATGTAGGGCAAGGCCGCGGAGAGGTTGTGCTTGGTCAAGCGGATTGCGCCACGCATCATGAGGAATGTCACGCTAGCCAGGTAAAAGACCAGCGGCGGCTCGGTGGGCTGGTCGCGCAATTCCTTGGCGGAAAAACTCCAGTAGCCGGTCCAGTAGTAGAGAATGCGGCGCAGAGTCTTCAGAACCAGGAAGGTGTCGTGGCGATGCAGGTGGAAGTCGGCCAGGGACAAAGCGCGCTTTTCCGCCATATAAGCCGGTTCGCCCAGCGACAGGAACTTACGCATCTCAGCCGCATCCGTCGACGGGTAGGGGCGTTTTTCGGCACTGGGGGGAGAGCTGTCGTCGAATGGCGCGTTGCCGAAGTTGTCGACATAAATCTCGAGCCACAAGTTATCGCGGACCGGGCAAACAACACCGAGAGCGCGGACATTGCGGATGGTCCAGGGTGTGATGACAACGAGGACCCCGAAGCAGGCGAGGATGCATTGGAGGACCCAATGTGACCCGCGCTTACGCGCCTGGTAAAGCGCCAAGAGCAGCAGGAAAGGAAACGTTGCAAGCGTGGTGGTGTTGGACAGAGCGGTGAGTCCGACCAGCGTGCCCCAGCCTAACCAATGCAACAGGCTACCCGAGTGGTGGATCCGCTGAGCCATGCAGAAGCATGTGGTGAACAGCAGGCCGGTCAGCGCATATTCCCAGGTGCGGGCTGCGGAAAAGTAGATGGCAAACGGGTAGAGGGCCCAAACCCACGCGGCATACCGGGCTTTGCGTGCTCCCAGGGAATACATCGCGCTGAAGTAGATCGGAATGCAGGTGAGGGCGGAGAACAACGCATTGAGTGCGAGGGAGACGAACGCCGAGGTGAGCGAGTAAATACCGAAGATGCGAAAGATGAGAGCCAGCAGGGCGGGGTAGAGCGGAGGTTCGAGCGCGGTGGGTCCGCTCCATGGATAGTAGGGCGAGCTGTATCCATGGCCGCTGGCAAGAGCGCGGGCGATCCAGCCCATCTCCCAGCCGAAGCGCTCGAAGAACTTGTCCGCATCGGGCAGATCGCGATACGTGAAGATCACCACGATAAGACGGATGGCGAAGGCCGCCGCAACGGCGAGCGAAACAAAGCGACGCGCGGACGTCTCTTTTTGCCGGACCGAAATGGGATGGGACGCGGACGCCATCAAAGGCCTTCTTGCGCGTGGGATTTGCTTTCCCGATTGGAACACATGGGTGGGCTGTCGATGCGAGTTGAGTGCTATGATGGGTCGGTTTGAAGAATCGATTGAGGAGTTGCTCGTGTTGAAAACCTTTTCAGCGGTGGTGCTCATGCTGATTGCGCCTTTACTCGGAATGGCCCAGGGAGTGTCCGTCCATTTCGATGCAGGAACCAAGGTATTCCGGCTCGATGGAGGCAATGCGTCCTATGTCTTCGGCGTGAACGCCCGCGGCGAGCTGCAACAGCTTTACTGGGGCGGCCGGCTCGGGGCATCGGACACGTTTCCCCAGGCCAAGCCTGTGCCGGAGTGGTCCTCTTTCGATTCGTCCTATACGAATACGCCGCAGGAATATGCCGGCTGGGGCGCGGGATTGTTCAATGAACCCGCACTCAAGGTCACGTTTGCCGACGGCAATCGCGACCTGGTGTTGCACTACGAGAGCCATAGCGAGACGGCGCGCGGTTTGGATGTTGTGCTGAAGGATATTTCGCGGCCGATCTATGTCACATTGCATTACGCGATGGATGCCAAGAGCGGCATTGTGGCACGCTCGGCCACGATCGAGAACCGCGGAACCGAAGCAGCAACCGTGGAACAGGCAGCCGCCGCTGCGTGGGCGCTGCCGGCGGGTCACTACACGCTGAATTACCTGACTGGACGCTGGGCCGGGGAGTGGACGCTGACGCAAGAGACGGTACACCCCGGGGCGCGGGTGTTGGAGAGCCGGCGAGGCACGACTGGCCACCAGGCGAATCCATGGTTCGCGTTGCAGACCGGCGATGCGAATGAGGATCACGGCGATGTTTGGTTCGGAGCGCTCGGTTGGAGCGGTTCTTGGCGCATTACGGTGGAGCAGGACCAGGTGGACCAGGTACGCGTGACGGGCGGCTTCAATCCTTTCGACTTCGGCTATGTCTTGAAGCCGGGAGAAAAGCTGGAGACGCCGGTGTTCTATGGCGGCTATTCGGCGCATGGGCTGGGCGGTGCATCGCGGCTGTTGCATAGTTACGAGCTCGAACACATTTTGCCGCGGACTCAGGAGACAGTCGGACAGGCTCTACCCAAGCCCAGGCCGGTGATCTACAACTCCTGGGAAGCGACGGAGTTCAGGGTGAGCGAAGCGGGCCAGATTGCCCTGGCGGAGAAGGCAGCAGCCCTGGGCATCGACCGCTTCGTGATGGACGATGGCTGGTTTGGACAGCGCAAAATCGACAACGCAGGGCTGGGCGACTGGTATGTGAACAAAGACAAGTTCCCCAATGGCCTCAAGCCGCTCGTAGACAAGGTCCATCAACTCGGGATGAGTTTTGGGCTTTGGGTTGAACCGGAGATGGTGAATCCGGACTCGGACCTGTACCGCGCGCATCCCGACTGGGTGCTTCATTTCCCTGGACGTCCTGAATCGCAGCAGAGGAACCAGCTGGTGTTGAATCTTGCCCGCACCGATGTGCGCGACTATCTGCTGGGATTTTTAGACAAGCTCTTGAGCGACAACGATATCGCTTTTCTGAAGTGGGACTACAACCGCAACTGGAGCGAGCCGGGCTGGGACCAGCTGCCGCCGGCCGAACAGAAGAAGGTGTATGTTGCGTTTACCGAGAACCTCTATTGGGTTCTGAGCGAGCTGCGCAAGAAGCATCCGAATGTGGAGATCGAAAGCTGCTCCGGTGGCGGCGGACGCGTGGATCTGGGCATTCTGCGCTATACCGACGAGGTTTGGCCCTCCGATAACACGGATCCGTTCGATCGGATCAGCCAGCAGGACGGCTTCAGCTATGCGTACACGCCGCAGGTGATGATGGCCTGGGTGACAGACTCGCCTCACTGGCTGAACAAGCGGACCACGTCGCTCAGCTACCGGATGCTCAGTTCGATGCAGGGATCGCTCGGCATCGGCGCCAACATCGGCAACTGGACGCCGGAAGAGAATGCGCTGGTCAAGCGGCTGATCGCGGCCTATCACCAGGTGCAGCCAACCATTGTGCAAGGGGACCTTTACCGGTTGATCTCCCCGCGCGATGGCAGCGAGTTTTCCGCGACGGAGACGGTCAAGCAGGACAAGGGCCAGGCCGTAGTCTTCGCGTTGATCCACTCCACGCAGAAGGGGCGCGTGTTTCCCCGGCTCAAGTTGAAGGGCTTGGACCCGGCGGCGGAGTACGCGCTCGCTCCGATTGAAGGCAAAGTGGCGCCGGGAACACCGGCAGTGGCCAGCGGAGCATGGTGGATGAACCACGGGCTGGACTTTGGGGAGGACTTCCGCGGAGATTTTCAGGCTGCCGCAGTGCGGCTGGATAAGAAATAGAGCTGCCGAATGCGCAGGCTTCGGCAAGCTTTTCTCAGCCCAGCCCCAGGAAGATTGCCAGCGCACGATTGACTGCCGTCAGGGTGATTGATTCCAGCTTACCGAACGGGTCGCCGGCCTTTTCGCGGGGGATGGTGTGCGCCTTGTCTACCATGATCTGGGAGGGGGTAAGAAGGCCGTTCTTTTTGGTTGGGGCCGCGGAGATGCGGAAGGTCTGGATGGGACGAAGCTCGCTGGTGATGGGCAGAACGGTCACCGAGGGATGCTTTTGGAACAGGTCCGCCTGAATCACCAGGGCGGGCCGCGGTTTGCCGTACGCTCCGGCCAGTACCAAAGGAATCAGATCGCCGCGCTTCATACCCATCCATCCGTATCCGCGGCCTCTGCAATCCAGGCCAGAGTCTCCGCTTCCAGCGGGTCTGCCACGAGCGACAGGCACTCCCGCTCACACTTCTGACGAAAGCTCTCCGACCGGGTGTCGGGAAGCCAGAGCTGGACGGGTTTCAGTCCCTCAGCGCGTAACTGCTCCCGGTGCTTGCGAACCCGTTCTGTGACGGCGGACCTCATAGCGAGCTCCTTGTTTCATGGAACGTTTTAAACTTCATCAGCGTTCCATGCAACCTTGTTCTCCGAGCTGCCCGTTGGTCCTGGGGAGGGTCTCCATATCGGTATATGCGGCACCACGATCTTCCAACAAGGTTTCTCCCGCAACGATCTCCAAGGGAAGAACTTCCGAACAAACGGAAATCCAATCACTAAGCGATTTCTTACTTACGAGGCAAATGTAAGTTTAGAAGCACGAAACGCCGGACTGCTTGGAGCTGTCCGGCGTTTTCTTGTTGAGAATGCAATTATCGCGATTTGCGGACTTGCTCCACTGTGACGGGATCGAGGAAGGGCATCGCGGCGCGCAGTTCCTTGCCGACGATTTCGATGGGGTGCTTGGCTTCCTTTTTACGGAAGGCTTCGAACTTCTTGCGGCCAGTGCTCTGGTCTTTCAGGAAGGTCTTGGCGAACTTTCCGTTTTGAATTTCGGTGAGGATCTGCTTCATTGCCTTGCGGCTTTCCTCGTTGATCACGCGTGGGCCGCTTACGTAGTCGCCCCACTCGGCAGTGTCCGAAATGCTGTAGCGCATGTAGGCCAGGCCGCCGCGATAGATGAGATCGACGATGAGTTTCAGCTCGTGCAGGACTTCGAAGTAGGCGCTCTCGGGCTGGTAGCCGGCTTCCACGAGTGTCTCGAATCCGCATTTGATGAGGGCGCTTACACCGCCGCACAGCACAGCCTGCTCGCCGAAGAGGTCGGTCTCGGTTTCTTCCTTGAACGTGGTTTCAAGCACTCCGGCCCGGGTGCAGCCAATCCCTTTGAGATAGCTGAGATTGAGAGCATGGGCGTTGCCGGTTGCGTCCTGATGGATGGCGATGAGCCCGGGGACGCCGCCACCTTCGGTGAAGACTTCGCGGACACGATGGCCGGGAGCCTTGGGAGCAGCCAGGCCCACATCGATGTTCTTTGCGGGGATGATGGTCTTGAAGTGAATGTTGAAGCCGTGCGCGAACAGAAGGAGTGCGCCTGGTTTCAGGTTGGGTCCGATCTCTTCGGCATAGAGCTTGGCCTGGGTCTGGTCGGGCGTGAGGATCATCACGACATCGGCCCACTTGGCGGCCTTTGCGGAGGTTGTGACTTCGAGGCCGGCCTTTTTGGCCTTGGCGCGAGATTTGGAGGTGGTGGCGAGGCCAACCTTTACATGCACCCCAGAATCTTTCAAGCTCAAGGCATGGGCATGCCCCTGCGAACCGTAGCCGATGATGGCTACTTTTTTGGCCTGGATCAGGGATAGGTCGGCGTCGTGATCATAGTAGGTCTTTGCCATGGGTGTCTCTTTTTCCTTTGCTTAGATCATGATACTGATTGGGGCCTTTGGGTGCTCGCCCGAAGCTCTTTTCTGGATGCGGCTTTGGGAGCAACCGCCGGTTGTTCGACTCCGGCCGCCATGAGGCCCTCCGCCCCTGATGAACACGGCTGGTTGAGGTCCGAGGTTTCCCACCCTTCCGCAAAGGGCGCGGAAGGATGGGGCATGGGGCGTTTGCGGTTTTGCCGGCGTGGTGTTCATGCCGTTCAACTTGCTACGCAAGGCGAGTTGCTTGGGGTGACAATTTGCAACTTCAGCGCCGCACAGAATGATAAGGATCCAGCGCGGTGCGGCGGATGGGCGTGGGCGCTTACTCCGGCTCGATGGGCACGTGTTCGTCTGTCCCCGACAGGGAATCGACCGCGAGCGGAGCCGCCTCTTCCGTCACGGCTCCCATGGCCTTGAGGACACTGGAAGTGTGGCGACCGCGGCGCATGGTCATTTTTCCGCTGCGGCAGATTTCCAGGATGCGGCCATCGTCTTCACGCAGGACCTCAATGAGGCCTTCGATCTTGCTTTCGACGCCGGTCATCTCGATCATGAGCGACTCCGAGGTGAGATCGACGATACGGGCGCGGAAGACTTCTACCAGGTCGAAGATCTGGGATCGGTTGGCGGGCGTAGCGGCTATCTTGATCAGCGCCAGCTCGCGCGTGACAGCCGGATCCTTGGCGATGTCGTCGACGTCGACGACGTTCTCCAACTTGAACAAGCTGGCGCGGATGCGATGGCCAGCCTCGGCAGAGGCTTCGCAGACCAACGTAAGCCGGGATAGGCCGATCCTTTCGCTGCGGCCCACAGTCAGCGAGTTGATGTTGATGTTCAACCGCCGGAACAACGAGGCGACACGGGTGAGGACGCCCGGCAAGTCTTCGACGTAAGCAACGAACGTATGCAGCATAACGAGCCTCTAGCTTCTAGCGTTCAGCGGCCAGCTTCTACCAACCAGCTTTTGCACGCCACTGGATCTTTTTGATCGACGGCGGGAAAGCTGGAAGCTCAAAGCCGATAGCTGAGAGCTGAATTAAACATCTTCCGGCAATTCCAGCAGCGGGTCTTTGCCGGGTCGCAGGATCATTTCGTGGAGCGCGGAGCCGGCAGGGATCATCGGGTACACCGACTCTTCCTTTTCGACCAGGAAGTTGAGCAGAAACGTACCCGGCGAGGTACGCGCTTCGGCGACGGCCGCTTCCACTTCGGCCCGGGTGTGCACGGCGCGGCCTTC
>Ga0302320_10008002_pt1 | contig 23125 bp, 18 predicted proteins | sample Bog_T0_3_FD_202130 | JGI IMG/M metagenome (GOLD analysis project Ga0302320, IMG submission 202130) | Peat permafrost microbial communities from Stordalen Mire near Abisko, Sweden - Bog_T0_3 | ecosystem: Environmental > Terrestrial > Soil > Wetlands > Peat | place: Sweden: Abisko, Stordalen Mire... | reverse complement strand
CGGCCCCGTGAACAGGATGCCGCGCTCCTGCAGCCCGTTCAGCGAATAGGTTGTCGTGACTCCCTGGCGGTCTGAAATCAGCGCGCCCGTAGGACGCTGCGGAATCTCTCCCTGATAGGGGATATAGCCGTCGAAGAGCGCATTCATCACGATGGTGCCGCGGGTGTCGGTCAGCATCTCGCTGCGCAGGCCGATAATGCCCCGGCTGGGCACGCGAAATTCCATGCGCACGCGGCCCGAGCCGTGATTGTGCATCTTGGTCATCTCCCCCTTGCGCGGTCCCAGCTTCTCGATCACCACGCCGGTGTAGGCTTCGGGCACGTCGATGGTCAGATGCTCCACCGGTTCCATGCGCACGCCATCCACCGTCTTGGTGACGATTTCCGGCCGTCCAGCGGAGAGCTCGAAGCCCTCCCGGCGCATCATTTCAATCAGAATCGCGAGTTGCAGTTCGCCGCGGCCCAGCACCTTGAAGGTGTCCGGCGCGCCGGTATCTTCCACGCGAATGCTGACGTTGGTCAGCAGTTCCTTTTCCAGCCGTTCGCGCAGGTTGCGGCTGGTCACGTACTGGCCTTCGCGTCCCGCGAACGGCGAATTGTTTACGCTGAACTGAATGGCAATGGTCGGTTCATCAATAACAATAAGCGGCAGCGGCGACGGGTTCTCGACAGAGGTGATGGTCTCGCCGATGGTGATGCCCTCCACGCCAGCCACGGCCACAATGTCGCCCATCGCGGTCTCGGTGGTCTCCGTCCGTTTCAGGCCGGAGAAGGTGAACAGCTTGGTAATCCGCGTCTTTTGCAGGGTGCCGTCGCGCTTGGAAATGGTCACGTCGTCGCCGGCGTGCAGCGTCCCCTGGAAGACGCGGCAAATGGCGATGCGCCCAAAATACTCCGAGTAGTCGAGATTGGTGACCAGAATCTGCAGCGTTCCGGCCTCGTTGCCGGTGGCCGGCGGGATGGTCGAGACAATGGCCTCGAACAATGGTTGCAGGTCCACGCCGGGGGTGGCTAAATCGGTGGTCGCAGTGCCCAGCTTGGCCACCGCATAGAGCACAGGGAAGTCCAGTTGGCTTTCGTCCGCATCCAGATCGATGAACAGATCGTAAATTTCGTTCAGCACTTCCTGCGGCCGCGCGTCGGGCCGGTCAATCTTGTTGATCACCACGATCGGCAGCAGCTTGGCTTCCAGAGCCTTGGCCAGCACATAGCGCGTCTGCGGCAGCGGGCCCTCGGCCGCATCCACCAGCAGCATCACGCCGTCCACCATCTTCAGCGCGCGTTCCACCTCGCCGCCAAAATCGGCGTGCCCCGGGGTGTCCACGATGTTGATTTTGCCGCCCTCGAAAACGATTGCGGTGTTCTTGGCCAGGATGGTGATGCCCCGCTCCCGCTCCAGCTCGTTCGAGTCCATCACCCGCTCGGCCACCTGCTCATTGGCGCGGAATGTCCCCGACTGCCGCAGCATGGCGTCTACAAGGGTTGTCTTGCCGTGGTCAACATGGGCAATGATGGCGATATTGCGTATCGTCTGGGTCACAGTTACGGTTTTCCTTCTCTCGGGTTTGGCCACACGAGGCCATAGGGTTAGGGGAACAAAATAAGACGACTCACCGCACACTGCGGCACTTTCTATTCTATCAGCAGCGTGAAAAGCAGGCTGTTGAGCGGTTCGTTCCGCTCCGGCGACCCGCAACGCGCCTGCTGAAATTGCGCGCCAACCGGCCCGTATCTCGCCTTCGCACCCGCAATTCCGGCTCCGCATTTCCATTCCCCAGGCCCAAGCCGAGCGAGTACACTTTCACCCAAATGAGAATCGCTCCCGCTTCCCTCGCCGTCGCTCTCCGCCGCCGCTTCTTCGCCGCGCTCCTGCCCCTCTGCGCCCTGGCACTGCTCATCGCCGCCCCTGCCCCGGCGCAAGCCGCGGCCAAGGTAGGCCCCCTGCTCCTTTACGCCATCGACGTCGAAGGCGGCCAGGCCACGCTGCTGGTGGCTCCTTCCGGCCAATCGCTGCTCATCGACACTGGCTGGCCCGGCAACCAGGGCCGCGACGCCCAGCGCATCCTGGCCGCGATGCACGACGCCGGCATCGCCCGCCTCGATCACGTGCTCATTACCCACTTCCACACCGATCACGTGGGCGGCGTGCCGGAGCTGGTCAAGCGCGTCCCGGTCGGCGAGTTCCTCGACCACGGCCTCAACCGCGAAGACTCCGACATCACCCGCCGCGACTTCGCCGCCTACCTCAAGGCCATCGAGGGCCACGCCCGTCGCATCGTCCACCCCGGCGACACCATCGACCTTCCCGGCCTCAGCACCATCGTTCTCACCGCCGACGGCGAGCACATCGCTGACCTTCCCGGCATCCAGCCCGTTCCCAACCCGTATTGCGCCTCCGAGCCCAAATGGGATCTGGACGAAACCGAGAATCCCCGTTCGGCCGGCGTCCTGGTCACCTTCGGCAAGTTCAAGTTTCTCGATCTCGGCGACCTGACCAAGGCCAAGGAAATCCCGCTGGTCTGCCCGGCGAATCTCATCGGCGCGGTGGACCTCTACCTGGTCGACCATCACGGATTCAACCTCTCCAACGCGCGCGCCTTCGTGGACGCCATTCGCCCCCGCGTGGCCATCATGGACAACGGCGCGCACAAGGCCGGCAGTCCCGAGGCCTGGCAGACCATCCACGAAAGCCCCGGCCTCGAAGACCTGTGGCAGCTTCACACCGCCGAGGACTCCGACACCGCCCACAACAGCCCCGCCACCCTGACTGCGAATCCAAAAGGCGACCCCGCGGACGGGGCCTGGCTCAAAGTCGCCGCCCAGCCCGACGGCAGCTTCTCGGTGACCAACAGCCGCACCGGCCAAACAAAGGAGTATCCGCGCAAATAGAAGCAAAACCGCGGCTTTTGGGCGAGAACCTGATTCCGCCGGGCTTTCCCGGACGGCTGCGTGGTAACTTCCGGGTTGGCGACGATCCAACCGGGATCGAGATTGACGGATGATGCGAGTAATCAACACAATTACGATGGCCCTCTGAAATCGTGGATTTGAGGTTCTGAAAGATGAACAGTACGCTCCCAGATGTTGTACCCCCGCTTTCACGTGTGAAGGTTGTTAAGGTGACCAGCGAGGAGCCAGATTGGTTCGGCTACGAGGGTCGAGTCTTTCGGATCGGCTACTACAGCCGAAACGATGGTCTCGATTGCGTTTGGCTCGTCGATGATGAGGGTCAGTATCTAGAATCGGTCGATCAGGCGATGATCCGAACCCACTTCGAGATACTGCAACGGAGCGAGGAGTCGGATTTGTTTGGGATCGATAGGCCCGTCATCGGGCCGCTGCGGATGCTTGCGAACGAATAACCGACTATCCGGAAGTTTTAGCACCGTTCCACTGCGCATTCATCCGGCAGGATCGAATCCCGATCTGCCCAGCCATTGCGCCGCGGTGAGTTGATGCGGTTGGCGTGAAGCAAATAAGCCCGTCCTCCCGAAGCGGCGAACAACGAAACCGCTCGCGCCTCTCGCGCTTTACAATGGCAGACGCAACCGGAACGCGACCGTCCAGCGCTCCGAAGTTGGAGGAGGCACGAATGTCCGCATCACGCAGGGAGTTTCTCGCCGGGTTGGCAACAGCCGGCGCATTCGCAGCCGTGCCGCGTCCGGCGCACGCCGCCCCGAGCTGCCCCTTCCGTCTCTCCGTCATCAACGACGAAATCTCTCAGGACTTCGACCACGCCTGCTCGGTTGCCGCTCACGACTTCGGCCTCCAGTGGATTGAGCTGCGGAGCATGTGGGACAAGAATGTCTCCGAGCTGGACGCGGACGGCGTCGCCAAAGCGCGCGGAATTCTCGCGAAGTACAACCTGCGCGTCACCGACATTGCCAGCCCGCTGTTCAAGGCCGACTGGCCGGGCGCGCCGCAATCCAAGGAAAGCCCCCGCCGCGACCAGTTCCACGCCGACTTTGACTTCAAGCAGCAGGACGCGCTGCTGCTGCGCTGCATCGGGCTGGCCAAAGCCTTTGAGACCGACCGCATCCGGTGCTTTGACTTCTGGCGTCTCGACGACCAGAAGCCCTACCGCGAGGCCATCAACCAGAAACTCCGCGAAGCCGCCAGCACCTGCGCCAAGAGCAACCTGATCCTGCTGCTCGAAAACGAGATGGCCTGCAACACGGCCACCGGCGAAGAGGCCGCCGAGACGCTCAAAGCGGTCCCCGAGCCCAACTTCATGCTCAACTGGGATCCCGCCAACGCCGCGACTTTCGCCGGCAACACTCCTTACCCAGACGGCTACAACCTGCTGCCCAAGGGCCGCATCGGCCACTGCCACTCGAAGGATGTGGTCCGCAAGCCCGGTGGCAAATGGGAGTGGGCGCCGGTGGGTGCGGGAGTTGTCGATTGGGTGGGCCAGTTCCGCGCCCTGGAGCGCGATGGCTATCGCTTCGCCGTGAGCCTTGAAACCCACTGGCACGGCGCGGAGACGCCCGAAGCCTCAAGCCGCATCAGCATGAAAGGCTTGAAAGAAGCCCTGGCCAAAGCCGGAACCGGCTGCTGACCGCAACCCTCGACCAGACCTACAGCCCGCGTTTCCGCGTCTTCTAGTACAGTTCTTCAGGCGCATCGCAGGCTGGGTGCCCCATCCATTCCGCGCTTGTTGCGGAATGGGTGGGAAAGCACACACTTTCCTGGCGGTCTTTTTTGTTGAACTTGCACTTTTGCTTCTTGGTCCGGAACCGCACGGCCTCGGCCAGACCTACAGACCGCGTTTCCGCGTCTTCTCATACAGCTCTTCCAGCGCATCGCAGGCCGCGCGCACGCCGTCCTCGTGGCTCAGTTGCAGGGCCACGCTCTCTGCCCGCTGGGCAAGCCGCGGCTGGGCCAGCACGGCCTTCAGCCGCCGCGCTACCCGCATCGGCGTATAGTTGCCGCGCTGGATTGTCCGCGCCACCTTCAGCCGCCGCATCCGCCGGGCGTTGTCCGGCTGGTCGTGCGAATAGGGCATGATCAGCATCGGCTTGCCCGCGCGCAGGCATTGCGCTGTCGTTCCCACCCCGCCCTGGTGCACCACCATCTTCGAGCGGGAAAACAGGGCGGAATAAGGCGCGTATTCGGCCACGCAGATCGTCTCCGGCAGCTTCTGCCGCGGCCGGTTGCGCGGGTCGGCGCCGATCAGCAGCACCGCCCGTATCCCCAGCTTGATCGCCGCCCGAGCCGAAAACTCGTAGAACTTGCCCGCCGCCAGCACCGCCGCCGACCCCAGCGTGAACACCACAGGAGGCTCGCCGGCTGCCAGAAACGCCTCAAGATTCGCCGGCAGCCGCTGGTCGCCGGCGTCCGCGTCGTAGAAGCAGAATCCGGTAATCCGTGTATGCTCCGGCCAGTCCTTCTGCTCCACGCCCAGCAGCTTTGAGAACAGCGCCAGCACTAGCCAGGGCGAGTGCTTGGCGTCAAACAGCGGATTCGCGCCCCTGGGCAGTCCCAGTTCGCGGCGCAACTCGTAGATGGGCTCCGGCCACTTTCGGCTCACAAACCGCGCCAGCCTCCTGATCACCCGTCCCAGCCCCGGCACCGCCTTGTCGGCCCGCGCCAGCCTCGGATACATGGGCAGCACCGGAGGGTCGAAGGCCGAAAAAAACGAAAGTGGCGCCAGCACGTAACTAGCCCACGGGATCCCCGTCACCTCGGCCACCAGCGGCCCGGCATAATTCAGCTCGCCCAGCAGCAGCAGGTCCGCGCGCTCCGGTTTGGTCGCCGCGTCCAGCAGATCGGCATACGTCCCGCGCAGCGCCGGGAACAGGAAATCCCTAAGTCCGTGTTCGGTGCCCTTCTTCACGTCGTAGACCATCTCCACCAGGATGGTATTGGTGGGGTCGATGTCCGGCCGCACCGCATGGAACTCCAGGCCCAGCGGCACAATCTTCGGCTCGTACACCGCCGGCAGCGCCATCACCGGCACATGCCCCCGCCGCTTCAGTTCCAGAGCAATGGCGATCAGTGGATTGGTATCGCCAAACGTACCGATGTTCGAGAGCACAATGCGCAAGATGTCGTTCCCCTGGGCGCGATGGCCCGCCGCTATGAGGGTAATCCATCAGGGGCCGGGCTCGGCCCGACGCCCGGCCTTTTCCCGCCCGATGCAATGGCAATCTCCCCTCAATGGCGGAGTGTTATCCTTGCCGGGTTCGACACATTCGAGGAGATTTCCATGCCCAACCGGCGCGACCATCGCACTCCGACCTCTGCCTCCCTTGCCGCCGCCCTGCTCTGCGGCCTTTTGGCCGCACCGGCCTTTCTCTCTGCGCAGCAGCCATACAAGATCCTCGACCGCTGGAAGCTGGGCGGCGAAGGCGGCTGGGACTATCTGCTGGTCGATTCCGTCGCGCACCGGCTTTACCTGACCCGCGGTGCCCGCGTCGATGTTGTCGACACCGGAACCGGGAAGCCCGTCGGCAGCATTGCCGGCCTTCACGGCACGCACGGCATCGCCCTCGACACTTCCGGCAAGTTCGGCTACATCTCCGACGGCGGCGGCAACGCCGTGGTGGTCTTCGACCGCTCCACGCTGGCCACCGTGGCCACCATTCCGGCCGGAACCAACCCCGACGGTATTGTCTTCGAACCGGCCACGCAGACCGTCTGGGCCTTCAACGGCCGCAGCAAGGACGTCACGGTCATTGACACGGCCACGCGGAAGGTCGTCGCCACCATCCCCCTGCCCGGCAAGCCCGAGTTTCCCGCCGTCGACGGCCAAGGCGCGGTCTTCGACAACATTGAAGACAAGAGCGAGATCGTCCGCCTGGACGCCAAAGCCCTCAAACTCACCGCGACCTGGCCGCTCACCGGATGCGACGGTCCTAGCGGACTGGCGTTCGACGTTTCCGGCGCCCGCCTTTTTCCGGTCTGCGACGGCAAGAAGATGGCCGTGGTCGACTCGAACACCGGCAAGGTCCTGGCCAATCCGGCCATTGGCGACGGCCCTGACGCCGCCGGCTGGGACGCTGCTCACAAACTGGCCTTCGCGTCCAACGGCACGGGCACGCTCACCGTCATCGACGCCGCGGCTCTCGGCTACCCAGCAATCGAGAATTTGCCCACCCAGTTCGGCGCGCGGACCATGGCCTACGATGCCGCTGCCGACCGCATTTATCTGGTCACAGCCGAGTATGGCCCGCGCCCGGCTCCCACACCCGACAACCCGCGCCCCCGCCCAACCATAATCCCTGGTACTTTCGTTGTCCTGGTCGTCGGTCGCTAAAAAACGCTCAAAGGCGGGCGCACAACTCAAGCCTGAGTGCCCCGCCCTTGCTTTTCCCGCAATGCCAGGCTACAACCAACTGATCCCTAGCCCCTCGTCTCTGAAACCGCCATGAAAATCTTCCTCGGCATCCTCGCAGCCGTTCTCGTCGCCGCCTCCCTCTTCGCCGACTACAAATGGCGTCGCTGGATGGCCGCGCGCCGCCGCGACCGTCAATAGGCTCACAACTTTCCGGATTTCTCCCGTTACAATTGCACTTAGGGAGCCGTCCAATCGCCATGTCTCGTTTTTCTGCCCTTGCCCCACGCATCGACGTTCGCCGCCGGACCAGAGTCCTGCTGAGCCTGGCCGCCGCCGCGCTTGTTTTCGCCGCAGCTGTTCAGGCACACGCGCAGTTTGGCGCTCCGCCCACCACCCCGGTCCACGATACCTCCGCCCTCAAGCCGCCCGCCGGCGCCCGCGTGGCGCTGGTGGAGTTTGAAGACTTGGAGTGTCCCGACTGCGGCCGCGCCAACCCCCTGCTCAAAGAGGCCGCGGCCAAGTACAAGATTCCCTGGGTGCGCCACGACTTCCCGCTGCCCATGCACAACTGGAGCTTTGACGCGGCGGTCAACGCCCGCTGGTTTGACACCCGCTCGAAGGCCCTGGGCGACGAGTACCGCGACCAGGTCTTTGCCAACCAGGCCTCAATCGTCAGCCCCGACGCCTTGCGCCTGTTCACCGCGAAGTTCGCTCAGAGCCACGGCGTCGCCCTGCCCTTCGCCATCGACCCCCAGGGCAAGCTGGCCGCCGAGGTCAAGGCGGACTACGCGCTCGGCCAGCGGATCGGCATCGAGCACACCCCCACCATCTGGGTGGTCACCGCCAACTCCAAGGGTGCGCCCTTCGTTGAGGTCCTCGACCGTAGCAAGCTTTACCAGATGATCGACCAGGCCTTTGCCGACACCACCGCCGCCAAACCCGCCCCGGTCAAGAAGGTCGCCGCAAAGTAACGGCTGTTCCGCCTCTTCAAACAAACCGGCGCATCCCCTCGCGGGATGCGCCGGTTTGTTCGTGGTCGGGTGCGATTCATGGGCAAGTTGCGGCGGTTCCCGGGTGCGACATTGGTGGAACCGCTCTACGGGCAAGGCCTCTGTACAAATACAGAATGATCGAGAGAACTCCGGAGTGGATGGTGAACCCGGAGAAGAGGCAGCAAGGGAAATGGCTGGCTATCCTTCTATGAATAGACGTTGAGACTCGTGCTCCCTGTTGTGGCAGCGGTTGTAACTCCCGTAGTGGAGGTGCCATATGCGCCTTGGAGCGCTTCGGTGGCCGGGTCGGAGCTGGTGGCCGACGATTGCAGGCTCAAGGCGCTTTGCAGGAGCGCAGTTGTCGGATCGGAAGAGGTCGAGGAAGAACTGCTGGCGTCGGAAAGATCGAGCAGATCGTTCACCCAGTTCTGCACCTGGACCATGGCCGCGTTGGCGTTTGTCATGGCCTGGGAGGGTGAACTCTTCATATCCGTCTGAACGGTGGCAAACGCCGATTGAGCCGTCGACAGGCTACCCGAACTGAGCGCAGTACCCAGTGCGGTCATATCCGTTGTGAGCTGCGTGGTGGAGGAGGAACTGCCGCTGATGTTGGTCAGACCCTGATTCAGTTGCTGATAGCTCGAGAATGCCGTCTGGGCCGCGGACAGATTTCCCGCTGCCAGGCTCTGTTGCAGGGTCTGCCAAGCTTGCTGCGTCTGGGTCAGGTTGCTCGAAGCGGAAACGTATTGCGAGAGGCTTCCAGCCGAGATAGCGCCAATCGACATTTTTCTACCTCATCTGGGAGGAAAAAGCCGTTCTTGTGGGTCTAGCTATCGGCAGACGAGGAAGAGATTTCAGCGGAATATCACACCATTCAATCACTAAAGTAATGGATTGGATTCTCCGGACGTGAGATCTGGCCGCGCCAAGAGGCTCTAGTCCCCGGTCTGAATTTGCACCAGGGCCGGCGCCTCGGCCTGTTGCGCGCCGGGCGAGATGGTTCTGATCTGCGGCGCGCGCCAGTGGTCGATGTAACTGATCCTGTGCACGCAGCCGATGGTGCAATTGGGCGCGCAACTCTTGGCCGTCAGAAACTCCCGCTTGACGTCGGCGGTTGTGTACTCGGCAATGGGGACGCCGGGGTACCCCCGCTGCTGGGAGCAGTAGTGCACCAGCCCGTTCTCGCAGATATACAGGTACCGCGATCCGGCCCGGCAGCGCCACTCGTTCGCCTGCCCCTCGGCAATCGCTGCTTGAAACTTGTCAAACCGCGAGTAGTTGGTCTTCCTCCTGTTGGTCATCTCGAAGTAGACCTTGGCTTCGCCCGGCAGCAGCGGCTTCAATTGCCCGCTGCCGTCGTGGATGATCCCGATGGTCGATTCAAAACCCAGTTCCAGGGCCCGCTTGCCGATGACCAGCGCATCGTTGGGGTTCTTGAAGCCCCCGCCGACGACTGAGTTGATGTTGACGTGGAATTCGGCGTATTCCGACAGCATCTGGAGCTTCTTGTCCAGCACCTTCAGGCTCTTTTTCGAGACCTCGTCCGGCTCCAGGTTGTCGATGGAAATCTGCATGTGGTCCAGGCCGGCCCGGTTCAGCCGCTCGATCCGCTCCACATTCAAGAGGTAGCCGTTGGTGATCATGCCGGCGATAGCCCCGGTGCGCCGCATCCGCCGGACGATGTCGTCCAGTTGCGGGTGGGTCAGGGGCTCGCCGCCGGACAGCCCGATCATGGCCGTCCCCAGCCGTCCGAGGTGGTCGATGCGCCGGACCATCTCGTCGAGCGGCACCGGCTCTGAAACCTTGTCGTACTCGTTGCAGTAGCCGCAGGAGAGGTTGCAGAAGCGGGCGGGGACAATCTGCGCCAGCACCGGGTGACCGGTGGAGGCCAATGCGCGGCCCACCATTTGCAACTCGCGCACTTTCCGCGTGGCCGCCTTCCAGCGTCCGCTCAGCGTCGATCTCCGGGGAATTGCCATCCTTTCCATTGAATCACACTCTGCCGATGAGCTTCCAAAGCGGTCACGAAAGGGGGCAGTTTTCGGAGATTTGGCGCAAAAAGAGGCGGTTTTTGGGCCGAAATCGACCTTTTCTGTTTACCGATAAGTTAATGGGGATGAGCATATAAGCTATTTATTATGTGTTACTTACAGGAAATCAAGGGGGCGGAAAAAGCCCTAGAACGGGTAGGGGGGGTGGGGGGTGCGGCCTTTTCCTTGGCCAACGAGGGATTTCGGCAGCCCTTCCTCCACCTATCAGTGTGCGCCCGCGGAGGGTAATTCTCTGCAAGCACCTGCCATCAGGCAGACTCAAGACCCGGGTGCGGCGGACCTAAAATCGGCTGTGCGGAGGCAAGATATTTGACACCCGCGGCGGCATTTGCGAGACTTGGAATTGCTGCCGGTTCAGCAGAGAACGCTGGACTTGTGTGAAGTGCCGAAGTGGCGGAATTGGCAGACGCGCGTGGTTCAGGTCCACGTACTCGCAAGGGTGTGGGGGTTCGAGTCCCTTCTTCGGCACCAGTCCTTTAAAATCAATCACTTAAAAAGCTCGTTACTATTTGTTACTACTTCTGGGTTTCCACTGGATATCGCTGGAAACCACTGAAAGTACCTCATTCCAATCCACTTAGCTTCCGTCTAACGAAGGAAGGAGCAAGGGCTTGGCTAATCGATCGGTTGTTCCCTATCTACGCACGAAAACAAGAAAATGTGGGCCTACCACAAGGTTCCTGACGAGCTTTCCGAACTCGCCTGCGGCGAGTACTACCTGAGCTGGTATGAGGGAAAGCGCAAGCGCTTGGATCCCGTCGGAAACGATCCCGAGGCGGCGCTCAATGGACTCCAAAAGAAACGCCTGGAACTGGCATACGTCGCGTCCGGGGGCGAGGTCAAACAGCCCGACAACAAGAAGAACCTGGAACCTGCCTATCTGGCGGCTGGTGGCGAGATCGTACAGGCCGACAACAAGAAGGGCCCTGAATCGACCGAAGTGGCGTCCGGTGGCGAGATCAATCAGATCGGCAATCAGCCCGTCAGCAACGGCGAGAAAAAGCCAGTGGGTAAAGCAGTCAAGGAGTATTTGGATGATTGCGATGACCGTAAGGGCAAGTCGGGCTACGGCCTTGCTGTTCGAACGCCGGAGTCCTACGAGTATCGTCTTGGCTTTCTGATTGAATTCGAGCCGCAAGACCGGAGCAACCCGGCACCACGAAAACGGCGTTTCCGTAAGGAAGATCCGGGCTTGGCTTGGCCATGAGAGCTTGGACGTGACGCTCGCCTATCTAGGAGTCGAGGATGCCGCAGACGAGATCTCGCAGGAGCAGGTGAACAATGGCGCGCTCGCAGACTTCGTCTAGGGCGGACCTGCCCGCATGCTCAGAGAAAGAGTGGCCGCCGCCATTACACCTCAGGTCGTGCCCAGCGACCTGAGAATTCAACGCTGGCCGAAGTGAGGTAACCAAATACCAAAACCACCCGCCGACTTGGCACCGCAAGGTGATCCCCAAGTCGGCGGGTTTTTCTTTGCACAAAGGGGGATTCCCATGAATGAACGTACTTTCCGGCGGGCAATGAGTTCGGTGATTGCGAGTGCACGCCCGGGTCCAGTTGCCATCTGGCATCAGCAAAAAGCTGGGAAACGATGCCGCGCTTGCGAAGGACCTCTGCCGGGTCCGCACACATCTGGACTGAAGTACTGCGCACATTGTACGGGTAAACAGTTGGTCGTCTTTTTGTTTTATTGCAAAGGGACGATATGGCATTGCCGCTTCACCAGCGAGGATCAGAAGCAAATCCTCAAGCGAGTGGTCTTTCGCAATGCGGCCAAGATTTGCGAGACTGTCAAGCGCGGCAATAGCCTCATGACGATTGCCGAGCAGGAAAGACTACTGGTTGCGATCGATATAGGCCACGGGCGGATTCTCCTCCGGCTTTGCGAGTTGCAGTACTCCTCCCTGAGGACCTGACTGTGGCCTGCCGCTACTTCAATGGCGGCAGGCTTGAGCAACACAAGCCTGATTTTTCGACGAGGCTGCGCAAGTGGGACCCTTTATTCATCCTGCTTCTAGACGCCTACCCGCAGAATCAGGCTTCGTGCTTGTTAGCGTGAGATTATCGAAGTTACCGTCGCGGCAGCCTGAACACATGTGGACGGTGCTTCATCCCAAATTCCCCACCAGGAAGCGCGGCGTTGACGAACAGGGTGTCATTGGTACCGTAGGTTCCGTACGCCCCATGGACATGTCCGAAGACGTGCAGCATTGGTTTCACCCTTTGCACTGCAGCGAAAAGTTGTTGGCACCCTTCGTGACGGTTGGAGCCAGGAGTCTGGTCGAGAATGCCGTAGGGTGGGCCGTGCGTCACAAGAATGTCGGTGTCGGCAGGGATGCGCGAGTAGAGTTTCGCTCGAGCCGTATCAGAGACAACACCAAAAGCTTCTCCAAGCAGCGGCGTGGTCGGCGAGCCCCAGAACTTCAGCCCCATGATCTCTACGCTTTCATTGATCAATAGCGTGGCGTTCGTGATAAGCGAGCGCCGGGAGGCGTCTTCGACGATAGAATCATGGTTTCCTGGGATGACTACGCGATAGGCATGCGGCAGTTCACCAAGCCACTCATTAAAGTCGAGGAGCTTTTCTGCACTTTTGCTGTTCATGGTGAAGTCGCCAGCATGAATCAAGATGTCGCCTGGTGGCACCTCGACTTCTCTATGCAACTCGTGAGTGTCAGAAATCAGAACAATGGTGAGACTGTCGAGGATTTGCCCTGCGGCAGACGGCTTTTTTCTGGTGCTCAATTGTCGTCTCCAGAATCTAGCTGGCTATCCCAGGTCTCAGAATCGAGACCTGGGCCACCGTCACCCGTCAACTACCTCAATATAATCCACTTCTCCCATTTGCCACATGTATACGTAGCAGTTTCTTGTAGCCTGTCACGCCCCCCTCCACAGCATTCACCCTTGTCTCTGTCGCTTCCGTAGTCTACGCCAGTACGACTGGAGTTCGCTTTCCGTGGCCCTCCCCAATATTGGCAAGTTACGCATTGTTTCGCTGCCGACGCGTGTGACATTTTCCCTCCATTACGTGGCTCCAAGGAATCTCGTTAGACGGCAAGAAGGAGCCTTTTTCTTGATGCCCAACGCACCGCCCCTATCAAGGATAGGTTGGAAAGCAGCCCGTAGGTTTCAGCTGTAGTCCAAAAAAGAGCGCTTAGTTAGATTCAATGGTTTGCCGCTTTTCATCCCAAGAAACAAAGCTTTAAACCATCGGCTTTGCCGCACGCACGCACTGATTCTGCGCCGAGTTGGTCCTTCAATTTCTCAAAATGCTTGTGCCCGATGCCGCCTTCTGCTTTCTGGTCGTCGTCGAAGCCAAAAATAAGGAGGCCGACGTTGGCGGGAGAGCTAATCCACAGTTTCCCCCATTCAGCGACCGCTCGAATTGCAGGCCCGACTACGCGGACTCCGCCGCTCATTTCCGCAATTGCGACTAAATTCTTTGCGACCCTGCAGTACGAAGAGAGCACTTCGGTTTCTCGCTTTTGCAGGACCTGCTTGTACTCGTTGATCTGCCCGACGACTTTTGGAGAGGCGGGTTCCTTGGCGCGGAGCTCTTTGTTGGCGAACAGCTTCGCCTCCCAGAACACGAGTTCGACATCATCTGCCCGTTGTTCGAACGCGGCGATGTCAATCCTCGGATGCTTGCGTTTTGTATCGATGCCGGTCGCATCGAGCGTAATCTCAACGTCGACGATGTTCTCGTTGGATTGGGCAATGGCGTGTACGCCTTGTTTTTCCAGTCCCGAGAACAAGTCTGCGGCCTTTTTCAATTTCTTCAGCGTTCCCAAAGCGTAGCTCGTAAGCATCGGTGCCAACTCCACAGGAATTGGAAAGGTGCCGTCTTCGTTCAAGTCGATCCGATCCGACAGGTCCGGATCGAGTAAATATTTCACATGCGTGTTGACATTCACTCGTCTGCCCTTGAAGTTGGCATGAAAGATCGATTGTCCATGCCAATAAGCGTCAAACTCTTCATCGCGAATGCCGATGATCAGCGAAGCGTCAGCGAGTACATCCTGCCACCAGCCGGACTTCTGCGCGAGTTCGGCCAACGCCGCTATGAATTCGTCACTCAAGCCTCTTTTGAAAACACCCTCTTCAAACAAAACAGCCATTTCGAAACCTCCATTTGAAAAAACGTCGTGAACTCTCATGCAACGACAAAAACTTCGCCATCGTTGTGTGTGACAACGTTTGCGAAAAGTTGAGAAAAGTCTTCGCCGTGTTCGGTGTGAATAGGGACAAGCATACGCGGCTTCAGCGCAGTCGCCAATTTCTTCAGATCCTCTACCGGCGCGTGTCCACTCGTATGGGCGTAGACAGAGTTGACTGTCGGGTCGCTGCGGTAGGCGGCGATTTGGTCGCTGCCGTAGTAGTCAGAGTGCTTTCCATCGAGATAGCCGAGCCACTGCGAGTAGGTGACGTTGACGGGGGCGGCGGCGTTCTTGAATTCATCAATGAGGTGAAAGCTGGACATCTTGCCGAAGTAGAGAAACGATTCGGGAGTTGCGTGTAGTTCCTCACGCCTGACCCTGTGGAGATAGAGTCGCTTTCTGAAATCTCCAAAGTAGTCTGGGTTGGCCTTGAGTCGCTCGTCCTGACTGTGACTGGCGAAAACTCTTATCTCGGTCCAGTCCATGGCTGGCGTATTCTGAGTGATTTGCCGGAGTTGTTCAAGCACCCATGCAGTGTAGATGTCGATGACCAGGAGTTTGCCGGCACGTTTGCAGGCCCGATGGGCAGAGACGATACGGTCGATGTTTTGCGAAGACGACAGCAGGAAAGAGATGTTTTTCTGCTGTCGAATTGTCTCGAAGATTGTGTTTTCGACCGCCGTCTCGTCAGGGAAGAGGTCGTTGCTGCGATGCAGCATGGTGCCTTCGAGAAAGAGGACATCGATGTCGCGGATCGGGCGCTTCACAAGATTCTTGAAGAGAACGCCCTTTCGGCCATGCGAGCGAAGATCGCCGCTGTAGAACAGGCGCTTGCCTTCGGCTTCAATGAGGAAGGCGTAAGCATCGACAGCGGAGTGATCGACCAGATAAGGAGTGATGGTAAAATCGCCGATGGTAAACGGCTGCCAAGCCTTGAAGTCGTGAAAGTCGAGCGCATATTTGTCATTGCCAATGAACACCTGCGTGGCATCGATCAGGCTGCGAGCCAGCTTGCCGATGTAGACCGGAGTGCCGGGGGGCAGTGTAGCCATCAGGCCGAAGTGATCCTGATGCGGATGGCTCACCAGAAGAGCATCCACGGCAAGGCGCGAGAGGTCTACGGGCTGACTGTCGGCGCTGAGTGGAAGTCCGGCATCAAGAAGAATGCTGGTTTTCCCGGATGAGAGCAGAATACAGGTCCCGCCTATTTCCTGGGTGCCTTTAAGAATGGTGACTTTCATTGGCGCCCAAGTCGGGCGAACCCTTTCTTGCTTTGATGAAAAAGCACCGCACGCCGCTCAGTGTCTTTATGCTGTGTCGGTTATTTTAGCCGCCTTGATTGCCCCATTCTGTGTTCAAAAACACAGGCGAAGCCTTTTCAGATTCCCTGGCGCTTCCTCTCGAACGTCACAGCCTGCTTGATCTGTTTTGCGGTCAGGTCTGGCCGATTCTTCGCCAATCTTTCATGTAAGCATCCGAACCACTTCCGGCGCAGGGCAGGACTCATCATTCGATGATTCTGCGGCACGGAGTAAGCGAGCCCCAAAACCAGCAGCAAATTCTGGCTGGCTTGTAGCTGCCATTCCATGTCGCAGTATTCGAATGGCCATCGTTATGTCGGCCGGGTTAAGCTCCGATTTGCGTTCGAAAGCTTGCTGCCCCGCCATGATGTAAGCCTCTCGCATTTGAGCAAACGAAAAGCCCTCGGACAGATCGATCGCCGGCTTCAATATTTGCTCTGTGAAGTTGCAGTTGAGTCTCCTCAAGTACTGGAGCCGAAGTTGCGGAGTTGGATTTGGGAACGCAACTACCCGATCGAAGCGACCCGGGCGGCGCAGGATCGCCGGATCCAGTGCGGTTGGTTCGTTTGCCGTAGCTACAACCACCACTCCATCCTCAGTGCCAACCCCGTCCAGGCAGTTGAGCAATTGTTGCAGGCTGAGTTTGGTCTTGGTCCCTGACGATTGGTCTTTTGGAAATGCGCGGTCGATATCCTCCATCACAACCATGGAAGGAGCCTCTTCGGCTGCACGCTGGAACATTCTCTGCAGATCATCATCATCGACGTTGGGAGAGAAGAAATTGAGTGTGAAGCCGCGCATGCCAGGGCGCGAAAGCATGGCGCGAACCACGCTCGTCTTGCCGTTGCCCGGCGAACCGTGCAGCAGATAACCGCGGCGAAAGGGCAGATTCAGATCACGAAACCATTTCTCACGGGCAAAGAAGGACTCATAGTCGTTCTTAACGAGTTTAAGAACCATGGGATCGAGGACGAGGTGTTCCCAACTGGAGGAATTGACCATCTGGAGGTATCCTCCGGTACTGAACTGGACTTTGCCTTCGTCTTTGATGACATTGGACTCCCTCATCAATTCCATGGCGACCGCAACTTCATCCTGGCGGCAGATTACAGTCTCACTCCAGGAGGTGGATTGACATTCCTGATAGGGAATTTTGATGGCGATGATGGCCCCGCGAAGCTGTGGAAAGCGAATCGCAACAGGTGTATCGCACCATCCTACCTGCCAAACATCTTGCCTCTCGCCGATGGCTAGGTCCCGCTTGCTGACCGTCTCCACATTCATGGTTGGCGGATACCCTTTGGGATATTCGACGGAGAGGACTTCATCGCGCATTTTCGCAGTCGGACCTTGTTCCTGCACCGCGAGCGGCACATCGGCCAGAATTCGAAGTGCTGGAAGACAGGTGAAGTGATTATGTCCGTGAAGTACCAAGAGGCGATCCATAGAGACCCCCTGCACGGACTCGATCCATGCACGGTGTTTCTCGATCGCGGCACGAACCCAATCAGGCTCGGTGGCGATCATGAGTCTGCCATTCTCGTGGCGGCCAAAGGCGGAGTCTTCATTCTTTTCTCGTCGGTTACGCATATTTAGATTCTGCAACCACCCCTATGTCAGAAGCGGTCATACCCCTGTACCGTCCGGCACAGAGGTGTGACCGCATCTGTCACATCTTGCGAATCAAACAGCAGCGGGCTATAGTTTTACTAAAATGAGAGGCGATCAATTAGGCCGGCAATGGAAGCTGGTCCGGCTGCTTTCTGGCCCACGCGGCAGGACCCTGCGTCAGTTGGTCGCAGAACTGGGAGTGGTAAAGCGAACGGTCCAGCGCGATATGGACGCGTTAGAAGCGGCAGGATTCCCGCTTATTTCAGAGCAACGCAACGGCACCGTATTCTGGCGGTTCATGGACGGCTTTTGCGCAGAACAGATGGTAGCGCTGACCGTCGATGAATTGATGGCGCTTTACTTCAGTCGAGGATTGCTTCAGCCGCTCCTGGGGACGCCCGTTCACGAGGCCATTGACACTGCGCTCTCCAAGATCGGAGCAGCGATCCCGGCGCAGGGCCACGCTTTCCTGCGAACCGTTGAAGAAGGTATCGCTGTTTCGACATTTGGATGGAAGGACTTCGCTCATTCTCGCCAGGTGTTGACGTCTCTGACGAAAGCCGTCCGGAATCATTTCACCGTCGAAATTGAGCATCGAACGCCAGCGAAAAAGAATTACCTTGTCCGCCGTGTCGATCCATACAAGGTCTGGTATACCAATGGCGGGCTTTACTTGGTCGCATGGGATTATCGCAAGGAACAGTATCTCGTATTTGCCATTGAGCGGATCCGCTCCGTAAAGCCGACAAATAGTCGCTTCAGCGAGCGCCCTGATTTTGATTTTGAAAAACTGCATGAGACTGCATTCAACATGATCTGGGGTGATCCGCAGAAGGTGCGGATCCGCTTTTCGAGCGCAGAATCGCCCTACATCAAGGAGCGCACCTGGCACACTTCTCAAAAACTAACAGAACAAAATGATGAAGGCGTGATCATGGAAATGGCCGTCGGGGATCTTGGCGAGGTTCGCCGTTGGCTCATTGGGTGGGGCGCTGAGGCAGAGGTACTTGAGCCACCCGAACTAGCCAGCGACGTGGCGCGGCACGCTCGCAGAATTGTGGACAGAGCGGTGTAATTTAGGACGCTTCGCGGCGTGCGTGCTCGGCCGTTTTTAGATGAAGACTACCTTCGAATCGTGTTCGACGCGTGCACGACGAACACAACATCTGTATCTTGAGCATCTTCGATCGCAACCCTAGACTTTCGTCGCCACGTCACGCGATTTTCTGAACCCATTCGCTCCTCCAGGCTGGCGCTTCGAATGGGTCCGCGAAATACTGTGTCTCGTGTACGACCTTCCCGTTGCGGAATTCCATGATGCTCACTGTGAATGCTGGGCGCCCCTGGTAGTTGATTGTGTATTCCGTGATCCACAGATCACCCACTCCGAGAATTCGCTCACCTGACTGCGGATAATCACAAATGGCATCGTCCTCGTAAATGTCGTGTTCCGCGTCTAGTTCTCCGGCCGCGGATGCGTGCCAATGCGCATTCAGGGCTTCAAGTATCTGTTCCTCATGCATCTTCCGCTCCAGTCTTGTTCGGCTTTCACGTCAATTCTATTCGTGGAATCGAACCTCGGAAACCCCGATGTTCACGGTTGCGGCTAGTGAATATTGATGTGCAAGCACGGATAATCGGTGCGCGTTCGCACTGTGCCGTGCGCTTCATGGGGTGTCAAGGGCGGAGCAAATGAGAAAGCCGGCTGCATTGTCTGCCGCTGAGCGTCGACGATCGCTTGCGCCGCCAGTACTCCTTGTGCACCAACACCCACTCGGCCTGCGTTAGGTCCACAGTCTTCAGTTCATCCTTGGTCATCGCATTTCTGCCGCGAGCCAGTTGCTGTGAGTCCTTGATCTCTGCGCGCAACAGCCACAGGTAAGAGGTGAATGCGTTCTTCCTGCCCGACAAACCCTCGGCGTCTATAGGCGCAAGCGCCAGGCAGGCAGACCGCGAAGGCATCTCCCTGATGCACTTGGCCTGGTAGGTGCGGAACTTGGCAAGGCCTACTGATGTGCCTATGAACTGCAAGGACTGAAAAACAAAGTCCCAGATACGCCGCAGGCTCTGGTGTCTACACGAATTCCTCCCCCGGCAGGGCCCAACATTCCAGTCGCCATGGCGAACTTTTGAGGATACATTAGCCTCGCGTTGGGAGGGACACCAAGTGAGGCCGCATCAACGACCGCAGCAGGATTGACCGTTTTGCGGACGAAGGTTCTCTGTCTCATCGGTCACTCCGACGCGAGCGGCAATTCGGCTCGCATCTATCGTTTTTTCCGGTAATTCCAGTTCAAGTGTTTCAGCAGCGTGCAGAGTGACGGGCTTGGCGATAGCTTCCAATGCGCGCAACAACCGTACTTGCTCAGGGGATGTTTTTCCCTGACGACCAGTCCAACCTCGAAATTGAGAATAATCAAGATCAAATCCCAGCGTGGCGATCGCATAATAACCGCCCGGCTGGATGTCCATAATCATCCCGGCCGGATTCTGTTGAAACCCGGTCGGAACTCCAACGCAGTCTGGACCATAACTTGATGTGAAGTAGAAGTGGGGCACTTGTTCGGGTTCGCTATCGATCAATGGATTGACGGGCGGGTCGGGAAAGAGCACCACGGTATAGCTCGTGCTCGGACCGCATTGCTTGTTGAGTGCAGTTGCCGGCAAAGCGAAGGATGTGTCTGGATGGACGCTCACATGAGCCGAGGCCGAGTCGCCGCTCAATACGATTTCGAGTTGGGCGGTGTCATTCTGTGGCAGCGAAAAGAATCGCGGATTCACTTCTTTCCCGTTGAGTTTGATGGTCTGAACGTAGAGTCCTCTCGGCGTACCATGGCCGGGCTTAGTCGCATCGAACGCAACTTCATACTCACCGGCGTCGGCAGCGCCAATCGAGAATTCAGCTTGATCGTCCGTCTTGCTCGTGAGCGATGAGCTGAGAGAACCGTTTCTGCGATGCGGAATCAGTCTCACACTGAGGTCGCCAAGTTTGACATTTGTCCAGTCTGCCCGTGGATGCTGTATATGCACCACGCCAGTAATCGACGGAAGCGTCAATGGCTTCAGAGCGATTCCTGAAATGTCATGGCCGCGAACTTCGACCAGTTGCGTGGCGATCAGATGAAGCAGTGGCTCGACGTAAGGTGGCGACATGAATACGATGCCGCGGCCACTGTTCAGTTGTGGTTCCGGCCCATAGACCCCATAGATATTCAGCCTGTAGCGTCCGTCAGGGACGTTCTCCAAATTAAATTTGTGGCCGGCATCAAGTTTGCCGCTATATTTGTTGCCATATATACCCTGGGCCGTCTCATCCACTAACTCCACAAGAAAACGATCGCCGATTCGCGCGGAAAGATCGCCGCTCACCGATCCAGAGATGGAGTAAGTGCTTTGAATGTTCGCGGGCAGTTGAAATTCGAGCGGCTGACTGGCGCCGCAGCCGGGGTTCTGTCCGTCCTCGATGTGAATGGGAGTGAGTGCGTCCGTCTGTCCATTGCTCAACAAAGTGATGATCCTGGTGCTAGTGGGAATCTGGATGAAATAATCGCCAGCCAGCAAATTGTCGATGCGGAAGTAACCATCATTGTCGGTAGTGAGTTGCGAGGTTTGCTGGGAACGGTTGCGCTCTGAGGTGGAACGATAATAGATTGTCGTGGTGCGGGAGTAGCCTTTGTCGTCGGTATAGTGGCCGCAAATGGAGTTGTAGATCGGGGTTTTGAGAACGAGGTTATTGACGGTTTCTCCTGGTGCGATGAGCAAGGGTTCGCCGCGCAACTCCTCGGCCTTAGCGCCATAGTCGAAGCGCAGGTAGTTTTTGTCGTGCGCGCGCAAGCGGTAGATGCCGGGTAGCACGTTGTCAAAACGAAAGCTCCCGTCCGCCTGACTTTGCGTGGTGAGGGCGCCATCCGCATCGAAACGATTGCCAATGGGCAGCAGCCGCAGAGTATAGATTGCGCCGCCCTCGCCATCGATCTGGCCGGAGACAGAGGCGAGGGGCCGCATGCCTTCTGTCTGCCAGCGGTTCCCGTGCCGAACGTCGGGAGAGGCGTGTCCAGCAGCCTGTGATAAGTCGCCGCTCAGAGTTACTTTCATGGAAGCAAACTTGGGCTCGGAGATTGTGAAGTGGCTGCCCTTGCCTTCAATGCCGTCCACCAGAATGGATTTTAAGAAGACCTTGTCGAGTCTCTTGGCTGTAACAAAGATCTGATATTCGCCAGGAGTGACATTGTAGAAGTTGAAGTGATTTTCGGAACTTAGATTCACTGTCTGAAATTCGCCACTGCCCTCGCGGAGGATGCTGACGTAAATCGATTGGCATTGCGGGCAAAAATCGTTTTTTGTAACTTTGTCGAGAAGCACCTCGCCTTCGATTGAAGCCATGGAGTGTGGAGTGAGAGCGACGTGTGCAGCTCCATTCGGCGTCAAGGACACATGCTCCGTATCGAAGACAATTTTTGGGGTCGGCGCACTATCCCACAGGTTCGTGCCAGCTTGTCTTTTTTCGCTGAGAACAACATCGTAGTCGCCGGAGCATATTTGCGTGAGATAATTCTCGCCGCTACCGTGCGCCTCCATTTTTCTGAAACCGGCAATCACGCCGTAGATCCCAGGCAGGTCAACGCCCTCATGGTTGCGGTTGAAGAAGACGACGTCATATTGATTTTTGTCCACCGCAGGGTCTGACTTGATTTCTCCAAAAACCTCGCCAGTCGTGCAGGAATTGGTCGGGACCAGTTGAATTTCAACTTTGCAATCTCCGGCCGGTTGTGCAGTCACCACGACCGGCTCTGCCTTGTCATAGCTCGCCACGCCGGGATACCAGGTTTCATTGGACCGGACGTAATAAGTGCCAGGGGTAAGGTCTGTAACATGAAAACTTCCGTCCTTGTTGGTATCGAACTGTGTCTTGTTATCGAGGACGCGGAACTCGGAATTGTAGTGGTAGAACGTGATGTTCGTATCCGCCGGGACAATATTTGGCGGTCCGGTTTTACGCCCCCAGGCATCCGTGGGAGCGGCGTCACGGGTAACATGACCGCAGAACGAAAGGTTATGGGTCAATGTGATGACGAACCCCTTGCGTCTTTCGCTGGGCAAAAGCGTAATCTCATCGGATGCCAGGTCCGTTGACAAATTGGTCATGGCAACCCCATATTGACTCCGATCGCGGTAGTTCGGAAGAAGTGGGGTTGTCACGATTAGAGGCGGCGTGGCAAAGTCGATCGGAGTCACGACGCCTTCTGCCACTGACAGCCGGTATTTGCCGGGAGGGATTTCAGTAAAGGTGAAACTGCCGTCTTCCCTCGGCAGCGCTTCATAGCCGTCGTAATATCGCACCGGACTTTGCGGCGTCGGCTCCAGGTGCACGGCCAGATTTGCTCCTGATCCGCCTTTGACGACCCCGGAGAGCGCTGCCGTTCCGTCCGATTGTGTTGCCGTAAAAGCAATTTGAGACAGGAAAAGAATACAAGGCAAGACAAGCAACTTCCGCGCCGTGCTATTCATCGTTGGGAACCCTCAATATCTTAGACACCACAGAGCCACTTTCGGGCTTCGTCACGCCAAGAATACATCTGTGCGATTCTTACTTGACGCGCAAAGAACTGGGTCGGCTGTGTCCCTATGGGGGAGGAATGCAGAGTTAAATCGGCTGTAGATAGGTATCTGCTTGACTCAGGTAGGCCCAACAGGTTGTGGTTTCGTCTTTTCCTTCGCATCGGGATGGATGA
>Ga0302320_10008000_pt1 | contig 23126 bp, 20 predicted proteins | sample Bog_T0_3_FD_202130 | JGI IMG/M metagenome (GOLD analysis project Ga0302320, IMG submission 202130) | Peat permafrost microbial communities from Stordalen Mire near Abisko, Sweden - Bog_T0_3 | ecosystem: Environmental > Terrestrial > Soil > Wetlands > Peat | place: Sweden: Abisko, Stordalen Mire... | reverse complement strand
CCCCATCGGTCGAGTCGCCACACCAGCACGACATCGATCTCGCGACGGCGCGCCGCGGCCATCAACTTCTCACGAAGTTCGCGTTCCACAGCGCCGGAACCGACTTCATTGATTTGCACCGCGATCTCCCAGCCGCGCCTCGCAGCATACTCGCGCATCGTGCGAATCTGTAGCGGCAGAGTCTTCTGATCCTGCGTGGACACCCGCGCATACAGCCCAACCCGCAACATTTTCGCTGGTTCCTGTGGCTGGCCGAAAACCTTCTTCGATTTCGATGTTTCAGATGCCTGTTTGGCGGTCACTTGGCGATGTCCGATGCGTAGGGCTTTAAGCTAATGCTTTCGGCCATAGCAGGCTTCAGTGCATCGCGGTAGTTCCAGGGCATCCAGTCAGAGGGGCGGGCGGCGAGTTCAGCTGCGTGCCGTTGCAGTTCGGTCAGGTAGTCGAACGAGTTAGCATCGCACAGTTTGCAGGTATGGATCAGGGTCATGAACAGGTCGCCCACATCGGCGCCGTGCAGCGTTTTATAGAACAGTGCATTCTTTCGATGAAGCACAACCCGCTTCAATGCCTGCTCGCAGATATTGTTATCCAGCGGGGCTCCCGCATGACGCAGGAAAGCAGTCAGTCCTTTCCAGTGCCGCAACGGGTAAGTGATCGCTTTGCCCAGGCCCGAGTTCGGCTCCGTCTTCTTCTCCGCCAACTGCGCTGCCAGCCACGCATGCAACTGCTCCATCACCGGCCCGCTTTGCTCCTGATGCAGCTTCAGACGATCCTCTGCAGAGAGCGCCTGCTCACGCGCCATCGCATCGTTGTAATAGATTTCCCCGAGCGTTTCGAGCACATGCCGGCATTCTTCGGGAAAATTCGGCGCAATCTCTACGAACTGCCTTCTTCCATGAGCCATACAGTTGGCCAGCAGGATCTCCACGCCGGATGCTTTCGGCGTGTTTCGCGACAGCGCATCGCACATCTGAATCGGCGAGGGCAGTTCTTTAGCGCGCTGCTTCAGAACATCGGCCATGTTCTCGCCCGCGTGCTGTCGCCCCGTGAAGTAGAGCGCGATCCTGTGAGTGGCCGCGGTGATCGCGAGAATATTGCTGGTGAACACACCGGTGCGGTCGTCGGAAGGCTCGCGTGCCAGCCGCAGAACCCGCATGCTTGTGTCGTCGTTGTGCAGGACCTCGCCCTGCGCTGCCTGCCGGATCAGTTCATCACGTGCCGGCTTCATGACTTCGGCGGCTTCTTCAACCACTTCCCACTGCGTTGCCGCGGGCAGCGGAATGCCCAGAAGCTCTTCCATCTGCTCCAGACGATGGAAAGGAACTCCGCTGCCGTACTTCAGCTGCGCGATCATGGCAGCGGCCGTCTCGTCGTACTTCTCAGAGCCAACGCCTTCCGGCTCCTGCGCGGTGAACACCTGCCCGCAGGCGTTGCAGCGCAGCCTTTCCAGTTCATACACCGTCGCTGCCAGCGGCGCCTGACCCACGATCCGCACCAGCACTTTCGGCTCTTTCTGTTCGTAGACATTGCCGCGGCCGCAGTCCGGGCAACGATTGCCGGATTGCAGATTCGGGTGCGAGATCTTCACCTTTTCGGCGCCACGAAACGCGCTCGCTCCGTTGCGGCCATGCCCGGCAGGTTTGCTTTCGCCCTCTTCCGGCTGCGCCTCTTCAGAAGCAGCGGGAGTAGGTTGATCCCCGAGCACTGAGCTCGTCTTCTCGTTATTCCGTCGTCTCTGGAGAGACTCCACCAGCGCATGTAGCGTGGTTCTCAGCTTCTGCCGATCCGCTTCACTCAACGGCCCTTTTTCCGTTTCGTCGATAACGCGGTCCAGTTCTTCCACGTTGACATCGACCCGGCGCAGTGAAGTTTTCTTCTTCATGACTGACTCAGTAACTCGCGGAAGCGCGGCGTCAGCGAATAGCCGAGCACTTCTTTGATCGAGCGGTTGGGGCGTTTGCTGGTGGAGTCCTTGCCACGTCCCGTAGTCAGTCCGAGCAGTTTCCAGTTGGCCGCACGATAACAGGTTCCGCGAAAGCGGCCGGGATCGATGAAGGTCTCGGCGAAGTAAACCGGGTGACCATAGAGTTCTTCCCAGCCCTTCGACAGGGTGCCCGCTATGAGCCCCAGAATGTGCGATGCCAGGTGCGGCACCTGAACCCAGGGCAGAATGAGGAACCTCGTGTTGTATGCAACGAAGCGGATGTTGCGTCGTCGGGCTTCGGCAGTCCAGCCGATATGGCGATCGCGACTGCCCAGATGACGCGGCGCCGAACTCCACGCCATGCAGGCGATGGGCCGGCCTTGCGCCCACACCAGATACTTCAGGTGTTCGCCCACGGGCTGCTCATAACCGAGGTAATGATGTTGTTCGATGAGGCTGTTGAACAGAGGCTCTTCGGATGTTCTTCTGACTTGTTGAACCGAGAGGGGGCGCAGTTCGGCGAGTGCACAGTTCAGCGGCGCCCTGTCGATCGGCACCACCTGCGGTTTATCTCTTTGCACAAACGGATTCAACGAGACCTGCCTCACCACCGGCAGTTCGATCTCGCCGGCGCGATGCAGCATGAGCAGAAGGCCGCGGCAGACCATGTCGCGCAACGCGCCGTTGGTCTGCTTCCACTCCCAGGCTTCACAGAGTTTTGCTGACAGCCTGCGGCGACTCAGGTGAGGGTTCTGCGCGATCAGATGACGGATGAAGACAATGTCTTCGGCGGTAACTCCTCTGCCTCGATATCGCCAGTCAACCGGCATTTGCTGACAGTGTGCCAGAACAGAAACCGGAACGCAAGCCTTTTTTACGAACTCACGCGCCGCCACACCGGCGCCGCTTCGGTATCCGGATTCCCGGCCGCTATCAGCAACTGCGCCTGATGGGCTCTCAGTGTTTTGACGGATTCGTTCCCGGTCGGCCACCACTTAAACCGGCCTTTGGAAAGACGCTTCGTGGCAATCCAGAATCCCTGCCCATCATAGGTGAGGATTCGGATCGCTTTGCCGCTGCGGCTGCGAAAGATGAACAGGCAGCCGGAAAACGGGTCGGCGTCGAGTCTCTCGCGGCAGAGTTGTGCGAGAGAGTCAATGCCCTTCCGTCCGTCTATGGCTTCGATCGCTACCAGGATGCGCAGTTGCGGCGTGATCTGGATCAGGACGCCGCCTCCCACAACTCACGGCTCAGCGCCGCCAGATACGAGGCCGAGGCATTCTTCAACTGGATTCGCAGTTTGCCGTGGCGGCTTTCCAGTTCCATGGTGCATTCGGGAAGTGCCTCTGCTCTCGGCGGAACCAGTTCCACGAATGTTGGCCTCGCGGGTTTCGGCGATGCTTCCGCAGCCGCTGCCATGCGTCGCTTCAGATGATTCCATTCCACACGCAGTTCCGTCGAGGTTCGGCTGACGCCCTCCTTCCGGGCTACCTCGACAGCAGTTGCCCACAGTTCGTCAGGTATTGACGCCTTGCCCTTGCGGTTCTGCCTCCAGGCTTCGAAACGGGCTTTGGCTTCTTCGAGACTGACGGTCGGGGCTTTGCTCCGCGGCATGACCTTCCTCCTCGCCGGATACCCGGCGGCAGATCGACCTTACCAGTTACCGCCAGTGGAATTCATGCAGCCTTGCCGAAAGGACACGTTGGAATCGAGCCTGGCGCTGATCACAGTCCCGTTAAGTTCAATGGCCGCGTTGCTCGGCTCGGGACTCGGCAATCAACCGATCGATGTCGGACTCCTTGATGCCGAGCGTCTTCGCCCGCTCCGCGCCATAGTCCAATAGCTTGATCCAGGAACGCTCTTCGACATATCGCTTCACGGCATCGGTGAGCACTTCATCGACGGTGCGATGTTCAGCCTGCGCCGCGCTCTGGATTTCCGCCAGCAGCGACTCAGGAAGTGAGATATTGTCTGCTGCATCCATGGCCTCTCCATTCTATCGCCTCTGGCGATTGCGAGCATTTTCCCCGCCACGCGGGCGCGGTTGTCCGCGCTTAATCGAAGAGAAGATACCATCCCTAAGCCTATCGGCTTAGGGATCGTACGCTCCGCGCTAGCGCTCGGTTATTCGGCACGAATTCGGTTTGTATCCGGCCTTCATTCGGGTTTCGTCGGTCATCTCGGTGACATCGTCCCGTAGCACCGTTCCCAGAGGGTCGTAGCAGCCCTTGAGACGCCGAAAATGACCCCCATCAGCACGTTTCTTCACAAAGATTCCGGCGTCGGACAATTGTCTGACACCCGCGCTGGCTTGTCCCACAACCGAACTCGCTGGCCGCGCACTCGTTGCGAGTGAAAAAGCACCGGCCCGTCCGACAACCCTTTATGTTCCACTACCGGTCTCTGTTGTCACTTCGCACGGGTCCAGGCAGAGAGATTTGTCGCAGAACGTCGCAATTTGTCGCAGATTGTTGCGAGGCCCGAAAACTGTCGCAATTTGTCGCAAACAGTTGCAAATCGTCGCAACCGTACCTGCTGCAAATTTCGTGTCCAAAAAACCGGTTCTGAGCCCTTATCTGTAGGGGTCGCGGAAAACTCTGCGGCCAGGCGCTCGGATTGACTAGACCCGCCCACGTTCGTTTCGATGAGCACTCCCCATGCGGTCAGGCGGCCTTTGCGAATTCACGCGACGACGCACTGCTCCAATTCTGGGAACACCGTTCTGGAAAGAAGCTCACCTTGAGCGTCGCCCGCGAAATGCAATCGAACGTGGAAGGTCTTATCGGTTTGCTGGCACAATGGGCGCGGAAGGATTGTGCGGAGACCACCTCCGCTGTTAAACTGCGAGAGCAACATGATGCCGCAAAAGGCTGATCGTCGCGACTCTCAATCCTCGGTGCTATACGCCCGCGTTTCTTCCCAGGAACAGGCGAAAGAGGGCTTCTCAATTCCCGCACAGGACAAGCTGCTGCGCAGTTATGCGCGGGAAAGACAACTGGAGATCGGAGCCGCATTCACTGATATCGAAACAGCGAAGCGAGCCGGCCGAATCGGCTTCGACGCGATGGTCGCTTATCTGCGTAAGAACTCATCATGTCGCGTTCTGCTTGTCGAGAAGACGGATCGTCTGTACCGCAACTTCCGCGATTGGGTGACGATAGACGAAATCCGCGGCCTTGAGGTTCACTTCGTCAAAGAAGGAACCGTCATCAGCGACGAATCGCGATCCTCCGAGAAGTTCATCCACGGAGTCAAAGTACTGATGGCGAAAAACTTCATCGACAACCTGAGCGAGGAAACGCGCAAGGGCATGGTCGAGAAGGCATCGCAGGGGATCTGGCCGTCGTATGCCCCAATCGGTTATCTGAATGCCGATGGCGCGAATGGCAAACGCACGATCAAACCAGACCCGACTCTGGCGCCGCTCGTTCGTCGCCTGTATGAGCTTTGCGCAACCGGGCAGCATTCCCTCAAGGAACTCGCTGCGATTGCACAGAACGAACGCCTGACGCGCGGAGGCACCATCAACAAGTCGACTGTGAACAAGATTCTTCGGAACCGCGTGTATTCGGGTGAGTTCGAATGGCGGGGCGAGAAGTACACGGCTGCCTACGAGTCAATCGTGCCTCGTGACGTTTGGCTGGCTGCTCAGGCCGCACTTGACCGCCGCCTAGGCACGCGTGCGAAGAAGACCGGCCATTGCTTCCCGTTTTCGGGAATGCTGACGTGCCGTTCGTGCGGGTTCGCAATGGTAGGCGAAATCAAGAAGGGGAAATACGTTTACTACCACTGCTCGGGCGCGCGCGGTAAGTGTGGGGAGCCGTATGTCCGTCAGGAGACGCTGGAGGAAGCATACGCTGCCATGCTCAGGCGCATCTCGATTGACGAGGACATAGTGAATTGGATTGCCACAGCGCTCCGCGAGAGCCACGGGGACCAGAAGCGCTTCCGAGACGAATCGGTCGCTAAGCTCCAACAGGAACACACTCGGCTACAAAACCGCATGGACGTTATGTACGAAGATCGGCTTGACGGCAGGATCGCCCTTTCCCTGTTTGAACGAAAGTCGGGCGAGTATCGGCAGGAGCAAGCGCGGATTGAGGATGAAATCAACGGCTTCGGGGCCGCTGACGGGCAGTACATGGACGCTGGTATCCGGCTGCTCGAACTCACGCGAAATATGCACAGGCTATTCGAAAAGCAGCAAGCCGCCGAAAAACGCCGACTTCTCGATTTCGTCGTGTCGAACTCGGTTTGGCGGGACGGAAAGATCGCTCCGGTTTGGCGACAACCGTTTGACATGATTGCGCTTGCGAACGAATCGGCACAAGCGGTAACCGTCGGCAAACCACCCGAAAATAGCCTAAATCAAAACTGGCTCCCCGGCAGAGATTCGAACTCCGATTCACGGCTCCAAAGGCCGCTGTCCTACCATTAGACGACCGGGGAAAAGTTCAGGCAGGCAGTTACTCTCCCAGTCTATCCCACTATCTTTGAAATTGCGCCCGCGGCAGTGCCGGGCCCGTCAGTTTGATAATCTGAATCAGATGGCGTCGCCGCAACGGCCCGGTGAGATTACCTATTATGAAGAGCTCGGTGTTGATAACACCGCCTCGGCCGACGAGATCCGCGATGCCTTCCGCGCTCTTGTCCGGTTGCTTCATCCGGATCAGCAAACCGACCCGCAACTGAGGGAGATGGCTGAGCGCCAGATGCGCAAGCTCAACCGCATCTATGCCGTGCTCTCGGATGTAGCGCGGCGTACCGCCTACGACGAGTCGCGCCGCTCTTCGCGCAACGCCCCCATCATTGTCTTCAGCGGCTCCGACGGCAATGTGAAAAAGCTGCTCGCGGCCGTCGGCACGGCGGGCTTTATTATTGTGGGCACTCTCTTGCTCATCTGGTTCGCCGCCACAGGTAACAACAACACGGAAGTGCGCGGACAGGAACCGCGGGCTGCATACACGGGCAAAGCGAACGACAACGCCGACGGCGACGCCGGTGAGCAGATTACACGGCTGCGGGAGCAACTTCGGGCGGCCGAAACGGAGCGCGATTCTGCGCTCGAACAACTGGGTCGCTCCGCCAGAAAACCCACGGACATGGGGACCGACAAGACTGCGAGAAACTTAAGCGCGTCTCCGGCGTCCGAAGCGGCGGGCGCCGCCACCGCGACCGAGATGAGTGAACTGCAGGCGCCCGATGTCACTGTGCATCCTTCACCCGCGACAGCGTCCATGTCGAACGAACGCGGAGGCAGAGCGACGCAGTTTACCGGGCTGTGGGTATATTCAAAGACGTTCGGTTCCGCCGCTTCTCCGGGAGGCAAATCGCAGTATCCGCCCGAGTTTATCCGGGTGACAGTGACCGAAGTGAACGGCGCGCTGCACGGCGAGTACCGGTCGCGCTACCAGGTGCTCGATCACGCCATTTCACCGGATGTGAATTTCGATTTCACGGGGAAGCCGGTGGGCACCTCTCTGATCTGCGGGTGGCGCGGACCCGGCGGCGCGCGGGGTCGTCTGACGCTGAAACTGCTGCCGGCGAGCGCCGTACAGATTGCGTGGAATGCGACGGAACTTGGCAGCCAGCAATGGCTGATCAACGGCACCGCTATGCTGGTGCGGAAGTAGCCTGCGGGTAAGCGAGTTCGTCGACATACCAGGCCATGTCGCGCGACGCGATCTGCATGGGCCGCTTCAACGTGTCCCGCGGTTCATTCAATACTTGTCGCAGGCCCGCTGTCTTATCGGCGCCGCTTACCAGGCACAGCGTTTCGCGGGCCAGTTCGAGCACGCCCGGCAGAAGTGTGACGCGGTGCTGCCCCATTTTCGGCACCCAGACGGACGCCGCGATATCGGTCTGGTTGAGAATGAGCACTTCGCCGGGGAACAGGCTCGCGGTATGCATGTCGGGTCCCATGCCGCGCTGGATAACGTCGAAAACCGGAAGTTCACCGGCGCTCAGCTTAAATATGCCGCGGATTTCTTCGATGTACTGTGCGGCCGCATCGGGCGGAGCCGTTTCGCCGGCGATGCGATGAATCTGCGCGGCGGGCAGCGGAACCGCATCGAGCAGCGCCTCGCGGGTCATGCGGTAATTGCTCTGCGAATCGAGCGGCGGCACCATGCGCTCGTCTACCCAGAAGAGTTCAACGCCCGTCCAGTCGAAGCCGCGCTTCGCTATCGATTCGAACATGAGCCGCGGCGTGGAACCTCCGGAAACTGCCAGCCTGGCGACGCCGCGATCACAGCGCGCCGTGTCGAGCAATTGCAGGATGCGGTCGCCGCACGCGATGGCCGCGTCGAGCGCGGTTGGAAAGCGAAAGATTTCAGTACCCATATCGATTCACGCCGTGATGTGATTCAGTGCCCGCTCGAAGACGCGATCGTGCACCACAATCCCCAGCTCTTCGTTCAGCAGCATCTCTTCGGTTCCGGGAGGCATGCTCGCGCGCAAACGCATGGCGCCGGTATCATACTCCGCGCCGCCCGGGCATAGCCGCACTACGATATCCCTATCCACGCGAACCACGGCAGGCTTGCCTTCGTCGGCATTGCAATCATCGGGTGGCAGTCCATTGCCGCGCAGCGATATGAACGCGTTGGGTAGCGCCGTTTGCAGCCAGGCCTGTAAATAACGCGCTTCCGGGCCCGCCTCTTTGCCCGAGTATTCGATGATAATGTCGGCGGGCTGCCGGTTTTCGAGCAACTGCGCGAGCAGCGCGCGGATGGGAGTGAGGCGCGTCCACGCCAAATCGCCCGTAATGTGGCCGGCGTCCAGCAATCCGCCGATCTCGCCGAATCCAGGCGCGCCACGCCGTGAGGAATCGACTATGATCTTGTCGCCCAGTGCGAGCACTTTGCGCAAAGCTCCCGCGCGCACGATTCGCGCCGAACGCAGCACAATCACCCGCGGCAAATCCGGCGCGGCCAGCGGCGCTACAATCGACGCCGCGTCCGCGAGCCGGTTGATGGACGCGGTTACTTCCACTTGTTCGCAGCAGATCTGGCGGCGATGCGCAAACGGCATCCAGCATTGCGAAGATGCGCGCGCGGTGAGTTCGTCGTCGCCATCGCGCAGCCGCACGACGATCAGACGGCTGGGGTGCTCACGCATCAGCGAGGCGAGCATTTCGCTGAGCAGATCGGGATCCTCTTCGTCGTCGGCAAAACAGATGAGCGTCATCGAGCAGGCCCGCAACAGGCCGCCCGATTCGGTTTTCTGCTCCGGAGACCCATGGTCGGCACCCAGATTGGTCCAGTACGCACTGAGCTGTTTGAGAATATCGTCCGGCCTGATGGCCTCGTTCACGGGGGCAACCATTACGGTGTCCTCCAGACATGCCCGCGCCGCGCCAGCATGGCATCGGCCGCGGCCGGACCCCAGGTGCCCGCCGCATAATTCGGAAAGTCGAATTTCTGCGCGTTCCAGCAATCGAGGATCGGCTGCACCGCGCGCCAGCTCGCCTCCACCATGTCCTGGCGAGTGTAGAGCGTGGCATCTCCGATGATGGCGTCGAGCAGCAGCGTCTCATAAGCAGAAGGCGACCGCTCTCCGAAACTGGCGCCATAGTTGAAATCCATCGAGACCGGACGCAACGTCATACCCGCACCAGGCCGCTTGGAAACAAACTTCAGAGAGATGCCTTCCTCCGGCTGGATGCGCAGGATGAGAAGGTTTGGCACCGTTTCGCCAGGCGCTTCGGAACTGCGAAACACCGACAGAGGAGCGGAGCGGAAGTGAATGGCGATTTCCGTCACGCGCTTGGGCAGATACTTTCCGGTGCGGATATAAAACGGTACGCCGGCCCAGCGCCAGTTTTCCACCAGGAAGGTAACCGCCGCGTAAGTGTTCGTCGTCGATTCGGGATTCACGCCGGTTTCCTGGCGGAACCCCACTACCTGCTGGCCGCCCACCCGACCGGGTCCGTATTGCCCCGCGACCGCGTTATCCGGCACTTCTTCCGGCTTCAGAATGCGCACGGACCGCAGTAGTTTCGCGCGCTCATCGCGCACCGCGTCGCTTGAGAAGGTTGCACTCGGCTCCATCGATATCGTTGCCATCACCTGTAGCAGATGATTCTGGATCATGTCGCGAAGCGCGCCGGCCTCCTGGTAATACGCGCCGCGGCCTTCCACGCCAATCGATTCGGCCGCGGTGATCTGCACGTGCTCGATATAGCGACGGTTCCACAATGGTTCGAAAATTCCGTTGCCGAAGCGGAAGGCCATAATGTTCTGGACGGTCTCTTTACCCAGGTAATGATCGATGCGGTAAATCTGCTCTTCCTGAAAATGCGCCTGTATGCGGGTGTTGAGATCGCGCGCGCTCGAAAGGTCGTGGCCGAATGGCTTTTCGATAATGATACGACGCCAGCCCGCGCCTTTGGCCAGACCGGCCGCGCCCAGTCCCTCGGCGATCTCGGCATACTGGCTGGGTTGGGTCGAAAGATAGAACAGAACGTTGCCCGCGGTCTCGTGTTCCTTTTCGATTTCGCCCAGCGATTTGGAAATCTGTTCGTACAGTACCTTGTCGCCGACGTCGCCAGGCAGGTAGGACAGGCCCCGTGCGAACGATTGCCAGAGGTCTTCGTCGAAAGGCGAATCTTCGAGGAATTTCGAAACCGAATCGCGCATGCGGGCGCGGAAATCGTCGTCGGTCATGACAGTGCGGGAGATGCCGATCACGGCGAAGCCGGGTGCGAGGCGGCCGTCGTACGCGAGGCGGTAAAGCGCAGGCATCAGCTTGCGTTTCGTGAGGTCGCCATTGGCGCCAAAAATCACCACGACGCACGGCGGCGTCTTGCGGTGGAAACGCAGTGGGTCACTCAGGGGAGAATCGACGGACATTACCGTCAAGGTAGCAGATCCGAAGGTCCTGATTCCCGGATAGTATGATTTCCTGCATGAAGCGCATTCTGGTTATCGGAGGAACGGGCAGAGTGGGCCGTCAGGTGATCGCTCAATTGAGTGGCGCCGATGCGGAAGTGCGGACGCTGGTCCGCAATCCGCAGGCAGCTCAGCTTCCCGCGCACGTTGAAGTGGTGCAGGGAGACCTGACTCTTCCCGAAACGCTGAGCCAATGCCTGGACGGCGTGGATACGGTCTTTCTGGTGTGGACCGCTCCGCCCGCTGCGGTGGAATCCGCGTTGATGCGCATCACGAAGCGAGTGTCGCGCATCGTCTTTCTCTCGACGCCTTACAAGACGGAGCATCCTTTTTTTCAGCAGCCGAATCCGCTCAGAAAGCTACATGAGCGGATCGAGCGGCAGATTGAAACCTCGGGATGCGAGTGGACTGTCCTGCGGCCCGGCATTTTCGCGGCGAATGCGCTGCGGTGGTGGGGGCAGGGAATTCGCGCCGGGCACGACGTGGTGCGCTGGCCCTATGCCGACGCGCCGACTGCGCCCATCGACGAGCGCGATCTCGCCGCTGTCGCGGTGCGCGCACTCTGCGAGGACGGACATGCAGGTGCGGAATATGTTCTGACCGGGCCGTACTCGCTGCGCCAGAGGGAACAACTGGCGACGATCGGCGAAATGCTCGGGCGTCCCCTGCCAATGGAAGAAATCTCGCCCGATGAGGCGCGTCAGGAGTTGTTCGGCGGGAAAGCTCCAGCGGTAGTGAACATGCTGCTCGATGCCTGGGGCGCTGCCATTGGCCAGCCCGCGCATGTGACATCTACGGTTGAAGCAATCACGGGAGCGCCCGCGCGCAGTTTTCGCGATTGGGTGACGGATCATGCGGCGGAGTTTCGCGCCTGAGCCGGGTTGCAATGAGCGGGTTACAATGAGCGGGTTACAATGAGCGAACCATGGACGAATGGATGTACGCCCAGATGCACCCTTCCGACTGTCTGGCCAAACTACATTATTTCTCGGTAAAGAAAAAGCACGCCAGTGGCGGGATTGATTTGCGCATCACGGTGAAGGAGTAACGCCACGCCGCAGGTAGGGTCGCTGCATTTCTTCGCCATGACGGATTTTCCTTTCGACCAGACCACGCAGTACCGGCCGTGCGGTTGGGCCAATACGTTGCTGGGAGTGCCTGATCAATTGCCGCAAGCATCCATATGACGGTCCGGAAAAGGCTGCCGGAGCGACCGGGTAATAGCGCATCCTGGTAATCGCCGCCGCGAGCCGATAACTGCCAGAACGGCAGGGTACTGTCTGGAGACTGTTATCAAATGGACATGCTTCGGGGTTGCGTCTACCGACCCGGCTATCTATCTCTGCAAGGGGCATCACCGGCGCGTATTCGTTTCATGGGCGATGCTCGCATTGGCTCCGTGCTCCCGCGTCAAGATGTCCTCGATAGCAGGCACGATTTCTTCAAACGGACTCTCCACTGATTTGGTCGGGGCACGGCGGGATTTCGGCGCTGTTACAATTCTGGACTGTGATTGAATCCCCGCAATTGCGTGACAGACCGTCGGCGCGAATCGCCTCTGTCCAGCGATGGTCGCTGGTATTGCTGGTGGCGGGCGGCGCGCTGAATTATGTCGATCGTGCTACGTTGTCGGTGGCCAACAAACTGATACAGGACGACCTTGGAATTCCGGTTGCAAAGATGGGGCTGCTGCTTTCAGCTTTTCTTTGGGCCTATGCGTTTTCGCAACTGCCGGTGGGCGGACTGATCGACCGGTATGGTCCGCGCAAACTGCTTGCACTGGGGCTGCTCGGCTGGTCGATGGCGCAGGCGGCCGGTGGACTGGTGAGAAGTTTTGGCGTCTTTTTGGTAGCGCGGTTCGCGCTGGGGGTGGGCGAAGCTCCCCTTTTTCCCGGCGGAGCGCGGGTGGTGCGGGACTGGTTCGGGGTGCGCGAGCGCGGGTTTGCCATTGGCCTTTGCCAGTCGGCATCGTCACTGGGTAACTTCATCGCGGTGCCGTTGCTGACGTTCCTCATGCTCCGGCTGAACTGGCGCTGGATGTTCGTGATTGTGGGCGCGGCGGGAGTAGTGCTGTCTCTGGTGTGGTGGCGGATTCACCGCGATCCGTCCGAGGTTAGTCTGACAGCGGAAGAAATTGGCTATCTGACGGAAGGCGACGAAAACGCGACATCGCGCAGGCCTTCGTTCGCCGAATGGAGGCAGCTGTTCGCTCACAGGACAACGTGGGGCATGATTGTGAGCTTCTTCGGGAACATGTATACACTTTGGCTGTATACGAGCTGGCTGCCTTTTTATCTGGAGAATCAACGCCACATGAGCGTGGCGAAGGTGGGGATTGTTGCGTCGATTCCGTTTTTCTTCGGGGTTGTGGGGGCGGTAACCGGCGGCTGGCTGTGCGACCTTCTGATCCGGCAGGGATGGACGCCGATCGGTAGCCGCAAACTGCTGGTTTCCTGCGCTCTGTTCGGAACAGCATGTTGTACGGTAGGAACCGCACTGGCGCAGACCAACACGGGCATCCTCGCGCTGATTTCCGTTTCGTTTTTTCAGATCTATATTGTGAGCAGCGCCGCGTGGGCGACAGTGCCGGTGGCTGCGCCGAGTCAATATACGGCGTCGCTCGGTTCCATTCAGAATTTCGGGGGCTATCTGGGGGCTGCGCTGGCTCCAATGGTGACGGGGTTCATCAGGCAGCGCACGGGCAGTTTTTCGCAGGCCCTGATGCTGAGCGCCGGAGTGAGTTTTGTGGCGACCGCGGCGTATCTGCTGCTGGTACGCGGGCCGATCCAGACTCATACCGGCGTGGCCGATACCACCAGCGCTCAGACTATCGGGGACACTGTCCTATAGCTTCTTCAGGTAGATATTCCTGACCCAGTATTCACCGGTAGATTCCACTTCGGGTGCGATCTTGCCGCTCGCGCGGAAGTAGTTCGGATCGTTGTCGACCAGCATCATGATGAGGTGACCGTTCATATACGTCGACATCGTGTGTCCCACGGCGACCACCATGAAATGGTTGTAATCGTCCTTGTGGAACCAGGAATCGAGAGTCGCTTTATCTGCGATCGTAGAGGTGATGGCGACCGGCTTGCCCGGTTCGGCGAGAAGAACGTGGCCCGGAGTTGTGATCACGTTTCTGCCGCCCTGTTCATAGATGTTGCCGCCCCACTGGTTCTGGGCGTCGAAATCCACCTGATAGCCGTTCAGGTTCCATTTTGCGAGTGAGGCGCGGTCAGGCGCAGGCGGGGGTGGGGTTGCGCAGGCAACCTGCGGGCCACGGCCACCGCCGCCTCTGCCGCTGCCGCCCAGCGCTCCAAAACCACCGCCGCGTCCGGCGCCACTGCCACCGCGTGCACCACCACCACCGGCGCGACCGGGAGGTGGCGGATACTTCGGCGAATTCGGGTCCTCTGTGAGGAAGCTGCGGAACTGCATGCCGCCGTTCACATTGACAGTGCCTTTCATATCGTACTTGAGAACGAAGTCAGCGGCTTCGCCGCCCGTCCAGAGGATGTAGGTTGTGCCCGTGGGATGGCCGCAGGCGGTATCGATGTGGATCGCGCTGTCTTTCACGTCCCACATGCCAGGGGCGCCGTCCCATCCGTTGAGGGTCCTGCCGTCGAATAACGACTGGAAACCGGTGTTATCGTTGTCATCGTACGGAACGGCGGAGCCGCGCATACCTCCACCACCGCCTCGTCCGCTCGCGCCGGGGGCTCCTCCGGGCGGCTGCGAGAAGGCCCACGGGGCGGTCATGGTCAGCGCGACCGCGCCCGCGGCGGCTGACATCAGAAAAGTCTTCGTTAGTTTCATAAGTGTTCCCTGGTACTGGCTGGAAGTTATATGCTTCCGAGCTGTGCAGGCATGTGCCGGCGATTGTCTTGACGCCAGCCTTGCGAGCATCGGACCTGAAAAGAAGTATATACCGAAAATCGTGCAGTTTCCTTAATAAAATCGGCATTTTTTGCGGCGCACCGGGATGGATTTGCTGGACCAATTGCGAGGACGTCGCGGCGACGGAACCGCGGATGCGTAAGAAATGGCAGCCGGCGTAACGCTTTGGGGAGTCCGGCTGGAGCGCTCCGAGCGATCCGCGAATATGGCGCTGCCTTCTGTGTTCGATAATGCGAAGGTGCAGAGTGTTTACGAGTTTAATGGTGCGGATCGGCTTCTGACACCGGCTTTACTGGTGTATCCGGAGATCGTGGATACGAATATACGGGCCACGTTGCGAATGATGGGCGGCGATGCGAACCGATGGCGTCCCCACATCAAGACGGCGAAGATACCTTCCGTGATTCGGCAAATGATCGGTCATGGTGTGCGGTGTTTTAAGTGCGCCACGACGCTGGAGTTGCTGGCGGCGTGCGAAGCTGGCGCCGACGACGTTCTGCTGGCATTTTCCGTGACGGGTGCGAACGCGCGACGCACGATTGAACTGGCGCGGCAGTTTCCGGCGGTGCGCGTCTCGGTGCTGGTGGAAGCCGGTGAACAGGCCGCGATGTGGAAGGACACGGAAGTAGGAGTTTTTGTCGATTTGAATCCGGGGATGAATCGCACCGGCATAGGCCAGGAGCGTAGCGCGGATATTCTGGAACTGACGCGAAATGCGGGCACGGCATTTCGCGGCCTGCATTACTACGATGGGCACGCGGCGGGTGGGGATGCCGCAGCGGGTTATGATCGGCTGCTTGAGATTGTGGGCACGCTTTCCGCGGCGGGTTATGCGCCGGGTGAAGTGATTACGTCAGGCACTCCGGCCGCGCAGGCCGCGCTTAAGCATACTGGACTGAGCGCTGGTGCATTTCAGCATCGAATATCGCCGGGGACCGTGGTTTATAACGACATGTCGAGCCTGAAGCAGTTGCCGGGGCTGGGATATCAAGCGGCTGTCATGGTGCTGGCTACTGTAATCAGTCACCCGGCGCCTGGTATGTTCACCTGCGATGCCGGGCACAAGAGTGTTTCCGCCGATGCGGGCGTGCCGACGTGCCAGGTGGTGGGGCACGACGGGTTTCGTCCGATGAAGCCCAGTGAGGAGCATCTGCCGGTGGAAGTGGACGCAACGGGGCTGGTCCCGGAAATCGGAAGCCTGATCTATCTGATGCCGCGGCATGTTTGCCCTACGGTGAACAATTTCGACGAGGCCGTTATGGTGGCAGGCGGCGAGATTCGCGGGCTGGAACGCGTAGCCGCGCGCGGGCACGAGAGCGGCCTCAGGCCCTAAGTCAGGAGCGCGTTGAGTTTTTTGGTGGCAGTGGGGAATTTGCCGATGCCGGCGCCGACCACTTCATCGGCCACGGTTACATACACGTCGCCCACGGTGCCCGTGACGCGGGTGTGACTTCCTCTGGCCAGCTTCGGACTGCCACCGGCCACGATCATCGCGAGGCCGTAGTTCTTATGCGGATTGGCTTCGGCGTGTTCGTGCGCGAAGATGAGGCTGGTGTGATCGAACAGGTTGCCATCGCCTTCGGGTACGGATTCCAGCCGGGAGATCAGATAGGCGAATTCTTCCACATGCCAGCGGCAGATATCGCGCATGACGCGCTGGCCTTCGGCTCCGTCGGCGCCTGAGATTTTGCCTTCGGCGTGGGTGTAATCGTGGTGGCGCGCAGAGGTGTAGCCGAGCCAGGGAAAGCGCGTGATGCTCTGGCACTTGGTCAGCATGTAGGATGCGACGCGGGTCTGGCGCGTAGCCAGCGCGTGGACCAGAAGATCGCTCTGCAGTTTGGCGATGCGGGGCCAGTCTTTCATATCGCCATCGAAATCCGGCGGGGCAACCTTTTCATAGCCCGGAGGCAGTCCGGCGATGGCGCGTTCGAGGTCGCGGATGCCGGAGAGGTGTTCGTCTACGCGTGCCTGGTCGTCGGTTGGCAGCTTCTTTTGGAGCGCCGAGGCATCGGCGAGGACGGTATCGAGAATGCTTTTCTTGCGATTGACCCAGCCTTCTTCCTGCGCACCGAAGAGACGGTCGAAGAGGCGATGGGGAATCATTTCCGGTGGCAGGGCGCGTTCATAGCCAGCCCAGCTCATATTGCGCTGCATGCTTTCACCGAACGATTCCTGGGCCACGCCGATCTGCAGCGAGCGGAAGCGCGAATCGCCGCCGATTTTGTTGGCGACAATCTGATCGATGGAGGGTCCCGAGGGTCCGCGGCCGGTGAAATCGGTGCCGGTCATCAGGCCACTCATCGAGTTGGTGTGACCGTTGCCTTTGCCGGAGGCTGCGGCGTTATCGACTCCGCTCAGGACGTGAACGTCCTTGCGCCAGGCAGCGAGAGGTGCGAGGCATGGCGTGATTTCGTAATCGGTGCCTTCTTCGGAGGGAATCCAGTAGCGCTCCGGGATGCCATTGCCGTTGAACCAGAGGACAAAGCGGGTTTCGATGGCTTTTTCCGGGGTGGGCTTCGCCGCCCCGTCGGTGGTTGCCGCATAGGCGGTACCGGCGGCGTTAAACATGGAGACCAGTGGTGGCAGGCCGATGGCGATGCGGGCACCAGCCGCCGTCATTCCCTTGAGCAGAGAGCGCCGCGAGGTTCTGAGGCGGTTAGTGATTACTTGCGACATGGGCTGGTCCTTTGCTGGTTATGGGCGGCGCTGAAGCCCCCTGTGGAAATTCTCTCAGAAGAGTGAGCGAAACCACAAGCTCCTGAAACTGAAAATGCGATTTGCGGAACTCTTCCGTCACTTTGGCGATCAGTGCCTGGTCGGCTTCCGTATCCATGCGGCCCGCGGTGTAGCGGAAATACTGGCGGACCATGCATTCCTGACACTGCGCGCTTTTGGCAAGCACGGCGCCGAGTTGAGCGGGCGAGGAAAACTGCGAATCGGGAATGCCTGCGACGGTTCCGGAGGTATCGATGGGGAGATTGACGGTGTGCTTGCCTCGTCCGCTGCCAAACTCCAGAGCGACCTGCTCGCGGCGCGCGCCGACGGCATCGAACTTTTCGAGGCCGAAGCCGACGCCGTCCATTAGCTTGTGGCAGGTGGCGCAGGTGGGGTTGCTGGCGTGTTCGGTCATACGGTCGCGATTGGTTTGAGGTTTGGCTTCGGTGACTGGCGGCAGGTTGGTATTGACGCCGGGGGGCGGATCCGGCACGTGCTGGCAAAGGAACTGCTCACGCACAAAAAGTCCGCGGGCGGTGGGGGAAGACTCTTCCGGCTTGGCGGTCATGGCGAGGAAAAGGCCTTCGCCGAGCAGGCCGGCGCGCTCGGAGTCAGGGGGGAACGGTACGCGGTCGAAATCTTTGGCTGGCGCGGTGACGCCGTAGATGCGAGCGAGTTCGCCGTTAACGTGGCCGTAATCGGCGGTGAAGAGCGTCATGAAATCGCGGCCGTTCCAGACGAGATCGGAGACGAAGGTGATGGCTTCCTGCGTCATGGAATTGGCGGTTTCGCGAGTATAAAGGGGGAACTTGCGGCGATCTTTGCTCGAAGTGATCAGGCGATCGAAGCGGAGCCACTGGCTGACGTATTCGTCGATGGCTTCGTGAGCGCGCGAATCGGCCAGAAGGCGACGAGTCGCTTTTTCCACGCCCGCGGGGGTGGAAAGGTCGCCACGAGCGGCGGCGGCGAAGAGTTCGGAATCGGGCATGGTGTCCCAGAGCGAATAGGCGAGGCGATTCGCGGTGGCCCAGGGTTTGAGTTTCGGATCGGTGGCGGTGTCGAGGCGAAAAAGAAAGTTGGGCGACTGGAGCATGGCTTCGACGACGGTTTGGGCACCCTGCAGGAAGTCGGGTTGCTGCTTCATGAGGGCTTCGTAACGGGCCTGTTCGCCGGCATCGAGAGGTCTGCGGAAGGCTTTCTGTCCGAATTCGCGGACAAAGCGCGCGCGGCAGGCGGGCACCGCAGGTTTACAAGGGATGAGGTTGTGGGTATCGCCGCCGCGGAGGGCGGATTTGGCGAGACGCTCGGCCGCGGAGCTGTAGCCTTCGACGAGGAGCGGGGAAAGACTCTGGCCGCGCGACTGGTTGCGGAAACCATTGACGAAGTCTTCGGGGGGAAATTGGTTGGCCGGATCGGTCTGGTCGCCGAGGAGATCGCGAACGGTGTGGTTGTACTGGCTGTGAGTGAGGCGGCGGAGTTCTGCATCCTGCAGGGCAGCGGGGGTGGTTTCCTGCAGGTCTTTATAATGCAAGGCCGTCGAGAGTTCATTGCCGGAGAGATGCGCGAGGTGATCGATCCAGGCTTTGAGGACGATTTCTTCGGGACTGCCGGGCTTGATGCGTTCGCCGCCGGTGTGCGGGATACGGGCGGTCGGTTTGCGGAAAAGTAGCGATTGATCGGGATGCAGGCGATCGACAAGGACGACCAGCGAATTGCCGAAGGCTTCAATTCTTGCGGGCGAAGCGTCGGGATCGGGAAAATGCAGGCGCGTAGCGGACGCTACGCCATCCGGATTGTGGCAGGCACGGCAACTGGCGCGTTCAAGGATGGGGTAGAGGCCGGACTGGAACGGGCCAGTCTGGGCGCAGAGGACGCCGGTTGCCACAGCGAATATGAACGAGAACTTTCTCAGCGGAAACAATCCTTGCCTTGTAGAATAACGCATGATGCGGTGGGCCATTGCCGGGCTGTTCCTTTTTACTTTTGCGGCGCAAGCTGCTACCGAACGTGAGGTGGCGGAGTGGGTGCTGCGCTGGGAAGGCAGCGTGCTGCTGGAAGGTTCCACGGTTCCTCTGAATAATGTTTCGCAGCTGCCGGCCGGTGAGTTTCATATTGCCGCGATTGATTTGACGGCCGGGGTGATGCACCCAGAGGAACTCGTAAAGCTGCAGGGCCTGACGCACGTACGGGAGCTTTATCTGCCGGGTCCGATCTGGAATCCGGGCGGAGGCAATGAGAGCAAGACCGGCGTGTTCCAGGCGCTGGCGACACTGACTGGTGTGGAACGGTTGGCGTTTGGCTGGCATTACAATGCGCAGATCGAGGTAGGAGATAAAGAGATCGGTGCGCTGTTCGCGTGGACGGGATTGCGGGAATTGCGTTGCTCGCAATGCAGTTTGTCCAAACTGAATCTGTCGCCGTTTGCGAAGTTGCAGGATCTCGATCTGAGCTACAATCCGTTCACCGACGAAGGGATGGCAGGGATTGCCGGTCTCAGGGATTTGCGGCGGCTGATGCTGCGCGATTCGCTGGTGACCGACGAGGGCTTGAAATACCTGAAGGACGCAACCAATCTGGAAGAACTGGATCTTTCCGGGGCGCGCGTGACGGATAAAGGGGTCGAATATCTGAGCGGGCTGAAGCGGATGCGCCGGTTGAATCTGCAAGGCGCCCAGGCGAGCGATGCGGCGATGGCCGTTCTGGCGGGGATGAGTCAGTTGGAGGTCCTGAATCTTTACAGAACGCGAGTGACGAACTCCGGGCTGGCGAAACTACAGGGATTGCATGGGCTGACCGATATCGATCTTCGCTATAGCCGGGTGACGGCCAACGGTGTCGATGCGCTGCGTGCGGCGCTGGCTGGCGTCCGTGTGCGGTTTGTGGGGACAGCGGCGCCGCCTGCGAAGGTATCGGCGTCATCGCAGCCGGTCTCGGCCACGGACGATGCGATTGCCGCGTGGGTGAAGGCGCTCGGCGGCAGCACGGAAAACAGGAACGGACATGTGGTGGGCGTCAATCTTTCCGGCTCTTCTGTGAGCGATGCCCAACTCGCCGGTCTGGATGGCCTGCAGAATCTGGAAAAACTCGATTTGGGGGTGACGCAGATATCCGATCTCGGGTTGTTGGCCGTGCGGCGGCTGAGTGGGTTGCAAGAGCTCAATCTGAGCCAGACTACGGTTTCCGACGGTGGTCTGGCGACGCTGGCGGAGCTGAGTCAGCTGCGAACGCTGCGGCTTGCCGGAACATTTGTGCAGGGCACAGGGCTCGTCGCGTTGAAGGGTCTGACCAGTTTGGCGGAACTGGACGTTTCCGGATCGCATCTGGACGACAATGGCTTGGCGGATGTTGCCACGCTGAGCGGATTAGTCAGCCTCCGGTTGAACTATGACGACATCAGCGACGTCGGGTTGGCGAATCTTGCGAAGCTGACTAAACTGCGGAAACTGGATCTGACTAGCACCGATGTTACCGACAAAGGCCTGAAACAGGTTGCGGCGCTGACCGGATTGAAAGAACTGTATCTGAGCCATGGGCGCTTTACCGATGCCGGGCTGGCAATGTTGCAGCCGTTACAGCAACTGGAGCGCATCGAGCTATTCCGAACGCGAACTACCGACGAAGGTGTCAGGTCGGTCGCCGAGTTGAAGAATCTACAGGTGCTCAAACTGGATTACACTTCGCTCGACGACAAGGGTGTGGAGTTTCTGAAGACACTCCCGCATCTTCGCGAACTGAGTCTGGATGCCACCAACCTGACGGATAAGGGTGCGGAGGGTTTGCAGGCGATGGCCGGACTGAAGGCGCTGAATTTATACCATACGCTGGTGACCGAAAAAGGCCTGCAGAGCCTGAAAGCGGCGCTGCCACAGTGCGCGGTGGTTTTCGACCGCGATTCGGCGCTGCCGACACGGAGGGCGAAATCGGAATGAAGAGCCGTTTGCTGATTTTGGTGATGTTCGCTGCGTCGGGCTTCGGCGCCGATCTAAAATGGATCGACGATCTGGGCGGACATGTTACGAAAGACGCACAGAATCGGGTTACCGGAGTGAGTCTGCGCGGAACGTGGGTAGCTGACGCGGACCTTCGCCATCTGAGTGAGTTACCGGAGCTGAGCGCTCTCGACTTATCGCTGACGCATATTACCGATCAGGGAATGTCGGAGATCAAGAGCCTGCCCGGTGTGACGGAACTGAATCTTTACTTCGCAGAGTATGTTACCGATGAAGGTATTGCCGCAATTCGGGACTGGAAGAAGCTGCGGATTCTGAATCTGCATGGCACGAAAGTCAGCGATACGGCGCTCGAACATATAGCCGGAATTTCGACGCTGGAGTCGCTGAATGTGGGCTCAACGCTGATGACCGATGTCGGGCTGGAGAGGCTGACGACGCTCCCGAATCTGAAGGAACTGACGATGGGCGGCAACGAACTGGGCGATGCCGGATTGCAGGCGCTCAGACAGATGCCCGGATTAACGTATCTCGATCTGAGCGGGCGTCAAGGTACGGATAAGAATGTCTGGACGATTGCGATGTCGGAAACCGGGCTAGCGGCGGTGCTGACGCTGAAGAATCTGCGGGAATTGCGATTCGCGTGCGTGACGATCGGGGTGGGGATTGAAGGGACGAAGCTGGGCGAGGTGAGTCTGCTGACGGTCACCCCGAAGTGGCTGGAGGAAATGAAAGCGCTTCCGAAGCTGGAAAGGCTGAAACTCCAGGGTTGCAATCGAATCGACGATCCGTCGGTGCAAACACTGATTGGGATGCCGAATTTACGTGAAGTGGACCTGCAGGGGACCTCGGTTACGGAGCAGGGCGCGGCGAGATTTCGCGCTGCTAAGCCGGCTGGTGTCGTTTATTTTGGGCCGTGGGACGGGAAGTCAGCGGCTTACAGGAATAATTAAACATTCATGACAAGAAGAAACATGCTGACTGCATCCATCGGCGGTACCGCGGCGCTGGTGGGCGCGCAGGAGACGCCGAAACGGGCGTTCTTTGAACTGCGCTGTTATTACATGCGCAATAGCCAGTCGAACCAGGTGAAGAGGACCACCGGATTCGTTTCGGGCGCCTATCTGCCTGCGGCGCGGCGCGCGGGCGCGGGACCGATCGGCATATTCAGCGCCGTGATTGCGCCGGAATCGCCGTTCCTGATTGTGGTGTCGGGTTACCAGTCGCTGGCGAGTATGCAGGCGTCGCTGGACGGGATGGCAGCAGATGCCGTTTACCGGAAGGCCGTGGCCGAGTTCGATTCGAGTCCCGAACTGCCGTATATCCGGGTGGAAAGCACGTTGCTGCGCTGCTTCGAATCGGTGCCTGCTATTGAGGTTGGCCCTTCGCCGCAAGGGAGGGCGGCGCGTACGTTTGAGTTGCGTACTTATGAATCCGATACCGAAACTACGTTGCAGAAGAAGATCGGGATGTTCGGTGAGGGCGAAGTGTCGATCTTCCGCAAGAACGGATTGCAGCCGGTTTTCTTTGGGGAAGCGCTGGTGGGTCCGAAGCTGCCGCGGCTGACTTACATGGTTGCGTACGAGAATATGGCGGGCAGGGAGAAGGCCTGGGCTGCGTTCGGCGCCGATCCGGACTGGCAGAAACTGAAGGTCAAGCCTGGCTATTCCGACAATGACATTGTGGCGAATATCAGCAATATCATTCTCAAACCAGTGGCAGGTTCGGAGATTCAGTAGGTGCGCG
>Ga0302320_10007999_pt1 | contig 23127 bp, 18 predicted proteins | sample Bog_T0_3_FD_202130 | JGI IMG/M metagenome (GOLD analysis project Ga0302320, IMG submission 202130) | Peat permafrost microbial communities from Stordalen Mire near Abisko, Sweden - Bog_T0_3 | ecosystem: Environmental > Terrestrial > Soil > Wetlands > Peat | place: Sweden: Abisko, Stordalen Mire... | reverse complement strand
ACCGCGAGATGGCGGCCCTCACCCGTTGGGCTGCTGTCAATGCTCCGCTCCTCCAGACTGTTTGCGTCCACAGCCGCGCATGGCACGAGTCCGGTGGCAACGCCGTTCAGGAACTGGCCTTCACCCTTGCCACTGGCGTTGAATATCTCCGCCAGCTTTCAAGGTTCGGTCTCGACATCGATACTGCCGCTCCCCGCATCCGGTTCGCTGTCACTGTCGGCGTCAACTTCTTCATGGAGATCGCAAAGCTCCGCGCCTTCCGCATGCTCTGGTCGCGCGCCGTTGCCTCCGCCGGCGGCAATGAAGCCGCACAGCGCGTCTCCCTCCACGTCCGCACGGCCCAATGGAACAAGACCGTCGTGGATCCCTACAACAATCTGCTCCGGGCCACCGTCGAGGCTTTCGCCGGCGTCCTCGGCGGATGCGATAGCATGCAGGTCGCCGCCTTTGACGATGTCATTCGCCCCCCGGACGATTTCAGCCTCCGCATCGCCCGCAACACCCAGCTCGTCCTCCAAAAGGAATGCAATCTCGACCACGTCATCGATCCCGCAGGCGGCTCATGGTACGTCGAGACCGTCACCTCGGAGCTGGCCACCCGCGCGTGGGCCCTCTTCCAGGAGGTCGAGAAACTCGGCGGCATGCAAGCCGCCCTCCAGGCCGGCTTCCCCCAGAAAGCCGTCGCCTCCACCGCCGTCGAGAAAATCAAGGCCGTCACCCAACGCCGCGCCTCCATCGTCGGCGTCAACCAATACGCCAATCCCAAGGAGAAACCCTGCGAGTCCCAACCGGCCGATACCAAAGCCTTCCACAAGCATCGCGCCCTGCAGATCGCCTCCCACCGTACATCTCTGGACGACGCCGAGAACCAGGTTGTCCTCCAGCGCCTCGCCGAGGTCATCGGCCCCAAGGGTGCCAACGGCATCGACGCCTGTGTCGCGGCTGTCAGCGCCGGCGCCACCCTCGGTGAGATCACACGTGCCATCCGCATCCTGGATTCGCCCTGCGCCCCCATCACCCCCGTTTGCCTCACCCGCGCCGCCGCCCCCGTCGAGGGCCTGCGCGCCGCCATGAACCGCCAGCCGGCTCCGGCCCGCGTCTTCCTCTGCAACATGGGCTCCCTCAAGGAGCACAAGGCCCGCGCCGATTTCTCCCGGGGCTTCTTCAGCGTCGGCGGCTATGACGTCATCTCCCCCGACGGCTTCAAGACCCCCGAGGACGCCGTCGCAGCCTTCGCCGAGTCTGGCGCCTCTGTCGCCGTCATCTGCTCCACCGATGACAACTACCCCGCCCTCGTCCCCCCCATCTGCGCCGGCATCCATGCCCGCAACCCCGGCGCACTTATTGTCCTCGCCGGCTTCCCGCAGGAGCAAATAGAGGCTCACAAAATCTCCGGTATTAGCGACTTCATTCACCTGCGAGCAGATGTTCTCCAAGTCCTTTCCCGCATCCACACCCACCTGGGGATCCAATAAAAATGCAATCCTTCCCCGATTTCACCACCATCCCCTTCGACTCCACCCCCGCCCCGGCGACCTACGAGGACTGGGCCGCCCTCTTCAAGGCCGAGACCGGTTCCCACGTCGAGCAATGGGTTAACATGACCCTCGAGCAGATCGAGTTGCAACCCCTCTACACCGCCGCCGACCTCGCCCAATGCGAGCACCTCGACACCATGCCCGGCCTCGCCCCCTTCGTCCGCGGCCCCTACGGCTCCATGTACGTCACGAAGCCATGGACCGTCCGCCAATACGCCGGATTCTCCACCGCTGAGGAATCCAACGCCTTCTATCGCCGCAACATCGCCGCCGGCCAGCAAGGCCTCTCCGTCGCCTTCGATCTTCCCACCCATCGCGGCTACGACTCCGATCACCCTCGCGCTTTCGCCGATGTCGGCAAGGCCGGCGTCGCCGTCGATTCCATCGCGGACATGAAAATCCTCTTCGATAGCATCCCTCTGGATCGCATCTCGGTTTCCATGACCATGAATGGCGCGGTGCTCCCCATCCTCGCTTTCTACATCGTTGCCGCGGAGGAGCAGGGCGCGAAGCTCGATCAACTCGCCGGCACCATCCAGAACGACATCCTCAAGGAGTACATGGTCCGCAACACCTACATTTATCCGCCTGCCCCCTCGATGCGGATCATTGCGGACATCTTCAGCTTCACCTCCCGGTTCATGCCGAAGTTCAACTCCATTTCCATCTCCGGCTATCACATGCAGGAGGCCGGTGCCACCGCGGATCTCGAGCTCGCCTACACCCTCGCCGATGGCCTCGAGTACGTTCGCACCGGTCTCAAGGCCGGCATCGATATTGACGCCTTCGCCCCGCGCCTCTCCTTCTTCTGGGCTCAGGGCAAAAATTTCTTCATGGAGATCGCCAAGATGCGCGCCGCACGCGCCATCTGGGCAAAACTCATCAAGCAGTTCGACCCGAAGAACCCCAAGTCCATGGCCCTGCGCACCCATTCGCAGACTTCCGGCTGGTCCCTCACGGAGCAGGATCCTTTCAATAACGTCGCGCGCACCTGCATCGAGGCCATGGCCGCGGCGCTCGGCCACACGCAATCCCTCCACACCAATTCCCTCGACGAAGCAATCGCCCTCCCCACCGATTTCTCCGCACGCATCGCCCGCAACACCCAGCTCCTCCTCCAGGAAGAGACCGGCATCACGAAGGTCATCGACCCATGGGCCGGATCCTTCTTTGTTGAGGCTCTCACCACCGCGATCATGAAGCGCGCGTGGCATCATATCGAGGAAGTCGAGACTCTTGGCGGAATGGCAAAGGCCATCGAGACTGGCCTGCCAAAGCTCCGCATCGAGGAGGCCGCCGCGCGTCGCCAGGCCCACATCGATTCCGGCAAGGAAGCCATTATCGGCGTCAATACCCTTCGCCTCGAGAAAGCCGACAAACTCGAAGTTCTCGACGTCGACAACGCCGCCGTACGCGAGGCCCAGCTCAAGCGTCTCCAGTCCGTCAAGGCCGGTCGCGACCAGGCCCGCGTTCAGGCCGCTCTCACCGCTCTCACCCAGTCTGCCGTTTCCGGCGAGGGCAACCTCCTCGCTCTCGCTATCGACGCCGCCCGGGCCCGCGCCACCCTTGGAGAAATCTCCTATGCACTGGAAAAACAATTCAACCGCCATAAGGCTCTCATCCGTTCTGTGAGTGGCGTTTATCAATCGGAATTCGGCACGGCCCCGCAAATTGAGGAAGTCCTCAAGCTGACCGAACAATTCGCTGTCGAGAATGGCCGCCGTCCCCGCATCCTCATCGCAAAGATGGGACAGGATGGCCACGACCGTGGCGCAAAGGTCGTCGCCACCGCCTACGCGGATCTCGGGTTCGACGTCGACATCGGCCCCCTCTTTCAGCAGCCGGAGGAAGCCGCCCGCATGGCTGCCGAGAACGATGTCCACGTCGTCGGAATCAGTTCTCTCGCCGGCGGCCACAAGACCCTCCTCGTCCAGCTTCGCGATGAACTCGCAAAGATCAACCGGCAGGACATCATGATCGTCGTCGGCGGCGTAATCCCGCCCCAGGACTACGATTTCCTCAAGGAGAACGGCGCGGCCGCCGTCTTCGGTCCCGGCACATTCATCCCGGATGCCGCGCGCGAGATGTTAACCCGATTGAATCAGGCACTCTGCTGATGCGCTTTCATGATCGCCCGCCCTTTAGATACGCGCGCTCCCCGTCCCGGTCGCTGCGATTCCCCGCGGCCAGCCCGTCCGCCCGTCAGGCGCCGTTACAAACGAGCCCGCCGCATGAGTGACATACCCTCCGCTTCCCGTCCCCGCCCCGGCCAGCTTTCCGTGGACGATTACATCGATGGCATCCGCGCCGGTGACCGTACCATCCTCGCCCGCGCCATCACCCTGGTCGAGAGCAGCTCCCGTCGCCATGAGGCCCAGGCCCAGGAAGTCATCCACCGCATCCTCCCATTCACGGGCATGGCCAGGCGTGTCGGCATCACTGGCGTCCCCGGCGTCGGCAAGAGCACTTTCATCGAATTCCTCGGCTGCATGCTCGCGGATCGCGGCCACAAGCTCGCCGTACTCACTATCGATCCTACCAGCGCCCGCTCCGGCGGTAGCATCCTTGGCGATAAGACCCGCATGGAGCGCCTCTGCCAATCCCCCCTCGCATTCATCCGCCCCTCCCCCAGCGGCTTGAATCTCGGCGGCGTCGCACGCCGCACCCGCGAGACCATGCTCCTCTGCGAGGCTGCCGGCTTCGACACCATTTTCGTGGAAACCGTCGGCGTCGGCCAGACGGAGATAGCTCTCCGTTCCATGGTCGATTTCTTCATGCTGCTCCTTCTTCCGGGTGCCGGTGACGAGCTCCAGGGCATCAAGAAAGGCATCGTCGAGATGGCCGATCTCGTCGCCATCAACAAAGCCGATGGCGACAATCGCTCCCGCGCCGAGCTCGCCCGCCAGGACCAGGCTGCTGCCCTCCATTACCTCCAGCCCACAACCCCTGAGTGGCCCACCGATATCAAGCTCTGCGCCGGCCTCACCGGCGAAGGCATCCCGGAGATTTGGGAGCGCGTTGAGATGTTCTACGCAACCCTCGCTCCCAAGGGCGTCATTGCACGTCGCCGTCAGGACCAATCCCTCGAGTGGCTCAACGATCTCATCCAAAGCGAGCTCAAGCGCCGATTCTTCCAGGACCCGCGTGTCACCGCGCTCACACCCGCCATCCATCAGGCTCTTCTCAGTGGAGAAATCACAGCCGTCCGCGCCGCCGAGTCGCTCCTCACGGCCCATCAAGCCCCTGACCCATCCCTCCAAAGGACACAATCTTATGATCAAAAAAATTGACCATCTCGGCATCGCCGTAAAGTCACTCGACGAAGCCATTCCTTATTACGAAAATGCCCTCGGCCTCAAGTGCGGGCACCGCGAGGAAGTCCCTTCCCAGAAAGTCCGCACCGCCTTCTTCCATTGCGGCGAAGTCCACATCGAGCTTCTGGAGCCCACCGACCCGGAGAGCCCCATCGCGAAGTTCCTCGAGAAGAATCCCGCCGGCGGCATCCACCACATCGCATTCGGCACTGATGACGTCAAAGGCCAGCTCCAACAGGCCGCCGGCGCCGGCGTAAAGCTCATCCACTCCGAGCCCATCGACGGCGCGGCCGGCAAGCTCGTCGCATTCCTCCACCCAAAATCCACCTACGGCGTCCTCACCGAGTTCTGCATGCCCAATCCCGTCGCTGCGCACTGACCCATTCAACCCACTTCCGACCTATGGCCATTCAACAATCTCTTCTGGACGAACTCGAAAAACGGCGCGCCATTGCCCGCGATGGCGGCGGCGCGGATAAACTTAACGCCCGCCGCGCCAAGGGCCTCATGACCGCGCGCGACCGCCTCGATGCCCTTTACGAGCCCGGCACCTTCCAGGAATCCGGCATGCACGCGGACCACGATTGTCACAACTTCGGCCTCGAGAAAAAATCCCTCCCCTGCGACGGCGTCGTCACCGGCACCGGCCTGGTCGATGGCCGTCCCGTCGCAGCTTTCAGCCAGGACTTCACAGTCGGCGGCGGCGCGCTTGGCCGCATCCACGCAAAGAAAATGTGCGACGTGATGGACTACGCCCTCAAGGCTGGTTGTCCCGTCGTCGGTTTTAATGATTCCGGCGGCGCCCGGATCCAGGAAGGTGACGATTCCCTCTCCGGCTACGGCCAGGTCTTCTTCAGGAATGTCCTACTCAGCGGCGTCGTCCCGCAGATCGCCGTTGTCGCAGGCTCCTGCGCGGGGGGCGCGGCCTATTCCCCGGCCCTCACGGACTTCATCATCATGGTTAAGGGAAGCGGTACCATGTTTATCTGCGGCCCTGAAGTGATCCGTGCCGTCACTGGCCAGAAATGCACCATGGAAGAGATCGGCAGCGCCACCGCCAATGCCAGTGTCAGTGGCAACGTCCACTTCATCGCCGAGAACGACGCCGATGCCGTCCGCATCGTGAAAAAACTTCTCTCCTACCTGCCGGGCAACAATGTGATGGACCCGCCCCACACCCCCGGCACGCAGCTCGACCGCAGCCTCGATCCCGGCATGAATGAGCTCGTCCCGGAGAACATCAAGGATCCCTTCGATGTCACCTCCGTCATCGCGCGTCTCGTCGATGAGGGCGACTACCTCGAGATTATGAAGGAATGGGCGAAGAACATCGTCATTTGCTTTGCCCGTATCCAGGGCATCGTCGTCGGCATTATCGCCAATCAGCCCGCCGTCAAGGCCGGGACCCTCGATATCGACGCCTCGGACAAGGCTGCTCGCTTCATCCGTTTCTGCAACGTCTTCAACATCCCCATCGTAACCTTGGTCGATGTCCCTGGGTTTATGCCCGGCGTCCAGCAGGAGCGCGGTGGCATCATCCGTCACGGCGCGAAGATGCTCTTCTCCTACGCCTCCGCCACGGTCCCGAAGATCACTGTCATCATGCGCAAGGCCTACGGCGGCGCATACCTGGCCATGTGCAGTGCTGACATGGGCGCGGATGTCGTGTACGCTTGGCCCAGCGCGGAGATCGCCGTGATGGGCGCCGATGGCGCCGTAAAGGTTCTATTCAAGCGCGAGATATCTGCCGCCGAGGATTCGAAAAAAGAGGAAGCCCGCCTGGTCACCGAGTACCGCGACAAATTCTGCACCCCGTACGAGGCCGCAAAGAAAGCCATGATCACCGACGTCATCAGCCCCGCGGAAACGCGCGCCGCCGTCTCTCTCGCCCTTCGCAACACGCTCAGCAAACGCGAAACCCGCCCGCCCAAGAAACACGGCACCATCCCACTCTAAAGTAGTCAAAATAGGCCTATTGCCGTCAGGTCGAGGGCTGCGCGCCAGCGTGTACTTGAACCTGAACTTGAACATGAACCTCTCTTCTCACGCCAATTGGAACAGCCACAGTATTTCTTAATCGGCCGTAATACCCCATGAGCAATCCCACCGATCCCCCAGGCGATGTCACTCCCGCCGAGGCCAGCCTCGGCAAGGCTCTCGCATTGATTCACCGCGTCCTGCCGCGCCTCGACGACCCCGTTCGCAAAATCGACGTCCAGGCCGCCCTCACCCGCGCCATCGCATACCTTGATGCCGCCCGCCTCGCCCACTCCGGCGGGGCCGCTACAGCTCTCCCGCTCGGCGCTCAAGCCGTCACCACCGTCGTCGCCCCGCACATCGCCGCTGTCATCGCCGCTGCCGTCTCCGTCATCATAGACCAACCCTACCGCCTCGTCTCCGTCCAGCAGGTCACCGTCCCTGTCGTTCCCCATCTCAACGTCTGGGCCGTGGAAGGCCGCACCCAGATCTTCATGTCCCACAAAGTCCGCTGAACCTTCTTCTTCACCCATCCGCATGATCAAACGACTCCGCGTAACCGTTGACGGCAATACCTACGACGTAACCGTCGAGGTAGCCGACGATTCCACTCCGGCGCCTGCTCCAGCCCCGGCACTCGCCGCCCCGTTGCCTCCCGCGGCAGCGCCATCCAACCCGGTAGCGCCTCCCGCTCCCGCCCCGGTTCAGGCGCCCGCTCCCGCCGCAACCGGCGCTCCTGGCGATGTCCCGTCTCCGCTCGCAGGCCGAGTCACCGCCGTCATCGTACAGCCCGGTCAGCAGGTCAATGAAGGCGACCACCTCGTCACCCTCGAGGCCATGAAAATGAACACCTTCGTCTTCGCACCCCGCGCCGGCAAAGTCACCGCCGTCAAAGTCGAGGTCGGCTCCGCCGTCGAGGAAGGCCACACGCTCGTCACCATCGGTTAAATCTTCCTCCGCTCGATGCGGATCTCCCATTTGTTATATGCACTCCTATCCCATAATGACCGCCGCTGAAGCCGCCGAGCTCATCCAGAACGGCCAATCCGTCGCCTTCGGCGGCTTCACCCCGGCCGGCGCCGCCAAGGCCGTCCCTGTCGCCATCAGCGCCCGCGCAAAGGCATTCCACGCCGCCGGCAAGCCCTTCCAGATCGGCGTCATGACCGGCGCTTCCACCGGCAAATCCCTCGACGGCTCCCTCGCCGATGCCGACGCCGTCCTATTCCGCACCCCCTACCAATCCGATCCCACCCTGCGCAAAAGCATCAACGAAGGCCGCACCCAGTTCTTTGACATGCATCTTTCCATGGCGCCGCAGAACATCCGCTACGGCTTCCTCGGCCCCGTCCACCACGCCGTCATCGAGGCCGCCGATGTCTCCCCCACCGGCGAGATCACACTCACCTCCTCCGTCGGCGCCGCCCCCACCTTCTGTCGGGTTGCAAGCGATATTATCATCGAGCTCAACCGCTTCCACCCCGACTCCCTCCGCGGCATCCACGACCTCTACGAGCCCGAGGATCCTCCCTACCGCAACCCCATCCCCCTCTTCCGTCCCTCCGACCGCATCGGCGCACCCGTTATCAAGGTCAATCCCGCCAAGATCGCCGCCATCGTTCTCACCGATGCCCCCGACGAGACCGGCGGCTTCAGCGAGATCGGCGAAACCACTGCCCGCATTGGCCGCAATGTCGCCGACTTCCTCGCCGCCGAGTTCCACCGCGGCCTCATCCCGAAATCCTTCCTCCCCATCCAGTCCGGCGTCGGCGATACCGCAAATGCCGTCCTTGAGGCCATGGGCGAAAACACCGATATCCCCGTCTTCGAGATGTACACGGAGGTCATCCAGGACGCCGTCGTCAAGCTCATGAAGCACGAGAAAATCCGCTTCGCCAGCGGCTGCTCCCTCACGGTCACCAACGCGGTCCTCCGCGACATCTACGCCAATCTCGAGTTCTTCCGCTCCCGTTTCGTCCTCCGCCCCCAGGAGATCAGCAACAGCCCGGAGCTTGTCCGCCGTCTCGGCATCATCTCCATCAATACCGCGATCGAGGTGGACATTGTCGGCAACGTCAACAGCACCCACGTCCTCGGCCGCAACATGATGAACGGCATCGGCGGTTCCGGCGATTTCGCCCGCAACGCATTCCTCTCCATCTTTACCTGCCCTTCCACCGCCAAGGGCGGCAAAATCAGCACCATCGTCCCGCTGGTCTGCCATCTCGACCACAGCGAGCACTCCGTCCAGGTCATCGTCACCGATCAAGGCGTCGCCGATCTTCGCGGCAAAAGCCCTCACCAGCGCGCCGAGACCATCATCAACAACTGCGCCCACCCCGACTACCGCGCCATGCTCCGCGACTACGTCCAGCTCGGCGGCCACTGCCATTCCCCCCAGACCCTCCCAGCCGCATTCGGCATGCACCGCACCTTCTCCGAAACCGGCGACATGCGCTCCACGGCCTGGGAATCCTACCTAAAGTAGCGAGCCCGGTCCTCCCGTCCTTCCCCCTTATGGTCCCATCCGTCCCATGGGTCCCATAAGCCTATTCCCGCGGTTCAGCAGTCACCGAAGCGCCCCTCTGAGACACCGGTCCCTATAGCCCAATTCTCTCTTCATAAAGCCTTGTTCCCGCCTGCTTCCCGGCGTATTTTATCGGCTTCCCTTTGTCCCAATAAAATATGCCCGATCTGCCCGGCGACGCTCAAAAACGCGAAGACCACCTTTCCCCCACTCCCGACATCCCACTCGAGCTCTACGACGCCTCGAAAATTGACAAACTCGAGGGCCTCGCAGGCGTCCGCCAGCGGCCAGGCATGTACATAGGCCCCACCGATGAGCGCGGCCTTCACCATTGCGTTTTCGAAGTCCTCGATAACTCCATCGACGAGCACCTCGCCGGCTACTCCGACCGCATCGAGGTCACCATCCACGTCGATGGTTCATGCTCCATTCGCGACAATGGCCGCGGCATCCCCGTGGACATGCATCCGAAATTCAAGATGCCCGCCATCGAGCTGGTCCTTACCAACCTCCATGCAGGCGGTAAATTCGGCCAGGGCGCATACAAATACTCCGGCGGCCTCCACGGCGTAGGCGCCAAGTGCGTCAACGCCCTCTCGGACTGGTTCAAGGTCGAGGTCACACGCGACGGCAAGGTCTATCACATGGCCTTCGAGCGTGGCGTCACCACGCAGAAACTCACTGTCATCGGCGAGGTCAAAAACAAAAAGCACACCGGCACCCTCATCACCTTCCTGCCGGACCCCACCATCTTCACCATCACCACGGAATTCCAGTTCCCGCGCCTCGCCGCCCGCCTTCGCGAGCTCGCGTTTCTCAACCCCGGCCTCGAGATCCGCCTCGCCGATGAGCGCGGCGAATCCCTCAAGCGCGAGACCTACCTCTACAAGCTCGGCATCGAGGAGTTCGTCCGACAGCTCGGCGAAAATAAACAACTCCTGCACCCCAAAGCCATCATCCTCGCAGGTAGACGCAAGGTCAGCTTCAAGAGCAAGGACGGCGTCGAGGTCGAGGACGACATGATCGTCGACTGCGTCCTTCAGTATAACGACAGCTACAACGACCAGCTCCTCTTCTTCACGAACGCCATCCCCAATCCCGATGGCGGCACCCATTCCACCGGCTTCCGTACCGCGCTCACCCGCGCCATCAACCAGTACGCGAAGCAGAATAACCTCGTGAAGGACAAGGATCCCTCCATCAGCGGCGACGACGTCCGCGAGGGCCTCATCGCCGTCGTCTCCGTAAAGCATCCCAACCCCAGCTTCGAGTCCCAGACCAAGGTCAAACTCGTAACTCCTGAGGTGGAAGGCATCGTATCCTCCATCGTGTACGAGGGCCTCATGCATCACTTCGACCAGAATCCGCCCGTCGCAAAGCGCGTCGTCGAGAAAGGCCTCAATGCCGCTCGCGCACGCGAAGCCGCGCGCAAGGCCCGCGAGACCGTCCGCAAGAGCGGCCTCACCGGTGGCGGCCTCCCAGGCAAGCTCGCCGATTGCTCCGAGCGCGACCCGGAGCTGACCGAGCTCTACATTGTCGAGGGCGACTCCGCCGGCGGCTCCGCCAAGCAGGGACGCGACCGCCGTTTCCAGGCCATCCTTCCCATCCGTGGCAAGCTCATCAACGTCGAGAAAGCCCGCCTCGACAAGGTGCTCCATAACACTGAGATCCAGACCATGATTACCGCCATCGGTACCGGCATTGGCGGCGGCGATATGGAGGGCTCCTTCAATATGGAACGCCTCCGTTACGGCCGCATCATCATCATGACCGATGCAGACGTTGACGGCTCCCACATTCGCACTCTTCTCCTCACCTTCTTCTATCGCCAGATGCCGGAGCTCGTCCGCGCCGGCCGCATCCTCATCGCCCAGCCGCCTCTCTACCAGATCAAGCGCAAGAAACGCGAGGAGTACGTGGACGATGACCTCGCCCTCAACCGAATCCTCATCGGCCTCGGTGCCGACGAAGTTCGGTTGAAAAACCTGGCCGATGGCCACGAACTCACCGCCGCCCAGTTGAAGGACATCCTCGATCAACTCGAGAAACTCGCCAAGTACTCCGAGTCCATCCGCCGCCACGGCGGCGACTTTGAGCAATACCTCGCCAGGCGCACACCCGACGGCGGCCTCCCCACCTACCTCGTAAAAGTTCGCGAAGGCAACGAAGAGTTCGTCCACTACTTCTCCGCTGAGGAAACCGTCCGCCAGTTCGACCAGGACAACCTCGACCTCAACCTCTTCGAGAACGAGTTGGATACCCCGCCCGTTCCCGTCAAAAAAGACGGCCCTCGCCGCCGCGGCAAACTCGTCGAGATCCACGAGCACACCGCCATTCAAAAACTCATCGCCGAGCTTGGCCGCAAAGGCCTCAAGATCGAGCACTACTCCGATAGCGACAAACCCATCTTCGAGCTCATCGAAGGCGAAGGCGATAGCGCCCGCGTCCACCCCATCTTCTCCATCCCCCGCATCCTCGAGATGATCAAGGAGATCGGCAAACGCGGCGTCCAGATCAAGCGCTTCAAGGGCCTCGGCGAAATGAACGCCAAGGAACTCTTCGAGACCACCATGAACCCCGAGCGCCGCAAATTCCTCCGCGTGGAGCTCAACGAGCAAAACACCGTCGAAGCCGACCGCATGTTCACCATCCTCATGGGCGACGTAGTCGAGCCCCGACGGCAATTCATCGAAGACAACGCCCTGAACGTCCGCAACCTCGACGTTTAACCCCCCTGGTAGCGGTCGCAATTTCACCCGTCCCATAGGGCCTGTAAGCCCTATAGGTCCTATTCCCCATCCCTCGGCAAAGAGCCGTACTGTTCCCTCCCGCACTGCGCACCCCGGCAAAAATCCGTGTCCATCTGCGTCCAACCGTGGTTCAATCCCCATCCGTGAGCATCATCCCACGCGGCTGCTAACGGAGATCCCCTGGCCATGCGAGTCCTCATCGTCGATGGCCACAGCGTCATCTTCGCCTGGCCGGAGATCCGCGCCCTCCACGCCCGCCGCACCGCCCTGGCCCGCGAAGCCGTCATCAAGGCCCTCACCGAGTACCAGGACACCAGCGGCGTCCATGTCGTAGCCGTATTCGATGGCAAAGGCGCCCGCGCCAACGAAGCCACCGAGCCCGGCGGCATCCAGGTCTTCTACTCCGGCGTCGACCAAACCGCCGACGACATCATCGAGCGCCTCGTAGCCAAATACGCCCAGCTCCACGAAATCACGGTCGTAACCTCCGACCATCTCGAGCAAATGACCGTAAACACCTTCGGCGCCTCCTGGATCTCCGCCGAGACCCTCCCCACCCTCCTCGCCGAGTCCCGCGCCACCCTCGATCGCGACTTAAAAAAACTCAAAAAGCGCTCTTAACTGTGGAGCACCGGTATGAAAGCAAAACGAATCATCCTGCTTTCCATGGGATTGATCCTTTTCTTAGTAATATGGAATTTCGATCCAATGGTGTGTCGGGTACGTTTTCGGTTTCCTGACGCAAAGATCATGGATTGCTGTGACTTGGGGCCTGTCGCGCCCGCGTTCCTTCATCGATACTGGCGGCCATCGGATCGCTTGTGGGGCGGCTACCTCGACGTCGAATTGGAAAACCAAACTGTCGACTTGAATAAGTTCAGCGACGTACCCTTTTTCCTGTTGGGACTGAAGCATTGCAGAATCGTGGGCACAATGTTCCCGCATGGGGATTCCCTAAACCCAGCAAATCGAGGATTCCATGAGGATGTGATGTTCACCGATTGTGACTTCAGTGGTGTCACGAACATGGATCTCACGAGTCTCAAAGACGTCCGGGATGTTACCTACGAAACGGACCCTCAGTAAGCCACCATGCCTTTCCCATCGCTTCTCCCAAAAGAATCTGCGCAAATCTGCGAAAATCTGCGGTTAAAAATGAATCCCGTGCGCATTTCCTAGCCGCCATCCCAATGGCCACCCTCTCCCTAACCAACCTCACCCTCCCCGGCTACCTCAAGGACCTCACCCTCGAGGTCGCCGACCGCGAGTTCCTCGTCCTAGCCGGCCCCTTCGGCTGCGGCGCCACTGCTGCCCTCCGCGCCATCGCCGGCCTCGACCCCATCGCCTCTGGTGAAATCGCCCTCGCCGGCAAACGCATCAACGATCTCGCGCCAAAGGACCGCGATGTAGCCATGGTCTTCCAGGACGACGCCCTCTATCCGCTGATGAGCGTCCGGGAGAACATGGCCTTCCCCCTCAAGCTCCGGAAATTCCCCAACCCCGAGATCAAACGCCGCATCGCCGAGACCGCGGCCATCCTCGAAATCGAGCCCCTCCTATCACGCAAACCGCCCACCCTGTTCCGCGGGGAGCGCCAACGCGTCTCCCTGGCCCGAGCCATCGTCCGCCAGCCCAAGGTCTTCCTCTTCGACGAACCCCTCCTCGATCTCGACCCCGCCACCCGCCCCCCCATGCGCACCGAGATCCTCCGTCTCCACCAGCGCATCCAGGCCACTATCATCTACGCGACACATGACCCCGTCGAGGCCATGACAATGGGCGAACGCCTCGTTATCCTCCGCGATGGCCTTCTCCAGCAGACCGGCGCACCACTCCACATCTATCGCCAGCCCGCCAATCTCTTCGTCGCCGCCTTCCTCGGCGCCCCCCCCATCAACCTCGTCCACGGGAAACTCCGCGAATCCGGCGACACCCTCTCCTTCAAGGAGTCCAACGACGGCGTCATCGAGCTCAAACTCCCCGATTCCCCCGGCCTCAAACCATTCGCCGGCCGCGAGGTCATCGCTGGTATCCGCCCCGAGGATATTCACATCGTCACCGCCCCCGCGAAACCCGGCGCGCCCCGCTTCCGCGCCCTTCTTGACGTCGTCGAGCTCATGGGCGCCGAAACTCAGGCCCACATCGAGACCGGTGCGCACACCCTCATTTCCCGCACCGCCGCCACCATCGGTAGCGAAGAATCAGGCCATCGCGTACAATTTGAAATCGACCCCGCCTCAATTCATCTTTTCGATCCCGAGACCACCCTCCGGATCACCCCCTGAGAGTTAAAGCGGACCAAAAATCAACCATGCTCGTGCGAGAAAGTCCGCGGCTTCATAAGGGCCAAAGGCCTGTAATAAGCCAGCCCAGGGCGATAGCCCTGGGTTACCAGGCGCACCGCGCCAAGCTCCAAAGGGGCGCGATAACACTTCCCTCGGAAACTGTGATCTCAGCGAATTACCCCACCCCATGCTGAGGACCATTCTCCTTGTCACCCGCGGGATCATCCTCGACCCCCGCACCCGCCGTTGGGCCATGTTCATCCTCCTGCTTGGGGCCCTTTTCATGGTCTTCGCCGGTTCCACCTTCCTCGCCGATTACATCGCCACCCCTCTCAACTTCCTCCTCTACTGGGGCCTCTGCGCCTGGCTCACCCTCGCCGCCTTACTCCTCGCCCTCTGGGACATCCTCCTCGTCCGCGCCGCCGCCCGCAAGGAACGCATCCGCTTGGAAAAACAAATCGTCGAGCGCAAATCCCATGAGCAGCAGCCCTGACCTCATTCGCACCCGCGAAGCCCTCGAGGCCCAGGAATACACTACCCTCGCCCCCTACGCCCAAAAATCCGCCGAAAGCGCCGGCCGCCGCCACCGCGAGCCCCGCCACCCCTTCCGCACAGAGTACCAGCGCGACCGCGCCCGCATCATCCACTCCCGCGCCTTTCGGCGTCTCGAGCACAAAACCCAGGTCTTTCTCAGCGGTACCGGCGATCACCTCCGCACCCGCCTCACTCACACCATAGAGGTCGCCTCCATCTCCCGCTCCATCGCGCGCGCCCTCGCTCTCAACGAGGACCTCGCGGAGGCCATCGCCCTCGCACACGATCTAGGCCATGCCCCCTTCGGCCATTCCGGCGAGTCCCAGCTCAATCGCCTTATGCGCGATCACGGCGGCTTCAACCACAACCACCAGAGCCTCCGCATCGTCGAGATCCTGGAGACCAAATATCCCAAATTCCCCGGCCTGAACCTTTCGCTCGAGGTACTCGAGGGCCTCCACAAACACGCCCCCGCCCACCAACCCTCCTTGGAGGCCCAGATTGCCAACCTCGCCGACGAGATTACCTACTACTCCCACGACCTCGACGATGGACTCGACTCCCGCCTCATCGACGCCGCCCAGTTGTCCCATCTTCACGTATGGAGCCACAGTTTCGAGCAAGTCCGCGCCGATTTCCCCCACCTCTCACCCCCAGACCTCAATCCCTACGTCATCCGCTGCATCATCGACCGCCAGGTCCAGGACGTCATCACCCATAGCGCTGGGGCCATAGCCGCCAGTCGCGTCCAGTCCGCCGATGCCGTACGCCGCCACAGTCGCCCCCTCATTCGCTACAGCCCCGAACTTCGCTCCGCAAACCGAGCCCTCCGGAAGTTTCTCTACGCCAATCTCTACTACAACCCTGGCGTTGCCACCATCAATGGTCGCGCCTGTCGCATGCTCCGGGACGTTTTCAAGCATTATATCGCCAACCCCCGCCTCCTCGGCGAAACCACCGCCCGCCGCCGCCGGCGCGACGGCCTCGAGCGTTCCGTCTGCGACTACCTCTCCGGCATGACAGATGGATACCTCCTCGATGAGCATGCCCGCTTGTTCGGGTGAATGCATTATTAATTAACACGGTTAAGTAATAACCCTATCCCGTTTTCCAGCAAGGTAGTGGAAAACTGTTTTGCCTTGCCTCCCGCCCTGCTCTTTGGAACCCTTTGGCCGCATGGGGCGGGTGTTATCTTTACTGGTCTTGGCCATCTTGCTGTCTTCTCGGCAGGCGCTGCCCTGCGTAATATCCGGCTTCTCACCCACCCAGGCGTCGGCTGGCGCCAGCGTGACCTTGTACGGATCGGGATTCACAGGGGCCACGTCAGTTCTATTTGAGCAACAAAATGATGGCATCGTTTTGAGCGCCAGCTTCTCCGTAATTTCGGACACGGAGATAGCGGCCGTCGTTCCCAGTTTCGGAGCGAGGTATTACGGATGCTATATTACTGTTATTACCAATTCCGACCTTACTGTGACCCTTGATCCGACCGCGACGATTGTGGGAAACGGCGACTCAGCGACGTCCGCTGGCTCAGACCTGGCCTATATCGAGTCGGGCGGTGTGCTCACCAATAACGGAAGCGGAAGCGATGTCTATTATATAAAGGACGGTGGCACTTTGACCGGAAAGGGCGGGGGCGGAGGCAATGTTGCTTATGCGGAACCTGGTGCCACAATATCCCTGCCTGGGGTTACCGTCATTTCGGTCCCGGAAATTGATCCGTCTCCGGTTACATCACTGTTTCAATATGTCGTACCCGTTCCCGCTTTAACCACAGGCTCCGCCTCCGGCGTCTCCTCCAGCGATGCCACACTCTCCGGTGCCATCATTCCTGGAGGTGTCAGGGCCAATGCCTATTTCCAGTACGGCCCCACTTTGGCTTATGGCAGTCAGACTTCTTCCCAGAAGATAGTGCCTTCGCTTCGCACCACCACCATATCGGCTGCTTTGACGGGTTTGACCCCAGGAACCCTTTATCACTATTGTATAACAGCAATCAATACTACCGGCACGTCGTATGGTTCGGATGCGACATTCGAGACGAGTTCTCTCTCCGGCGGGTTGCCTGGGGTATTCAACTTTCCTGTGACCGGACTCACCACTGACTCCGCGACCGCGAACGCGCACGTCAATCCCAATGGGACCTCCACAAGCGTCTATTTTGAGTACGGACTGACCGGTGCATACGGCTCCCTTTCGGCGACACAATCGGTCGGATCCGGAGCCTCGGACGTGCCAGTCCAATCGTTATTCGCAAACCTTCTGCCGAATACCACCTACCATTATTCTGTAGTCGCAACAAATTCGGTCGGTACTACCGTGGGTGCTGACCAGGCATTTCAGTCGGGCATAGTGGGCATCGATGGCTTTTCGCCCCCAGCTGCTCCGGCGGGAACGAGTTTGACATTGAGCGGGGTCGGCTTCACCGGCGCCACATCCGTGGCGTTTCAACAAAGCGGAATTTCAACCAATGCCAGCTTCGTCGTACTCTCGGACACCCAGATGGCTGTCACCGTCCCGAGTTTGGGCGCATCCACACAATCCTGCTACATCACCGTTGTCACCAATGCGGGCCTCACCGTCACGCTCGATCCCACAGCCACCGTGGTGCCTAGCGGAAGTTCCATAACTACGGCTGGCGCCGGAATCACCTATATTGAGGCCGACGGTGAGGCTTCCAACAACGGAACCGGAGATAATATTTACTACCTGAAAAATGGCGGCCTTCTCGACGGGATAGCGGGTGGCGCCAATGTTGCATACGTTGAACCCGGCGCATCTGTCTCCATGAACGGAGTCGCGGAGGTGTCCGTGCCGCAAATTGACCAGTCTCCCGTCTCAGCTTTATTCCAGTTTGTACCTTCGGGACCTGGTGTTATCACTGGCAGTGCCACCAATATCGAGTTCAGCGATGCCACGGCAAATGGAACCGTTGTTCCGGAAGGCGGTCAGAGAGCCACGGCGTATGTTCAATACGGCACGACCACTAGTTACGGTAGCCAAACGGCGTACCAGGCTGTTGGTGTCGGCAACTCTGCAATCCCGATTGCAATCCAACTGACCGGTCTCGCCCCAGGCACTACCTATAACTTTCGTTTGGTCGCAACCAATAACGGCGTCACAAATTATGGAGCGGACGAAACATTCAGCACGGCTTCATTGGCGGCCGGATTGCCCGGTTTGATCAATGACCCCACCAGTGGCGTCTCCGTCAATGCTGCGAATCTTAATGCTGTCGTAGATCCCAACGGCACGGCTGCCAATGTTTATTTTGAATACGGCCTCACCGCCGCGTACGGTTCCAACACCCCTACGCAACCCATCGGTTCCGGCACTGATGACGTCTCTATCCAGGCATCCCTCGGTAATCTTATTCCAAACACCACTTATCATTATTGCGCCGTGGCGACAAATTCGGTCGGGACCACTACGGGCTCTGACCAAACCTTCCAGACTGCTCCTATCGGCATTTTTAGCTTTTCACCCGCCCAGGCCGCTCCGGGAGCGACGTTGACCTTGAGCGGTGTCGGGTTCACCGGCGCCACGAGCGTCATTTTTGACCAATTGGGCAATCTGACGTCCGCCAGCTTTGTCGTCCTCTCGGACACGCAGATGGCGGTTACTGTTCCCAATTGCGGAGGCAGAAGCGGCGGGTATTACATCACCGTATCGACCAGTGCCGGTCTCACTGTTACCGTCGATCCTTCCGCCGCCGTGGTTGAGAATGGAGTTTCAGTGAATTCCAGCGCCAGTGCCGTCTTTTACGTCGAGGGCGGCGGCGTCGCATCAAACAATGGGAGCGGAAGCCAGACCTACTACATCAAGAGCGGCGGCCTTCTCAATGGCAGAGGCGGGGGTGGCGGCAATATCGCCTACATCGAGCCAGGCGCGACCGTTGCCCTATCCGGCGTCACCACCACGTCCGTACCGGATATCGGTCAGTCTCCGGTCCCTGTTTTATTCCAATTTATCGCGCCTGCCCACGCTTTGACCGGTGTCGCCAGTAATATCGCAACCACCGCTGCGATCGCCTCGGGAACCGCGAACGCTGAAGGCACGGACACCTCCGCCTGCATCCTGTACGGCACGGAATCCAGTTCCGGCAGCCAAAGCCTCGCCCTTCCTACCGGTCCCGGGACCTCGTTATCGGGTGCCTCCGCAAATGTGAGCGCAAATACTGTCACCTACCAAAGCCAGACCCCTTCGGTCGATATCGGCAGCGGCACCTCGGACGTCCCCCTCGCGGTCAACCTGAACGGCCTCACCTCCAATACCGCATATCATTTCTGTGTAGCCGTCACCAACGCCGCGGGCACAACTTACGGCGCTGATCAGCAATTCACAACAAACCCGGCCCCCTACGATCTCTGGAACGAAAGCCAGTTTTCCACCGCCCAGCTCGCCAATCCGAATGTTAGCGGCGATACCATCGCGCCCTCCGGTGACGGCGTCCCAAATCTCATGAAGTACGCATTGGGGATGACCGCAACGGCGGACTCCATAGTCGGTCTCCCGATCTCCGGGACAGCAGTCATCAACGGCACCAACTGCCTTACCTTCACTTACACGAAAATGGACGCCGCCACGGACATAACCTATCACCCGGAGTGGTCCAGCGATCTTTCAACGTGGTCCACAACCGGTTTTACGGAGGTGATACTTTCCGATAATGGCACCAGCCAGCAGGTTCAGGATTCAATTCCCATCACAGGTACCCAGCCCATTTTTTTCCATTTGAGAGTTACCACTCCCTAGGGCCGTTTGATTTGACCTATGTTTGCAGCGAACCCGTCTCCTTATGGAGCCGGCGATACAAAGTGCGGAACTGATCGTAACGCAACCCCAGCAGTGCCGAAGCTCTCCGCTGGTTGTGCCGTGCTGCATTAAGCCCCCGCTCCAGCAGAATCGCGCGCACTTCTTCCAGGTGATCGTGAAGGTCAACCGGCAGGGGTAGCTCCGCCAATGCTCCCTGCCATGTCTGCGCTTTGTTCTCCCTGGTGGAGGCCTTTGCCTGGCCGCCAAGGGGCTTTAGCTCCAGCCGTGCCAGCTTGCCGCCCGCCGCGTGGATTACCGCCCGTTCCACTACGTTTCTAAGCTCGCGGATGTTCCCCGGCCAATCGTGTGCCAGCAGCTCGGCTTCCGTTTCTGCATCCAGCAGCGGCGTTGTGTTCTGGCCCAGTTCCGCTGCCATTCGCCCGATATAGTACCGCGCCAGCAGAGGGATATCCTCCCGCCGCTCCCGCAGTGATGGCACCTGGACCACACAGCACGCGATGCGATCAAGCAGGTCGGCACGGAACCTTCCTTCCTCGCATGCGGTTTCCAGGTCTGTATTCGTTGCCGCGACAATTCGCACATCCACCTGCAGACTCTCGTTACCGCCTACCCTCTCAAAAACGCCGTATTCGATCACCCGCAGTAGCTTTTCCTGCACCGGCAACGGCATTTGCCCCAGTTCATCCAGGAATAATGTTCCTCCGTGTGACATCTCGAAGCGTCCCGGCCGCCGCTTCAGCGCTCCTGTAAATGCTCCCGCCTCATGCCCAAAAAGTTCGGACTCCACCAGATCAGCGGGACAGGCCGCGCAATTCCATCGGATGAATGGCCCCGACCACCGCTTCGAGAGGTAGTGCAGCCGTGCCGCAGCCAGCTCCTTTCCGGTTCCTCGTTCGCCGGTCAAGAGCACTGGTCGATTGATGGGAGCAATCGCCCCGACTTTTTCCTGTAGCTCGATGAACTGGGGTGATCGTCCGAGAGCTTCTTGAAGCCCAGCGGACAAAAGTGAGGTGCTCATTGAAGGGTTTGATACCAAAAAATGGTGTAAAATACCATAGTAATGTGCGATCTAAGGCCGGTGTAGTTATGCAAATGGCTATATATAAACAATTTACATCACAAATGTTCGGTTGGCATCGCCGATGCTAAAGGCCCAACCACAACGCTAACCTCTTATGGGCATATTCACCAGATTCCGTGACATCATTTCTTCCAACATCAACGCGATGCTCGACTCTGCCGAGGACCCGGAGAAGATGATCCGGCTCATGATCCTCGAGATGGAGGAAACCCTCATCGAGATGAAATCTGCGGCAGCCGGCACGCTTGCCACCCGCGACCGAGTCTCACGTTCGTTGGCGGATATCCGCCAGCGTGCGGACAAATGGGAGCAGAACACGCGGCTTGCACTCTCCCGCAGTCGGGAGGACCTGGCGCGCGAGGCGCTCGTGGAGCGGCGCCACCTTCTGGACCAGGCGGCCGCCCTTGAGGCCGAACTTGCCACCTCCGAGCGTCTGGCCACCGACCACCGGGAGCAGATCGCACTCCTTGAAAAGAAACTCATCTCCGCGCGGGAGAAACAGCGGCTTCTGATTCAGCGCCATGTGCAGGCTGCGCAGAAGATCCGGGCGCTGCATCAAATACGGGAGGTGGAGACGGGCAACACCGTGATTCGCTTCGACCAGTTCGAGGCGCGCATCGCGCAGATGGAGGCGGCGGCCGGCCTGGTCCGCCCGGAAGTTGCTCCAAACCTGGAGCAACAAATGGCCGATCTCGGGCGTGACGATGACGTCGAGAAGGAACTGCAACGTATCAAGGCTGAAACCTCCGTCCGCCAATGACTATACCGTGCGATGTCATTCCCCTCCTGGGCGTGCGTCTTTTCGGGGGGCCCTTCTGGCTGTTCAGTCCATTTGGCGGCCACTTTGGCCACTTCTGGTTTCATCCGTTCACACCTCTCATTTGTATTTCTGTAATTGTCCTCATTACACTGGGATCCCGTCTCGGATATCGGCGTAATTCCATGAATTCCAATCAGCGTGACACGGGTGTTGCCTATCTGCTGCTCCTGTTTGGCGGCTTCCTTGGTCTTCACAAGTTCTACCTCAATCGCCCTGCGTGGGGAGTGGTGTATATTTTCACGGGCGGCTTGGGATGCATCGGCCTTGTCTATGATCTGTTCACCCTACCGGCTCAGGTTCAACGGTGCAATGGCGAGCTGGGCGCCGCGGCTGTTCCGCCTTTCCAGCCGTCGGCATTTGCGTCATCCGCGGAGGCATTTGCCCGGGCCAGCGCGCGTGCGGAGGCGTTCGCACGACGGCTGGATAATTTGGAAACAGTCATATACGCTCAACGCAGGAAATAGCCCTCCCCAATGAACTCCTACGACGATCAATCCCCCCGATCACGGTATTGGCGCGAATCAACACAGTCGGTCTTTGATTCGGTATTCAAACGACAGTCGAACCCCCATTCCGGGACGATGCTGGTTGTCATTTTCATCATCACGGTGCTTGCCATCGTCTTTATGCGCGACGACGACGGCTCCGTTTTTTGGGTATTCGTCCTGGGCGTAGTGTTTGCCGGCCCGTTCATGCGCCGGTCCAGGGTGCAACGCGGGGCTGACGCCGGTACGCCTGGTCAGCCGTTCGCGGGTCCCACGGCCGGGGGTCAGTCCATCTCACCGGAGGCGGAGAGGCTGCTGGCTGCGCTTGAACAATTAGAGAAACGCCTGGTTAACCTCGAGGCGATCGTTACCCAAAAAGAGTTCGATTGGGAACGCCGTTTGAACCAGGACCCGCCGCCGTCCGCGGCCCCGGCTGCTCCGGCGGGGGCAACGCCCATTGCCTGATTCTTCCCCTGCGCATTGATAAAGCAAAATCCTACCCCTGCAGATACCGGATCAAAAGCCGCATCCGCTTACTGACAGACGCCTCCTCCATCAGCCTCTGTTGCTGCATCGGCTCCTGCAGAAAAGTTTGCGTCACGATATCCGCCAGCAGCTCAGGGTCATGCACATACCGCAGCTTCTTCACCAGCGCCTCAGGCAGCGCCTTCCCCTCCTTCTGCATCGTATGGCATAGCTCCATTACCTTCGCACCCAGCGCCTCCGCCTCCACCGGGTTCGGGCACTCCGATGGATGTTGGATGATCTCCGCGATCCGGAACGGCTCAGCCTGCGTCACCTTCCCAAACTTTACCCGCGTCAACCCCTGCAGGATCAGATTCGATGTCCCGTCATCCCCCGCAACGCAGGCCCGCACCAGCCCAGCGCCTCCCACCGCGAAAAAGTTCGCCGGTGCCGAGTCCTCCGCCTCCGGCTTCTTCAGTCCGATGCAGAAAATCCGGTCCCGTTCCAGGCACCACCGCAGCATCGTCCGGTATTGCGGCTCGAAGATGTGCAGTGGGAGAAGCGCATTCGGCACC
>Ga0302320_10007998_pt1 | contig 23129 bp, 16 predicted proteins | sample Bog_T0_3_FD_202130 | JGI IMG/M metagenome (GOLD analysis project Ga0302320, IMG submission 202130) | Peat permafrost microbial communities from Stordalen Mire near Abisko, Sweden - Bog_T0_3 | ecosystem: Environmental > Terrestrial > Soil > Wetlands > Peat | place: Sweden: Abisko, Stordalen Mire... | reverse complement strand
CGAGTCCGCCGTCTGGGCCAGGGTATTCACTCGCCAGACCGACATCCGCCAGGCGCTCCTCGACCGCCAAATCGTGTTGGAAGGTGACAAGTCCCTCTTCGCGCGCCTGGACCGCCTCTTCCCGCCGCCGTCGGATTGAGATGACTTATGACAAGCGAAACGACACGAATAAAGACAGTTGTCCACAGTGTTGAGCGGGCTGGAAAACAGATTAGCCTTCCCCCACGCCAAAAAAATGTTGAACGCGGGTCGTTCGACTTTACACTTGGATGACGGATTGGACGCAGTGAGTGTTTGAGTTTTGGAATCTGAACCTGAAATAATGAACTTGCAAAACAAACCTACATCCCGACGGCCCGGGGTTTCGGCCCAGCCCGCCGCGCCGCCGCCGCCGACCGGCGCTTCCGGAATCGCCCTCGTCAATTCGCTGGAGGGGATGGTCGAGGTGGCGCTCAAGAACCTGGATACGGCCGAGGCGGGCCTGTTGCGCAATGACCTGATCTTGCGCCTGCGCCTGGCGGGGGCGGCGGCGGCGCACCCGGTCAACACGCCTTACGTCAATACTATTCCGGCCGAATCGCAGCCGCGTTATCCCGGCAACCGCGACCTGGAGCGTCGCATCAAGAGTCTGGCGCGCTGGAACGCGATGGCGATGGTTGTCAATGCCCAGCGCAACGAATCCGGCGTGGGCGGTCATATTTCGAGCTACGCCTCGATGGCAACGCTTTACGAGGTGGGCTACAACCACTTTTTCCGGGGCGGCGACGGCAGAACGCCCGCAGACTTGATTTACTTTCAGGGGCACACGACGCCGGGCAATTATGCGCGGGCGTTTTTGGAGTATCGGCTGGAGGAGAGCCATTTGCACAATTTCCGCCGGGAACTGGCGGCGGGCGGCGGCCTTTCTTCGTATCCGCATCCTTATTTGATGCCGGATTTCTGGCAATTCCCGACCGTCTCGATGGGACTGGGGCCGATGATGTCCATCTATCAGGCGCGGTTTATCCGGTATCTCAAGGCGCGGGGTCTGCTGAAAACGGAGACGGAGCCACGGGTGTGGGCGTTCGTGGGGGACGGGGAATCGGACGAGCCGGAAACGCTTGGGTCGCTGACGCTGGCGTCGCGGGAGGGGCTGGACAACCTGACGTGGGTTGTCAACTGCAATTTGCAGCGGCTCGACGGCCCGGTGCGCGGCAACGGCAAAATCATCCAGGAGCTGGAAGGCGCGTTTCACGGCGCGGGCTGGAATGTCATCAAGGTGATCTGGGCCTCGCAATGGGATGAACTGTTCGCGCGGGACGAATCGGGGCTGCTGCGCAAGCGGATGACCGAAGCGGTGGATGGGGATTTCCAGAAATACACCGTCGCGCCCGGCAGCTACATTCGCCGCCATTTCTTCGGCAAATATCCCGAATTGCTGCGTTTGGTGGATCATTTGACCGATGAGGAACTGACGCGCCTGGGACGCGGCGGCCATGATCCGGTCAAAGTTTATGCCGCCTACAAAGCGGCGATGGAATACCGGGGCGGCCCGACAGTGATTCTGGCCAAGTCGGTCAAGGGTTACGGGCTGGGCGAGGCCGGCGAAGGGCGCAACATTTCACATCAACAGAAGGCGCTGAACGAAAAGGAATTGCGGGAGTTCCGCGCGCGGTTCGACGTGCCGATCAGTGACGAGGATATTGCGGACACGCCGTTTTTCCGGCCGTCCAAGACTGCGCCGGAAACGAAGTATTTGCTGGAGCGGCGCAAGAAGCTGGGCGGATTTGTGCCCAAACGCGAGGTGAAGGCCGAGCCGCTCAAGACGCCGCGATTGGAGGCGTTCCCGGAATTGACGAAGGGGACAGGCGAGGCTTCCACGACGAAGAGTTTTGTGCGGCTTCTGAGCGCGCTGGTGCGGAACCCGGAGGTGGGTCGGCGGGTGGTGCCGATAATTCCCGACGAAGGACGGACGTTTGGCATTGACCCGTTATTCAGCCAGATCGGCATTTATTCTTCCAAGGGACAGCTTTACGAGCCGGTGGACAAGGACGCGGGATTCAGCTATTACCACGAAGCCAAGGACGGCCAGATACTTGAGGAAGGCATCACGGAAGCCGGCTCGATGGCGTCGTTTGTCGCGGCGGGGACGGCTTATGCCAATCACGGAATCAATTTGATTCCATTTTATATTTACTACTCGATGTTCGGCCCGCAGCGGGTGGGGGATGAAATGTGGCTGGCGGGCGACAGCCGGACGAAGGGCTTTTTGCTGGGCGCCACTTCCGGGCGGACGAGCCTCAACGGGGAGGGGTTGCAACATCAGGACGGCCATTCGCCCCTGAGCGCCTCAGTCATCCCGACTCTTTACGTTTATGATCCGGCGTTCGCCTACGAAGTGGCCGCCATTGTATGCGACGGCATGAAACGGATGTTCGAGGACGGCGAGGAGATCATGTATTACCTTTGTCTTTACAACGAAGCTTACGCCCAGCCCCCCATGCCGCCCGGTTGCGAGGAGGGAATTCTGAAGGGGCTGTATAAGTACAAGCCCGGCCCTCAGGGCAAAAAGCACAAGGCGCACATCCTCGGCAGCGGGAGTCTGATCCGTTCCGCGCTGGCCGCGCAGGAAATTCTGGCCGCGCGCTACGACGTTTCGGCGGATGTTTGGAGTGTCACCTCCTACAAAAATCTCCGCAACGAAGCGCTGCTTGCGAGCCGTTGGAACATGCTTCATCCGACCCAGCCCGCCCGGAAACCCTGGGTCCAGCAATTGCTCGAAAAGGAAACCGGCCCCTTCATTGCGGTGTCGGACTACATGAAGATCGTTCCCGACCAGATCGCCAAATGGGTCCCCGGCGGCTTGACCACCCTGGGCACCGATGGTTTCGGCCGCAGCGAAACCCGCCCCAACTTGCGGCGATTTTTTGAAATAGACGGGGAAAGCGCCGTGGTGGCTGTCTTGCACGCGCTGTCCCAGCGTGGCGCGATTCCCCGCGAGACTGTTGGCCGGGCTATCGGCGATTTGGGCATTGACCCTGAAAAGGACTTTCCGAAGATCGCGGCGTATTGAACGGCCCCGCGAACGATTGCCGCCATTTCAACAATAGTGTCAAAAGTGAGTGAGGCGTCACATCGACCTGTGCAGCCCGCGCAAGGAATTTAAGGCGAGAGAACTTGCATGGCGGTCGGAACGCGGCTAATCTCTCCTCCCAATGCAAGCGAACTCATGGACATTGATATTCTCTTTGTTCCTGGCGGGTACGGTGGGGGCACAGCAATCCACAATTGCCCGCGCAACAAATGCCCTTGCCACGAACAGCGCCAAAATTACACAACCATCCACAGGCTTTGTCCCTTACGTTCCCCCCACATCGAATGCGCCTATTTCCAATAGCGTCAAGAAACCGTCGGCGAGAGAGTTTCTTGTTGGCTCGTCAACAAGTGCGCCGACGACCAACAGCACGAAGGAACCTGGGGTTCATTTTACCCCCCTGTCTTCCCAATCCAATGTGCTTTCCAGCAATGGCGTCTCGGTTCATTCGCCTAAAACTTTTGCGTATGAGGAAGCGATTGCCTCAGTGACGAATAGAAAGGCAGACATATTCGATCGGCTAATTGCGAGCAACAACGCTGCGCAGATCAACGCCCTCCGTACCAAGGCCGAGGGGGGCGACGCAACGGCACAATTTGATCTTGGTCACAAATACGCGGCCGGAGTGGGTGTGGCACAGGATTACGAGGAAGCCGCGAAGTGGTACCGTAAAGCGGCAGAGCAAGGAGATGCATTCGCGCAAAACAACCTCGGCGTTTGCTATGCGGATGGCAACGGCGTCGCCAAGGATGAAGCTGAAGCGGTTAAGTGGTATCGGAACGCGGCACAAAAAGGATTAGCCGTCGCCCAGGACAACCTCGGCAAATGTTACGCACACGCAAATGGTGTCACACAAGATTACGTCGAAGCCGTCAAGTGGTTTCGCACGGGGGCTGAGCAAGGCTACGCTGCGGCCCAATACAGTCTCAGCGTTTGTTACGCAAATGGCACTGGCGTGGTGCAGGATGACGCGGAAGCCATGAGGTGGTGTCGCAAAGCCGCAGATCAAGGGGATGCATCTGCACAGGACACACTCGGCGACTTTTACAGATTTGATCAAGGTGTGGGACAAGATTACGCAGAAGCCGTGAAATGGTACCGCAAAGCCGCGGAGCAAGGCGTGGCAGATGCGCAAGATAGCCTCGGTATTTGTTATAGAAACGGCCTAGGGGTGACGCAGGATTACAAGGAGGCTGTGAACTGGTTTCGCAAAGCCGCTGGGCAAGGGATGGCAGACGCGCAATGGAGGCTCGGCTTTTGTTATGCGGACGGCAAAGGCGTGGCTCAGGACAACGCGGAAGCCGTGAAGTGGTACCGCAAAGCCGCAGAGCAAGGCTTGGCCGACGCGCAAGATAGTCTCGGTTCTTGTTATGCGGCCGGCACCGGCGTGACTCAGGATTACAAAGAAGCCGTGAAATGGTATGGCAAAGCAGCCGCGCAGGGGGATGCCAGTGGGCAACTTGGACTCAGCAAGTGCTATGTCAATGGCCAGGGTGTGACAGAGGATTTCGTTGAAGCTTACAAGTGGATCAACCTGGCCGCAGCCCAGAATACGAATTTCGTCGAGGTGCGAGATTCATTGCGGAAACTATTGTCGCCCGATCAGATTGCAGAGGCGCAACGGTTGGCTCGTGAATTCAAGCCCCGCAAAGCACCAGAAGCCGCAGCTTCCATCTCACGCGAGGGCGTTCTTGATTCAAGCCCGACAGCAAGTGGCACGGGCTTTTTCATAACTGAGGATGGATTCCTGATCAGCAATGCGCACGTCGTCAAGGACGCGGACAAGATTCGCCTCCTGACAACCGCCGGACTTGTTGCCGCCAAGGTTGTGCAGGTCGATGTCGCGAATGATTTAGCGCTTCTCAAGGCGGATGGTCACTTTTCAGCGTTGCCAATCGCGAGCAGCCGGATGGTCAAGATGGGAAATACAGTGGCAACTGTCGGCTTCCCAAACGCCGGAATGCAGGGTTTTGCACCGAAGCTCACTAAAGGAGAAATCGCCTCATTGACAGGAGCACAGGACGATCCGCGCTATTTTCAGATCAGTGTGCCGCTTCAGCCAGGCAACTCCGGTGGGGCGCTCGTAAATGAGCAAGGCAACGTTGTAGGAGTCGTTTCCGCGAAGCTCGATGCGGCCATTGCTCTTGCCGCCAGCGGGTCATTACCCGAGAATGTTAATTACGCGGTGAAGAGCGGTTTTCTTCTGAGTTTTCTTGAGTCCGTCCCAGAGTTATCGTCGAAGCTCAAAGAAGCCGGCAACATGGACTTGAAATTCGAGGATGCTGTAAAATCCGCCGAAAAAGCCGCTGTGCTAATACTTGTATACTGAATAATGGACAGTACATGTCAACCAAATCGACCTTGTAGGTTACACGAACATGATCAAATTCACACACCAAATAAATCAATCAGAGGTAAATTCAGAATATATCAATCTAATCGGCTTGGATCACACGAAATACGGACCTAAAATTGGGATAATGAACAAGGAGATCGTTGCTGTCGACGACCATGGGCAAAAGTACGCGATGAAGCGTCATCATGGAAATCAGTTGACTCGCTGCACGTTGTGGTATCGCCAAAACAATATCGTCGCCAAGGATCAAATTGACATATGGTTTGAAGAAACGGAGAAGGATGAGGGCAAACCTGTAATACACATAGGTGGAAATCCAAAATCCCCAGCCAGATTTGTGGTCAAGTCCAGTTTTGACTGACGCCGGACACTTGCCTTGAATGCGGCTAACTTTGTTTGCCGTCTTCGTTGGGTCGTGGAACTCTCGGGTAGTATACCTCGGGAGGGCCATTTTCACTTCTTTGGATTTGAAACCCACATCTCCTGTACCATTCGACAAGCCTTTCCTGTTTCGCAATCCAATCTGCAGGAGACGGACATTCTTTTCCGTTCGTTGGGTTCGGGTCATAAGGAATGGCAATTCCCCAAACAGTCATGTGGTGCTTGTCTGCAAGCCGCTTCAGGAACTCAAGGAGCCGCGTGCCGTCCCCGTTGCCTTGCGGCACTGCCTCAATTTTCTTGATTTCGACTCTACCGTCCGTATCGTTCCATTCGAGCCATGCTTTTGCAATGCCCCTCTGCCGAAATTCTTCTATCCAGGCTGCGCTGCCTTTTCGGCGCGGCACAAAACGCGGCTCGCTGTTTTCCTCCCATTCAATTTTGGCGGACTGAAATGAACTCATTTTTGTATTAGAATTTAAAGTGGAAAGTAGTTCTTTCCAATCCATGCAGGTGTCATGCAGGTGTCAGTCCTGAATGGCGCTTAATTAAGGCGTAAGTCATTGCAAATCAACGTGTTCCACGAACAGCCAGAAACCATCGAGAATCAGAGGGGTCATGCATCTTCGAGGGAAGCGACCAAGCCGATTCCATCTCCTTTCCAGCTCGATTGGCACCCAAGCTGTGTAAGTTGTTGTACAGCAACATGTTACGAGCCATATTCCTTAATTAAGCGCCATTCGTGTCAGTCCTCACTTTTTAAACTCCGGCGAATTGTCCCGGCTCCAAGCAGGTTCCCCGGAAGAGTTCGCGCCCCGCTTTGGACGGGGAGTTGGGGCTTGGTGTTCACGCAAAGACTATTTCCGATTTTTCTCGAAGAGTATGTCAGAAACATCCGGGCCAGAAAGTTAAAAAGCACAGCTACTGGCAAGACACCTGCATCGCCTCTCTCAACGCAGGTCCTGTTCCTATCGAGATTCCGGCCCGTGCATGGTCAGTTTGTCGGCGGGCTGGCCAGGCGGCCCATGAAGAGGATGCTGCCGGTCGAATTTTCTCGGATAAAGAACAGGAAGGGATGGTCTGCGCGGAATACGGGCGGTGGGGGAGGCGGGCGGGCAGCGCCGGGGGCTGCAATTACCCCCGCCGTGGCGGCAGCAGCTTCGGTGCTGGTTTCGTCCACCGCCACGTAAGCTTGATGGATTACCTTCGAAATGTGGAGGTCGTGGGCGCCGTCCATCCCGGAGAAATCGGCGCCGTGCGGGTCGCCGGGCGGCAATTGCCCAGGGTCAACGAATGCGTTGACGACCCCGAGGGCGCTGAGATTGTCGCCCAACGAGAATCGCTGCTCGATCTTGAATTTAGGAAGAAACACTTCAAGTCGTGTGGCGGCCAGTTGGCTGACCCAGCCGGCCAATTGATCCGCGGTGAGCGACTGCTCGAGTGCGCCCAAGTCTCCCGCCGCGCGTGGAAGCACCACCAGCATTGATAGCCCCGGGCCCTCGGCGGCTGGGCGCCCGCGGCGCGAACCTGAATTGTCGAAGTAATCCAAGGAAAGCATTTGGCAGGGAACCTTGCCATTGGTGATGTCGGCGTATCTGACCTGGTAAGCCTCGAATGTATTCACCATGAGAGACACCGGTTTTGCGCTGCCGTCGGCCAGATGAAACTTATCGGTGCGGGTTAGCCTCGATTCAAACGGTGTCATCCAGACGCCTTTGAAATAGATGGCATTCACGAGCACCAGGCGTGTTTCGGAGGTTATGTCAATTGCATGAAGCATGTCCTTAATCTTGTGCTCGGTTTTTCCATCAACCCAGTTATTGATCTGCGCGGTGGCGGCCTTCGCTTGATGTTTGAAGTCCACCGGGAACAGTCCGGAGGTGAAGTCCTTCTGCACGGTTTGGAGGTATTGCGGCAGGAAAGGGTTCTCGGGATTTTGCTCGGGCCAGAGCGAGTTGGCCAACAAGAGTTTCGCGCCTGTGGCGGCCTGGGCCTGGGCGAGCGCCGCCCGCAAAGCGGCGAAGGCCGGCGTCACCTGGTCCTCCGGCAGTTCGGAAAGATGAAACGTCTCGGCCATTTGCGCGGCGGTGTCGCCCTTGGCGCCCTTCCAGGTCATGGCCAGCGCGGTGGAAATGCTGTACGGCGAAAGGATGCTATTCTCGGCGGCGTTGGAGCCGACCTGACGGAAGATCTCAAGGGCGAAACGATTATTGGCCTGGACAAGAGCCGACATCGGTGGTGGCGCGTTCTCAGCGAGAAGGGTGGCAGATGAGATAAGCGCCAGTGCCAGGCACAATGCGGGGAATCTAAAAGATAAGTTCATACGATCCATTAGACGGAAGATTGCAAAAAAGTATCCAAGAATTTTGCTAATTGTCCCATTGGCATCCCATAGCGGACAAAATTCGACCGTGCCGATGTCATGAAGATGTCAGTTGTCACTTTTTAAACTCCGGCCAATTATCCTAGCTCCAAGCAGATTCCCCGGAAGAGTTCCCGCCCGCCTTTGACGGGGTTTGGGGTTTGGCGTTTGGGGTTTGGCGTGGCAGTTTGAACCGCAAGCATCAAGTTGACGGGAAAACTCGAATGGATTTAACGAGTGGAATATGAGAAACAGCACTGTCGGCCAGCGTGCGGGGGCGCTATTTTCGAGGGGACTCGGCCTGCCATGAGAGTGAGTTGCGACTTGTATTCGGGATGGGGTTGGGGTTGAATCCCGTGATAGTATCCTCAGATGCAAATTAGGAAACTCCTGCAAGATGGGATGGCCTGAACCGTATGGATGATTGGACACTTTATGCCTGAGTTTGACTCCGTTGAATCTGTCTTCCAAGGACAGCCGAAGAGCCTCGCCGCCCTGTTGGAGGCCAGCGCGGAGGGGGCCAGGCTTTGGCGGCCGGAGGAATTGGGCGCCATCTTCCGCCACCAGATGGCCGCGCCCGTTCTGGTGGATCTGGGCGGTTTCGATCCCGGCATGGCGGCCCGGCTGAAGAAGTTGAGCGAAGCCCAAAGTCTGTTGCTTAAGAGCTTTGCCGACCTCTTTCATCATCCCGCCCCTCCCTTGGAATTGCTGGAGCTGACGAAGGATTTCGCCAAGGCGAACATGGACCACGCCCAGAGCAGTCTGCCGGGCGAAGTCGCCGCCGCTCTTTACTACACCAGCATCGCGGCCGCGCTGGTGCGCCTGGACACTCGCATCACGCGGCTTCCAGACGCCGACTTGCGCCGCGGCCTCCTCTGGACCAGCGAGCAGGCGTGGCTGGATGCCGAAACCCGCCAATTACTCCTCACAGGCTCCGAAAAAGTCGCGCCCTCCGGTCGCGGCGGAATTCCCGCGCCATGAATCCCGACGACCCGCCCCCTCAGCCGCCGGCCTTTCACCCGCCTGTTTCGACTATGGGCGGCCCGATAGCGGAGTTGATCGCGCAACAGATGCTCGCGCCGCCGGCGCGTCCGGGGCTGCTCGGGGCGTTGCGCCAATTTGAAATCCAGCGCCTGCTGGGCAGCGGCGGCATGGGCCTGGTGCTGCTGGCGCGCGATTCCGGAACCGGACGCAGCGTGGCGATCAAGTTGATCCGGCCGGAGTGGGTCTCCGACCCCCGCATCCTTCATCGCTTCGTCAAGGAGGCGGGCCACTTGGAAAAACTCAAACATCCCAACGTCGTTCCCGTGCTGGAAGTGTCCGACCGCGCCGAGGGGCCTTATTTCGTGATGCCGTATTATGAGCGGGGCAGCCTGGCGGGGCGCATCCGGCCGGGGGAGCCGCTGGACGTGGTATTTGTGCTTGACGTTGCGCTGAACATCGCCGAGGGCCTGCAATTCGCCCATCGCCGCGGCATCATTCACCGCGACCTCAAGCCGGCCAACATCTTGCTCGGCGGCGAACAGGGCGCCTGCCTCGCCGATTTCGGCCTCGCCCGCACCGTGTTCAACGACTCCATCATGGACGTGGAGCGCCCGCATTGGGAAGGGACCGCTCCCTACATGTCGCCGGGTGTGGCGGCGGGCGACGCCGAGGACACGCGGTGCGACATTTACGCCTTCGGCGCGCTGCTCTACGAAATGCTCACTGGCGAGCCGCCTTACGCGGGCCGGACGCTCGAGGAAATCCGGCGGCAAATTCTGGCCGGGCCGCCCAAGCCGATCCAGGAACGAAATCCGGCGGCGGACGCCGGACTGCGCACCGTGGCCGAAGGGGCGATGGCGCGGGAGTTGCGCGACCGTTACGCCGACATGAGCGACGTGCTGGCGGACTTGCAGCGCATCAAGGAGGGCAAAGCGCCGGTCGGACCGCGCGGATTGGCACGAGGCGGCCTGCTGAGGCGCATCCCGATGCAGGCGAGGGTGGGGGCGCTCGTTGGGTTTGGGGTGGTCTTGGTTGTTACTACTCTGCGTATTCTCAATTCTAATGACAAGCCTGCGCTTCGCCCTTCCGTGCCGAGCACAAATCAGCAAATCGTGCCGGCGCCCATTCCGCTGGCAACGAATCCGATCCGGATTGTTACGAACCCGCTCCTGCCGGTGCCGTTGGCGTCGAGCTCCAACTCAGGGGTGGCGCCGCCAGCAACGCCGCGTTGGACCGTCACCGTTTTTGCCGGCGTGGCCGGGTCGGGCGGCAGCCTGGACGGCACGGGAGCCGCCGCCCGTTTCCAAGCGCCCAGTGGCGTGGCGGCGGACAGCGCGGGCAACCTCTATGTGGCGGACACTGGCGACAATACCATCCGAAAAATCAGCCCGGACGGCGCGGTGACAACCCTGGCGGGGCTGGCCGGCAGCCACGGGAGCATTGACAGTCAGGGAAGCGCGGCGCGGTTCTGGGCGCCGTTTGGAATTGCAGTTGACAATTTGGACAACGTCTATGTGGCTGAGGTGGCCAATGGCACGATTCGGAAAATCTCCCCGGCGGGACAAGTCAGCACCCTTGCCGGCCTGGCGGGAAATCCGGGAACCAACGATGGCACCGGGGACAACGCCCAATTTCGGAATCCCTGGGGCGTGGCGGTGGACCGCAACGGGATGGTGTATGTGGCGGACACGAGCAGTTCGACCATTCGCAAAATCTCGCCTGCCGGCGCGGTGAGCACCTTCGCCGGCCTGGCAGGCAATTCCGGTTTCAGCGATGGCAGTGGCAATCAGGCGCGCTTTTGGAATCCGCACGGCGTGGCGGCGGACAGCGCGGGCAACCTCTACGTCGCCGACACCGCCAATAACACCGTTCGGAAAGTAACCTCCGCCGGCATGGTCAGCACGCTGGCGGGGCGGGCGGGGAGCCCCGGTTTGGCCGATGGCGCGCCCGGCGTTTCGCAGTTGCGCCATCCGCAGGGCCTGGCGATGACTCGATACGGCGTCCTTTACGTGGCGGACACCGACAACCACGCCATCCGGGTTCTGACGCAGACGGGGGCCATGACGACACTCGTCGTATCAGGGGACCTCGGACATCCTGATGCGATTGCCGTGGAGATGCAGGGCAACCTCTATGTGGCGGACACGATCAACAACGTCATCCGCAAAGTGGCCCCGGCGGACACCGGCGGCGCGCGCTGAATGGGGATCGGCCTTTCTTACTCTTAATCTTAATCCTAATCCTAATCTCATTTATTCGAGATTAAGCATTTGAGATTAAGATTAGGATTATGAGCGGAAATCGGACGAGCAGGCTACCGCGTCCTCGCGGCGGCGACGTTGGAGGAGGGTAATTGGAGTGCATTTGAGCTCACTCCGGGCGGCAACGGCGGCATGGGCGGGGTAAGGATCATGCCGGGAGGCAGGGGCGGATAGATCACCGAGTGATAGCCCGCCGGCAATGGTGGCATGGGCGGCATGGGTGGCGATATGGGGGATTTTTGCACCAGGGCGCGCCAGAGGCTTCGCTCGTCGGCGGTCATGGCTTCCCAGCGGGCGGCGTTGTTGAGGAATTCATCGCGCTCGGCGGGGTCCATGACGGCAAATTTTTGGAAGGACTGGATGCAGATTTTGCGCTGGGCTTCGGGCAGGCCGGCAAAGGTCTTGAGGGCCGCTTCCATCGTCCGGCGTTCGGCGTCGGAGAAGGAGTTGAGGGCTTTTTGCTGCTGCGCCGGGTCCAGATCGCAGAATTGGCGGAATTGATCGCTGCGCTGCTGGCGCTCGGAATCCGGGACGGACTCCCATTGGGCCAGGGCCTGGCGGCGCTCTTTCGACAGTTTGTCAAGAAAGTCCTTTTGTCCGGCAGGGGATAGCGCCAGCCAACGGGTGTAGTCTTCAAGCAGCGGCCGGTCTTCGGGCGCAACCCCGGCCTCCTTGATGAACGCGGGGCGGTCCGCTGGCGGGAGGTTGGTCAGGCTGGTCAATTCCCATAGCAATTGGGTCTGGCGCAGGCGGGCTTCGCGGATGTCCGGCGGCAGGTTCGTGTATTCCTGGACTTTTGCGAGCAGGAGTTTTCTCGACTCGGCGGGTTTGCCGGCCAGGGCGCGTTCGCGTTCGGCGTCGGTCATGCCGAGGATGCCGCGGAAGTACAGTACGGGGGATGTCTGGTGGAGGGTGACACCAGGGGCCACGGTCTTGTATCCGATGCCGGGCTGACGATTGGTGGCGGGTGGATGGATGGGATTGAGATTAGAATTAAGATTAAGACTGGGCAGGGGAGGAGCGGGGGGGATGATGGTCTGGGATTGGACGGCCAGCGCCACCGCCGCCATGCAGGTGACGAATGTTATGCCGCGGATTTGTCGGGCCAGTTTCATCTATTTCAGGACTTCCAAAAGGGCGTCGTCGGGAGCCACTTTGACCCGGTTGAGGTTTTCGATGGTATGGAAGTTCTGGAGCCAGTCCACCGGCTGAAGGCTGGCCAGGCTGCCAACGCTGGCAAGGTCGCGGGCGATCCTTTGGCGCTGGATGGCCTGGTATTCGCGGACGGTCAGGAGGCACAGGCAAACCATCGAGGCGGCCAGCGCAACGCGCGGTCCCCAACCGGCCGGGAACCACGAGCCGGGGTCCATCCGGCGCCACCAGGCGCGACGGGCGGGCGCGGGCCGGACGGCTTGCAAGACCAGGGCCGTGAAATTGGACGAAACGGGCGCGGGCGGCAGGCGGTTCAAGGCGCGGGTCAGCGCGGCCTCGCTTTCCCAATCGGGCCGGGCCTGGGGGTGGGCGGCCAAGTATTGGCGAAGGCGGGCCTGTTGGGCGGGGGTGAGGACGCCGCGCCAGGCCAGTTCATCCAGTTCCTGGGAATCGAAGTTGGGCATGTCATCATTCACACTTTTCATAAACACCGTTTAAGCGGCAAGGTTTCGGCGGGATCTTCCTCCCACGCTCCGGTTTGGAGATAGGGTTTGAGCCGCAGTTTCAGGGTTTCGCGCGCGCGATGGATCAGGGACTTTGTGGCGGAAAGGGAGAGGCCGAGGACATCGGCAATTTCCTCATAGGAAAGTTCATTCTCGCGGCACAGGAGGACGGCCAGGCGCTGCTTTTCGGGCAACTCATCCAGGGCTGCCTGGATTTTGGCTTCCAGTTCGCGCTGCAAAAACGCCTCGGGCGGCGTGAAGGTAGTACGATCTTCAAATTGCCGCGCGGCCGGTTCGCCTGCGCCCTGTTGTGGGGCCTCGATGGACTCGGCGGGATGGCGCGAGCGGCGGCGGATTTCATTCAGGCAAATGTGGCGGGCGATGGTGAAAATCCACGTGGAGAATTTCGCGGACACCTCATAGCGGGAGGCGGATTGGTGAACGCGGACGAACACGGTCTGCGCCAGGTCTTCCGCCTCGGAAAGATCGTGCAACATGCGGAACATGAGATTGACGATGGGCTGCTTGTATTTCTCGACCAGTTGCTCGAAAGCCTGCATGTCCCCGTCCTTGGCGAGGAGCATCAGCGCGGCATCTGGGTCGGGTGTTTTGGCCATCAATGTAAAGTTAATGCAACACCGCCCGCGAGACAAGGTTGCCGGGAAAATGGCGTCGAAGGCAATTGCCGATTGCCTGCCCTCCGCAGTCTCGGCGAAGGAGGGCGGATTTAACCGCAAAGGACGCAAAGCAGAAATACCTCTATGCCCTTTTGTGCCTTTTGCGGCTAGAATAATTCGCTCAGTTCATTTTCCATCTTGCGGACTCCTAAGTAATCGGCTCGAAATCAGAACGGGCAGATTTCAAATTAGGCTTAGGAAACAACTGACCGCGATAATTCATCATGGGGAGCCGAGCGAAGGCGGTTTCTGGGCGACTTGTCTCAAAGCGCCCGGTGCCAATGGACAGGGTGAAACCAAGGATGAATGTCTGCGCAACCTCGCCCAAGCGGTTCAACTTCTGCTGAACACAGGGAGGGAAGAAGCCTTCCGTCTGGGCCCACAGGCAGAGATGGCGGAACTCTTGCTGGCATGAAACGCCAGGCGTTGCTCGGCCATGTGAAGCAACCTGGCTGCATGTCTGTGCGGGAGGACGGCAGCCATTTCATTTGGAGCAACCCTCAAAAACCGGCCGCAAGGAATCCATTCCCCGCCACAACGAAATCAAGAAAGACCTGGCGCGTTCCATCTACTGCGACCTTTCCGTGCCAGTCCTGCCCGGCGATTAACGGAGTGCAAAAGAGAGGCGCTATTTTGACGGGGCGGCGTTCAGCTTGATGGTCACTGTGACAGGCGTGTTGCTCGGGGGAAGGTTGTTCGTATTGGGAATCCAAATCGAGTCGTTGTCGTGGCCGATGCCTTCGTTGTTTATCAGGGCCTCGGCGTCGGTCACAAGCGATATGACCGAGCCTTCAATTTCCGCCAGGAAAAGTCCCTCGGCCACGCGCGAACCGGTATAGACCCAATCGCCCGCGCGCATCACGGAATTCTGGTCGGTGTTGAAGATCATTTCCTCGGCCCGCTTTCGGGTCTCGCGTCCGTCGGCGGTCCACTTCAATTCGATGGAAACCGGCTTGCCCGGCAGGCGGATGTTGGGCGGGTGCGAAATAAACCCGCCCGCGCTCACAGGCGAGCCGTTGGTGCCGGAGTTCGTGCCGACGGCGTTGGTGTCCAGCAGCAACATGGCCAGGTGGATGCGGAACGGCTCGGTGTCGGTCTTGAAGATGCTCTCGTGCGTTTTGCCCCAACTGGCGACGAGTAAGTATTCCATAGGCCCTCGATCCAAGTTCAAGCGGGCTGGAAAGCTGACGGTGCGTTGCTCCTTGTCAATCTGAACCTCGCCCAGTTGATAAACGCCCGGGCTGATTTCCCGGATCGGCATGTTCGACTTGACATCGGCGGAGGAGGGGTCCACCGGCAGCATGGCGCGATCGAAGGGATCGAACGGCGCGGCGCCGCCGCGGGTAGGCGGGGTTGCGTTCGTGCCGGCCGGCGGCGGCTGTCCGCGCAATAGAAGGCAGAGGAGCGTCAGCGCCACGACCGGCGCCATCGCCGCAAAGACTTTTGGCCATCTGAAATGTTCACACGCCACGCCGCGCATCAAAGCACGTTTTGGAGTGGTGTCAACCCTGGTCAGCGCAATTACCAAGGGCATAAGGGCGCTGCGGGCGCTCGCATTTTGCGGCGAGACGCTGTAAATTGAAAGCATGAAAGACGAGAAGTCTCCCACAACGCGCGACGAGGGCCTGCCGGCTGGAGCCGAGAAGCCGTTGCGAGGCGAGGTTGTCTATCTCTACGCCTTTGACGTGGCCAACGAGATCATCACCGAGCGCGTCCGGGAAATCCTCTCCGAAAAGCCGTTCCCTTTTGAAATCCGCATGGATCGCACGCTTCCGAAAGACATGCCGCTTTACAAGCCGCTCGCCATCGAACCCCACATCATCACCGGCCGGGTGTGTGGATTCCCCGTGCGCCTGCTGATCCGTATTTACGACGTTGGGGTGGTGACGGTGATGATGCGCGTGCCATTTGAGGCGGACGCGCTTGCCGACCTGATGCCGTTCCACAGTCCGAAATTTGACACCGGCGCGTCGCTGGATGCCGAGGCGGCGAAACTCTGCGCGGAGGTCTGCGAAAACCTGAAGGACTCGATTGTGGGCCAGACGAAGTCGCCCGCGCCCCCCGAGGCCTACACCGTGTTTTGTCTGACGCAGGCCGGGGAGGCGGGAGATGTCAACAAGTGGCTGGCCGAACACCGGCGGGATGTTGCTGGGCTGCTCACAGAGACGGCGCCCCATCAGTTGAGCGAAGCGCAAGTCGGCGAAGTGCTGCGCATCCAGCGTTCCTTTGAGATAACGGACCTGACGGTCATTGACTGGGACGCGGCGCTGGTGGTGGAATTGACGGGGTACGTGGACGATGTTCTTTACGCGCTGGAGCTGGCGAATTTGCAACTGGAGGAGTTCCGCGCGATGGACCGGCGTCTGGACAGGTATCTGGACGGCGCGTACGAGGACTTGGAGCGCCGCAGTTTGCCGTTGTTCGGTGCGGCGAACAAGAAGCTGCAGCATTTGCGCCGGTTCCGCGTGGATGTGGCCAAGCTGGCCGACGAAGTGACGCATATCACCAAGTTCTTTGGCGATTGGTATCTGGCGCGCGTCTATCTCGATGCGCGGGACCGTTTCTATCTGGACCAGTGGCGGGCCAGTGTGGATCAGCGGCTGGCGCAACTGGACAAGCTCTACAGCGTCGTCCATGCCGATATCAACGAACGGCGGATGCTCTGGCTGGAAGTCGTGATAGTGATCTTCTTCGCCCTGGATTTGCTGATTCTGCTCTGGGTGAGGCCGTGAGATTAGGAACCGGAATCCGCCGCCGACCGGCTCTTGCTCTCCTCGGATTGGACGGCGAAGCGGATGAGGTGGGCGGTGCTGGGGAGGTTGAGCTTCTTGCGGATGTTCGCGCCATGCACGGCAACGGTTTTGACGCTGATGTGAAGTTGCGCGGCAATTTCCTTGCAGGACTTGCCCTCGCCGATGAACTGAAAGACTTCAAATTCGCGGTCGGTGAGCATTTCGACGGAGGAACGGCTCGGTCGGGGTTTTCCGGAGATGCGGCGGAGGAGAGAATCGGACACCTGCCTGCTGACATAGACGCGGTTGTCGAGGACTTGGCGGATGGCCTGGAGCAATTCGGCGGGGGGCTGGTTCTTGGTGATGTAGCCGCTGGCGCCGGCGCGGAGCATCCGTTCGGCGTAGAGCGATTCGTCGTGCATGGAGATCGCGAGGATGACGGCGCGGGGATGGATGGCCTTGAGGTCCTTGACCAGTTCGATGCCGCTTCTGCCGGGAAGGGTGATGTCCACCAGGGCCAGGTCCGGGGCCAGTTTCTGAAAGACCTGCACGGCCTGATCGGCATTCTCAGCTTCGCCGATGACTACGAGGTCCGCTTCGCCGTTGATGGTGGCACGCAGTCCTTCGCGCATCAGTGGATGGTCCTCGACGAGAAGGATTCTCTTTCGGGTTTCGGCGGCATTGTGGGCGGCGGTTTTGGTATCTGTCATATAAATGTTCATTTCGGGCGGCCGGGGGCCGGGGGCTTGGACAAGCCCGGGGCGGGGACAGGAATGGTGCACAGGATGGTGGTGCCGCCGCGGGGTTCTTTCTGGATGGCCAGGCTTCCGTTGATGATACCGGCGCGGTGGCGCATGATGCGCAATCCCATGCCGGATTTGTTGCGCAGTCGCGCCGGCATGCCCGCGCCGTTGTCTCTTACAGCAAGATGGATGCGATGGGGCGTTGCGGTCAGGATGATGTCAATGCGTCGGGGCTTGGCGTGCTTTATGGCGTTGCTGACGGCCTCCTGGGCGATCCGGAACAGATGAGTGGCAACCGTATTGTCCTCGATCAGCACGGCGCGCCGGCAGGAGAAGAGGCAGCGGACATGGAAGAGGGATTGGATTCGCACGGCCAGGGATTGGAGGGCCACCATGAGGCCGTTGGTTTCCGGTTCCACCGGGTGCAGGCCGCGGGAGAGATCGCGAGCCTGCGCGATGGCTTCATTGATCGCCTTCAAGATGCGGTTCATTTGGCGGCCTTCCGGCCGGGACTTGACGGCGAGGTTCTTTTGCAGGGCCGCGGCCATGTGGGCGGTGCCCGCCAGGAGCTGACCCAAGCCGTCATGCAGGTCCTGCGCGATGCGCCTGGATTCGCGCTCTCCGGTCTGCATGACTTCCCGTTCCAGCATGACACGATCGGTGATGTCCCGCACGAAGACGGCGGAGTAGCGGAACTGATTGCCCTTCCAGAACGACACGGCGTCGGCCAGGAACGAGTCGGCGTCCAGCAACATGTGACGCATCGCGCCGTCCTTGCTCCGCATATCAAGTCTGAAGTTTTGGACCGTCTTTTTGGCCGCCAATCGTTCCAACAAGCCGGCTGCCTGGGAGGCATCCAGGCAGAACTCGGAGAAGGCATGGCCCAGGCAATCCTGGGCCGCGCAGCCCAGAAGGTCCAGTTGGGCCTGGTTGGTGCGCAGGATGGTGCCGTTGGGGGACAGCCAGACCAGACCGATGGGGGCCTCATTGAAGAAATTAGCGAGGTTGTGCTCGCTGCGGCGCATGGCGTCCTCGGCCTGTTTGCGGGCGGCAAGGTCGTTGATGGCGGTGAGAGCGAAGGAAATGTCGTTGCTGACCTGGGTGAGAAGAGTTATCTCGTTTTCGTCAAAGAAATTGGCATGGGGCGCATAGACTTGGAAGGACCCCACTATCTTGCCGGAAATCCGAATGGGGAAGGCGGCGACGTAGCGCAGACCGAATTTCCGCAGCCGGTCGTGCCACGGAGCCATAAGCGGAACCTGATCGGCCCCCTCGACGACGAATTGGCGGCCTTCGCGGATGGCCCTGCCAACCGCTCCGCGGCCTTCCGGTTCATCGCGGATCACCACCCGCAGGCCCTCCAGATAAGCAGTGACTCCGGCTCTGGCCACCGGCTGCACGGTTCCGTCCGGCGCGACCATGCCAACCCAGGCAAGTTTGAAACCGCCTTCGGCCACGGCGACGCGGCAAACTTCATCCAGGAGTTTCTGGCGGTCGTTGATGTGGACAATCGCGCGGTCAATGCCGGCCAGGATGGCCTGGACGCGGCTGAGTTGGACGATTCGCTCCTCGGCCAGCTTGCGTTGGGTGATATCACGCACGATGCTCATGCCGCCGGTGACTTCCCCTTTGGCGTTGCGGAGGGCCGTGCTGGTGTCGGAAATCCAGACGACGCGGTCGCTGTTCGGAGGATGGAGCGGGAATTCGATATCGGGGCAGGGATCGCCCGCCAGGAGCCGTTCCAGCCGTTTCAAGACGCCGTCGGCCTGCAAGATGGGGAAAACCTCCATGGGATGTTTGCCAATGACTTCAGCGGCGGCCTTGCCCATCAATTTCTCCATGAACGGGTTCCAAACCAGGCACTTCAGATCGCGGCTGTAAACGACGATGCCGTCTTTGGAGTCAGTGATCATCTGCCGGGACAATTCGTTGGCGTCATGCAAGGCCGCTTTGGCCTTTTTGCGTTCGGTGATGTCGCGGACGATGCTCATGGTGCCGACGATATCCCCTTTGGCATTATGGAGCGCCGATGTGGTGTCGAAAATCCAGATGGGGTGGTCGAGCTCCGGAAATTGGAGAAGGATCTCCGCATCGGGGCAGGGATGTCCCGCCAAGACCTGTTCCAGCCGCCCCAAGACGCCGCAGGCTCGCATGCCGGAGAGAGCATCCGGGGGTACATCGCCAAGGACTTCTGCGGCGGGCTTGCCTATCAACTTCGCCATAGCGGGGTTGCAAATCAGGCACTTCAGATCGCGGTTATAGACGATGATGCCTGATTTGGCGCCGGCGAGCATTTGCTGGTTTAATTCGTTGGCGTCGTGCAAAGCCGCTTCGGCCTGTTTGCTGGCGGCCAGGTGGTCAATCGCGGTAAGGGCGAAGGAAACGTCCTGGCTCATCTGGGTAAGAAGGCCCAATTCGCGCTCATCAAAGAAATGAGGCCGGGGGGCATAGACTTGCAAAGAGCCAACGACATTGCCCGCAACTTGAATGGGAAAGACGGCGGTATAGCGCAATCCGAATTGCCGCAAACGGTCATGCCACGGTGACATGCGCGGGTCCTGATCGGCGTCCTCGATCACGACGGGCCGATTCAAGCGGATGGCCGTGCCCGACGGCCCGCAGCCTTCCGGTCCCTGGCCGGCCGTCACCCGGATGCCGTCCAGATAGCCGGTCGCGCCGGCCTGGGCAATCGGTTGAACGGAGCCGTCGGCGGCGATCATGCCAACCCAGGCCAGTTTGAAACCGCCGAGTTCGACGGCGATGCGGCAAACCTGGTCGAGCAGTTTCTGCCGGTCGGGGAGATGGACAATCGCACGGTCAATTCCCGTGAGAATGGCCTGCGCGCGGTTGAGTTGGGCAATTTGGTCCTCTGCCCGCTTGCTGCCGGACAAGCAGTCATTCGGCGCCGTCGTCTGTAATCCGGAAATGGAGGGAGCAGCCGGCGGGGGAGCGGGGACACTTGCCGTGGTTTTGCTTCCACGGAGTGACTTGTAAACTACAAGTGTCTTCTTGCCGCTGCTCATAACACCGAATCAGGTCATTATTCCTCCGGTTGAACGGGACCGAGAATAGCAGGGCGTACATTCCCGGGAAAGACAATTCTTTCATTTGTAAGCGTGCGATCGAATTGCGGGCTGCGGATTGCCTGCCCTCCACTGATTCCGCGAAGGAGGGCGGATTTCGTCCTTCGCTGAAAGTTACGGAGGACAGGGTGGAAAAATGGGGTTGGCTGCCGGAGGGGGCAGGATGGGAAGAAGGGGAAGAATGAGACCAGATGGGAGAAGAAGGGCGGAATGCCGGCTGTTTTTCCTTGCCAATGGGGTGCGGGTTGGCGATTGTGCGGGCTTCTATGGCTCAACGCGCGCTTATCACGGGGATTACGGGACAGGACGGCTCTTATCTGGCTGAGTTGCTGCTGGCCAAGGGTTACGAGGTGCATGGCATCATCCGCCGCGCAAGCACGTTCAATACCGGACGGCTTGACGGGATATATTCCGACCCGCACACGGACAAGGCCCGGCTGTTCCTGCATTACGGGGACTTGAGCGACGCGAGCGGACTGAGCCGCCTGTTGGGCGAGGTGCAGCCGGCGGAGATTTACAATCTGGCCGCGCAGAGCCATGTGCGGGTCAGCTTCGATTCTCCCGAATACACCACCGACATTACGGCCAGCGGGACGGTGCGGCTGCTGGAAGCAATGCGCCAGGGCAATGTCAAGGCGCGCTATTATCAGGCCTCATCGAGCGAGATGTTTGGCAAGGTCCGGGAAATCCCGCAAAGCGAAAACACGCCGTTTTATCCGCGCAGCCCCTATGGCTGCGCGAAGGTGTATTCATACTGGATTACCGTTAATTACCGGGAATCGTACGGGTTGCACGCCACCAACGGGATTTTGTTCAACCACGAATCGCCGCGCCGGGGGGAAACATTTGTGACGCGGAAGATCACGCGGGCGCTGGCGCACATCCTGGCGGGATTGCAGGACAAGCTGTATCTGGGCAACCTGGACGCCAAGCGCGACTGGGGCTATGCGAAGGAATACGTGGAGGCTATGTGGCTGATGCTGCAGCAGGACAAACCGGACGATTATGTCGTGGCGACCGGGGAGACGCATTCGATACGGGAGTTTCTGGAGATGGCGTTTTCACACGTGGGGTTGTCCTGGGAGAAATACGTGGCCATTGACCCACGCTATTACCGTCCGGCGGAGGTGGATTTGTTGATTGGGGACGCGAGCAAGGCCCGGCGGCAACTGGGCTGGGAGCCAAAAACCAAGTTCGCCGATCTTGTCAAACTCATGGTGGACGCCGACATCCAGCTCTTGAAAGACCACCGCGAAGGGCGGATCAAAGTGACGAGTTGATTTATCGAGATTGTATTTGCATTCGCGGGCGGCTGGGCGCATGTTGGGCTTTTCTTGGTTGTCGGGGCGTAGCGTAGCTTGGTAGCGCGCTTGGTTCGGGACCAAGAGGTCGTGGGTTCAAATCCCACCGCCCCGACCATTTTTCACGGAGAAACTTCGCTGCCAACGCGAAGCGGAAGGACTTTGGGAAGGCCGTTGGGGGCTCATCAAGGCCGATGAACCGCGGAGGAAAGGCCGGCGGGCGCAATTAATCGCTTGCGACGGATGCGCGATGCGGACATTCTTTTGCGCCACAGATGGAATCCATGCCGCCTCTCATCTACGAACCCAAGCCAGTCAGCCGCCGGCGATGGTGGATTCATCTCATCCTTATCACTTCTTATCTTCTCGCCGTGGCTGCCATTGGCTCAGTTCGCAACAAGTCAGGCCATCCGGCGCTTTCCCACACCGCGAGCGGTCTTCTCCTGGTTTGTGCGATCCAGTTGCTCGCGTTCGGAATGGTCCTCGGCATTGCGTGGCGGGCGTCCCGGGCTTCGCCCGACGACCTGCTCTTGCGCTGGCGCAAGAATATCATGCCGGTGTTATTGGGCGCGGGGTACTCGGTTGGCCTGCGCCTCGCGGTGGGCCTGGTGACGGCGCTGGTTGCGGCAGTCCTGCTGGCGACTCATTCGATGACGACGGAGTCGGTTCGCGATTTTTTTGTCAAGAACAGGTCCGGCGTCGAGAATCTGGTTGACATCACGGCGTTGCGCGACAACCCCGCTTACTTCTGGCTGACGCTGACGGTTGTGAGCTTTGTTGTGGCCGGGTTGCGGGAGGAACTTTGGCGTGCTTCATTTCTAGCGGGCTTGAGAGCGCTTTGGCCGCGGCACTTTGGTTCCATCGTCGGCCAGGTCTGCGCCGTATTTATCGCGGCCGTCCTTTTTGGGCTTGCCCATCTCTCGATGGGCATTATGGCGGCGTTATTTGCCTGCCTGCTGGGGCTGTTCCTGGGGCTGATCATGGTGTTTCATCGTTCCATTTGGCCGGCGGTCCTTGCGCACGGGTTCTTCGATGCCACGAGCATGGCGCTCCTTCCGTGGGCGACGGAACTCCTGCGGCATTTGCCCAAACATTGACCACCAGGTCATGCAACAGACCATTTGAGCAACACCGAAAACCTCTTAAGAGTGGGTGCAAAACCCACCGCCCCAACCTTCTTCATTGTCACGGACGCGAGCGCTTTGGCATTTTCTTTTGAGAGGGCGCAGGACAAATTTCTTCACGGCAGGGCGGTTCCCGATTCGGAATCGGGACGCCTGAGAAGTTGTAAGTCGTTGGTAATCAACAGGTGCAGCGGGTGTGCCGCCGGTTTCCCCCCTATAGCGGCGGTCTATGACCGTCGCAAGGCAACCGTTGGCACGTCCGCCACCCCTCCCTGCTGCGCCCGTGTAACGGCATGTAACGGGTATGTAACGGGTCGAAAAGCGCTGTTTCTCATAGGTAATGTAACGGTGTAACGGGTGTGCCGCCGGTTTCCCCCCGGCGCAAAGCTGGCAGACGCCG
>Ga0302320_10007995_pt1 | contig 23134 bp, 18 predicted proteins | sample Bog_T0_3_FD_202130 | JGI IMG/M metagenome (GOLD analysis project Ga0302320, IMG submission 202130) | Peat permafrost microbial communities from Stordalen Mire near Abisko, Sweden - Bog_T0_3 | ecosystem: Environmental > Terrestrial > Soil > Wetlands > Peat | place: Sweden: Abisko, Stordalen Mire... | reverse complement strand
CGACCGCTTCGGCGAGAATCCGAACGTTGTCCTTCGAATGCCAGCCCGTCTGCTCCCGCACGAGCGCGTAATTGAGCCGCGACAAGACACCGACGTCCGGCGAGACCTTCGGATCGGCGGATAGCTCGAGCGCACGCGCCGAGCGCGCCTTTGCCTCGTCCGTCGCGCCTTCGCGCAGCGCGAGGTAACCGAGGTAGGCATCGGCCTCGGCTTGCGCCGCGACGTCGCCCGCTGCCTCGGCGCCGGTCGCGATCGAGGCATAGATCGGCTTGGCGTCGCCATAATCATGATTCCAGTACATCGACTTCGCGAGTGCCAGCTGGGCCTGACGCAGGTCTCCGGGATCATGGACGTACTCCGGCAAGGTCTTGACCCCCAGGGCCAGGAAATCCTTGATCGACGCCGCCGGTTTGCCCGTGTAATTCGAATTCGCGATCTCGAACAAGCGATACAGAAACGTCTGCATCAGCAAAGCGCGCTGGCCTTCGCGCAAGGCGCGCTGCTCGCCGCGCCATGCCACCAAGAGGCTCGTGACCAGCGCAACGCAGACGATCACGGAGGCTAGGACCGCGAAGCGGTTGCGCCGCACGAACTTCTGCAGGTGGTACCAGGTGGTCTGAGGCCTCGCGAGGATGGGGCGGGAGCCCAGGTAGCGGTCGATGTCCTGCGCGAGCGCATTGACCGAGGCATAGCGATCCCGAGGCTGTGCCGCGAGGCAATGCCGGACGATCGTCGAGAGGTCGCCCGTGAGCAGGCCGCGCAGCCGAGCCTCGCTCATACCGCGCGCCGACGCAGCCTCCGGCGAGACCGCATCACTCACGGCCGGAGGTTCGCGCAGGGATACGGCACGCTCGATGCCTCCGGCAACGGAGGACTCCCCGAACGGTTTTCGGCCGGACAGCAGCTCGAACAGGATCGCGCCGAGGGCATAGATATCGCACGCAGTCGTCACCGCCTCGCCGCGGAGTTGCTCCGGGCTCGCGTAGGCCGGCGTGGCCGTGATGGTGTGGGTCGTCGTGCCCGAGGTATCGATGAGTTTCGCCGTGCCGAAGTCGAGCAGCTTGACGGCGCCCGAGGCGGTGACCAGGATGTTCGAGGGCTTGAGGTCCAGGTGGACGACGAGGTTACGGTGCGCGTAGTCGACCGCCTCGCAGACCTTGAGGAACAGATGCAGCCGTTCCGGGATGCCGAGCGTGCCGGCGTTGCAATAGGCATCGAGATGCGTGCCGTCGACGAATTCCATCGATAGGTAGCCCCGACCCTCGGCATCGATGCCGGCATCGAGCATGCGCGTGATGGCCGGGTGATCGAGAGAGGCCAGGATGTGCCGTTCACGCTGAAAGCGCTCGGCGAGTTCCGGTCCTGCGGCGTGTGGGGCGAGCACCTTCACGGCGGACCGTTGGATGGTCCCGTCGAGCAGCCGTTCCGCGGCGTAGACGGACCCCATGCCGCCCGAACCCAGGTGGCGGCCGAGCCGGTAAGGCCCGATGAAGCGCGCCGGCGGCGCGGCGCTCACCGCCGGCGCGGCGCTCGCCGCCTCAGCGCCGACCGATGCCCGGTGTATCGCCCAGACCCGATCGCGCATCTCGGCGTCGTCGCAGGCAGCCAGCAGCAAGCGCTCCCGATCGGCGGCGGGCGCCGCGTCGATCAGGTGAAAAAGATCCTGCAGTTGTTCCCAGCCCGCGGCGTCCGACGACATCGATCGCATCCCCATGGCACGGGCCATGGTGGGGTCGCCGGCGTCGACGTGTCAACGGTGCCCAAGCCACCCGAGCGACTCGAGAGTAGATCGACTCGAGCCTAGATCGACTCGAGATAGGCGACGACGGCCTGCATCTGGTCCTTCGTCAGGTCCTTGATGACGCCGTGCATCACGGGCGCGACGCGCAGCACGCTTTGGATCACCAGCAATTGCTTGTACAAATAGGGTGCATGTTGGCCCGCGAGGCGCGGAAACACGGTCAGGCCGGCCGCCGTGGCGCCATGACAAGACGCACAGGCCGGCACGCCGTTCGCCGGGACTCCCTCGTCGAATAACTTCTTGCCTTGAGCGACCAGGGCTGGGTTGGCGGGATGACTCGCGGGCGGGATCGGCGGCTGCGCCGAGAAATAGTCGGCGAGACTGTCGATCGTCGAGTCGGTGAGCTGCGAAGCCATCCCCCACATATAGGCCTGAGCATCGGGATCGGCGCGCTTCTGGTCACGAAATGCCGAGAGCTGAGCCACCAGATAGGGCTTGGTTTGTGCCGCAAGGTTCGGGAAGGTCGGCGATATGCTGCGGCCGTTCTTGCCGTGACAGGTTGCGCAGGTCTCGATGGTCTTTTGCAGGGCGGCGTGCTCTGCGTCGGCCCCGACATCGGCGGCCGTCGCAAAGCCGGCGCCGAGACCCAGCGCGCACACGGCCAGGGCGCACAGGGCGTAAGGGATCACGAGACTGACTTTCTTGTTCATTTGCTAAGCTCCGACGATCAGTAGTTGAGCCAAACCAGCAGATAAAGTGTGTTGTTGTCGGACGCATTGCGTCCCGCCCCGTCGTAATTCGTGCCGGTGCCGTTGAACTTCGAATAGACCGTGTACTGCAGCTGGAGCTTGGCATTGAGCCAAGGCAGGTAGTTCACCTCGAAGGTCTCGCCGCGCGAATCCGGACTATTGCTCAAGCTGCCTGTGGCGGGGGCCTGGGCGTAGAGCAGCGCATCGTTCGAGCCCGTGATGTCGAAGAAGCCGACCGAGCCGCCGATGTGGCGCTGGTAGTAGTACTCGCCGGTGAGCTTGAAGGAATGCAGCGTGTCGTTCTGATTCGTCGCGAGCGTGTGCGCAAAGCTCGCGTCGAGACTCTGTTTCTCGCTGATAAAGGTCGAGAGCAGCGTGAGAATGTGGTCTTCACCGATGAACTCGTATTGCACGTCGGCCGCGACGTCCCGGTACTGGTCGGTCGGCCCGCTGAGCGGTAAGCCGCTGCCGGGAGGCAGCCTCGCATTACCGGGATTCAGCTTGGCGTCGATGCCGTAGGTGCCGACCGAGAGCGAATGACGATCCCAGCGCGTTTCATAGGCGAGGCGCCAGTAGGGCGACGTGCCATGCACCACTTCGCTCTGCGTGCTGTCGAGCGGATGCGCTCCGCCGGGCAGCGAAGCCGCGTAGAGACTGAATTCCGCATACAGGCGGCTATCCAGCCAGGCATAGATCCCGGCGCCCGCAGCCGTCTGACCCAAACCGCCGCCGCCGGCATCGAGCTTCGTCGACGTGATCGGTCCGGGAGCCGTGCTGCTGCCCGAGTAGGGGAAGCCCCAGGCCGCAGTCGTGTTCCAGACGTCCTGGACCGTCGGCCCATTGTTGAGCGTCACGCCGACGACCAAGGTGTGATTCCCAACATCCGTGGGCGCGGTGTCCTGCGGCCCGTCCGTGGTCACGGCCGGTTGAGCTTTGCCCCACGTGAAATGCCGTGCGTAGCGCAGATCCGTATTGTCGAAGCCGAAATGATCCTCGGCCCCGTCGTACGTGAGTTGCATGAAGGCGCCGGCATTGTCGGCGATCTTACCCGCGTAGAACAAACTCGCCTGCTGCGGAAACAGCACGTCGCCGTCGCGCGCGAGCGCGCCGGTCGCGGCACTGTCGGGCAAAGCGGCCCCGGTGTGGGTGTAGGAGACTTGCAGCATGACGCTCAAGGGCGGCACCGCGTTCAATGACAGCGTCTCGCGGCTCTGCAGATCGATTCCCTTGATTTGCTTGATGTTGTCGAGGACGTAGCCGTTCAACTTGAATTCGCGCCCGAAGGGCGTCAATTCGGGAAACACCGTGTGGCAGGTGGAACAGGCCATGCCGGTCTGACGCGCGAAGCTCGGCACGGCGGCGCTCGGCATCGCAAATCCTAGGGCCAGCGTCAATGCTGCCGCCAGTTGCAAGAGCGGCGGCACACTCGCGTGCGAGCCGAACCGGCGCAGATGCGTCATTGTGGTCATCCTCTACGTATGCGTTGGCGGACACGATAGTAGCGCGACCGCCGAATTCGAATTAGGGGTTTTACGTGCGCCGGCGGACTACTACGTAGGCCTGCCCGGCAAATGCGGGTGGGCGCCATCCGTGCCGCGTTGAAAACGCGGTGCCGCAACACCTCGATGACTCGCGACCTGAGGTTACAGCCGGAAGTTCGCACACGGCCGCGAAATCCACGCCGACTCATAACCCGGTAAGATCGCGATCGGTACGGCTCGAATCCCACCCACTGCACAATTCGGTATCCCTGGAAAATGGCGCAATCCTTGAAATGGTCGGTCCTCGATCAATCCCCCGCTTCGCGGGGCAGCCCTCAGGATCTGGCGATCCGCGACTCGCTCGAACTCGCGCGCTGCTGTGATGCCTGGGGATATCACCGCTATTGGGTCTCGGAGCATCACAACAGCGCGAGCATCGTCGGCACGGCGCCGGAGATCCTGATGGCGGCGATTGCCGCGACGACCCGGCGCATTCGCGTCGGCAGCGCGGGCGTCATGCTGCCGCATTACGCCGCGCTCAAAGTGGCCGAGCAGTTTCGCGTGCTCGAGGCGATCGCCCCTGGCCGCATCGATTTGGGAGTGGGTCGCGCACCGGGGTCGGACGGCGCGACCGCGCGGGCGCTCAATCCGTACGCGAACGCCGCCGAAGATTTTCCGCGGCAGGTCCAGGAACTCGAGTACTGGATCAACGGCCGCACCTTGCCCGAATCGCATCCCCACACCCGCGTCATGGCATATCCCATGGGGGCGACCGTGCCCGAAATGTGGATACTGGGGAGTTCGGACTACGGTGCGCAGCTTGCGGCGCATCTCGGCCTGCCGTTTGCATTCGCGTATTTCTTCCGCGACGGCGCCGGTACCGCCGAGGCGCTCGAACTCTACCGGCGCAACTACCGTCCCAGCGAGCGCCACCCGCGGCCCCTCGCCGCGATCTGCGTCTGGGCGCTTGCGGCGCCGAGCGAGGCCGAGGCGCGGCGCCTTCTGTCGGCCCGCGAGCAGTGGCGCGTCGGCTTCGAGAAGGGTCTGCGCGAGCCCTTGATGTCCCCCGAGGACGCGGCCCGTCAGACCCTGAACCCCGCCGAACAGGCGACGATCGAGCGCTTGCGCGAAGTCGCGATCGTGGGCACGGCGAGCGCCGTCGCCGCGAAGCTCTACGCCCTCGCGGAACGCTTCGGCCTCGAGGAAATCGTCATCAATACCTGGACGTACGATCCTGCCGCGCGCCGTCGGTCGTATAGCCTGCTCGGCGAGGCGCTGGGGCTCGCGGCGCAGGCCGCCGCGTAAGTGTTCGTGATCGAAACCGAGCGGCTCGCGCTGCGCCGCCTCGATTTGAACGATGCCGGATTCATCTTCGATCTTCTGAACCAGCCGAGCTTCATCCGCTTCATCGGCGACAAGGGCGTGAGAAACCTCGAGGATGCGCGCAACTATCTCGTGAGTGGGCCGCTCGAGAGCTATCGGCGCTTCGGATTCGGGCTCTACTTGCTGTCATTGCGCGCTCAAAGCTTGCAGTCACCGCACGCTCATAGTGCGACGTCGTCCCTGCGCACCGACGGCGCGACGTCGGCATTGCGCGGGGACTCGCCGAGCATCGGGATCTGCGGGCTCGTCAAGCGCGAGACTCTGCGAGATGTCGATGTGGGATTCGCATTGCTGCCGCAGTACGCGGGTCGCGGCTATGCGACGGAATCCGCCCGGGCCGTGCTGGCGTACGGACGCGAGACGCTGGGTCTCGAACGGATCGTCGGCATCACGGCGCCCGACAACCGCGCGTCGATCGCCGTGCTCGAGAAGATCGGCCTGCGCTTCGAGGCGTCGGTCGTCTTGGGCGCCGAGGCCCACGCAGTGAGCCTCTATGGGCCGTGACCCGATCAGTCGTCCATCAGGAAGCTGCGCAGCTGTTCGCTGCGGCTCGGATGCCGCAGTTTGCGCAGCGCCTTCGCCTCGATCTGGCGGATCCGTTCGCGCGTGACGTCGAACTGCTTGCCGACCTCCTCGAGCGTGTGGTCGGTGTTCATGTCGATGCCGAAGCGCATGCGCAGCACCTTGGCCTCGCGCGGCGTGAGCTGGGCGAGCACCGAATGCGTCGTTTCGCGCAGCGACTCGGTCGTCGCCGAGTCGATCGGCGAGGACACCGACGTGTCCTCGATAAAGTCCCCCAGATGGGAGTCCTCGTCGTCGCCGATCGGCGTTTCCATGGAGATCGGCTCTTTCGCGATCTTGAGCACCTTGCGGACCTTGTCCTCGGGCATTTCCATGCGAACCGCAAGCTCCTCGGGCGTGGGTTCGCGGCCCATTTCCTGGAGCATCTGACGGGAGATGCGATTCAACTTGTTGATCGTTTCGATCATGTGCACCGGGATGCGGATCGTGCGCGCCTGGTCGGCGATCGAGCGCGTTATCGCCTGGCGTATCCACCACGTCGCGTAGGTCGAGAACTTGTAGCCGCGGCGGTATTCGAACTTGTCGACCGCCTTCATGAGACCGATGTTGCCCTCTTGGATCAGATCCAGGAATTGCAGGCCGCGGTTCGTGTACTTTTTCGCGATCGAGATCACGAGACGCAGGTTCGCCTCGACCATTTCCTTCTTCGCGCGCCGCGCCTTGGCCTCGCCGATCGAGACCTCGCGGTTGATCTCTTTGATTTCATTGATCAGGACGTGGAAAAGCCCCTCGAGATCCTTGAGCTTGTTCTGACGGCGCTCCACCTCGTCCTTGAACTTCGCGAGCGGCGCCGAGTAGCGCTTCTTCGCCTTGATGTGCTTGTCGAGCCAGCGCGTGCTCGTCTCGTTCTTCGGGAACGTGGAGATGAAATCCTTGCGCGGCATGCCCGCCTGCTTGATGCAGAGGAACATGATCTCCTTCTCGAGCAGTCGCACTTCGGTCACGTGCTGGCGCAGATTGTCGATGAGCTGGTCGAACATCTTCGGCGAGAGCTTGAGCTCCATCAGTTCGGCGCAGATCTTCTTGCGCAGCTTCAAGGTCTTCGGATCCTTGGAACCGAGCTTGTCGAGCGCATTGACGTATTGGTGATGCGCCTTCTGGATCGACAGGAAGCGCTTCGCGGCCTCTTCGGGATCCGGGCCCGTATCGATGGCCTCCTCTTCCTCGTCGCCGTCCGCTTCGTCGTCGTCGCCCGCTTCCTCGCGCTCGAGCGCCATCATTTTCGGATTCTGCGGCTGGGCGATCTCGTCCGGGGCGTTCGGATCGACAAAGCCGACGATCACGTCGACGAGGCGCATCTGGCCCGCTTTCACCGATTCATAGTGGCGCAACAGCAGGTCATAGGTGCCGGGATAGCTGCCGAGAGCGATCTTGACGGCTTCGAGGCCTTCTTCGATGCGCTTGGCGATTCGAATCTCGCCTTCGCGCGTGAGCAGTTCGACCGTTCCCATCTCACGCATGTACATGCGGACCGGGTCGGTCGTGCGGCCGAATTCGGCATCGAGGTTTGCAAGCGCCGCGGTGGCTTCCTCGACGGCTTCTTCATCGGGTGCGGCGGTCGCGTCCGTGAGCAGCAAGGACTCGGCATCCGGGGCCTTCTCGTAGACCGGGATGCCCATATCGTTGATCATGTTGACGATGTCTTCGATCTGTTCGGGATCGACGATTTCGCTCGGCAGGTGATCATTGACCTCGGCGTAGGTGAGGTAGCCCTGTTCTTTGCCGCGTGCGATCAGCAGTTTGAGCTGCGATTGGCGCTCATCGGCGATCTGGGTAGCGGTGCCCTGGGGCGCTTTTTTGATCAAAGTGTGAGCCTCGTATGCCCGAAAGATTTAAAGGCGTAGCCGGCTAGTATACGATCTGCACGGGTTGCTGACCACTGCCGGCCGGTCGGTTTTCGCTGAATTGCGATACCAGTTGTCGGCCTATTTGTCAAAATCTGCAGTCGCCGGTGCGCATTGCCCGATCCCGTGGCAGATCAGGACGGCGTGCCGCTGCGGCTCTTCGACTTAAGCAACATACTCAATTCGGTCTTTTCCTCGATATTCAAGCCCAAGTCTTCGGCTTTTCGCAGCAATTCGTTCATCCGGCGCCCCGGTCCAAATTCCTCGAGCAGCTTCCTGACCGCCATTTGCAGTTCATTGGCCGCCGCCTGTCCGTCGGCGACGAGGGGTTGCAGGGTCGCAAGCTCCGCGAGGCGCGCATATTCCGCGCGATCTCGCCAGCGCTCCAGCAGCATCGCGGTCGTCGGGTTCGCGACGGCCGCCGCCTGCTGCAGCAATTCCTGCAATACCGCAATGCCCGGCCGATCCACAGAGCTCAAGCCCGCGACGTCCTGGATCGAAGCCGCCGCCGCCGGGTGATGCAGCACCAGCACGATGGCTTGGCGCAGCAGATTGCCGCGTCCCGCACTCACCGCGCTGCGCCCCTCCTGATCCCGACCGCGCGTCTCGGTGCGCGGTTCCCCAACCGGCGGCAAATCGCGTTTGGGGGCGCCCGCAAGCAACAATTCCTTGAGTTTCGCCGCCGGCATCCGAATCTCGCTCGCCAGCCGATCGACGAGCAATTCGCGCAACACGCCGTCCGGCATGCGCGCAAACAGGGGTCGGGCGAGCGCCGACAGTTTGGCGCGCCCGTCGACGTGCGTGAGGTCGACCTGCTCCTGGAGTTGGCGCAGCAGGTATTCGCTGAAGGGCAGGGCGTTCCTGAGCCGCGCCTCGAAGCCGTTCCGCCCTTCGGCGCGCACGAGCGTGTCCGGATCTTCGCCGTCCGGCAGGAACAGGAACTTCAGTTCCCGCCCGTCCCGTGCCATCGGCAGCGCATTCTCGAGCGCACGCCACGCGGCCGCGCGCCCCGCACGATCGCCGTCGAAACAAAAAATGACCTCGCTCGTGAGCCGAAAGATCTTGTTCAAATGCTCCTGCGTCGTCGCCGTGCCGAGCGTGGCCACGGCATACGTGATGCCCGCCTGATGCAGGCGCACGACGTCCATGTAGCCCTCGACGATCACGAGGCGCTTGAAGTCGGTGCGCGCGAGCCGCGCCTCATGCAGTCCGTAGAGTTCGCCGCCCTTGTGGAATAGCGGAGTTTCCGGAGAATTGAGGTATTTCGGCTCGCCTGCGCCGATGACCCGGCCGCCGAATGCGAGCACGCGCCCGCGGCCGTCGCGAATCGGAAACATCAGTCGATCGCGAAAGCGGTCGTAGAATCCCGCCTGACGCTCCCCGCCGTGCGTATCGCGTTCGATGATGAGCCCGACCTGGGCTAGGCGCCGGCGCTCCTCGTCCGTGGCGCCGAAGCGGCCGAGCAGCGCATTCCAAGAATCCGGCCCATACCCTAAGCCGAAGGTTTCCGCCGTCGCGCCATCCACGCCGCGCGACTCGAGATAGGCGCGGGCACGCGCGTCGTCGGCGAGATTCTGGGCGAAAAATCGCGCCGCGGCCGCCATGAGTTCATACAAATCGGGACTTTCCCGCCTCCCCGTGCCCTGCGCTTCGCGCGGCAGTTCGAGGCCCGCGCGTTGCGCCAGGTCTTGCACGGCCTCGCGAAATTCGAGCTTTTCGTACTGCATCAGAAAGCCCAAGACCGTGCCGTGCGCGCCGCAGCCGAAGCAATGATAGAACTGCTTGTCCGGGCTCACCCAAAACGAAGGCGTCTTTTCGCCGTGGAAGGGGCAACAGGCCTTGAATTCGCGCCCCGCCTTCTTGAGGCTCACCCGGGTGCCGATGATCTCGACGATATCCGAGCGCGCGACGATTTCGTCGATGAACGTTTGCGGGATGCGGCCGGTCATGGACCGCGAGCGGTCAACCGCCGAGCTTGGTCTTGATCTTCGCCCCGAGCGCCGCCATGTCCGCCCGGCCTTGCGCCTTGGCCTTCACGAGATTCATGACCTTACCCATGTCCTTGATGGACGTGGCGCCCACGCTCCCGATGGATTCACCGATCAGCGCATCGATCTCGGCCTCGCTGAGCGGGGTCGGCAGGTAGGTCTGCAACAGCACGATTTCCGCGGTTTCCTTCGCGACGAGGTCGGGTCGATGGCCCGCCTCGAATTGCACCAGGGATTCCTTGCGCTGCTTGATCATCTTCTCGAGCACGCTCAAGACCTGGCTGTCGTCGAGGCTGATGCGCTCGTCGACTTCACGCTGCTTGATCGCAGCCGTGACCATGCGGATCACGCCGAGACGCTCTTTTTCGGCGGCCCGCATGGCCGCCTTCATATCCTCGGTAATGCGCTCTTTGAGCGACATCAAAGGATCGGACGGCTGCGCTAGTAGGGACGCGCCGACGCAGCGGCGGGCGGACTCGACGGAGCACCGCCGCCCAGGCCGCGCATGTTCTCGCGCGACAGACGCTTCAGATGCCGCTTGACGGCCGCGGCCTTCTTGCGTTTACGCTCTTGAGTCGGCTTCTCGTAGAATTCACGCCGGCGCAGCTCGGTGAGTACGCCCGCCTTTTCGCACGCACGCTTGAAGCGGCGCAAAGCGGCGTCAAAATATTCATTCTCGCGAACACGAACGCTGGGCATTCAAACCTCACATGAAAAACACAAGGGCGTCTGCAAACGGTGCCAGGGGGGCGCATTCTAAAGGGCGCCCAAGCAAAAGGCAAAGTCAATGCGGCAGCCGCTGAAACCCCTGCGAGTCCTCGGCATCGAGAGTTCCTGCGACGAGACCGCGGTCGCGGTTTACGACGGCGAACGCGGACTCCTGTCACATTCCTTGTTCAGTCAGATCGCACTGCACCAGGCCTATGGCGGCGTCGTACCCGAGTTGGCTTCCCGCGACCACGTCAGGCGCCTGCTACCGCTCACCCGCGAAGCCCTGGACCGGGCTGCCACTGACCGGCGCGCCATCGATGGCATCGCCTATACCGCCGGGCCGGGCCTGATCGGTGCCTTGCTGGTGGGCGCCGTGTTTGCCCGCAGCCTTGCCCATGCCTGGCGGGTGCCGGCCATCGGGATCCACCATCTGGAAGGTCACCTGCTCGCGCCGTTGCTCGAGACCGCCCCGCCTGCCTTCCCGTTTCTCGCCCTCCTCGTCTCCGGCGGTCATACCCAGCTCGTGGAGGTCGCGGGACTCGGTCGCTACCGGATTTTGGGCGCCTCCTTGGACGATGCCGCGGGGGAGGCCTTTGACAAGACCGCGAAGCTCCTCGGCCTCCCGTACCCGGGGGGCGCCGCGCTCGCAGAACTTGCCACGCGCGGCCGCAGCGGTGTGTTCAAGTTCCCGCGTCCCATGCTCGACCGGCCCGGCCTCGATTTCAGTTTCAGTGGCTTGAAGACCGCAGCCCTAGTAGCCTTGCGCGGCCGCAATTTGGACGACCAGATCCGCGCTGACGTCGCCCGCGGCTTCCAAGACGCCGTGGTCGAGACCCTCGTCGAAAAGTGCCGGCGTGCGCTCCTTGCCACGGGCCTGCCGCGCCTGGTGATTGCGGGGGGCGTGGGGGCGAACCAACGCCTGCGGCAGCGCTTGCGGGAAATGTGCGAGGTGGGCGGCGCGAAACTGTATTTTGCGCGTCCGGAGTTCTGCACCGACAACGGCGCCATGATCGCGCTCGCCGGCTGCATGCGTCTGCAAGCGGGCGCGATCTCAGGGCTGGGCGTGGCGGCCCGTGCGACCTGGGAATTGGCCGACGACGCAGCAACAGGGGTTTGACAACAGAGGGTCGAGACCGTCCATGGACAAGATTTTCATCCACGCCTTGAAGACCGAGGCAATCATCGGCATCTTCGACTGGGAGCGCCAGGTCAAGCAGACCGTGCTCGTCGACGTCGAAATGAGCGCCGACATCCGCAAGGCCGCACTCAGCGATTCGATCGACGATACGCTGAACTACAAGCGCGTCGCGAAGCGCGTGCTCGCCTTCGTCGAAGCATCGAGCTACCACCTCGTGGAGACCCTCGCCGAGAACATCGCGATGCTGATTCTCGGCGAATTTCTGGTTGAACACGTGCGCATCGACCTCTCCAAACCCGGCGCCGTCCGCGGCTCCAAGGACGTCGGGATCATCATCGAGCGCACCCGCGCGGATCTCAACGAGTGGCGCAAACTCGTCGCCGCGCGGTGAGGGCCGGAGCGATGCGGGCCGGAGCGATGCGGGCCGGAGCGATGCGGGCCGCAGTTCGATGATTCTCGACACGCCGCTTTCTTGGCGCGACGTCGCGGCGGTCGCCGCGGGCGAGCCGCTCGAACTGGCCGCGAGCGCCGCAGCGCGGATCGCTGCCGCACGCGCCCTCGTCGTGTCGATCGTGGCATCGGATGTTCGCGCCTATGGCGTGAACACCGGCGTCGGTGCGCTCTGCGAGGTCGTCGTCGACACCGCACATCAGCGGCAGCTGTCGCGCAACATTCTCATGAGCCACGCTGCGGGATTGGGCGCACCGCTCGGTGCGATCGAGACGCGCGCGATCATGGCGGCCGCGATCAACAATTACGCCCACGGATATTCAGGCGTGCGGCCGGAGCTCGTCGCCGCTCTGGTCGCGCTGCTCGAGGCCGACTGCCACCCCGAAGTCCCGTCGCGGGGATCGCTCGGATATCTCACCCACATGGCGCACGTCGGCCTTGCGCTGATCGGCGAGGGTCACGTGATCCGGCGCGGCGCACGTCGCCCGGGCGCCGAGGTGCTCCGGGAACTCGGCTTGGCGCCGCTCGTGCTCGAGGCCAAGGAGGGCTTGAGTCTCGTGAACGGCACGCCCTGCGCCACCGGCTTGGCCGCGGTCGCGCTCGTGCGCATGGAACGTCTGCTCGGCTGGGCCGACGCGATCGCGGCCATGACCGCCGAAACCCTGCACGCGCAGATCCGCGCCTACGATGCGGAGTCGCTCGCGCTGCGCCCGTCGCGGGGCATTGAGCTGGTCGGCAGCCGGCTGCGCACGGCGCTCGCCGGCAGCGCGATCCTCGCGGCGAGCGCGGGTCGGAGAACCCAGGACCCTCTGTGCCTGCGCGCGGTCCCGCAGGTGCACGGCGCCGCGCGCGACGTGTTCGAGGCCGGCGCCGCCGTCGTCGACCAGGAACTACGTTCGGTGACCGACAACCCACTCGTCGCCGGTACGGCCTCGGCCCCCCGCGTGTTCTCCGAGGCGCACGCGGTTGGAGCGGCGCTCGGCCTCGCGGCCGATGGCCTCGGCGTCGCCATCGCAGAGCTTGCGGCGATGTCCGAGCGGCGCATCGACCGGCTCGTCAACCCGCTCGTGAGCCGGCTGCCGGCGTTCCTCGCGGCCGACAGCGGCGTCGGGTCCGGCTTGATGATCGCCCAGTACACGGCTCTCGCGCTGGTCGGCGAGAACCGCCGGCTCGCGGCGCCCGCGAGTCTCGACGGCGGCGTCACTTCCGCGCTACAGGAAGATCACGTCGCCCACGCGACCCCGGCCGCGGCCAAGCTCCTCGAGATCCTCAACAACACCCAGGCCATCCTCGCCATCGAATTGCTGGCCGCGGCGCAGGCCTACGATTTGCAGCCGACCGCTCTCGAGCGCGCGCCGCGCACCGACGCGATCTACCGGATGGTGCGCGCCCACGTCGCGTTCTACGCCGACGACCGCCCACTCGCGGACGACATGAGTGCGGTTCGAGGCTTGCTCGATGCGCCCGCGCCGGAACTCGCTCCATGAGCGGCGGGTTTGGGCCATGAGCGGCGGGACCGGGTATGACTGGCGGGACCGGGCTATGAGCGGCGGGTTCGCGCCTTGAGCATCGAGAGCCTGTTTCCGACGCGCGTGTACGCGGCGCGCCTGCAGGCACGCGGCGAGCGCGCGTTCAACGCCCAACTCCTGCGTGAGTGCCGCGCACTCGGCGAAGACGATGCCGCGGGCCGCCGCTGGTCCGCCGCGCATTATCCGAACGGCTTTACCTCGTACGCGACCGCGAACCGAATGCACACCTTGTCGCCGACCTTCGAGCTCCTGCAGCGGCGACTCGACCGGCACGTCGCTGCCTTCGTGCGGGCACTCGAACTCGATACGAGCGGCCGGGTGCTCGCGATGACGGACTGCTGGGTGAACCTCATGGGGCGCCATGCCGTGCACGGGCTGCACCTGCATCCCTTGTCGACGTTGAGCGGGACGTATTACGTGCAGACGCCGCCGGGCTCGCCCGGCTTGAAATTCGAGGATCCGCGCCTCGATCGGTTCATGGCCGCGCCGCCGCGGCGCGCGGATGCCGCGCGCAGCAATCGCGCCTGGGTCACGCTGCCGGCGCGCGTCGGCCACCTGGTGCTGTTCGAGAGCTGGCTGCGTCACGAAGTGGCGCCTATGCGCGGAAGTCGCGAACGCGTCAGCGTGAGCTTCAACTACAATTGGTTTTGATGCTTTATGCTGGAAGGGGTTCTTGCAGCACTCGGCGCAACGCGGTCACACAGCATGCGTTTCACTGGCATATTTCAAATCGCGATAGTGTTCGTCGTCACCGCGCTCGCTTCGAGCGTCCCCCGCATTGCCGCCGCCGACGCGTACAGCATTCTCGCGGTCGAGGAGATGTGGGGCCGCGTCACCATCCTCGCCGCAGACGATCCGCAGCGACGCGTTTCGATACCGGTCGGTTTCAAGCCCCACGAAATCGTGGTGTCGCCCGACGGTAAGACTGCCTACGTGTCCAATTTTGGCCTGAACGATGCCGAAATCCGCGACGGAATACCGGGCGAAACCGTCAGCGTCATCGATATCGAGCACGCCCGTGTGTGCGAGGAGTTGCGTCTGCCCAGCGGACTGAAAGCCCCGCATGGCCTCGGCGTTCGCCCGCAGCACGCTCAGGAATTATTCGTCAACGCGGAGCAGGGCGACCGGATGATCGTGTTTGACGCCTCGCAGTCTCGGATGAAGCGCTCGTTAGCGTTGCCGGCCGGCATCCACAATTTCGTGTTCTCCCAAGACGGTGCCGTTCTGTTCGCCTTTGGCTCCGCCGGATCCGTGTATCGCATCGATGCGGATTCCGTTGCAGTGCGCGTTGCCCGAAACATGGGGGCGGCGGTGCGCGGGCTCGCCTGGACTCATGATGGTCAACGGCTGATTGCAGCCGTGAAAGGCGAGATCGTCATTCTCAGTCCGACCGATCTGTCGACTGCGAAGCAATTTCCATTGCCCAATGCGCCACAACCCTTTTACTGTGCCACCTCGGCGGACGACCGAATGATTTTCGTACCGGCGGTTTTCGATGGAACCGTGACGGTGCTCAGTGCACTCGATGGCGCCCTGATCAAAACCCTACCGGTGGGAACCCCCTTGCGAGTCGCTTTGTCTCCCGACGAGGACGTCGCCTATGTCGCCAATGTGAGTCCCAAAGGCAGCACCATCACCATGCTGCACATCCACTCCCTCGAGACGGAGAACATCGGCGGCTTGCGGGACATCAATGGCCTGGCATTCAGCAGGGTAGTGCCGACCACACTGCGAGCGCCCGCCCAAGCGGTCCAATAGGCCGGTCCAATAGGCAACGCTGCTCGTGCGGCCACCCGCGCACTGAACCCGCCCCTAGTGTAAATTACGGGTACGCCTCAATTGTTTACCGTGCTGCGGCGCCCCTAGTATGACCGGTGGCTGACATGAAGGACGCTACGCTGCTGCGGCGCTCGCCGCTACCCACTGCGTCCGCGATGGCGGCACTCCGGGCGTTTATGGTGGCCTTCGAGGTGCAGTCCGATTCGGGATTGCTGCTTGGCACACGGCTCGGCGACCGGCGCTGCGGCGCCACGGGTGATCCTGCAACGGCAAGAGTTGATTGAAGCAGCAGGCGAATGGCGTCCGCCCCGAAACCTACGAGCGTCGATTTGTCGGAGTGCGCGCGCGAGCCGATCCATATTCCGGCCGCGATTCAGCCGCACGGCGCACTGCTCGTCGCGCGGGCGGACGGCTCCCATGTCACGCATGCGAGTGCGAACCTCTCGCAGTTATTGGGAGTTTCCGCGCAACGCGCGCTTGAAAGACCGCTCGCCCAGGTTCTCGGGGAAGTCGCGACCGCAGAGTTGCTGGGTGGGACGCAGCCTGCCGACATCGAGTACGGCAGACTTACATCGATCGCGGCGCCCGGCGGGGGCCTGCTGCATTTACGATCGTATCGTTCGGGTTCGCACATCTGCGTGGATATCGAACCCATGCCGGTCGAAGCCTGGCAGCAACCTCCCGCGACGCTCGCGCAAGCGGTCTTGGAGACCTTCCAAGCCGCGAACGGACTCACCGAGCTCTGCGAACTCGCCGTTCGCGGTCTGCGATCGATCACGGGCTACGACCGGGTCATGGCCTACCGCTTCGGCGGCGACGGACACGGCGAGGTCATCGCCGAAGCGCGCGGCGCCCGCGTCGATTCCTATCTGGGTCAACGCTATCCCGCCTCGGACATCCCGCCGCAGGCGCGCCAGCTCTATTTGCGCCAACGGGTCGGTGTGATCGTCGACGCATCCTATGAGCCCGTGCCCTTGCTGGTCGCACCGGGCGAGGCCGATGCCGCACCGGTCGATCTCACGCATTGCGCGCTGCGCAGCGTATCCCCCGTGCACCGCGAGTTCATGCGCAACATGAAGACCGCTGCAAGCATGACCATCGGGCTCGCGCGCGGGTTCGCCGCGACCGGGCAAGAACTCTGGGGAATGATCGTCTGCCATCATGCGACGCCCCGACTCGCCGGTCCGCTGCAACGCGGCGTCGCGGACATGCTCGGACAGGTCATCTCGCTGCTGCTCGAGAGCAAGGCAGCGGCGGAACTGAACGCCCAGCGTGCCACGCGCTACGCCACGCTGCGCGCGATTGCGGCCGGCCTCGGTTCGCCGGAGCCGCTGCCCGCGGCGCTGGCAAAGCTCGAACCCGAACTTCTGGCGCTCGTCGGCGCGTCGGGCGCACTGGTGCGGTTTCGGGGCAGTCTGCTCACGCTCGGACGCACACCCGCGCGCGCGGTTGCCGAGCGCGCCATGGATTTGCTGCGCCCGGGCGCCGGCGCCGAGGCACTGGCCGTCGACGATCTCGGTCTGCGATTTCCCTCGTTGGTCGAGTGCGCTGCCACGGGCAGCGGCGCTCTGCTGCTGCCGCTCGGAGATGGCGGCATCGATGCGATCCTTTGGTTTCGGCCGGAAGTCGCGCAAACCGTGACCTGGGGAGGCAATCCCACGAAGGCAGGGATTCCCGACCCCCGCACCGGGCGGATTTCACCGCGCGTATCGTTCGACGCGTGGAAGGAGGTCGTGCGCGGCCGTTCGGCACCATGGAGCGCGGCCGATCTCGCGCTCGCCGCCGAATTGCGCGGCGTCATCGAGAGCGAACTCGCGCGCCGTGCGCGGCTCGCGCTCGATTTGTTCAACCAAGTGTTCGAGTCCGCGCCGACCGCGCTGCTGTTGGTCGGCCGCGACGGCCGCATCGAAATGCTCAATCGTCAGTCCGAAAATTTGTTCGGTTACGCACGTCACGAGTTGATCGGCCAGTCCTTGGAGATCTTGGTGCCGGTTCGCCAGCGCGCACAGCACGTCGCTCTGCGTGCCCGATATGCCGCCGCGCCGACGCTGCGGACCACCGGCCGCGGTGTCGAGATCCTCGGTCTGCGCAAGGACGGCACGGAGTTTCCGGCGGAGATCACGATCAATCCAACCGATCCCAGCCAGCTCGGCGGCGATGCGATGTTTCAGGCGAGCGTCGTCGACGTCACGGAGCGGCGCGCGATGGAGCAGGCGCGCCGGCGCGCCCAGGAACGATTCGAATCGATCGCGAAGCACGTGCCCGCGATGATCGGCTACTGGACCCGCGACGAGCGCTGTGAATTCGCGAACGAGGGCTATCGGGCCTCGTTCGACGGGGTTTCCGAGCACATCGTCGGGAGGAGCCTGCGGGAACTGCTCGGCGAGACGCTTTACGCGGTCAACGAACCCTACGTGAAGGAGGCGCTCGCCGGGCGCGAGCAGCGCTTCGAGCGCAGCATCCCGAAGGCGGACGGCACCCTCGCGTATTCCGACGCGCGTTACGTGCCGGACTTCGATGCCGGCGGCCGGGTCTGCGGCTTCTACGTGCTCGTCACCGACGTGACGCCCCTGTATCAGGCGCAGATCGCGCTCGAGGACGTCAACGCGAAACTGCAGTTCACGAACCAGGAGCTCGATCAGTTCGTTTACACCGCCGCGCACGATCTGCGCTCGCCGCTGCGCGGCATCGCGTCACTGACGCAATTCGTGCTCGAGGACGACCCGACACTGGGCGCGCAGACCCGGGAGCGCCTGGCGATGATCGAGGGACGTGTCGGTCGCATGCAAAACCTGCTGAATGACGTGCTCGTCTACGCGCGCGCCGGCAAGGGCGGCCACCAGGGCGGCATCGAACAGAGCGCCGCGAGCCTCGTCGATGACATCAGCGCGACGCTCACGGTGCCCGACGGCTTCACGGTCCGCAAAGACCCATCCCTCGCCGACGCGCTCGTGATGTCCTCGCCGCTCTCGCAAGTGCTGCAGAATCTGATCGGCAACGCCATCAAACACCACGATATGCCGGGCGGCGCGGGCAGTGTCTCGGTCGCAGTCGAGAGCCGCGGCAATCGCTGGCGGTTCACGGTCACGGACGATGGGCCGGGAATTTCGGAAGCCTACCGCGACACGGTGTTCAAGATGTTCACGACGCTCAAGCGTCGCGACGAAGTGGAGGCGAGCGGCATGGGCCTCGCGCTCGTGCGCAAACTCGTCGTGATCCAAGGCGGGGAATGCGGCATCGAGAGCGCACCGGGCCGCGGTGCGCGCCTATGGTTCGACTGGCCCACGCTAATCGGCAATGCAGAGCGGAGGAAACCCACGAGTGAATAAACTCACGATTGTGCTCGTCGAGGACGACGACATCGACGCGGAGGTCGTCAAGCGCAACCTCGCCAAGGCCAAGATCATCAACCCCCTCGTGCGCGCCACCGACGGCGTCGACGCCCTCGAACTGCTGCGGGGGCAGGGCGGGCGCGACAGGATCAAGCCGCCCTATCTGCTGCTCGTCGACATCCAGATGCCCCGCATGGACGGCATCGCGCTGATCCGTGAGATTCGCGCCGATCCGCTGCTCACGCGGACCGTGATCTTCGTGCTGACGACGTCCGACGACGACCGCGACAAAATGGCCGCCTACGACCAGCACATCGCGGGCTACGTATTGAAATCGAACACCAAGGAAGAATTGCTGCCGCTCACCGCGATGCTGGATTATTACCTGCTGATCGTCGAGCCGCCGCCGACTTGAGCTTTAGATCCCGCGTCCGCCGTCGACGGCGATGATCTGGCCCGTGATGAAGGGCGCGTCCCGGACGAGGAACAGCGCCGTGCGCGCGATGTCCTCGGGCGTGCCATGGCGCTTGAGCGCCGTCTTCTCGACGATTTCGCGCTTCAGCGAGCCGTCGATGTCGCCCTCGGGCCAGAGCACGGGGCCGGGCGCGATGCCGTTGACGCGTATCTCGGGCCCTAGTTCGCGCGCGAGCGAGCGCGTGAGCATCGCGAGCCCCGCCTTCGCCGCGCTGTAGACGGGATGCGCCTTGAGCGGGCGCAGGCCGTGGATGTCGACGAGATTGAGGATCAGCCCGCGGCGCGCGCGTAAAGAGGGCGCCGCCGCCTGCGACAGAAACAACGGCGCCTTCAAATTGCTGCCGATCAGGTCGTCCCATTGCGCGACGCTGATCGAGCCCACGGGAGTCGGATAAAAGCTCGAGGCATTGTTGACCAAGACGTCGAGCCGTCCGAAGCGCGCAAGCGCCGCGGCGACGAGTTCGCCGGGCGTGTCGTCGCGCAGCAGATCCGCGGCGTGGATGGCGACCGAGCCCGGCCGGATCTCGTTGAGTTCGCGCGCGAGTGCTGTCGCCGCGTCCGTCGAGGAGCGATAATGCACGACGATGTCGGCACCCGCCGCGTGCAGGCATCGTACGATCGCCGCGCCGACGCGCCGCGCGCCGCCGGTGATCAAGACGACGTGGCCGCGCAGCGCGTCCGCTTCGACCGGTTCAGCTTCCAGAGGAGTCTTCATGCCGGGGAACGATACCGGAACGGTCGCGCCGCGTGAACCGGGCCCCCGCCACGCCGCGGCGGAGCATGCAGACCGTGTGCGCGAGCATCTCTTTGCGGCGCTCGCCGCGGCGGGCGGCTGGATGTCCTTCGCTCGCTTCATGGAGCTCGCCCTGTACGCCCCCGCCCTCGGCTACTACAGCGCGGGCGCGCAAAAAATCGGCGAATCCGGCGATTTCACGACGGCGCCCGAAGTGTCTGAGCTGTTCGGGGCCTGCGTCGCGCGCCAATGCGCGGAGATTTTGGCGCATATTCCACACGCGACCGTGCTGGAGATCGGCGCCGGCACGGGGCGTTTGGCGGCCGACGTGCTCGGGCAGCTCGAGAGGCTGGGAAGCCTGCCCGCGCGCTACCAGATCCTCGAAGTGAGCGCCGATCTCGCGGCCCGGCAGCGCGACTGCCTGGCGCAATGCGTGCCGCACTTGCTGGCGCGGGTCGACTGGTTGGCGGCGCCGCCCACCGAGCCGTTTGCCGGAATCATCCTGGCGAACGAGGTCCTCGATGCGCTGCCCGTCGTGCGTTTTCGCTGGAGCGCCGAACACCCGCAGGAACTCGGCGTCGGCGCCGACGGCGCGGGGTTCCACTGGGCCGAGCGGCCCGCGAGTGCGCCACTAGCCGCCGCTTGCCGCCGGCTGGCCGCGGCCGCGGGCCCTTGGGATGACGGCTATATATCGGAATACTGCCCGAGCCTTCCGGCCTGGACCGATACGGTTACGCAAGCCCTGACGCAGGGCGCGGCTTTGTGGATCGACTACGGTCTGCCGCGCGCTCAGTATTATCTGCCCGAGCGCCATGAGGGCACTCTGCTGTGCCATTTTCAGCACCGCACGGAGACCGATCCTTTCCGCCACCCGGGGCTGCAGGACATCACGGCCTGGGTCGACTTCACGGCGCTCGCGGAAGCCGGACGCGCCGCCGGTTTCGACGTCGCCGGGTTCACGACCCAAACGTATTTTCTGGCAGGGTTGGGCATCGATGCAGAAATGCGCGCAGCAGCGGGTGGCGACCCGCGGCGCGAGGCGGTGCTTGCCAATCAAGCGAGACGGCTCATGATGCCGGGGGAGATGGGGGAGAGATTCAAGGCGATGGCTTGGATGAGGGGATTGGAGATGGAGCTGTCGGGGTTTGGGCTGAGGGATTTGAGGCACACGCTCTAGAAATTGGTGTGTCGGCGCGCGGATTCCTCCCCGGAGTGACAGCGATCGACCGGAACACTGGAGTCGTCGGTTGCCAATTGCCGCGAGTGCGGACGCTACGTCCCGACAGCATTCAGTAAGTTCTGTTCGAGTTGGGCGATTTCAGGATCCCAATCAGCCATGCAGAAGTAGTGCGCCACCGATGGAAACCCTCCTCGCGCAAACAATTCGTTTTGGATTTCTTGCCAAGACGTGCAACCATTCATGTCCGCGCCTGGACGACTATAAGCGATGTGCGGCTTTTCTTCGACTTTTGGAACCGAGCCCGACAGGGGCGTGGAATGGAAGCGCAAATCTACAGCCAGTTCGGCGTCGCTGCGGATGGTGCAGTCACCGCACCCATTGCTGCTTATCGATGTGCGCGGCCATGGCGGGACACGCCGGGAGCACTACTGATTCAACATGGAAGTTATCAATGGTTGGCTCTCGAGGATCAGCCATTTATCGAAGAAGGACGAGTTCTGTTGTATCGGGGCATAGGGGATTCCACCGAATTCCGTTCGCTTCGATTCGGCCCTGCAGACCTCGCGCCGCAGAACCGGGATATCTGGGCGCGTTACCTTAGTGCGCAGGCGGCCATGCTGTCGGATTCGGTCCTGTCATTCAACACCGTGCACGATCGCGTTGTACGCTCTGAAACCACGTGCTTTCGACATGCGTCCCAGATGAGCGACGATATTGCATTACGTGCCGGGCTCGACATTGAGTCGCCGGGCTTCGCGAACGACCTTTGGGACGCAGCGCAACAGTCATACACCCTGGACCCCGTGATTGCAGGGCACAAGTTTGGGCAAAATTACGTGATGCTCGTGACAAGTCTCGATGACATTCGCATCACGACTTTTGTGGCCAATGAGTCCGAAGTCAAGATCGTCCATCCCACCCGCATCTCACCGATCGCGGGTCACGGATGCGACGTCAAATTCGTTTCAGCAACGGACTGGCAGAATTGATGAGCACCAAGTCCGGCGCTGCGCTGACGTTGTTTGATCTTCTGTCGCGCCTGACGTTTCGTAAGGCCACGGCGCTTCTTGGCTCCGAGGGCGAGCACCTTATCGCTGCCGGCGGCCAGTATGAGATCGATATCGCTTCGCAGGTGAGATTCAGCCGCGATGAGTTCCGTCTTGCCGTCGACCACTCGACGGTGACGGTGGCTGTGAATCCGGCGGCCCGCGGTCGTCTCGCTTGGCACTGCGACACGTGCAACATATCCTGCGCCCATGCGGGGGCGGCCTTCTCGCTGATTCTGGAGGAGAAGCTGGCCCTGGGCCTCGCCGCCGCCCCGCCCGAACTCCCGCCCGTTGAGTCGCTGAGCGAGGAGGCGCTCATTGCGCTTGCCCTGTCCGAACGTGAGGAGCGCGCGCGTAGCGAGAAAATGCGGGTCATCTCCTCGTCTCCCCTCGAGATCTGGACCGATTACAGCGTCACAAACGCGGCGTCCGGAAAGACGTACCGCGTCGCCTTGCGCGGTTGGCGACCGGGTGAGTCGTACTGCTCTTGTCCGGATTTTCGCAAGAATACGCTTGGAACTTGCAAGCACATTCTGCACGCCTTGAACAAGGCCCGTCGACGATTCGCTCCCGCCACACGCAACCGACCATACCAACAGCGCACCGTCTCAGTCCATCTTGCCTATGCGGAGGCGCTCGAGCTTCGCCTCTTGGTGCCGAGTCGCCTCAGCGACGGCGCGAAAGCGATAGTGCGGCCGATCTGCGACCGCCCGATCACCGATCTGCCGGACCTCCTGCGACGCATCCGGAGACTGGAAGCCGATGGCTCGCCCGTGACCGTTTACCCGGATGCGGAGGATTACATTCAGAATCGGCTCGTGCAGCAGAAGATCGCCAGTGCGGTTGCGAGTATCCGGAGCGACCCGGAAGCTCACCCGCTCAGAAAGACCCTTCTCAAGGTCGATCTTCTACCCTATCAACTCGATGGCATCGCCTTCGCAGCCGGCGCCGGGCGGGCCATCCTCGCGGACGAGATGGGTCTTGGCAAGACCAT
>Ga0302320_10007992_pt1 | contig 23138 bp, 22 predicted proteins | sample Bog_T0_3_FD_202130 | JGI IMG/M metagenome (GOLD analysis project Ga0302320, IMG submission 202130) | Peat permafrost microbial communities from Stordalen Mire near Abisko, Sweden - Bog_T0_3 | ecosystem: Environmental > Terrestrial > Soil > Wetlands > Peat | place: Sweden: Abisko, Stordalen Mire... | reverse complement strand
CCGGCCGGAGACACGTTGCCAGTTTTTGAAGAGCCAGACGCCGCTCAGGAAAAGACCGATGACGAAAATTAAGGCGCCGAAGACGCGGACGATTGAGCCAGCGGAGTTGGGCAGCAACGAAGGTGCGCTATTGATCCCGGCCAAGGGGGAATTGGTTTGCGCGCACGCTACGGAGGTGGCGCACCAGAGGATGGCGGGTGTCAGGCGGGCGGACCAACGGCCGGCGGAAGCTGCCGGGTTCATACGGCAGGGAGATTGCCAATCACTTCGGTAATTTTAACGCCGTAACGGTCTTCGATCACGACGACTTCACCGCGGGCGATCAGCTTGCCGTTGACGCTCAATTCCACGGGCGCATCGGCCGGTTTGTCCAGTTGCACCACGGAACCGATATTCAGTTGGAGCACTTCCCGCATGGGGAGCTGGCAGCCACCGAGTTCGATGGTCAGGCTCACGGGCACATCCAGCACGAGACTCAGATTGGAAGGATTTTCAGCGGGAGCATTCATATAAAGGATTTGGGGGAAACTAAGCCGTCGATTTGGACCGCCCACTTGCCATTGCTGGTTCCGGGGCGTCCGGTAAATTTAGGAATTTGATTGAGGCGCAGGTGGACTTGGGCCGCGCAGGCGGGGTCAAGCGTCACGAGATCGCCGGGTTTGAGGCGGGTGAGGTCGCCGGCCGACATTTTCAGGCCTTTCCATTCGGCAATGAGCGGAACCTTCACCTCGTCAAATTCGCGGTTCCACCGGAGCTTGCCGTTGCGGGACGGTGTGGACTCAACTTCGGGCGGTGCGGGAATCAACTGCCGCATGAGGGGCTCCAGGGTTGAATAAGGAAAAGCGATCTGAATCAGCTCCGCCTGTTCGCCGACGCCGCCGGTCATGGTGAGGACCAGCATGGCCGTATCGGGGGCGGAGGTCTGCAAAAAGTGGCTGTTATTTTCGTGGCCGATGATGGCGGATTGCAGACCGCGCATTTCGGGCCAATGGTTGCACCATTCGTTCAGGATCAGCATGGCGGCCTTGTCGATGAGGGCCACTTCAATTTCGGTCAGGTCACGGACTTCATCGACGGCTTCACCGGGGCCGCCGAGCAAGCGGTCGACAAACGTGAGGCCGAGTTTGGGAGTGAGGACGAGGAGGCTGGTGCCTTTCAAGGGCTCGGTCTTAAAGAGCGTGATATGAACAGGACTGGCGAGCGCTTCGGTGAATTTTTGGTAGCCGACAATCTTGACCTTGGTCAGCTGCAGGGCGAACTCCAGCCGCAGGAAAATGGCCATGCGCGCCGCGAGCGATCGGATGAACTGCTCATGCCGCTGCCGAATGCGCCGTAATTCACTGGCGGCGAGAAAGCCGGACTGGCGAAAATCGTGGCTGCGAACTTCGGACGACTTCCGCATTTCGCGGTGGCCTTTGGCGGTCAGAACGGAAATTTCGGGTTCAGGAGATATCTCGGTGGGTTCGCTCATTTTATTGGATGGCGAACTCCGTCAGGTAAATGTCTGTGACTACGGAGTCACCGAGAATGTTGTTGAAGCCGGTCATCAGTTCGTTGCGGATCTGATTGCGGGCGCCGGGTTTTTCCAGATCGGCCAGCGATTTGGTGGCGAGCGTGCCGCAGGCCATATCGCGCAATTGGGCATCGCGATCGGTCATTTTGGCCTTGAAATCTTCGCCGGTGCCAACGATGGACAGGCTGACGAGCAGGTAACGGGCGCCCATGGTTCCGGCCACGTTGACCAGCAGTTTGCTCATGAGAACCGAATCGTGCTTGGTTTCTCCGGAACCTTCCTTGGTGGACTTGGACTTGGCATCGGCAGCGCTGGCCGGTTTTACGCCCAGGCTCTTTTGGAGCTGGGGCAGGAGGACAAACTGGGTCATGGCAAACGCGAGGATCGGCATGAGGACCACGGTGATGATCAGCGGCAACATGGCCTTGATCCCGCCGCGGGCGGCCACCGGCGCTTCGGCCGCCTCGGCTTTTGGTTTTTCGTCGGCCATAATCTAAATTAGCGTTTCAAGTTGACGAGATCCTGAAGGATTTCATCGCTGGTGGTGACCACCTTGGTGTTGGCTTCGTACGCGCGTTGCGTCGTGATGAGGCCCGTCAGCTGGCTGGCCAGGTCGACATTCGACATTTCGAGCGACCCTGTAACAATACTGCCGAGGCCTTGGGTGCCGGCCACCGACGGGTTGGCCAAGGCGCCCGCTGCCGTCGTCCCGGAGTAGAGATTGCCCCCCTCTTTGGTGAGTTGGGACGGTTCACTGAAATTTTGCAGCAATATCTGGCCCCGGGTGAACTGGGTGCCGTCATCGAGCTGAACGCTCACGGTGCCATCGGTGCTGAAGGAATAGCTGCTCACGGCGGAGGTGTCTCCGTTGGGAGCACCGGTGTTGTTGATCTGGATATCGCCGAGCGTAGTCAGCCCGGCATCGGTGTAACCCTGTACGCGCATGCCCGCGCTGGTGACGAGATAACCGCTGTTATCGACACTAAACTCGCCATCGCGAGTGGCGTATTCGGCGCCGGTGGTGGGATCCTTGACCATGAAAAAGCCATTTTGGTTGATGGCCATGTCCGTCGGCACCCCCGTACTGGTGATGCTGCCTTGCGTAAAATCATTGGAAATGGAGCTGGTCATGACACCTGTGCCCACTTGCATGGGGCCAGTGGCGTTGGAGCCCATGGTCTGGCTGAAGGTATCGGCAAAATCACTGGTGGAGGATTTGAAACCCACGGTGTTGACGTTGGCGATATTATTGCCAATGACGTTCAAAGCTTCTTGAAACTGGTCCAGGGCGCTGACGCTCGAATCGAGGGAAAGTAACATAATGGTTTTGGCTGGTTTTTAGTTTTACGGAGTGTTGCTGGCCGGGGAGCCGGGGGTGGCCGCCGTGCCGCTGCTGACCGTGGGTGCCACCGAGACAATCTCGTTTAGCGGATAGCTCGCGCCATTGACGATAACTTCCGGGCTGCCATTGGTCATGACGACGCCTTGCACGACGCCGCTCGCGGTGGTGTTGCTGTCAATTTGCAGGTTCACCGTGCTGCCCACGAGACTGTTGGCCTGCATCATGGAAAGCGAGCTGGACATGTTGGTTGATTCGGTGAGCGAAGAGAATTGCGCCATCTGCGCGGCCATATCCGTATCGGATTGGGGATTCATCGGATCCTGGTTTTGCATTTGCGCGACGAGCAATTTCAGAAAATCCGCCTGGGATAGGGTGCTCGCGGGATTCGCGGTCGTATCCGTGGTGGAACCGGAGGCGGTGGTGGTGGCGCTACTGGCGACAGAGTTGACTTGCATAGTTTTTGTTTAATTTAGGCCCAGGTTTCAAACCCGTTGCGGACCATGTTTGCCATCGGCGTTGCCGTTGCGGCATGCATTACCCCCGCGAGTGAAAATTCCGCAAAGGCACTGGCAAATAGAGCTTCGTGTTCCGATGATTCCTGATTTTTCGGGTTCCCTTGACTGCCGTTGAAAGGGAGGGAGCTTTCATCGCTGGTCAGCGCTGCCAGTTTGATGCCTTTCTGTTCCAGCCGTTGCTGCAGATCCGGCCAATGCTGACTCAAATTCTGATAATCACCATGCTGAAGCACCGCCTGGGCCTCGATCACTCCGCCGCGCTGGCGCAGTTCGAGCGAAAGCTCGGTGCCGGCGCCGGGTTTCAGCACCACCTGCATCGTGTCAGACTGCGTGCTTACCAGCCGCAGGGCATTGTTGGTCACCATGTCGTGGGTGCGTTCCATAGCGCGAGCCTGAATATCGGACAAATTGGCGACTGCCACGGCGTCTGAATTGCTCGTGGCGTTCGCGTTGCGATCCATGGCCGAGGAAAGAGGAATGATGTTTGTGGCCGTCGGCAGGTCGTTCGTTGTGGCAGAAGCGGAATCAGCCCGCAGTGAATTGCTCACGCGCGCTGCCGAAAGACTCTGACCCGGCAAAACTTTCTCAGCCTGTCCGGTGGTTTGATTCGTGTTTTCCGCTTTTTTCATTGGCACTTCATCTTTAGCAACGGCTGTGCCACTTGATATGAGGGCCGCTTGGCTACCTGTTTTTGCCGAAACCCCTTTATTTTCATCATTTCCGCCATCTTTGGCTGGCAGGTCATTTTTTGCCGCAGTCAAATTCGGTCCGGCAATTTTATCCGCATCGGCAGCAGTTTTGGCCGGGGTCGCTTGGGCGGACGCTACCGGTTCGAGTCCCAAATCCTTTAATGCGGCGGCGATTTTCTTGCCCGCGTCCGTGGCGGACGTCGTTTCGCTGGCGCCAGTTTTGGCGGTCGAGCCTGCCGCCGTCCCTTGCGAGGAAGCGCCCGGCTGGGCGAGTTCCTTTCCGGTCGCACTGGTCCAATCGGTCAAGTTAAGCGGAGTGGTGGTGGCGCCACCGGTCGTGGGAGCCGATGCGTACGAAGGCCGCAGCAGCAAGGCGGTGAGTGTCGGCGCCAGAAATTGTATGGGAATGTTCTGCGCTGAATATTCCGGATCGACGGCCGCCGGGCTGGCGTCGGCGCTTTTAGGGTCCTTGTCCGTGGCTTCGGTCTTGCCCGTGGGACGGGAAGAATCCGTGTCGGCGCTCTTGGCGGTGACGGACGGGGTGTCGGTGTCCCCGGAGCCGGGATCGGCATCCGCTTTGGGTTGGGTCGGTGAGGAAATGGGAAGGGGGGAGCGCGACCGTGAACTGGCGGCTTGGTTTTGCGCGGATTGCCGGGGGTTCATGGCCTCGGACATGACCTTATGGAAATCACGGTCACCACCACCCGGGCGGGAGAATTCGGCGGCATGGCTGTTGGGCAGCGGCAGGCTGCTGCCTGCGGGCGCAAGAATATTGGCCAGATTTGACATATTAGGGTTTGGCGGTGGAGCTCGCGGAGTTGGTGGGCGCCGAGAGAACCTTACGCATCTGCATGGTCAAGCGGGCCGCCCGTTCCGCCTCGGGCCGGCCCATCTGGCTCATGGCATCCAGAATGGCCCCACTTTGGTCCGTCTTCAGGGAGAATAATACTGGCAGTGTTTGATTGTCGGGCATTTCGGACATCATCTTCGCCGCGCCGTCGGGCGACATGTTCGCAATGACCTTGGACTGACGTTTGGCGTCCGCCACCTGGTCGGCGGTGAAGCGCACGACGCTCTTGTCAAAATCCGACTGCAGCTGGTAGACGGTCTGCGTTACGGCCATGATTTCCTGCCGTTCGGAGTTAAGCCGGATTTGCAGTTCGTTCAGCTGTTGTTCCCGCTGGTCGAGCGATTCCTTTTCCGTCTTGATCTGGGCGAGCCACTGGTTGAATTCCGGATTATGGAAATGCCACGACGGGTCATTCTCGGCGGAGAGCGCCACTTTGCCCTCCGGCTCCGGAACGGCGAACGTTACCCGGCTCATCAACACAAACGTGGTGATGAGGTAAAGGATGGTTCCGAGCAGGGCTGCCAGCCAAGGCGCTTGTAGAATACGTGCCATAACAGTTTTCCAATCAGTTTAAATATTCCGCGCCCGCCAGTTGGAACAGCAAATTGCCGTTGCTCATCTGGATGGCCATTTCGTCCAGGCTCTTCTGTTCCTCGCGCAGGACTTCGCGATCATAGGCCTCGCGCGATTTTTCATAAAAGCGTTCCAGGGATTCCCGTTCGCGCACGGCGACCACCATTTCCTTGAAGGCCTTTTCCGTAGCGCGCCGGGTTTCTTCCAAGGCGGCGCGGGCTTCGTTGCGCCGGATTTCCAGAACGGTGCACCAGTTCCGCAGGCTCATGATTTGCGCCGCGGAAAGGCCGCGCGCGAGTTCATGGACAATGTTTTCATACGCGCCGGCCAGTTCGTCAGTTCCCTTTTGCAGTTGGATGGCCGCCTTATCGCTCAAGGCGAGGGCGCGGGCGTACCGCTGTTGCGCGGTGCGTTCCTTTTGCTTGCGCAGCACGCGGAGGGGTTCTAATGAGAATTGGAATTGTTTCATGGTTCACCTCATTTTTTGGGCAGGGTTAACTTGGGGATTGGCGCCCGTGTGGCGGCCGCCTGGGCCAGCAGGGACCAGCTTTGTGCCGGGGCAAATCCTTCGGTGACGCCCTGGCGCAAGAATTTATTGAACGGATCGCGCAGCATAATGGCCTGGTCGATGGCGGGATTGCTGCCGGCGGGATAGGCGCCGATGTTGATCAAGTCCTGATTGCGCCGGTAGACCGCCATATGTTCGCGCGCGGCTCCGGCGAGGGTCAATTGTTCCGGGGTCAACAAATCGCGGTTCAAGCGGCTGACGCTGCCCAAGACATCGATGGCCGGATAATGATTTTGCGTGGCCAGATCGCGGGAAAGCACCATATGTCCATCCAGGATGGACCGGGTGGCGTCCGCGATGGGATCATTCATATCATCGCCTTCGACCAACACGGTAAACAAACCGGTGATGGCGCCCGTTTCACCGGTTCCGGCGCGTTCCAGCAATTGCGGCAGCAGGGAAAAGACGGAGGGGGTGTAACCGCGCGTGGTGGGCGGTTCGCCGACCGCCAAGCCGATTTCCCGCTGGGCCATGGCGAACCGGGTGACCGAATCCATCATCAACATGACGTTCTGTCCGAGGTCGCGAAAATATTCGGCGATGGACATCGCCAGAAAGGCGCCTTTGACGCGGTTCAAGGCGGATTCGTTGGAAGTGGCGACAATGATCACGGATTTTTTCCGGCCGCGATCATCCAGATCGCGCTCGAGGAACTCCCGAACTTCGCGGCCACGTTCACCGATTAAGGCGATGACGTTCACATCGGCTTCGGCTTGGGAGGCCATCATGCCGAGCAAGGTTGATTTGCCGACACCGCTGCCGGCGAAAATGCCCATGCGCTGGCCGCGTCCCACGGGAATGAAAGTGTCGACGGACTTGATGCCGGTGCGAAAAACTTCGCTGATACGGCTGCGCTTGAGGGGATGCGGGGGACGCAAGTGCAGGCCGACGCTGTGGTCGGTCAAAACGGGGCCCAAGCCATCGATGGGATTGCCGAGCCCGTCGATGACGCGGCCCTTCAAATTGGCGCCGACGCCGACGCGCAAGGGGGAACCAGTGGCAATCACTTCGCTGCCGGGATGAATGCCGCGCATTTCTCCGAGCGGCATCAATAGCAAATGGTGGTTCCGGAATCCGACAACTTCCGCGAGCGTTTCCCCCTCCGTGCCCCCGGATTGAATGCGGCAGACCTCGCCGAGGGCCGCCAGGGGGCCTTCGGATTCCACGACCAGCCCGATCAACTGCACAACCCGGCCGCAGGTTTCCGTCACGCGGGCCTCGCGGATGCGGCGGGCGGCGTTTTGCATGCGGTGGGAAAGACAGGGGGCGGCGGTGGTCATACGGACAAAGTTTGGCGGAGCTGATTCATTTTGGTTTCACGGCGGGCATCGATCATGCCGAAGCGGGTTTGGACGAAGCAGCCCCCGCGGGTCACTTCGGCGGTGCTGGTAAAGCGGAGGGGGCCGGTTTCAGGCAGGCCGTTGATCAGGGTGGAATTGTGCAGGCGCAGGAGCGCCAGATCTTCGGGATTTAGCTGGACCGTGATTTCGGTGGAACCTTCCGCCTGTTTGACGGCTTCGCGGACAACGTTTTCGACCAGTTCGACGCTGACCGGCATGCCGGCCACAATTTTCCGGGCGGCTTCCAAGGCGACATCAATCAAGGCGGTTTCCGTTTCCTGAATCACCTGGGAAACCGCTTCGCGCAAGGAGTTGATGACACCGCTTTGCAATTCCACGGTTTCGTTGCGCTGGCGGAGCAGTTGTTCGCTCAGGGCATGTTCACCTTCCTGGCGGCCGCGCTCAAAGGCTGACTGTTCCCGCTCCCGCAAAAATTCGTTCCAGTCCTGGGGTGGCGATTTGGTCAACAAACGCACATTCCGCAGGGGCCGGCCGAAGGAGATGGGTTCAGACCATTTCATTTTCGGTGGTGGTGGAGCTATCGAGCTCGATTTCTCCCTCCGATTCCAATTTGCGGACGCTGTCGATGATCCGGAACTGGGCCGCCTCGATATCGCGGGCCTTGACGTTGCCGAGGAAGGCGAGTTCCTCCTGCACGGATTCCGCGGCGCGGCGGGAAATATTGGAGAGCAAAAGGCGCTTGAGGGGTTCGCTGGATTTCTTGAGAGCCAGGGTAAGGTCGCGCATATCGATTTCCCGCATGATCCGTTGAATGGCGGTCGGTTCGAGCAGCAGCAAATCCTCGAAGGTGAACATTTTTTTGCGAATGGCCTGCGACAGTTCCGGATTGGTTTCCTCCATGGTGCTCAGGAGCTCGCGGCTGATGTTTTTATCCATCGCATTAAGCAGGTCCGCGACGGTCGTTATTCCGCCGGTCTGGCTCATGGCCTGGGTCTGCTTGACGCCCATTTTGGAATTCAACACTTCCACCACCCGTTCCGCCACTTCCACGGGGGTGGGCGCCAGGTTGGCCAGCCGGCCGATGACCATGGTGCGTTGTTCCGGCCGCAGGAGATTCAGAACCTGGGCCGCCTTTTCGGGCGCCAGATGGCTGATGACAAAGGTGATCGCCTGGCTTTGCTCGTCGCGAATCAAATTGAAAAGATGCCGGGGATCCATTTCCGCAATTGATTGCATGGCGCCGAGGGGAGCGCGGGTGCTGACGACCCGGCCCATCACGTCGCTGGCCTTGAAGGTACCCAGGGCCCGCTCCAGGGTGTTTCGGGTATATTCCACGCCCGCTGAAATGCTGGTACTCGCGGCCACGGCCACTTCCGAGAACTCCATGAGGATATCCTGCTGCTGCTCGCGGGTAATCAGATTGAAGCGCGCCATTTCCCGGGAGATGGAATCGATCTCACGCGGCTGAAACTGTTTCAGGATTTGGGCGGCGCTGTCGGGCCCCAGCATCACGAGCAACGCGGCGAGCTTCTGCGTCTTGTTCAGGACCGGATTTTCGGCCGTTGCGGTCTCCGTGGTTTCGGCGGTGGCGGGCATAGTCGATATCAGTTCTGTTCGGAGGTTCGTCCCTTGTTCATCCATTCACGGATGGCCTGGGTCATGTTGGTGGGATTTTCCTTGATGAGCTTATTTAAAACTTCCACGGTCACCACGCCGGGCTGCGGTTCGTAAGTCTCACCGAAGCGGGGGGTGGGATGCCCGTTGCCATTCCCATTGCCCGCGCCATTGTGGCGAGGCATCAGGCGGCCCACGGGAACGCCCAGCGGTATTTCCTGGACGGGGGTTTTCTTGAACATGCGGAAAAGCACGAGTAACGCGAGCAGCCCCATGCCGGGATAGGCGAGATTGCGGGCGATATTCCACCAGAAATCATGTTTCTGCTGCTGATCCAGTTCCTTCGTCATATCCGTCGCAAATTGATCGTTGAAGGGAATTTCTTCCAAGGTCATGGTGTCGCCCCGGGTGGTGTCCACGCCGACTGCGCCAGCGACCACCCGGCGAAGTTTTTCCATTTCTTCCGTAGTGCGGGGAACCACCTTGCGGTCGGCGCCGGTTCCCTCCATCTGAGCAGCAATGGTGACGGCGGCGGTCAAGCGTTTGATGCCGCCTGGCTCTTGGACCGTGCTGCTCGTCGTTTTGCCAATTTCATATTCTACCGTCGAAGTGGTTTTGCGTTCCTTGGAATCGTTGAGCGGCCCGGCGGCGGAGGAATTCGTGGTGGTCGCGGTGTTGGCGGTGATGCCGGCGGGCGGGCTGCCCGGTGCGGTCGTGGCGGAATCGGTGCTTTCGTCGTTCTTAGTTTGCGTGCGGATCACCTGGCCGTCCGGGTCAAATTTTTCTTCGGTGCGCGAAAGGGTATCATAGTTGATTTCGGCCGTGACGCGCACAATCGCCTGTCCCGGTCCCAGGACTTTTTCCAGCATGTCCTGCGCGTTCTTGGAGAGGTATTGTTCCAGGCTGCGGCGGGCGGTGAGTTGCGTGTTGGAGAGGCCGACGCCGGAGGTGTCATCGGTGTTTTCGGACAGGACGTTTCCGAGATTGTCCACTACCGAGACGTGATTGGCTTTCAGACCTTCCACGGCATTGGCCACGAGGAAACGGATGGAATTGATGGTTTGCGCTGGCAATTGCGTATTGCCCCGAACATGAACGAAGACGGAGGCCGTCGGGAATTTATCCTTGTCCAGCAAGAGGCGGTTTTCGGGGAGCACGATCATTACCCGCGCGGATTGGACTTCATCAATCTGGCTGATCGTGCGGGACAGTTCGCCCTGCACGGCGCGGACGTAATTGGCTCGCTGCACAAAATCAGAGATGCCGAAGTTCGGCTTGTCGAAAATTTCAAACCCGACGCCTTCGCCCTGCGGAATGCCCTTGCCGGCGAGTTGCATGCGCATGGTGTAGACCTTGTCCTGCGGTATCAGAATAGATCCGCCGCCCGATCCGACCTTGTAGGGAATCTTTGCATCGTCGAGGGCGGAAATGACTTTGGCGGATTCGGCGTCCGAAAGGCCGCCATAAAGCAGGCCGTAATCGGCGCGCGAGGACCAAACGGATAGCGCCACGAGGCCGGCCACCAGCACGAAGGTCGCCGCTGCTACGCTCATGCGCTGGCTCGCCCCCAACTGACCCCAGATATGTTTTAGCTGGGCTAGTAGTTTGGTAAGGTTCTGGTTCATTTAAATTCTTAGACCTGCATGCGCATGATTTCCTGGTAGGCATCCATTAACCGATTCCGCACTTCCACCATTAATTGAAAAGAGACATTGGCTTCTTCCATCGCGACGACGGCCTGATGCAGGGGGACATTCTGTCCGCCCTGGAGAGCCGCCACCGATTGGGAGGCCGTGTTTTGCTGGGCGTTCACCTCCGACACCATCTTTCCCAGCATCGAGGAAAAGGAATCTCCCGACGGTTGGGTGGCGGCGAGCGACCCGGGCGCGCTCAGGTCCGTCGGCATCCGGATTTCCGGCGCCTGGGCCGGGATCAGGTTCGACAATGAGCTGGGTATCGCCGCGAGGGGTGACATGGGTCAAAAAGTTGGGCGGTTACGATTAATGTCTGCCGATCGCCAGCGTTTGCATGGCCATGGCGCGGGCATTTTTAACGACCGCCAAATTAGCGTCATAACTCCGCGAGGCCGAAATCATGTCGGCCATTTCCTCGTGGATGTTAATATTAGGGGAGGCGACCATGCCGTGGGAATCGGCGTCGGGATTGCTTGGGTCGTACGTTTCCAGCGGAGGCCGGCTGTCTTTTTCGATGCGCGCGACCTGCACGGGTGCCATGGTGATGCTGCCGTCGGCGTTTACGGCGCGTTGCAGCGCGGATTCAAACACCACCACCTGACGTTGGTAGGGCTTCCCATCCGGCCCGTGCGTGGTGTTCGCGTTGGCAATGTTTTCGGATATGACATCAATCCGTGTGCGCTCGGCATCCAGCGCCGCGCTCGAGGTTTGAATGCCGGTGAGAAGCTGGATCATAAAAATGATTATTTACCGGCAATGGCCAGGCGCATTTTCGCCAGCAGACCGCTGATGAGCTGCGTTTCATAACCGTTGGTCATGGCGTTCTGGTTCATCGCCATCAATTCCTTTTCCAGATTGACGGTATTGCCGTCCTTGCTGGTGGCGCGGGCCGTGCTGTCCACGGCCAGGGTCGGTTTCAAGCTGGCGAGTTGCTGGACATCCCCGGATCCGGCAGCGCGTTCCAGCTGTTGCTGGAAGCTGGGTGTCAGATCCACCCGCTTATAGCCGGGCGTTTCCAGGTTGGCGATGTTCGAGGCGATGCCTTGCTGCCGAAGCTCGACGGCATCCAGGGTTTTTTTGGCTGCCAGATAGTTGGGCTGGTTAAATAGTGCTTCAATCATAAAACATTCCGAAGGGCAAGTAGCAACGAGAGTGCCATCGGAATAAAACATCGTAAAATCAGGTGTTTTATGAGGTTGTGGTCATTTTACCCGGAAAATGTTACCGCCTCGAAGGGCTTAGGTAGGCAAGATTGACTGCTGGAGGCGGCGGCGAGGTCGAATTTCCCATGGAAGCGATTGTTAAACCTGATTCAGGGCAAAACCTGCCGGTTTTTGGGTGGGGTTGGTTGTTTGTACTTCCAATCAGTACCGCAAACGCACGAGAATAATGATTTTTTAGGGCTTTACGGTCAATTGCGGGAAAAATGGAGCAGCGTCCATTTTTCCGGGCCCGCGCTGACTGCCTGTACGACTGAAATGCTTTCAACGGGGGTGGCGCCATTTTCCCGGGCCCATTCGGCGAACGGGCGGGGGCAGAATTGCGGCCAGGTGCTGTCCTTGAGCACAACCCACTCTACTTCCTGCGGATGGGCGAAAAAATGGGGTAGATCATGGGCAAGATAAACCACTTTTCGTTCTCCCAAAGGGCGCCACAGCGAATAGTCCATGTCATTACCGCCAGCGAGAAGGCCCACTTCACGTGTGTCCGGCGGCAATTTTGCGCGCAATGATCCAAGGGAATCGTGGCGTCCGGCATAAGTCGAGTATACGGTCAACATCCGGGTCCAGAGCGGATTCCGGGGGTGCGCGGCCAATATTTTTTGGCAAATGGTCCCGGCGGGCCACAGTGGACGACTGGGGGAAAGAATCAGCGCGGGCAGAAGGCTCAGGGACATGAGGGCGAGAAAGAAGCGCCAAGCTCTTCGCTTTAACAGACATTGTTGGGAAGGGACGGTCAAAAATGGAATTACCAAGAGCGGATAGAATGGAATTAACAAGCGCGCGGCGCATTCGGAGCCGACTGTTAACATATAGACCAGAGTGGCCATTCCCGTGGCCACGACCACCGGTGGCACCCGGATGAAAGGGGCGCGGCCTTGCGTCTTCCATCCGACTCCCAGGAAAGCAGCCAGCAGGCCCGCCAGCAGCGGCAACGTAATGGATAGTCCGATGCCGCTGTTTTCTTCACCGGGCAGCTCAACCAATTTGCTGATAAAATAGGTGGGGAATTGCCGCTGCAGAAGGTCTTGCACCGGCGTGGGGAGTTCGCGTTTGATCCGCCGGGAGATTTTTGGGGCGTTCGGCAGGACTGGCGGCTGCACGGCATACTCGGAGACGATCACGGCATTTCCGATGAACGCGGCCACCGGATTTTGGACGTGCATGTGATAGGCGTTTTGCGGATCGCCGCTCCAGCCCCCGGTATGGACCTGGTTCAAATACAGGGTGGGCACGGCGGAAACGAGCAGGCTCACGGCGATGATTCCACCGGTGAGGAAGGGTTTTTTAAGCAGGGATTTCAGGGCCGGCCACATGGCCACCAGGCAGGCCAGGCAGAGCGGTGCATTGGAGACTTTTACCCCGGTCATCAAGGCGGCGGCGAGAAGGGCCTGCCAGACGTGCGTTATTGTTTGAGATTGGCGCGCCTTTAATCCGAAATAAATGGAGATCAGAAAGAAGGTTGCGGCAGTAAGGTCGTTGGCGATACTGGCGGCCTGGGTGATCAACCCATACATAAGGGGGAGGATCCACATCCACGTCCAGGCCACGCGTCGCGCCACCCCCAGTTGGTTCATGATATAAAACAACAATCCCGGCAGGAGGAGAAAGCCGGTGGCATTGATGAGGAACATGGCCCGGTCCGAACGGAAGAAGATCAAAAACGGCATCGCCGTCCATTCCCAAGCCGTATTGGCGCAATTCATCCGCTCGTTGATGGTGGGAATCCAAAACCATTTTCCCGCCATCATCCAGTCCAGCATGCGTGGCAACCGATAGGTCAACCCGTCATAGTTGTTCGGCGCATGAAGAATTCCGCCCAAAAAGGCCAGGCCGCTCAAAAATAAGAAAAGGAACGGAAAAGTCCGGGAAAACCGGCGGCGCAACTGGCCAATTGGAATTGAGAGCCGCTGCGCCCGCAACCACAGGAAAGCGGTTGCCAAACCGGGGGTGAGGGCGATGGCGTAGCTGGCGGGATTCAACTGGTGCAAGGCCGCGAGGGTCCAACCGGCCACATTCAACCACACGGCGGAGATCAACCAGAGTGCAACCATTCTTTCCATGGTTTAAATGGCGGTTAACCGGAAAGGTTTGTCCTGGGACGGTGGCATGCGGCGTGGTCGGTTGTCGGCCTGTATTTAATGCACCGAAGGCAGTGGATGCACGCAAAAACCGGGAGAAATGCTTTTGGGATCCGGAGAAAAGGGCGGTTGGCAGGCTGGCAACGCGATCTGAAACTGCCGGGACCGGGGATTAGGACTCGACGGTATCTTTTTCGTCGTCGTTGCGCGGCGAGGTGCCGTTGTATTCGTGGAGTTTGTTGCGCAAGGTCCGGATGCTTACGTTGAGCATTTTGGCCGCATGGGTGCGGTTTCCCTTGCAACGATCCAAGGCCGCAAAAATATGATGTTTTTCGAGCTCTTCCAAGGTGGGAAAGCCATGGGTCTCGGTGGGGGGCTCGATGGAGCCGTTGACGACGACCGAAGCCGAGGAAGAGGCGGCGGGGGCGCTGAGGCCCAAATGTTCGGGTTCCAGCATGCCGGATTCGCCGCACATGATGACGGCCCGCTCGACAATATTTTGCAATTCACGGACGTTGCCCGGCCAGCGATGGTTGCGAAGGAGTACGAGAGATTCGTCGGTAAAACCCTTGACGTGGACACCGTGTTTGCGGCTGAACCGGCGCATAAACTCCTCGGCCAGCACGGGCACATCTTCGATTCGTTCGCGCAGGGGCGGCACGCGGACCGGCACGACATTCAAGCGGAAGAACAAGTCCTGGCGAAATTCCTTCTTTTCGACGCTATGCTCCAGATCGCGATTGGTGGTGGCAATGACCCGGACATCCACCTTGATGGTGCGATTGCCGCCGACCCGTTCCAATTCCCGTTCCTGCAGCACCCGCAGGAGTTTGGCTTGCACACTGGGTGAAATTTCGCTGATTTCGTCCAATAAAATGGTGCCGCCGTGGGCGAGCTCGAAGCGGCCTTCCCGCTTGCTCAATGCCCCGGTGAAGGCGCCGCGCTCATGGCCAAAAAACTCGCTCTCGATCAGGTTTTCGGGAATGGCGGCGCAGTTGACCTTGATGAAGGCAGCGGAAGCGCGGGAGCTTTCGCGATACAGGGCGCGGGCCACGAGCTCTTTGCCGGTGCCACTTTCACCCTGGATCAACACGGTTGCCTGAGTGCGCGCGATCTTGCGGATCAACGCTCGCAGATTCTGCATGGCGAGGCTCGGACCAATGAGATCTGAATCGCCATCATCCGTATCCTGACTGAGAAAGTGGTTAACCTTGACGAGTTGGGTGAATTCCTGGGCTTTGCGGAGGGTGACTTCAATCTGCTCGTTGGAAAACGGCTTGATGATGTAGTCAAACGCGCCGTTTTTCATGCATTCCACGGCGGACTCCACGGAGCCAAACCCGGTCATCATTACAACCAGCGGTTTTTGGGGGCGTGCCTGGATTTGCTTCAGAAGATCAGTGCCATCGCCGTCGGGCAGACGAACATCGAGGAAGATAACGTCAAAGTTATCCTTGTTCAGGTATTCCTGGGCCTCAGAGATATTCGCTGCCGACGCCACATCATAATGGCGGCGCCGGAGATAGCTCTCAAGGTTGTTGCGGACGATTGCGTCATCCTCCAACACGATGATTTTCTCAATGGACATACCTGAAATTCAAGGTCTGATCAAATCTTATGCCGTTGGTAAACGCTGGTGACGTAATTCGGCCGTTGGGCAACGGAGGCGGGCACAAATTGCGCCGGCATCAAGCCTCTGCGAAGCATGGCCTGTTGATTTTCCCGGTCCAACAACAGAATTTTCATCAAGACGCCTTCAATCGTCTGGAACAGCGACTTCACTTCTTCGCAGCGATCCCGATCGGTCGAACTGCAACCCAGCCAAACCGCCCGTTGATCGCGCAGATTCATTAAGGCGGTTTCCAAATTGGGAAGCAAGTTTTTTCGCTGTTGGAAGAATAGGAAGGGTTCATATTCGCCCTGTCCTCCCAGCGCCTGGCCTTCACGGGTGACCAAAGCCAGCGAATCTTCACAGATCTTCAAAAAACGGCGCAATTCCGTCGCCACCGCTGCCGGGATGCCGGAAAGTGAGTTCATGTTCATTTGGAGGTAACTTCTGCGGGAGGTGAGTTGGTGGCGGCCGGCAGGAGGTTGTCATCTCCCGGCGTCATCATGGTTTGATTGAGGGTTTCCACCTTGTTTTGCCAGCTCAAGAAATTGGTCCGCCAGCGGGACATGTCAAACACGGTCTGGAGGGTGGGGGTGGAATTGGTGCCCAGAGCGGTCTCCAAACTGAAGATTTGGTTATAACTTTCCATGGCCTTTTGCGGTTGCATCAAGCGTTCGTAGGTGATGCCGATTTGATATTCAACGGGGATTTTCCAGCTGGGGGCGTCGTTCAAATTCATGAGACAGGTATATATTTCCAAGGCTTTAACGTAATCCCCCTCCTTGAAGAGTTCGTTGCCGATTTCATTGCCGATTCGCAACTGCCAATAAGCCCAGACATCCGGATGATCCTTGGTGACGGCTTTTTCCTGCTGCAGGAAAATGACCACTTGCCGCAAGGCTTCGGAAGACTGGCCGAGCGATTGGAGTGATTGTGCTAGATAGTAGCGCACTTCCGGCGCTTCCGGATCGGCGGGATAATGGGAAAGGAAATCCTGGGCCTGGCCCACGGCATCCGTCTTGTTGGTCGTGGCCGCGAGTGACCGGACCAGGCGGAATTCCGCCAGCGGGCGATTTAATCCGGAGTCGGGCGCTTTCAGCAACCGTGCATAAAAATCGGCGGCTTCATCGTAATGGCCCATCAGGTAATGGGATTCCGCGATCTCAATTTGCGCTTGCAGCACGAGGCTTTCATAAAATTGCAATTGGTCGCTTTTCAGAGCCAGGGCGGCGGTCATAACGCTATAGAATTTTCCCAAGGCGAGCCCATTCAACCCCATTTGCCGGAAAAGTTCGCCCTGGCGCAGGAGCACTTCCGGGGTGCGGGCATCGCCGGGCCACTTTTCAATGTATTGGGTAAAGATGGATTGGGCGCGGGGTAGATCGTTTTCGCCGGCCACCGCCGTGGCTAACTGAATTAGCGCTTCCTTTCGGAGGTCGTCGGGCACTTTTTCGGCCAGCAACGCCACCAGCGGCGTCTCGGCCCCGGCAAATTGGCGGGTCATCACCAATTGCTTGGCGGCTGCCAACTGATCGCGAAATCGGTCGGCGGTGAATTTTTGCTGTTCGGCCGCCGCGGCGTTGGTGCTGGGCGGAAGATAGGCATTCGGGTTGGCGGTTGACGGTGCGTCACTATTGATATTGGTGGCGTCAATGGGAGGGGGTGGCGGCGGATTAGCGGTCGGATGGGCTTGAATTTGGAGAGTGAGGTGGGCAAAAAATACCCCAACCGCCAGGAGGTGGCGGCAGAAAATGCTCGTCCGGCATAGGGTGGCGCAATTCATTCTCGCTTGTAAACTGCTGTGCTCGAATTATTTGCTCGCACAGGTGGCGTAAAATCGATCTTCACTGGTACTATTACAGCAGCTCCTTTGCCATCGGCGGCCCCGGAAGCGGTGAGCGGTTTTAAATACTCCAGAACCATCATGGGGGTTACGATGGAAAGGTCTCCGCTCGTTTGCGGTGTTTCGTCCATCTGGATGAGCGGTTTTGGCACGGAAGCAAGGGAATTTGTATCGGCGTTGTTTTTGTTGGCGTTGCTGGCGGTGGCGAGGGCGGTATTGGTGGCGGAAGCCAGACCGGGAGTCACGGGAGCGTCGACCTTTGCGGGAACCGGTGGCTTGGATTCGTTGAAACTGAATTCGGTGGGAATCACTGGGCCACGGTCGGAGGTGTCAAAACGCAAGGTGGGGGGGCCAACTCCGCATAAATAATTGGGAGAACGCGATTGGAGCTGAACGATGGTGATAAATAGCATTCCCACCACGGCGACACTGGGTCGCAATGGCGTAATTCGCCTGTGTTTAATAATCATTTGAATACACGCTTTCCTATGATTTCCCACCAGTTCTCGGAGCCTTCCAACACTTCAAACTGGTGTCGAACAATCCTTTCGGATGGTTCAGGACATCATAAACAGCCTTCCACTACATCACGTCATCGGCAATACTTGCCCAGACTTGAGAAATAATGCATGAGGCGGGAATCTGGCCGGATGACGCCGGGTTTTCATTTTTTCCCAATATTTTGTTGGTCCGCCGACGACGCTCCGTTCCGGTTTTTCCGACAGACGCGAAGGCGGCGTAAGATTTGTTTTAAAGTATTCTGCCAGAGGGCCGATAATAGGACAGTGCCGGGACTTGAAACGATACGTGTGCCAACCCAAATGACCTCCGTAAAAATTGCTCCACTGGATCTTACGCAGATTCAGAGCCATCTGGCTCGCTGTCCTTCGCTGCCTTCGCTGGGCAGCATTAACAAGGCGCTCCAGGGGCTGCTGCTCACCGAACAACGCTATACGGCGCATATTGCCGAGATCATCCGGCGCGACCCCAGTCTGACGTCCCGCCTGCTGCGCCTCGTGAATTCCGTATATTATGGACTGACTACCCCGGTGAACAGCATCGAGGAAGCGGTCTTTTACCTCGGTGTCCGGCAGATCCGGCAACTGGCGATGGTGACGCCGGTGATTGAAGATTTCCAGCGGCTGGCCCGGCAGTGCACTTTTCCGTGGCGGGAATTCTGGCAGCACTGTATTGGCACCGCGATCCTGACCCGGGAGGTCACCTCCAGCACGGCCGTGCAATCCGATGATGCGGATTACGTGGCCGGCCTGGTGCATGATGTGGGTAAAATTGTCATGGCGTGGACATTTCCCGAACATTTTACGGAAATACACCGTGTGGCCATCGAAGGCACGCGCGATTTGTGCGAGATCGAGCTCGAGGTTTTGGGGATTGATCACGGCGAACTCGGGGCCCTCTATCTGGAGCGGCATCGCCTCCCAGAATTGATGGTGGCCACCGCGCGCTATCATCATCACCCGGAAAAGGCCGAGCAATTTCAAGGTGTGGTGGCGGCAGTGCAGATCGCCGACATGCTATTGCGCAGTGAGAACATGGGCTGCAGCGGCAACTATTTGCCGGTTACCCGGGACGAGTGTTTTAAGACGGCGGGCTGGCAGATTTTGCTGAACAATCCCCAGGAGGCGGAGATCGAGATTGCTCGGGCTGCGCTTTCCCGGACTTTGGAACAGCTCCCGCAGATGCTTGAAGGTTTGGTTTAGGCGGGAATGGTTCAACGACTCATTTATTTTTTTTGATGGTTAAAATGGCTTAAATTAGCTTGAAATCACTTAAACTGCCGGTTTTCGGGCCGGCGGGGGAGTGACTCCGGACCAGTTCACCAAAATCAATACCAGCCGCGCCGCGCGACTCCAGTTTTCCGGCCAGACTCTACCGATCGACAATGACGGAGGAAGGGCGCAAAATTATTTTGCGCCCCGGTCGTTTTGCGGCGGCGATCGGGACCGCCACGGCTGACTTGCGATTCATGTCAAAGATCAAACTTTCGATCTCCAGTTTAACCCGGGTTTAAAAAATTGCACGTTAGCGGCTAACACGAAATTCTTTGCGCTTTTTTGACCTGAAACGACACCGGCCTTTAACGTCCCGCGGATTTTTTTCATGGCGCAGTCCTCGGTGCGGCGCATGACTTCGTCCTCCCTTAAGCGAACCAATTTTCGGGGGCCCACGCCGTTCACAGTGGTCGGTGCCTTTTCGCGTTGCCCTTTCGCGGTTGACACCAGCAACCCGGCATGGCTCACTTAAAGGTAGTTAAGAGTTTGTCGGAACCGCAGCGGGGTGGAAGGCTCAAATTATCGAGATGACTCAGTTTGTCCAGGGCCGCTGGTCCGGTCCGGATACAGGGTCGTTAGGCGTCGTTAGCGCACTTTGATTTCACATGAACACACCAACCTCGAATCCACACTTCCAAGGTCTTCGCACGGTCATCTATCATGCGCCAGACCTCGACCGAGCCAAAGCTTGGTATTCCGCCGTGCTGGGCATTCCGCCTTATTTTGACCAGCCATTTTACGTCGGCTTCAACGTCGGCGGTTATGAACTGGCGCTCGACCCGGATGCTGCCAGCACGCCGGGCGGCAAGTCGGGCGCGGTGGCTTATTGGGGTGTCGCGGATGCACGGGCGGCCTTTGACCGGCTCATTTCATTGGGAGCAACCGCGCGTTCGCCGTTGCAGGATGTTGGTGATGGCATTTGCGTCGCCACGGTGTTCGACCCGTTCGGGAACATATTCGGAATCATTCAGAATCCACACTTTAGTCTTCCAAAGATATGAGCACGATGCCTACCCACCAGATCGCCGGAGTCGACGCCGGGTCAAAGTCTCAGCTCATCGAGATGACTCATCTTGTCCTGGGTGGCTGGTACGGCCCGAATGGGTTTGCCACAAAGGAACAAAGATCACAGAACAATGAGGAACAAAGGAAAAGTAGCCACGGATTAAACCCGGATTAAACCCGGATGGGGAATCCAAGAAGAGGTTCACGCGGAGGCGCGGAGGCGCGAAGGGGAGGAAGCCTGGGAAGGGAATTAGGTATGCCAAGACACCGATTAAATTTGCATTTCTTCACCGCGAAATACCCGAAACACGCTAAAGGATTTGCCATTTCCTGCATGAATGGTCTTTCCATGAGCCGCTAAAAGGTTGGGCTGTTTTTCAACGACTTGCGTGATCCCACCCCTCACCCTTGATCCCTCTCCCCGTTGAGGGGAGAGGCAGCCGCGATCGGTCATCGTCACTATTTTTTTCGTCCTCCGGCACACCAACCCTGAAAGGTTCATGGGCGGTGAGCAGTTCCGAATGGAACAGGGAGCTTTCTATGAACCTCCAAATATAAATGAGTCAAACTCCGGCGACGCGGGGGAGAATTGTCAAAAAATGTTTAGTTATTAGCAAAATAGGGTTAGTGCATTTGATTATTGCTTTCGTAAAATAAATCCAGGGAAGCCATTTAAGTCCTGCTGCATTTCAGCCGACACTAGACTAGGTCGGAGTGTATTTTCGTATTTCATGCCAGGAATACACCGAAAAGTATATGGGTTGTGTAAAATTTTATGAAGGGTAAATGTCATTTTCAACCGGCTAGCAAGCCGGAAGCAAAATGGCGTTTGCTTTCGAAATTCAGTGATAATCAGAAGTTTAGATTCTTTAGTGTTGGCCGCCCTCATATTCTGCCTTGGAATAACCGCTCGGGCGACTTCCTATTTCTTTAATGGTTTCCTGACAAACCGGCTGATCCCCACGACGGGCCAAAAGCGAGTCGCCGGTTTGCTTGCCCGTCAGTTATTAGTGCCAACAGCATGAGCACTCGAACCACTTTTTTCGGTTTTATCATGCTGGCCATCATGGTATTGGCGCAAAATTCCCGGGGCAGCAGTCCGCCCGTGATCAACACCCAACCGGCTCGCCAAGTGCTGGCCAGTGGCAGCAATGTGACCCTCAGTGTGGTGGCGACGGGCACCGCGCCGCTGAGTTACCAATGGTACAAGAACGGACCAATCTGGGGGGCGACCAACACCACGCTGACCCTGAGCAACGCGAGTCTGGCAGCTTCCGGTGTTTATTATATGGTGGTAACCAACGCGTCCGGGATGGCCATTAGTCTGCCGGCCTCGGTGGCGGTTGGCGGTCCGGAGCTGCTGGCATGGGGGTTGAACAACGACGGTCAATTGGGTAACGGGACGACCAGTAACACAATTTCACCCGGGTCGCTGGCCACCAATGTGGTGGTGGCGGCCGCGGGGACATCGCATTCCCTGTTTGTGGATAGCAATGGCGTCTTATGGGCGACGGGCAACAACCCCTTCGGCCAATTGGGCAACGGCACTACGACCCAGGAAACCAATCCGGTTTCCGTCGCCAGCAATGTGGTGGCGGTGGCGGCCGGCGAATGGCATTCGATGTTTGTGAAGAGCGACGGCACATTGTGGGCGATGGGCAATAATGCGTATGGCCAGTTGGGTGATGGGACCATTGCGGACAAGCAAAGCCCGGTGTTCGCGGCCAGCAATGTCGTGGCCGTGGCGGTGGGAGGATTTCATTCACTGTTTTTAGCGAACAACGGCATAATGTGGGCGGTGGGCTATAACGCCTATGGGCAGTTGGGTAACGGAACCACCGCGACCCCCAGCAACCCGGTATCCGTGGCCAGCAATGTGGTGGCCGTGGTGGCGGGGGGCTTTCATTCCATGTTCGTGAAAAGCGACTATTCATTATGGGGGATGGGCTATAATGTTTATGGCCAGCTGGGCAACGGAACGACGACCAATGTGATTTCGCCCGCCTTGCTGGCCACCAATGTGGCGGTGGCGACGGGAGGCGGATTTACCTCTATGTATGTGCAGACGAACGGCACGTTGTGGGGGATGGGCTGGAATAATGTTGGGCAGCTTGGGAACGGGAACACCAACCAACAGAACAGCCCGGTTTCGGCGGCTTCCAACGTTGTGACAGTGGCGGCGGAGAATTTCCACACGTTTTTTTTAAAAAACGCCGGCATGGCCTTCGGTATGGGCGATGACGCCGTCAGCGAACTGGGCGATGGCGGCACCAATCTGCGGTCCAGTCCCGTTTACGTGACCAACCTCTTCCTGGCCAGCGTCATATCGGGATGCGTTGACAATTCCTTTACCCTTGCGATTGGCGTGCCGTTTCCGGTTTTTACGGTCCAGCCAACGAACCAAACGGTCACTGCTACGAGCAATGTCACTTTCACGGTGGCGGGCACGGGTGTTGGGGCGCTGAGTTATCAATGGTATTTCAATGGCAGTGCCGTGAGCAATGCGACCGCGGCCAGTTACAGTCTGACCAGTGTGATGGCGACGAATGCAGGGAATTATACGGTGACCATTGCTAATAATGCCGGGAGTGTGACCAGCAGCGTGGCTGTATTGACGGTAAACAAGGCGGCGGGGACGGTGACCTTGGGCAGTTTGAATCAGACCTACAGCGGTGCGGCGGCATCGGCCACGGCCGTGACCTCGCCCAGCGGACTGACGGTAAATTTCACGTATAACGGCGCGTCCATCGCTCCCACCAACGCCGGCAGTTACACGGTGATCGGCGCCATCAGCGACGCAAACTACCAAGGCAGCGCGACCAATACTTTGGTAATCGCAAACGCCACGGTGACGATCACCTCAGGGATCACCGCCAACAACAAGATCTACAATGGCACGACGACGGCGACGATCAGTTCCAACAATGT
>Ga0302320_10007991_pt1 | contig 23143 bp, 25 predicted proteins | sample Bog_T0_3_FD_202130 | JGI IMG/M metagenome (GOLD analysis project Ga0302320, IMG submission 202130) | Peat permafrost microbial communities from Stordalen Mire near Abisko, Sweden - Bog_T0_3 | ecosystem: Environmental > Terrestrial > Soil > Wetlands > Peat | place: Sweden: Abisko, Stordalen Mire... | reverse complement strand
ATCGCAGATCATTGCCGCGACCACGCCATCGGCGGGTCGGTCAGCCGCGTTACGCCGAAGCCGCGAGGAAGCCGGCCCTCGATCGCCGCCTCGACAAAGCCCGGCGCCAGGAAGGCGAGCGACAGGGTCATCCGGATCGAGCGTTCGGACTTGCGCTCTCGCGCGCGGCGATCGACTCGACGGTCTGGCATGGATCGGACAGCAATTCGTCGAGCCAGCAATGAGCGTCGCGCAGAGCCGCGACGGCCCCGAGCCGCGCCTTGGTCCGCATCGGACGGATCGATGGGTTCGCTTCGCCGTCGCCCTGAACGATTTCCCGGCGGCGGGTTGTCAAGGTTGGCGTCCAGCGGATCGTCAATGTTCGATATCGACTGTCGGCGTCGACGGCGCCCCCCGCCAGCGCGATCGTGATCGTCGTCGGACTGATCTTCACCCGCTCGATAGCGTCGCGCGGATCGGGGGAGGGAACGGCTTGACGTGACGAAATGTTCCCTGACAGCGTCCTCGACCTGTTTCTCGAGTGGCTCCGCCGCGACGCGCGCGCGATCCCGCCTCGGCCTTTCGACCCCGCAGCAGCGCCATCTCTCTTTTCGCGCGCCTTGTGACTTCAACGACTTCACCCGGTTTCAACGAATTCCTTTCCCTTCGTGACGAAGCCATTTCCTTTCGTTGCCTACCAAAACGAAGCGAATCCCTTCGCGGCGAAATCCGCACGTTTGATTGGTAACACAATTCATTGACAAGTTAAGTTTCTGTGACATAATGTCGCGAAAGGGAGAAACGCATGTACGCTCAGGCGCTCGACCAAAAGGACAAAGGTCCCGTCGTCGTGGAGGACGCCGAGAAGATGGCGCGCTTCGAGGCGCGTTGCGCGGCCGACGACAAGATCGAGCCGAAGGATTGGATGCCGCAGGCCTATCGCCGCACGCTGATCCGCCAGATCTCCCAGCACGCCCATTCCGAGATCATCGGCATGCAGCCCGAGGGCAATTACATCACCCGCGCGCCGTCGTTGAAGCGCAAGGCGGTCCTCATCTCCAAGGTGCAGGACGAGGGCGGCCACGGCCTCTATCTCTATTCCGCCGCCGAGACGCTCGGCGTCACCCGCGAAGAGCTGACCGACGCGCTGCTGTCGGGTAAGGCGAAATATTCCTCGATCTTCAACTATCCGACGCTGACCTGGGCCGACATGGGCGCGGTCGGTTGGTTGGTCGACGGCGCCGCAATCATGAACCAGATCGCGCTCTGTCGCTGCTCCTACGGCCCCTATGCGCGCGCGATGATCCGCATCTGCAAGGAAGAAAGCTTCCATCAACGTCAGGGCTACGAGATCATGCTGACGCTGGCGCGCGGCTCGACGGCGCAGAAGGAGATGGCGCAGGACGCACTCAATCGTTTCTGGTGGCCATGCCTGATGATGTTCGGGCCGCCCGACGCTGTCTCGGAACATTCCGACGCGTCGATGCGCTGGAAGATCAAGCGATTCTCCAACGACGATCTGAGGCAGAAATTCATCGACGCGACGGTGCCGCAGGGCCACTTCCTCGGCCTGACGTTCCCCGACCCCGAGTTGAAATTCAAAGAAGCGACCGGCCACTGGGAGACCGGGCCGATCGATTGGTCGGAGTTCTCGCAAGTGCTCGCGGGAGAGGGGCCCTGCAACCGCCAACGCTTGCGCGTTCGCCGCCAGACCGAGGCCGAGGGCGCCTGGGTGCGCGAGGCCGCCCGTGTTCACGCCGCCAAGCGCGCGAAGCGCAAGCTCCCCGCCGCCGCCGAATAGGAAACCAAACATGTCCGAAGCGCCGTCGCCTCTATATGAAGTGTTCATCCGGCCCAAGGCCGGCCTCTCGCACAAGCACGTCGGCTCGCTGCACGCGGTCGACGACAACATGGCGCTGCAGATGGCGCGCGACGTCTATACCCGGCGCGGCGAGGGCGTCTCGATCTGGGTCGTTCGCTCCAACCTGATCGCCGCCTCCGACCCCACCGACAAGGAGATGATGTTCGAGCCGACGGCGTCGAAGATCTATCGCCATCCCACCTTCTACGAAGTGCCGGAAGAAGTCGGGCATATGTGATGAGCGAGACACCTCTCTTCGCCTATACGCTGCGCCTCGCCGACACCTCGTTGGTGCTCGGCCATCGCCTGTCCGAATGGGCGGCGCGCGCGCCGACGCTGGAAGAAGACATTGCGCTCGGCAATCTCGGGCTCGACCTGATTGGTGAAGCGCGGCTGTTCTACGATTACGCCGGCAAGGTCGAAGGGCAGGGGCGCGACGAGGATGCGCTCGCCTATCTGCGCGACGATCGCGAATATCGCAATCTCTTGATGGTCGAGCAACCGAACGGCGATTTCGCGGTGACGATGGCCAGGCAATTTCTCTACGCCGCCTTCGCGCATCCCTATTATTACGCGCTCGGCAACTCGAAGGACGCGACGCTCGCCGCCATCGCCGCCAAGGCGGAGAAGGAAATGGCCTATCATCTGCGGCACGCCGGCGAATGGGTGATCCGGCTCGGCGACGGCACGGACGAGAGCCACTTGCGCACGCAGGCCGCGCTCGACGATCTCGCGATCTACATCGACGAATTCTTCGAGGTCGACGCGATCGACCGCGCGTTGATCGAGGCGGGCGTCGCGCCTGATCCCGCCAAGGTTCGCGCCGAATTCGAGGCTTCGCTCGCGCATGTCCTCGACGAGGCGACGTTGACCAAGCCGAGCGTGCGCCATGGCCAGAGCGGCGGCAAGCGCGGTCTGCACACCGAACATCTCGGCCATCTGCTCGCGGTGATGCAATCGCTGCATCGCGCGCATCCCGGCGTGACGTGGTGAACATCTCCGTGCGCGAAGATCCCCGGATCCCGCGCGCTCACGAGGCGGTTCGCGCGGTGGCGGATCCCGAGATTCCCGTGCTGACGCTCGGCGATCTCGGCGTGCTGCGCGGCATCGACATCGCGCCCGATGGCGTTCTCGAAGTCAGCATCACGCCGACCTATTCCGGTTGTCCCGCGATGAAGGTCATGGAACTGGATTTGCAGGTCGCGCTGGAGGCGGCGGGTCTGCCCGACGCGCGCATTCGCACCGTGTTGGCGCCTGCCTGGACAACGGACTGGATGAGCGCGGAGGGGCGCGAGAAGCTGCGCGCCTACGGCATCGCGCCGCCGGTCGGCAAGGCGTCGCGCCGCGCTTTGTTTGGGGAAGAAACCGCGCCGGCCTGTCCGCTTTGCGGTTCGACGCGCACGGTGAAGATCAGCGAATTCGGTTCGACCGCCTGCAAGGCGCATTGGCGCTGCGAGGATTGTCTCGAACCGTTCGACGCCTTCAAATGCATTTGAAAGCCGCCACGACATGAGCCGTTTCCACGCCTTGAAAATCGCCGAGATCGTCCGTCAGACGCCCGGCAGCGTCTCGATCGGCTTCGCCGTCCCCGAGGAACTCAGGAGCGAATTCGCTTTCACGCCGGGCCAGTATCTGACGCTGCGCGCCTCGATCGACGGCGAGGATCTGCGCCGCTCCTATTCCATCTGCTCGGCTGCGGATGAAGCCTTGCTGCGCATCGGCGTCAAGAAGGTCGACGGCGGCGCGCTCTCGGCTTTCGCCAACGAGAACTGGAAGCCGGGCGACGTCGTCGAAGTAATGCCGCCGGAAGGGCGCTTCACCTTGCGAGCGGGCGCGCCGGGGCGGCATGTTCTGGGAATCGCCGCCGGCTCGGGCATCACGCCGATCCTGTCGATCGCCAAGAGCCTGCTGGCAAGCGATGCGTCGGCGCGGTTCACGCTGGTCTACGGCAACCAGACCAGCAACAGCGTGATGTTCGCCGAGGAGATCGAGGATCTGAAGGATCGTTGTTTGGGCCGCTTCACGGTGATCCACGTCCTGAGCCGCGAGGCGCAGGACGTCGAATTGCTGCACGGCCGCATCGACGCGAAGCGCATCCAGGCGCTTGCGCGCGGCGTGATCGATCTGGCCACCGTCGACGAGGCGTTCCTCTGCGGCCCCGAGGCGATGATCGCGGAGGCGCGGACGGCGCTCGGTGCGCTGGGACTGTCCGAGGATCGCATTCGCGCGGAACTGTTCACGGCCTCGACGCCGCGCGCGCATTTTCACAAGCCGGTCGCGGCGGAGCCCGGAATTGTCGTCTCGCGCGTCAGCGTGACGCTCGACGGCAAGAGCAACACTTTCGAGATGCTGGCATCGGACGAGAACGTGATCGACGCCGCCGCGCGCGTCGGCCTCGATCTTCCCTATTCCTGCCACGGCGGCATGTGCTGCACCTGCCGCTGCAAGGTGGAGGCGGGCGCGGTCGAGATGGCGGTCAACTATTCGCTTGAGGATTGGGAGACCAAGGCGGGTTTCGTGCTCGCATGCCAATCGACGCCGAAGACGGCCGAGGTGAGTTTGAATTTCGATCATTTGTGAGTTCGTCATCGCCTGTTCCGTCATTGCGAGCGAAGCGAAGCAATCCAGGGGCTGCGTGGCGTAGCCGTTGGATTGCTTCGTCGCTTCGCTCCTCGCAATGACGGTTGGCGAGCCGCAGCGGTCTCACCCCGTCGCCTTCGCCCCCGCGACGAACATCCGCGTCACCAGCGCCGCATAAGCCTCATGCGTCATGCGGCCGCCTTCGCGGAACCACATGTATTTCCAATTCAGCGTGCCGAAGATCGACATCGTGATCGGCCACACCTGTTCACGCGGCAGGCTCGGGTTCACCTCAGCCACGATCTCGCTGACGATCTCCACCAACCGCCGCTCCAGTCGTTTCAACGCCGCCTGCTCGGCCACGCTCAATTGCGAGAGATGGTTGATCTGAATTTTGTGCCGCGCGTCCGCGCCGCGATAGCAATCGAGGATCGCGCTCACCACTTTATGCAGCCGCTCCTCGGGCGCGGCTTCCGCCACGTTCGCCGCTTCCGCCGCCTCGACCAGTTCCGTCAGATGTACCTGAATGATGTCGAACAGCAGCGCCTGTTTGGAAGGGTAGTAATGGTAGAACAGCGCCTTCGACACGCCCATCGCCGAGGCGATCTCGTTCATCGAGGTGCGGTCGAAACCTTGCGTTGCGAACAGCTCCGTCGCCTTGTCGAGCAGGGCGACGCGCTTGTCCTGGTGATCGGCGGCGCGCGGGCGCGCCATCTCAGGCCTTCGGCCTGAGATCGACGACGCGCCGCGCCTTGCCTTGCGAACGTTCGATACCTTCCGGCGGCAGCACCGTCACGCGCGCGGAAATGCCGATGGTTTGTTTGATGCGATGCGCGAGATCGCGACCCGCCAGATGCGCCTCGTCGCCCGCGCCAATGCGCTGTTCGACCTTGACCTCCATCTGGTCCATGCGGCCCTCGCGGGTCAGGATGATCTGATAATGCGCGGAGAGCGAAGTCGCCTCCAGCAGCTTCTCCTCGATCTGCGTCGGGAAGACGTTGACGCCGCGCACGATCATCATGTCGTCGGAGCGGCCGGTGACTTTCTCCATCCGGCGCATCGAACGCGCGGTGCCGGGCAACAACCGAGTCAGATCGCGGGTGCGGTAGCGGATGACGGGCATCGCCTCCTTGGTGAGCGAGGTGAACACCAGTTCGCCCTTCTCGCCGTCCGGCAGGACGGCGCCGGTATCGGGATCGATGATCTCGGGATAGAAGTGATCCTCCCAGATATGCAGCCCGTCTTTCGTCTCCACGCATTCGTTGGCGACGCCGGGGCCCATCACCTCGGAGAGACCGTAGATGTCGACCGCGTGCATGTCGAAGGCGGTCTGGATCTCGCCGCGCATGCGGTTGGTCCAGGGCTCGGCGCCGAAAATGCCGATCTTCAGAGAGGTGGAGCGCGGGTCGAGCCCGCGCTTCTGGAACTCGTCGAGGATGGCGAGCATGTAGCTCGGCGTCACCATGATGATGTCGGGTTTGAAATCCTCGATCAACGTCACCTGTCGCTCGGTCATGCCGCCGGAGACGGGAATGACGGTGCAGCCGAACCGCTCGGCGCCGTAATGCGCGCCGAGGCCGCCGGTGAACAGGCCGTAGCCATAGGCGACATGGCAGAGCATGCCCGCGCGGCCGCCCGAGGCGCGGATCGAGCGCGCAACGAGATCGGCCCAATTGTCGATGTCGTTCTTGGTGTAGCCGACCACTGTAGGCTTGCCCGTGGTGCCCGAGGAGGCGTGCAGGCGCGCGACTTGTTCGCGCGGCACGGCGAACATGCCGAAGGGATAATTGTCGCGCAAATCCGCCTTCGCCGTGAACGGAAACCGGGCGAGATCGGCGAGCGAAGTGACGTCGTCGGGATGAATGCCGACCGCGTCGAACGCGCGCCGGTAATGGGGGACGTTGTCGTAGGCGCGTCGCAGCGTCGTCTTCAGCCGCGAGAGTTGCAGAGCCGCGATTTCATCGCGGCTGGCGATTTCTATTCGGTCGAGCGAGGCGCGGGGCGGAGTGAGTTCGAGCATGGGTCAGTCTTTGGGCAGGAGGGAACCGGATATGGCGCGGGAATGGCCGCGAAACTCGGCGATGACCGCGCCGAGTTCGTCGCGCACCGTGACGTCGGTGATGCCGGAGCGCTCGGCGCGGTGGCGCTCATAGGCCTCGGCGACCAAGCGGTCTCCCAGCTTGCCCGGCGCGAGGAAGGTCACCTGGCATTGCTGCGCGACATTGCGTTGGCCGTGACTGTTGCAGGCGTAGGCGAACGCGCTGTCGGCGAGCAGGAAAATGAAGCCGCCGTGACACATGCCGTGGCCGTTGGTCATGTCGGACCGGACCGTCATCGCCATCTTCGCGCTCCCCGGGCCGACGGCGATGCGTTCGATGCCGAGCGCCCGCAGCGCGTTGTCGTCGACCGACATGGCGTCGGCGGAGAGCCGCGCGATGACCTCGGGGTCTCGCTTCGTCATCTCAACGCTTGCCGAAGTTGGGCGGCCGCTTTTCCATGAAGGCGGCGACGCCTTCGGCGAAATCATCGGAATAGCCGAGTTCGCGCTGCGCGTCGCGTTCGTGGTCGAGCGCCGCGTCCATCGTGCGGGTCGCGGCGGCGTGGATGGCCTGCTTGATCGCTGCGAGCGCCCCGGTCGATTGCGCGGCGAGCTGCGTCGCCAGCTTGCGCGCTTCCGTCATCAGGTCGGCGTCATCGACCGCCTTCCAGATGAGGCCCCATTGCGCGGCCTGCTCAGCCGACAGCGGTTCGGCGAGCATCGCTAGCGCCTTGGCGCGAGCTTCGCCGAGCAGATGGGTGAGTGACCATGTGCCGCCGCAATCGGGCAGCAGACCGATCTTGACGAAGCTCTGAATGAAGCGCGCGGATTTGGCCGCGAGCACGATGTCGCCCTGCAGCGCGATATTGGCGCCCGCGCCGGCCGCGACGCCATTGACGGCGACGACGGTGGGCTTGGGCATCGCGCGCAGCTTGCGCACCAGCGGATTGAAGCGCGTCTCGATGCTCTGGCCGACGTCGACCCTCGGCCCCGCGCCGCCCGGCGCCACCGAACGCTCGGACAGGTCCTGTCCCGCGCAGAAGCCGCGGCCGGCGCCGGTGAGCAGGATCGAGCGGCAGGTCGGGTCGCGTTCGAGCTCGTCGAGGATGCCCTTGAGCCGGGTCGTCATCTCGGTGGAGAAGCTGTTGAGGCGATCAGGGCGATTGAGGGTCAGAACCGCGACTCCGCCGTCACGCTCCAGTAATACGCTCGCGCTCATCATTTTCCTCCCTGATCGCTCGATGGCGAATTATGGGACGGCAGACTTGCATTATCCGTCCGGTCGGTCAATGAATAGACATCGACGTGATCGAAAAAAATCCAGGGAGAAACGCCATGAGGTTGCAGAGCTATGCGCAGGACCGTTGGTATGAGGCTCCCGGCGACCTAACGGAAATCGCGAGCGCGATCGATGGGCGAATCGTCGCGCTGATCGGCAGCGACGGGCTCGATGTCGGGGCGATGGTCGCTCACGCTCGCAAAGTCGGCGGGGCCGCGCTGCGGGCGCTGACGTTTCATCAGCGCGCCGATTTGCTGAAGCGTCTGGGCGCGCATCTCACCGCCCACAAGGATCAACTCTACAAGCTCTCCTATGACACCGGCGCCACGTTGGCGGACAGCCGCATCGACATCGACGGCGGTATCGGCACCTTGTTCGTATACGCCTCCAAAGGGCGCCGCGAATTGCCCAACGAAACCTTCCTGATCGACGGCGAGGCCGAGAGCCTTTCGAAGGGCGGCAAGTTCTTGGGCCAGCACATCTATCTCCCGCGCGAGGGTGTCGCGGTGCAGATCAACGCGTTCAACTTCCCGGTCTGGGGCATGCTGGAAAAGCTGGCGCCCTCGATCCTCGCCGGCATGCCCGTCATCGCGAAGCCGGCCTCCGCGACCGCCTATCTCGCCGAGGCAGCGGTGCGGCTCATCGTCGAGAGCGGCGTCCTGCCGCCCGGGGCGCTGCAATTCATCTGCGGCGCGACGCATGACCTGTTTGATCATCTGACCAGCCAGGATACGGTCGGCTTCACCGGCTCGTTGGATACCTCCGTCCGCTTGCAGACCCATCCCACGCTGCTGCGCAACGCCGTGCCTTTCACCGCCGAGCGCGACTCGCTGAACTGCTGCATCCTGGGCGCCGATGTGACGCCCGAGGCGCCCGAGTTCGATCTCTTCATCAAGGAGGTCGCGCGTGAGATGACCGTCAAGGCCGGGCAGAAATGCACCGCGATCCGCCGCATTCTGGTTCCGGAGGCTCGTGTGGAGGCGGTCGTCGCGGCGCTGTCGTCGCGCTTAGCCAAAACCGCGATCGGCGATCCCCGCTTGGAGACGACGCGCATGGGCGCGCTCGCCTCGCAAGCGCAGCGCGAAGACGTGCGCCGTCAAATCGAGCGTTTGAGCGCCGAAGCGCGCATCGTGTTCGGAGATCCCGCGCATGTCCGGGTCAACGGCGCGGACGCGGAAAAAGGCGCCTTCATCTCGCCGGTGCTGATGCTCGCCAAAGATGCCAAGACCGCGGAGCGCGTGCATGAGGTCGAGGCGTTCGGACCTGTCTCGACGGTTTTGGCGTATACCAGCACGGCGAACGCGATCGACCTCGCACGCAAGGGCGGCGGCAGTCTGGTGGGGTCGCTCGTCACCCACGATGCCGATATCGCGCGTGAGGTCGTTTTCGGCGCAGGCGCCTCGCACGGACGTTTCCTGGTGCTCGACCGAGATTGCGCGGCCGAGTCGACCGGCCATGGTTCGCCGATGCCGCAGTTGATCCACGGCGGCCCCGGGCGCGCCGGCGGCGGCGAGGAATTGGGAGGGATGCGCGCGGTGCGCCATCACATGCGCCGGGTCGCCTTGCAGGGTTCGCCGGCGCTGCTGTCGAAGCTGGCGGGAGTCTGGTTGAAGGGCGCGCCCGAAGTGACGAAGGGTGAGCATCCGTTCCGCTATGTCTACGGCGATCTCGATCTCGGCCAGACCTTCCGATCGAAGGAGCGCGTCGTCACGGTCGAGGACATCGAGCACTTCGCCGAGTTCACCGGCGACAATTTCTACGCGCACATGGACGAGGAGGCGGTGAAGGGACACCCGTTCTTCCCCGGCCGGGTGGCGCACGGCTATCTCTTGCTGGCGTTCGCCGCGGGGCTGTTCGTCGAACCCGCGCGCGGGCCGGTGCTCGCGAATTTCGGCCTCGACAACCTGCGATTCCTGAAGCCGGTGACGCCGGGCGAGGCGATCCAGGTGCGGCTGACGGTCAAACAAAAGTCGCCACGCAACGCGGAGTACGGCGAGGTGCGCTGGGACGTGGAGATCACCAACCGCGCGGGCGAACCGGTCGCGACGTATGAGTTGCTGACGATGAACGCGCATTGAGGGTCAGTCATAACCGCGAAAGCGGATATCCAGACTTGGCTGTGGTTCGAGCCAGCGCGGCGCGCGTAACCCCTAGATTCCCGCTTACGCGGGAATGACAACTTCACCCCATCTTGCCGCCCGCCGCCTTCAACGCGGCGCGCAGCACTTCGCGGTCGCCGATGTGGTTGGCGAGCACCAACACCAGCTTGCAATTCATCATCTCCGCCTGTTCCGCGCTCATGTCGCGCTGGCTGTCGATCAGCTCTTGATAGAAGCCGTCAGGGTCGGGGATGTTGGGTTGTAGATTGAGCGGCATGTCTCGTCTCTCAAGCGGCGAGGGCGCGCGCGATCGCGCGCTGAATTTTCTCGGCGTCGAACGCACGCCAGCGCGCGGCGACATATTGATCGGGGCGGAAGAGATAGACGGCGCCCTCGCGCGCGTCGTAGCGTTCGCGCAGCAGGCCCTTCGAATCCTCAAAATCGCGGCCGACAACACGCACGCGCGCCGCGATAGCGCCAAAAGCGACTGCCTCGACCGGGGGCGGCGCGCCGAACACGACCAGCGTGAAGCCGTCGCCGATCTGCTCGAGGAACCAACCTGGCTTCCCGCCCACAAGTGTCGGAGCGTCGGCGGCGTTGGCGCCGGGCGCCATCTTGCCCACGAAGGGCGTCTCGTCGGGCGTGTTCAACGACGACGCAACATAGGGCGTTGGCGTCGACAGCCGGCCGGAATTGACCAGCGGCCGCGCGAACGCGTGCTCGCCGGCGAGTTCGAGCACGGCGTCGCGGTAGCGCCGGCTCGTTTCACTCTTGGGCGAAATGAAATCGGTCGAGCGCGTCGAATGGCGAAGGTTGTCGTCCGCCGCGTAGGCGCGCTCCTCGTCGTAACTGTCGATCAGCGCGAGCGGCGCGGCGCCGTCGAGCACGAGTTTCAACTTCCAGCCCAGGTTGTCGATGTCCTGCACGCCGGTGTTGGCGCCGCGCGCGCCGAATGGCGAGACCTGATGCGCGCTATCGCCCGCGAACAGCACGCGGCCATAGCGGAACTTGTCGATGCGGCGGCAGGCGAATTGATAGATCGAGGCCCATTCCAACTCGAATTCGACGCCCTCGCCGAGCATCGCGCGCACGCGCGGAATGACCTTCTCCGGTTTCTTTTCCTCGACGGGATCGGCGTCCCAACCCAGTTGAAAGTCGATTCGCCAGACGTCGTCCGCCTGTTTGTGCAGCAGCGCCGATTGACGGCGATGGAACGGCGGGTCGAACCAGAACCAGCGCTCGGTCGGGAAATCTGCTTTCATCACGACGTCGGCGATCAAGAATCGGTCTTGAAAGAACTGGCCGGTGAATTGGGCGCCGACCATGTCGCGCAACGCTGAATTGGCGCCGTCGCAGGCGAGAATCCAATGCGCCTCCATCGCGAACACGCCATCCGGCGTCTCGACGTGGAGGGTCGCGTGATCCTCGGCCTGGCGCAGCGCGACAACCTTGTGCTTCCATCGAAATTCGACGTTGGGCAGCTTGGCCGCCGCCGCGATCAGATCCTCCTCGAGGTAATATTGTTGGAGGTTGATCATCGCTGGCATCTTGTGCCCGTCCTCGGGCAGCAGATCGAAGCTGTAGCGCAATTCGTCGCCGAAGAAGACCTTGCCGACGTTCCAACTGACGCCCTTCGCAACCAATTTATCGGCGCAGCCGAGCCGATCGAAAATCTCCAGCGGACGCTTGGCGTAGCAGACCGCGCGCGAGCCGATCGACACCGTGTCGTTGTCGTCGAGTACGACCACGCTGATTCCGCGCCGCCCGAGATCCAGTGCGGCGGTGAGGCCGATCGGGCCGGCGCCGACGATGACGACGGGATGGCGGACGATTCGCCCGCTCGCCTGCTCGGGCGAGAGCACATAGGGGAAACGCTTGTATTGATAAGTCGCGAACACCGTTTCCCCCTTTCACGCGTCGCTGAATTCTTTCTCGTGCAGCCACGCGGTGTGGCGTGGCGGCACTTTGGTGCGCGCCCATTCCTCCACCATGTCGGTCGCGACCGATTTCATCCGCGCCAGGGTTTCCGGCGTCGTGGTCCAGGTCGCGAGTTCGAGCCGATGGCCCGAGGGGTCGAAGAAATAGATCGATTTGAAGATGGTGTGATCGGTCGGGCCGACGACCTCGATGCCTTCCGCCTCGGCGACCTTCTTCACCCTCTCCAGCGCGGCGACGTCGGCGACCTGAAATGCGATATGCTGCGTCCAGTCCGGTGTGTTGGGATCGCGGCCCATCGGCGGCGAGTTGGGCAGTTCGAAGAACGCGAGGATATTGCCGGCGCCCGCGTCGAGGAAAATGTGCATGTAGGGATCGGGCGCCTTAGTCGACGGCACCTTGTCTTCCGCGATGGCGCCGATCAACTCCATGTCGAGGATGCGGCGGTAGAAGTCGGTCGTCTCTTTCGCGTCGCGGCAGCGATAGGCGACGTGGTGTATCTTCTCGATCAGCATGGCGTCCTCCCCAAGACATATATCGGTGGGCAACTTTATTTGGCTAGATGAAACTCGACATTGATCTGACCGCTGCCGCTCGACGGGAAATAGGGGCAGAGCTCTTCCGCCGAGCCCGCATATTTGTCCCAGCCCAGCAGGCCGAACAGCATGATCGTATCCGCCATCAAGGCCTCGCCGTTGCACTTGGTCGCGTAGTCCGGAAGCATGCGGCAAAATTCCGCGAAGCGCCCCTCGCGCCAGAGGTCGAGCACGCGCAAATCCATTTGCCGATTGAATTCGCTTCCCTCGACATCCCATTGGCCGCGGCCGACCAGTTCGTTGGGCACCAGCTTATGCGAGAGCGAACCGCTCGCGAGCACGGCGACCTTGCTGTCGGATCGCAGAATCGCGCGCCGCGCCGCCTCGCCGAATTTTCGGTGCTCGGCCGGGCTCGCGAAGATCGTCGCGGCGACCGGAACCACCGCGCATTTCGCGTCCTTGTTCATGTAGCGCATCGGCACGATCGTGCCGTATTCCAGCGGCAACGTCTCGACGCGATGCGCGAGCAGTTCGAGACCATCCTTCGCCGCTTCCTGCGAGATCAAATCGCCCAGGGCGGGATTGCCGGGATAGTCGTAGGCGAGGTTCTGGATCAGGTGCGGCGCTTCGTTGCTGGTGTAGACCCCTTGATGGCGCGCGCGCGCGTTGAGGTGATAACCGAAGTTCGCGATCCAGTGGGTGTCGAACACCAGGAACGTGTCGGCGCCGCGGTCGCGCGCGCGTCGACCTATTTCCGCCAACGAGTCCAGCGCGGCCTGCCTTCGTCCTGCCAGTGGGCCACCGGGCTCCGACATGAAAATCGAGGGCACATGCGTGATTTTCGCGGCCAGCACGATCTCGCCCATCGACGACCTCCCGTTTAATTTAACATGTTAAGTAATCGCGAATTGTTGGCATTCGCATTGACGCATGTCAAATGCCGCCGGCGCTCTCTTCCCGCACGATGAGCTCCTCGAGCAAGTCCAGCAAAGCATCGAGTTGCGGGCGGCCGTGCTTGCGTTCGATCTCCTCGAAAATACTTCGTCGCTCCGGCGCCAGCAAGTCAATCAATGTCCGCCCCGCCGGCGTGATGGCGAGGTCGACGCGCCGGGCGTCGGATGCGTGGACGTCGCGCGTGATCATCCCGCGCGCCTCCAGCGCCTTGATGATGCGCGTCAGGCTCGGTCCCAGAATTGCGGCGCGCACCGCGACCTCTGACGCGCCCAGCGGACTCTCCTCGCCGAGCACCCGGATCACGCGCCATTGCTGTTCGGTGACGTCGTGACGCGCCAGCATCGGCCGGAAGCGCGCCATGACCAGTTCGCGCGCCCGGAGCAGCGAGATCGGCAGCGAGCGGCGTGTGGTGACGGGTAGCAAGGCTAACTCCAAAACCGCTCGCGCCGAAGATTGTCGCGGGGCGCGTGGTATCGCCGATCCGGCCGCGCGAGACAACCAGAGCGGTACACCGCCGTCATTCCCGCGAAAGCGGCAATCCAGGGGAACAAGAGCCCAAGCCGAGTCAGCCCCGACCCGGAGTTCTGGATTCCCGCTTTCGCGGGAATGACAGCAATTGTGGAGTTTTACACCCGGGCGAGGCCTTGGCGTTGCGGCCAATCGTCACTTCGAAGACGCGCTTGACAATCTTCGCTAGTTATTTAACGTGTTAATCAAAATCCCGTCGTCGAGGAACCCCTTGCCTCACTGCACGCTCGAATATTCGGCCAACCTCGACGCCTCGACGGACATCGCGGAGCTCTGCCGCGACATCTCCGCCGCGATCCTGTCGACCGGTCTGTTCGAGCGCGGCGCCGTGCGCGTCCGCGCGCTTCGCTGCGAAGCCTGGGCCGTCGCCGACGAGCTTTCGGAGAACGCGTTCCTCGACATGAGTTTCCGTATCGGCGAAGGCCGGAGCGCCGAGGACAAACGCCGCGCGGGCGAGGCTGTCTTCGCCGCGGCTCAGAAACGTCTGGCGCCGCTGTTCGCAACCCCGCATTTCGCGCTCTCGCTTGAGGTGCGTGAAATCGACGCGGAGCTGAGTTGGAAGCGCAACGCGATGCACGCGCGCCTGCGCGACAAGTGAGAAATTGAATGTCTGACCTTTCCCAGAACCTCGCCAAGGCCGAGGGCTATCTCGCGCGCTTCGCCCGCGATGGCGTACTCAATCAGATCGGCGGCGAGGCGGTCCCGGCTATCGACGGCGGCTGGTTCGATTCCCTCTCGCCGGTCGATCTGAAGCCGCTGGCGAGGGTCGCCAAGGGCGGCGCGGCGGACATCGACCGCGCGGCGAAAGCCGCGAGGGCGGCGTTTCCGAAATGGGCGGCGATGTCGGGCGATTCGCGCCGCGCGCTGCTGCACAGAATCGCCGACGCGATCGTTCGCCGGTCCGAGGAGATCGCCTTCGTCGAATGCATGGACACCGGCCAGAGCCTCAAATTCATGGCCAAGGCGGCGCTACGCGGGGCCGAGAATTTCCGCTTCTTCGCCGACAAGGCGCCGGAGGCGCGCGACGGACAATCCTTGCGCGTGCCGGGGCAGGTCAACGTCACCACGCGCGCGCCCATCGGGCCGGTCGGCGTCATCACGCCTTGGAACACGCCGTTCATGCTCTCGACCTGGAAGATCGCGCCCGCGCTCGCGGCGGGTTGCACGCTGGTGCACAAGCCCGCCGAATTCTCGCCGCTGACCGCGCGCCTGCTGGTCGAGATCGCGGAGGAGGCGGGGCTGCCGCCGGGCGTCTGGAACCTCGTCAATGGCTTCGGCGAGGACGCCGGCAAGGCTCTGACGGAACACCTCGACATCAAGGCGATCGGCTTTGTCGGCGAGAGCCGCACTGGTTCGATGATCATGCGCCAGGGCGCCGACACCCTGAAGCGCGTGCATTTCGAACTCGGCGGCAAGAACCCTGTGATCGTGTTCGCCGACGCCGATCTCGACCGCGCCGCCGACGCCGCCGTTTTCATGATCTACTCGCTCAACGGCGAGCGCTGCACGTCGTCGTCGCGCATGCTGGTGGAGACTTCGGTCTATGACGCGTTCACCGCCAAGGTCGCCGAGAAGGCCAAGCGCATCGTCGTCGGCCATCCCCTCGATCCCAAGACCGTGGTGGGGCCGCTGATCCATCCCGTGCACGAGCAGAAGGTGCTGTCCTATATCGCCATCGGCGAGGCCGAAGGCGCGACGCTCGCCGCGGGCGGGCGAAAGGTGGAGTGCGGCGGCTGTTACGTCCAGCCGACGCTGTTCACCGGCGTGACCAATCAAATGCGGATCGCGCGCGAGGAGATTTTCGGCCCGGTGCTCGTCGCGATTCCGTTCGCGGATGAGGCCGAGGCGCTCGCTATCGCCAACGATACGCAATACGGCCTCGCCGCCTATCTCTGGACCTCGGACGTCACGCGCGCTTTTCGTTTCAGCGACGGCTTGCAGGCGGGCATGATCTGGGTCAATTCGGAAAACGTGCGCCATCTGCCCGCGCCGTTCGGCGGCGTGAAGTCGTCGGGCATTGGCCGGGACGGCGGCTCGTGGTCGTTCGACTTTTACATGGAAACGAAGAACGTTGCGTTCTCGACCGCGGCGCATGCGATACAGAAGCTGGGTGGGTGATTATCCGTCATGGCGAGCAAAGCGAAGCCATCCAGACTTGAGCTTCGAGATGCGGCTTAGTCTGGATCGCTTCGCCGTCGCTCGCGATGATGAGGCTCGGGGAAGAAATATGACATATCACGGCAGACTCGTCGCTTTCCGCGCGAAAGGCGAACGGCGCTATGGCGCGGCGCGTCGCGCGGGAATCGTCGATCTCTGGTCGCGCCGCCGCGCGCGTTGGCCGACCCTGCGCGAAGCTATCGCCGATGGCGCGTTGCGCGGCCTCGTGGATGAGGGCGACAAACTCGGCGTCGACTTCGCCCATGACGACATCGCCTACGAAATCCCGATCCCCCGCCCCGAGAAAATCCTCTGCGTCGGCGTCAACTATCCCGATCGCAACGCCGAGTACAAAGACGCGCAAGCGGCCCCCGCTCATCCCTCGCTGTTCGTGCGCTTCCCACGCTCCTTCGTCGGACACGGGGCGGCGCTGGTCCGGCCCTTCGTGTCGAGCCAACTCGACTACGAGGGCGAGGTCGCGCTGGTGATCGGCAAGCCCGGACGCCACATCGCACCCGCGAACGCGCTCGACCACATAGCGGCGATCACGCTCGGCAACGACGGCTCGGTGCGCGATTGGGTCCGCCACGGCAAGTTCAATGTCACGCAGGGCAAGAACTTCGACGCCAGCGGCTCGCTCGGCCCCTGGCTCATTCCCTTCGTCGAGGAGGCGCAGATCGCCGATATCGCGCTGACGACCAGGGTCAACGGCGAAGTCCGGCAGAGCGACCGCACCTCGCGCATGATCTTCTCGTTCCGCGAGTTGATCGCTTACATCTCGACCTTCACCACGCTTGTCGCCGGCGACGTCATCCTCACGGGAACGCCGACGGGCGCCGGCGCCCGCTTCGAGCCGCCCAAATGGCTGGCGCCCGGCGACGTTGTCGAGATCGAGGCCGAGGGCCTCGGCGTCTTGCGCAACGGGATCGCCGACGAGGCGCGGCCATGACTTCGCTAGAGATCGCCGCCATCGCCGCGCGGCTTGACGAGGCCGAGCGCGCGGGCGTCCAGATCGGTCTCATCAGCCTCGAATATCCCCAAGCCACCATGGACGACGCCTATGCGATCCAAGCTGCGCTCGTCGCGCGCAAGATCGCCGCCGGTCGCGTCGCCAAGGGCTGGAAAATCGGGCTGACCTCGCGCGCGATGCAGTCGGCGCTTAACATCGACATCCCCGATTCTGGCGTGCTGCTCGACGACATGTTCTTCGCCGACGGCGCGACTATCCCGGCCGGCCGCTTCATTCAGCCGCGCGTCGAGGCCGAAATCGCTTTTGTCATGAAAGTTCCGCTGGCCGGGGAGGCGACCATCGCCGATGTCCTCGCGGCGACCGATTATGTCGCGCCCGCGCTCGAAATCCTCGACACCCGCATCCGCCGGGTCGACGCCGCGACGAGCAAGGCGCGCACGATCGTCGACACCATCGCCGACAACGCCGCCAACGCGGGGCTCGTGCTCGGGGAATCTCGTTTCGCGCCCGAAGAAGTCGACATGCGCTGGATCGGCGCGATTGTCTCGCGCGACGACATCGTCGAGGAGACGGGCCTCGGCGCCGGCGTGCTCAACCATCCCGCCGCGGGCGTCGCGTGGCTCGCCCATCGGCTCGCGCGCTACGGCGGCGCGATCCTGCCCGGCGAGGTCGTGCTGTCCGGCTCCTTCATCCGCCCGATCGAGGCGCGCCCGGGCGAAAGAATCGACGCGGACTTCGGGCGCTTCGGCAGGGTCTCGGCGCGTTTCGCCTGAAGCCGTTTCGGCCTTGGTATAGGTTACCGTCGCCGCGATCCCGTGCTAGCGTGAGAACAACGAAGCGAGAGGCGAAGCCTCCGCATTTTGAAAAAGGGTGAGGAAACGCATGAGGCGCATGTTCAAGTCTTTGCTGGCGGCGAGCGTCGCGCTCGCTATTCTCCAGGGCGCGGCTTTGGCCGACACAATCAAGATCGGTTCGATCCTGTCGACGACGGGACCGGCGGCCTTCCTCGGCGATCCCGAGCAGAAGACGCTGCAACTCTATGTCGATCAGATCAACAAAGCGGGCGGCGTCCTCGGCAAACAAATCGAGCTCATCGTCTATGACGACGGTAGCGAGGCGGCCAAGGCCAACGGCTTCGCCAAGCGCCTGATCGAGGACGACAAGGTCGACGCGATCATCGGCGGCACGACGACGGGCGCCTCGATGGCGATGGCGCCGTTGGTCGACAAGGCCGAAATCCCGTTCATTTCGCTCGGCGGCGGCGTCGTCATCGTCGACCCCGTGAAGAAGTGGATGTTCAAGGTCGCCCACAACGACCGCATGGCCGCGGAAAAAGTCTTCGCCGACATGCAAAAGCGCGGCATCACCAAGGTCGCGCTGCTTTCCGAGACCAGCGGCTTCGGCCAGTCCGGCCGCAAGGAGAGCCTGGCGGCGGCGCCCAAATACGGCATCGAGATCGTCGCCGACGAGACCTATGGCGCCAAGGACACCGACGTCACCGCGCAACTCACCAAGATAAAGGGCAACGCGGGTGCGCAGGCGATCTTCGTGTTCGGCCTTGGGCAAGGGCCCGCGATCGTGACCAAGAACATCGCGCAACTCGGTCTGACGCTGCCGCACTATGAGTCGCACGGCGTCGCCTCGAAGGAATATATCGATATCGCCGGCCGCGCCTCGGAGGGTGTGCGTCTGCCCGCCGCTGCGATCCTGGTCGCGAGCAAGCTTCCTGACGCGGACCCGCAGAAGAAGATCCTCATCGACTACGTCAAGGCTTACACCGACCGCTACAAGCTCGACGTCTCCACCTTTGGCGGCCACGCCTATGACGCGCTGCACATCCTGACGGCCGCGATGACGCGCGCAGGCTCGACCGACAAGGCCAAGGTGCGCGACGAGATCGAGAAGACCACGGGTTACGTCGGCACCGGCGGTATCGTCAACATGACCCCGGCCGACCACCTGGGACTAAGCACCGCGGCCTTCCGATTGCTCGAAATCAAAAACGGCGACTGGACGCTGGCGGAATAGTGGGGTGTTTCCCCTCCCCGTTCACGGGGAGGGGCAGGGGGTGGGGCGGCCGAAACGCCATGGGCGGCGCCTGTCATCGCGCCGACGGAGAGCCCCATCCCCCGGCCCCTCCCCGCAAACGCGGGGAGGGGAGGGCCGCGCGGGCGGCGAACGATGATGGGAAACGCCGTTTGTCACCCTTCCTGCAATTCGTTTTCTCCGGCGTGACGATCGGCGCGACCTACGCGCTGGCGGCGTTGGGCTTCTCCCTCATCTACAACGCCTCCGGCGTGATCAACTTCGCGCAGGGCGAGTTCATCATGATCGGCGGCATGTTGGCCGCCGTGCTCACGTCGGCGGGCGTGCCGCTGTGGCTGGCCGCGCTGGCGGGCGTCGCGATCGTCGCGGTCGTGGGATTGATTGTCGAGAAACTCGCGATCGAGCCGGCGCGCGATTCCGAGGTGGTCAGTCTCATCATCATCACCATCGGCGTCTCGATGATCCTGCGCGGGCTCGTCCAGGTGACGCTCGGCAAGGGCAATCACGCGCTGCCCTCTTTCTCCGGCGACCAGCCGATCCATGCGTTCGGCGCGACCATTCTGCCGCAAAGCCTTTGGGTGCTCGGGGTCTCGACGCTCTTGGTCGCGGCGCTCGCGTTCTTCTTCGGACGCACACGAACCGGCAAGGGCATCCTCGCGACCGCATATAATCGCCTCGCCGCGCAACTCGTCGGCGTCGACACCCGCCGCGTGCTCGCGCTGAGCTTCGTGCTCGCCGCCGCGATCGGCGGCGCTGGCGGCATTCTCATCGCGCCGATAGCGACGACTTCCTATGACGCGGGCGTGATGCTCGGCCTCAAGGGCTTCGTCGCGGCGACGCTCGGCGGCCTCGGCAGCGGCGTGGGCGCGGTGTTCGGCGGGTTGTTTCTCGGCCTGTTCGAGGCGATGACCGCTGGTTATATTTCCTCGGCCTACAAGGACGCCGCGCCGTTCGTGCTGGTGTTGCTGATCCTGGTGCTGAGGCCGCAAGGCCTGTTCGGCGCCAAGTCGACGGACCGGGTGTGAGACGCATGAACGCCCGCCTCCTCACGCTCGGCGCCTTCGCCCTTTTCCTCGTCCTCCTGCCGCTCGCGCTGCCCAACGCGTTTTATACCGACGTCGTCATCCGCATCGCCATCAACGCGGTGCTCGCGATCGCGCTCAATCTGCTTATCGGCTACACCGGCCAGATCAGCCTCGGCCACGCCGGCTTCTTCGGCCTAGGCGCCTATGGCTCGGCGATCCTGACGAGCAACTACGCGCTCGACGCCGGGCTCTCGCTTGTCCTCGCCGCGCTCGTCGCGTCCGTGATCGCGTGGTTGGTCGCGAGCGCGATCCTTCGACTGAAGGGTCACTATCTTGCTATGGCGACCCTGGGCGTCGGCATCATCGTCACCATCGTGCTCACCAACGAAGCCGCGTGGACCGGCGGCCCCGACGGCATGCCCGTCGGCGACTTCAAGCTGTTCGGTTGGGCGCCCTCGGGCGAGCGCCAATGGTACTGGATCTTCATGGCGCTGCTCATTGTCGTGATCGCGCTCGCCCGCAACCTCATCGATTCTCCGGCCGGGCGCGCGTTGCAGGCCCTGCATGGATCGGAAGTCGCCGCGCGCGTCGTCGGCGTCGACACGGCGAGCTTCAAGACCCGCGTCTTTGTTTTGTCCGCCGCCGTCGCCGCCGCGATGGGCAGCCTCTCCGCGCATTATCTCGGCTTCATCACGCCCGGCATCGCCGCTTTCCCGCATTCGATCGAACTCGTCGTCATGGTCGTCGTCGGCGGCATGGCGTCGATCTGGGGCTCGGTGTTCGGCGCCATCGTGATGACGCTGTTGCCGCAAGCCTTGACGAAATTCGAGGGCTGGGAGACCGTCGTGTTCGGCCTCATTCTCGTCGCCACGATGATCTTCCTGCCGCGCGGCGTCGTGCCGTCCATCGCGGCCCGCTTTCGTCGAAAGGTCGTCTGAGATGCTGAAGGTGTCGCATCTCACCAAGACCTTCGGCGGCGTCAACGCGGTGCAGGACATCAGCTTCGAGGCGCCCGAGGGGCTCGTGCAGGCTGTGATAGGCCCCAACGGCGCCGGCAAAACGACGCTGTTCAACCTGATATCGGGCATCTATGCGCCGACCTTCGGCTCGATCCAGTTCCGCGGCGAGGAAGTCGCGGGCCTCGCGCCGGATAAGCTCGCCCGTCGCGGTCTCAGCCGCACCTTCCAGAACCTGCAGATCTGCATGAATCTGGGCGCCGTCGAGAACGTCATGATCGGCGCGCATCTCCAGCTCAATTCGAGCCTGCTGGCCGGGCTGTTCCGCTGGCCCGGGGTCGGCGCCGCAGACCGCGCCTACCGCGAGCGCGCGATCGAATGGATGGAGTTCGTGGGATGCGAAGCTTACGTCGGCGCCAACGCCAACGCGATGCCTTACGGCGCCTTGAAGCGGCTGGAGATCGCCCGTGCGCTCGCCGCCGAACCCAAGATGTTGTTGCTGGACGAACCCGCGGCCGGGCTCAATCCGACCGAGACGAAGGAGGTGGAGACCCTCATCGCGCTTATCGCGGCGCGCGGGGTCAGCGTCGTGCTGGTCGAGCATGACATGAAGCTGGTGATGAGCGTCTCGGATCGCGTTCTCGTCCTCGATTACGGCCGCAAGCTCGCGGAGGGAACGCCCGAGGAAATCCGCGTCAATCGCGATGTTATAGCCGCTTATCTCGGCGGCGAAATGGCGGAGGCCTAAGCGATGCGCGCCCTCGACATCATCGCGGCCGAACATCGCAACATGACGCGGGTGGCGCGCGCGTTCGGGGCGCTCGGCGAGCGCTTCCGCCACGGGCACGACCCTGACGATCTGCGCGCGGCGCTGCTGATCGTCGATTATTTCGAGAACTTCACCGAACGTTTCCATCATCCCAAGGAGGAGGACTATCTGTTCGCGCGGTTGGAGTTGCGCTCCGACGCGGCGGCCGAACTCCTGGAGAAACTACGCCGCGAACACGAGTTTAGCCCGCGTCAGCTCGTGCGCATTCGTGAACTCATCGCGGCGGGCTATGGGGCGGCCGACGACGCCCATCGTCTCGCCGAGGAGATCGCGAGCTTTCGCGATCATCTCAACGCGCATATGCGGCTCGAGGAGGAAACGACGTTCGACTTCGCGCGCGAGGTGCTGACCGAGGAGGACTGGCGCGAAATCGACGCGGCCTTCATGTCTCACGTCGATCCGCTCGGCCATGACGACGGTTCGGCCGAGATCGCCGAACTACGTCATCGCATCACGCAACTGCTGCCGGCGCCCGAGGGCCTCGGCGCTCACGCGGAGTTCGCGCGCCCCGTTGGAGCGGCCGCTCCCGCCACCGAACCGGCCGAGGACCTGCTCGAAATTGTCGACTTGAAGACGCGCTATGGACGCATCGAGGCGCTGCACGGCGTCTCCATCAAGGTCAAGCGCGGCCAACTCGTCGCGCTGGTGGGCGCGAACGGCGCGGGCAAGACAACGCTGCTGCGCTGCATTTCGGGCGTACGCCCGGCGAGCGAAGGAACGGTGTGGTTTGAGGGCGCCGCGATCACCCACGCGCGGCCCGAGTCGCGCGTGCGCGCCGGCATTTGTCAGGTCCCCGAGGGGCGGCAGGTCTTTGGGCCGATGAGCATCGAAGACAATTTGCGCATGGGCGCCTATACGAGGCCGCGTGGCGAGATTTCCGCCGCGCTCGACGAGGCTTACGCGCTGTTCCCGATCCTGAGCGAGAAGCGGGCGCTGCCGGCGGGCACGCTGTCGGGCGGCCAGCAGCAGATGCTCGCGCTCGGCCGCGCGTTGATGGGCAAACCCAAGCTGCTGCTGCTCGACGAGCCGTCGATGGGCCTCGCGCCGCTCATCGTCGAGGAGATTTTTCGCGTCATCCGCCGCCTGAAGAACCATGGCATGACGATCCTGCTGGTCGAGCAGAACGCTTTCGCGGCCTTGTCCGTCGCCGATCACGCTTATGTGCTCGAGACCGGCGCGATCACGCTGGAAGGCCCGGGGCGCGATCTCATCGCGAACGACGAGGTGCGGCGCGCCTATCTGGGGATGTGACGCTCATCAGCAATTCTAAACGGCCTTCTGAGTTGGATTTTTCTCCTATTCGCGGAATCGTTTTTCTGATTCAAGGTCGGGATGGTGATCCTGGACCGGCTTCTGAACGACCTCAAGGAC